>Ga0315276_10005523_pt1 | contig 11645 bp, 9 predicted proteins | sample YL17G05_0_MG_FD_204542 | JGI IMG/M metagenome (GOLD analysis project Ga0315276, IMG submission 204542) | Sediment microbial communities from Yellowstone Lake, YNP, Wyoming, USA - YL17G05_0 | ecosystem: Environmental > Aquatic > Freshwater > Lake > Sediment | place: USA: Wyoming | collected... | reverse complement strand
AGGTCTTAGGTCCTAGGTCATATGTCAGGGTGGTGGGGACGGGGGGGCTGGCCAAGTTGATAGGGAAATATGCCAGGGGAATTGATATAATTGACGAACTGCTAACGCTCAAAGGATTGAACCTGATATGTCAGAAGAACTAAGCGAACTTTTAAAAGTAAGAAGAGAGAAGCTCGAAGAATTCAAAAAGGCGGGCATGGAGCCCTTTCCCTACAAATTCGAGGTCAATAGCACTGCCCAACACATTCTCGATAAATATAAAGATCTCGAAGGACACGACGAGAGTAAGGAAGTAGTTACTATCGCCGGACGGGTCATGGCCAAGCGGGGCCACGGCAAGGCCTCCTTTGCCGTTATCCAGGATGGGACCGGCCGTGTCCAGGTCTACGGCAAGATCGACGTTTTAGGTGAGGCCAAGTATGAGCTTTACCAGAAACTCGATATGGGCGATATTATCGGCGTTTCCGGCAAGGTCTTTAAGACCAAGACCGGCGAAGTTACCGTCCGCATCGAGGATTTTAAACTGCTCTGCAAATCGCTCCATCCTCTGCCCGAAAAATGGCATGGTTTGACCGATAAGGAGATTCGCTACCGCGAACGCTACATTGATCTTATAAGTAATCCCGAGGTCAAAGAGACCTTCATTAGGCGCAGCCGGATAGTTTCTTATATCCGGAAGTTCTTGGAAGGCAAGGGATTCCTCGAGGTTGAGACCCCGATCCTCCACGTCCTGCAGGGTGGGGCGGCGGCGCGGCCGTTCGAGACCTTTCACGATACCTTAGACATGCCGCTCTTCCTGCGCATCGCCCCCGAGCTTTATTTAAAGCGTCTTTTAGTGGGCGGCTTTGAAAAAATATTCGAAATGGGCCGGGTGTTCCGCAACGAAGGCATGTCCTTCAAGCATAATCCGGAATACACCATGCTCGAGGTCTACGAGGCTTTTGCCGATTATAACGATGTGATGAAGCTGACCGAGGACCTGGTCGTGGCCTGCGCCAAGGAAGTTTTGGGGACGCTGGAGATAGAATTCCGCGGGGACAAGATCAACCTGGCCCCGCCCTGGAAGAAGATCTCCCTGATCGATGCTTTGAAAGAAGAAGGCATCGATATCTCCGGCAAGAGCGACGACGAGATAAGAAAGGTGGGAAGGGATAAAGGGATCGAGGGAGCTATGGAATTAGGGGTGGGCAAGATCATCAATGAACTCTATGATAAATTTGTGGAGCCTAATCTCAGACAGCCGACCTTTATCATCGACCATCCGCTGGAAACGTCGCCATTAGCGAAAAAACACCGCTCAAAGGCCGGCCAGGTAGAGCGTTTCGAACTGATCATCGCCGGGATGGAGCTGGCCAACGCTTTCTCTGAATTGAACGATCCGATCGACCAGCGCGAACGGTTAAAAAAGCAGGCGGAACTTAAAGCGGCGGGTGACGAAGAAGCTGAATCGATGGATGAGGATTTTCTCCGCGCCTTAGAGTATGGCATGCCGCCGGCGGGGGGCTTGGGGATAGGGATCGATCGGTTAGTGATGATCTTGACCAATTCAGCTTCGATCAGAGATGTGCTTTTCTTCCCTCACATGCGGCCGCTGGCAAGGACCGAGGTCAGTCCCGAAGAGATCAAAGTTCTCGACAAACCCGCTTAATTACTTCCCAGACCTTCTCGCTTTTTTCTTTCATCATCTCTGCGACTTCCTGGTCTGAGATCTTACTCTGTAAACCCGCGGCATAATTGGTGGCTACCGCCAGCACCGCGTAAGGTATCCCGGCTTCCTTAGCCAGAATGACTTCCGGCACCTGGGTCATGCCCACCACATCGCAGCCCAAAGTTTGATAAGCGCGGATCTCAGCCTTGGTCTCGAACCGCGGGCCTTCGGCGCAGGCGTAGACCGCTCTTTTGTGGATCCTTCCCGCCGCTTTTATGATCTTTCCCCGCAAAAATTCGCTATAGGGCTCGCTCATATCCAAATAATTGGGTTTCCCGGCCGGATCAAAGGTTTGGATGCGGTTCTTGGTGAGATCGATAAAATCGGAGAGCAGGACCAGATCACCCGGTCTGATCCCCCAGTTGAGCGAGCCGCAGGCGGCGGTGGCTATGATATATTTCACATTATTTTTCTTTAAGGCGGAAATATTGGCCCGGAAATTAATGCGGTGCGGGGCCAGATATTTTTCCCCGTGCCGGGGCAGGAAAATAATGTTCCCTTCCTCAAAAACCTTCACTTTTCCATAGGGAGTGGAAACGATGGAGACTTTAGGTCTTTTTAACATCAGGGACTGGCTAAATCCCGTACCGCCGATAATACCGATCTTATATTTTGAGCTCATTTTTTATCCTACCTCCCAGGTGCTTGGCCACATCCAATATGGCCTGCTCATCCACCGTTAATATATTCTTGTTCTCCATTATTAGTTGTCCGTTAATGATGACGGTCTCGACTTCTGACCCGCCGGCCGCATAAACCAGCTGGGAATAAATATTATATAACGGGATCAGATGCGCTTTATTCAGGTCCAAGATAATGATATCCGCTTTTTTCCCGGCTTCCAGCGAGCCGATCTCCTTTTCTTTCATTAAAGTCCGGGCGCCGTCAATGGTCGCCATCCTCAAGACGGTGGTGGCGGGCATGGCGGTGGGGTCCTGGCGCACCGCTTTATGATATTTGGCGACCGAGTCCATCTCGTCAAAAAGGTCCAGGTTGTTATTGGAGGCGGCGCCGTCAGTTCCCAGCCCCACCATGACCCCCAGGTTCTGAAGTTCAACGATAGGCGCATTGCCCGAGGCCAGTTTCATGTTCGACTCCTGGCAATGGGCGACCTTGACCTTGTATTTAGCCAATATTTCCTTATCCTGATCATCCAGGTGGACGCAGTGCACGGCGATCACGTTCTCTCCCAGAAATCCAAGCTCTTCCAGGTATTTTACCGGCGACTTGCCGTGCTTTTGCCTGAATTCATTTACCTCCGTGGCGGTTTCCGAAACATGGATATGGAGGGGTATCCCCAAGCGTTTAGCCTGCGCTTGAGCTTTCTTTAAATTAGCCGGGCCGCAGGAGTAGGGGGTGTGGGGAGCCACTTGAATGCTGATCAGGTCGTCCTTGGCCCAGGTCTGCTGGAGCCGCTCGGTAATTTCCAGCACTTTGTCGGCATTCTGGGCATCGGGGCTGATCTCATCCATTATGGCTTCGCCTAATACCGCGCGGATACCGATCTTTTTACAAACTTCCGCCGCCGCTTCCTGGAAAAAGTACATATCCGAAAAACAGGTGGTGCCGGAGCGGATCATCTCGATGGCTGCCAGCCCCATCCCGATGCGGACAAAGTCCGGGTCCAGCAGCTGCTTTTCAATGGGAAAGATGAATTTCTTCCACCAGACATCCAGCGGCATATCGTCTGCCAGGCCGCGCATCATGACCATGGCGGCGTGGGTGTGGCAGTTAATAAGCCCCGGCATGACCAGTTTTCCGGCAGCATCGATGACTTTGGAGGTGGTTTCGGAGGAGTTTTGAGTGATATTCTTGATGGTGGAGCCGGTTATCTCTACGTCGGCTTTATCATGGATCTTGAATTCCGGGTCCATGGTCAGGACCATTCCGTTCTTTATCAGCAGGTCTACGCCCATGTTTCGCATTATAGCAAATGTGTTATAATCTACAATCTAATGAAGATCAGCGAAAAACTTAAGCAGGGAAAGCCCACGATCTCCTTCGAATTTTTCCCGCCCAAGACTGAAGAGCAGGAAAAGCATCTCTATGAAGTGCTGGCCCAGTTGAAGGGTTTTAAGCCCGACTTTGTTTCAGTAACTTATGGCGCACTGGGGGCCACCCGGGAGAAAACTTTCCGCTGGGTGAAAGAGATCAAGGAAAAGTTTGGCATAGACCCGGTCGCGCATTTGACTTGCGTGGCCGCGACCAAGGAAAGCATCCTTTCCCAGTTGAAGGAACTGGGAAGTATGGGGGTGGAGAACATCCTGGCCCTGCGCGGCGATCCTCCGGAAGGGCAGCCGGACTTCGTGCCTCCGCCCAACGGATTTAAATACGCCAGAGACCTGATAGTTTACATAAAAGAACAACAGCCGCAGTTCTGCCTGGGGGTGGCGGGGTTCCCGGAGGGGCATCCCAAATCTGCCAGCGTATCCGCGGATATCTCACATTTAAAAGCAAAGATCGATGCCGGCGGGGAGTATGTCATCACCCAGTTGTTCTTTGACAACCGGCATTATTTTTCATTCGTGGAAAGATGCAGAAAAGCGGGGATAAATGTTCCCATCCTGGCCGGTATTATGCCCATCGTGAGTTTAAAGCAAATAAAGAAGATGACCGAGATCTGCGGGGCCACCATCCCTCCGGAATTATCGACCAAGTTAGAAAAGCATCCGAATGATGTGGAAAAGATTGGCGTGGAGTATGCCATCTCGCAGTGCCGGAGTCTCCTTAAAAGCGGCGTCCCCGGCCTCCATTTCTTCGTTATGAACCAGGCTGGGCCGATCACCCAGATAATCAAACAGCTTATGGTATAATGAGGCCAATGGAGACCGAAAATAAGCAGGTTGAAATAATAAGAAAGAAATCTCCGGCAGAACGATTAGAATTAGCTTTTGGCCTTTTTAACTTTGCCCGACAGAGGATCACAGCTGAACTACACCGACAAAACCCCCAAATAACCCCTCAAGAACTGAACAAGCTGGTCAGTCAGAGATTTCTGGGATGAAAGCAGAGAAAGATATCTTTGCGGAAGTCATCGAAGTGCTTAGCCGGCTTCAGATCCCTTATATGATCGGTGGTTCGGTGGCCGCTATCGCTTACGGAGAGCCGCGAATGACCCTGGATATGGACGTGGTGGTCGATATAACTCCGGCGCAGGCAAGATCGTTATCAAGATCACTAGGGCCAGAATATTATATTCTACTAGAAAGTATTTTAGAAGCCATAAATTCGCAAGGGCATTTCAATATCATCCAATCCGAGGCCGGGGTCAAAGTTGATTTTTATATCATGAAAAAGGATGAATTCGGACTATCGGAGTTTAAAAGGAAGAGAAACGAAGCATTTGACGAAAATACGTCGGCGGTGTTTGCTTCTCCTGAAGATATAATTATCAAAAAATTGGAATGGTTCAAAATGGGCGAGTCCCAAAAACACCTTATCGATATTAAAGGCATCTTAAAATATTCAAAAGATAAGTTAGAACTAAAATATATAGATAAATGGGCCGCTAAAATTGGGGTCTGGGAAACCTGGCAAAAGCTAAAAGAAGATGAAATATCATAAGAATCTGACAAGAGAACAGATGCTAAGTTATGGCTGGAAGACCATGCTGCAGATGGCGGCTTCAGAATTCTCTCGAGCGAACAGCATGCTTAGGCAGGGCGGGCCGGAAATTGAAATGTGTCAGAATCGTGCTAAAGAGATAATCGGCGTGTTGGAAAGCGAAATATCTTTACCCTCTAATATAGGCCAACAATTGATGGCTATTATTAATGATGTAATTAATACTCCAAGGAAAAATTATCGATCATATTATGATCAGCTTATGCAATTAGCTTCATAATTAACTGAAATTCAATAACTAAAACCCCGATATATTCCCGATGACATACCCGGTCAATAAAGTGGTTGCGTCGGTCAATTATCCCAAAACGACAACTTCGGCTAAAGAAGAGCCGCAGGAAGAGGCTTCGCCGCCTCTGCCGCCCCACGACCAGCCGCCGGCGCCGTCCCCGGCTTTGTCGGACCAAATGTTCTTTGCGACCAACAACCAGCTTCACCGCAGCGAGAACCAATTAGGCGTTTTGCCGATCAATAATGAAGATGAGCGGCTTCTGCTTTCGGTCTTCGTCAATGAACAAAGAGAACCGGCGGAGGATAATTTCTATCACAGCGAGCACGCTCGCCTGGATTACGGCTTTGAGCCGCAGCTCCAGTTGAACCTCCCGGATAACTGGACCTTATTTATGCGGACCAACCTCACATTGCACGGCGCCACTGAGGAATCCGACACCACCGCCGACCTGCTGGCTGATGCCACGATCACCCGCAACTGGTCGGATACGGTTTTTCGCCTGGAATACGGGGCCACCGATCTGGGCGAAGTGAACGGGGATACTCAACAGTCCCTGGCTTTCACGCCATATTACCGATTCCATCTTTACGAGAACTGGCTGATGTTCAGGCTCGGTGTTAAATATTCACACACTTTTAACGGAACTCCCGAGGATGTCCTGACTTTTGAGGGGAAACTCGAAGGCGATATCCGGCGGGATCCTGCGGTGGGGTGGGGATTGCAAGCATTCATTCCCGTGGTCTTGAACGAGGAAGTCCCCGAAGGGATGGAAAGAGTGGACCTGGCGGGTGTCTATGCCTGGGCGGGCGGGGTGGTTTCTTCTGGAGTATTTCTCGAAGGCGGCCTCTGGATCGGCGGTCAGATCACTGATTCTTCAGAACCAGCGCAAGACCTGATCGGCGGGCTCAATTTTAAGCTCAAATACGGCACCGAAGCTAGATGGTGGCAGTAAGCTTTATCCAAACTGAAATTTACCCCCAAATCTGACGATATATATACAAGATAGCCATGGAAATACGAGCTGCGATATTAAGAACCCTTGCGCACAATCGAGTCATGAACAAAACCTTGAATGGTTATGGATACGTGGCTCGAGGGGTCTCCAGTAGATATGTCATAGGCCGAAGCCGCAGTTTAGCTGAGATCGCCCCTCATCTTTCAAACCCCGGGACGCTCGAGATCAGACCAGACGGCATATTCCTGGATCATTCAAGAAAAATATCCACTAATCCTTTTCTAATAGAGGCATTTTTAAAACACGCGATCACAAAAATAGATATCACGGATGCGCTTTCTTATAAAGAATTATCACTTCTGAGCCGGGGCGAACTTGCGGCTGGAGACAACTTTAAGATCATCGAAAACCCTGGTCAGGCCGAAAAGTCCTTGCCTGAGATTGAAAAACGCAATAATGAGCAAGTGATGCGTCTTAATGCCCTGGCAGCTATATACGGAGGATTAGCATATTCAGCCTATAAAATTGCCACTCTAGCCGCCAGTGTCGGCGCGTTGGATGCAGTGGACCTCGTCTGCAGCAGCGTAATCACGTTCGGGACGCTGGCTTTTGCTTCCGTGAATTTGATAAAGCAAAAATTCGTGGCTAATTCCCCCAAATATGCCGATCCGATTGTTACCCAAGTTGAAAGAGAATCGGTGATTGGTAAAGCTGGCCCTAAAGTAACAGTCCTGGTCCCTGCTTTTAATGAGCCGGTGGAGGTTCTAAGGAAGACATTAAGCGCTGCCTCCAGGCTCAATTATGCAAATTATGAAGTTGTTCTTCTGCTCGATTCCAGGCCGGATTCGCAGAATTATCGCGAAGTCATGGATATGTATGAGTCGGAATTCAGGACGGAGGGCAGGGTGAAGGTCTTTTCGCGCAAGAAATACGCCAATGTCAGCAATCAAAAGCTAAATAAGGCCGATAATATCAACGCGTTCATAAATTCCGCGTTGGGCAAGAACCTGGAAGAAAAATATGAAGACGGCGAGATCCGATTGGCGGAAACTGAAGGGGCCGGCGGGATGCGATTTATGGATTCCGAGATCGTACTTATAACTGATGCGGATTACCGCCTGAAACCGGAATTCCTGGAGGAAACAGTCCCCTTGCTGACCAGGGATGAGCGCAATGCCTATGTCATGACCCCGCAGAATTTTGCTTTAGGAGAGGGGAATGCCGTTGAGCGGGCCAATGCCGCTTTAATGTCATCCTCCTGGCAGGTAATAAATAAAGGGGTCGCTCATTCTGCTAGAGTATTATTTGGCGGATGCAACTCGATAATTCGGGTGAAGACCCTAAAAGAAGTAGCGACTGTCAGAGAAACCGGCGAGGTCGATTACTTGCCTACCGACACAGTGACCGAAGACCTGGCGTTGACCTTAAAATTCATCGAAAGAGGCGATAGCAGCATATTCGTTTCAAAACCCCTGGCGGTAGGCGATCCCATAGGTAGTTTGGGAGATCACTTTTCCACTTTTTGGAGATATAGCGAGGGTTCGATCGAAAACACTCTGAAATATACCATACCTTTCTTTCGGGAAAAGAAAATGTCGGCATTAAGCATGGAAGGTATGGATTATCTGTTCAAGGCTTTAAATCCCATTTTTGGAGCAGGCATCGCCTTGATCTCTTTGGGGCCTCTGGCTGCATACGAGGGGATCCAATTCCCTGCCTCCAGCCCGATCGTGCCCTTGATCTATTATTTATTGTTATCTAATGCAGCGAAAGGGACGTTAACAACCCAAGGAGAGAAAGATCCTTGGGCGGCGGCAAAACTATTCTCCCTGATGTATATGCATTTCCCGGTATTCGTTCACGCCACCTACACAGCTATCAAGAATTATTTAACTGGTAATGAAGCCCGGTTCAGGACGACAACGAAAGACGGATCCAGGACCAGGCTGTCTTTGGGATATCTTCTTCCTCTTTTAGGTGTATTTGGGGCTAATATTTATGCTATGGCCGGTCATTTCAATGAATTCCTCAATACTCATGAGCTGTGGAGACTGGAAACCGCTACCTGGGCGGCGCTTCCGGTTGTTACCATCGGTTATGGATTATCTCATTTCAACGGGGTCAAAAATACTTTAGCTGATTTAGGGGCTGGATTAGGATTTGATTGGTTCGATATGAAGCGTCACCTTAAAGAAAAGTATGCTTCTGTCGTAACATCGAATGTGTTCAGAGGGATCTCTTCAATCCTATGAAATATATTGAATTATTATTAGATAGATTAATATGACAACAGCAACTGTCACTCGGCGTTATGTCTTAAGGACCCTGCTCTTCGGAGCGGGCGCTCTGGCTTTGGGCTGCAAATGCGGCGGCTCACGGCAAAATCCCCAGGTCAGCAGGACTTCGGCCCCTCAAGCCCCTCAGGCCCCTTCCACAACGCCGATTACCGCCCCCGTCCAGGTCCAGCAGATCGACAGCGCTAATATCCAGGCATTATTGCCGCATTATAACGCCTGGAAAACTCAATTCATCAAGACCTTGGCTGATGGCTCCGCCCTGGTCATCGATCCCTCGCAGAATAACCGCGCAGTGAGCGAAGGTTTTGGCTACGGGATGTTGTTAGCAGTCGATTTTAACGATAGAACCACTTTCGATGCCTTGCTAAAAGGTTATCAGAAGAATGTCGAAACTGCCGGAAGCGGATTATCTATCTGGCTGATGGATTCAAACGGCAATCTTCAGGATGATAGCAACGCCATCGATGCAGATATCGACACTTCTTTGGCCCTCCTTAAGGCCAACCAGAAATGGGGTGAGGCATCTTATCAGCAAACTGCTTCCCGTATCATCTCAACCATTGGCGACAAAGCTCTAAAGACCGTGAACGGAAAAACCTATCTTTTACCGTCCGGCAAGGCTTATGAATTCATCAAGGGCGAAGACTTTATCATTAATCCGTCATATTTTAACCTGACCGCTTTTCGCCAGTTCGCTCAGATAGACAGCGCTCATAACTGGCAGGCGGCGGTAGATTCTTCCTACGAAATATTGAGCCAAGCCCAGGCCCAGTTCGGTTTTATCCCCGATTGGCTGGGATTGCGTTCAAATTCCGGCCAGATCTTTGAGCTAACCCGGGAATACTGCAGTCAACGTTATTTATTCGATTCAAACCAGAGGCTCCATATCTTTGGGAACGACGCGGTCAGGGTTCTATGGCAGCTGTCCCAGGATCATCGATCGTCCCAAGACCCGAGAGCAAGGGAAATATTAAATAAGGTCCTGGCAGGCACCAGCCCGACTGATACCAAAGTCCAGGATGCCTGGTCAAACGATGCCTGGCACAACGAGATCGCCGGCGCGGCCTTTGCCCTGGCGGCTGAAGCCGTAGATCATCCTCAAGTTTCACAATATCTGGCTCAATTCCAAACCTTTGACCGCGGCTCATATTACGGGACCTGGGATGGGGCTCAAAAACTATATTATAATCAAGCTATAACCCTCCTGATGAATCTTGGCCTTTAGCTGAAATTTCCCCGATATTCTCCCGAAAATCATCTGTGAGCAACTATGCCCAATAGAATATCGGATAAACCCCCCGTTCCGCCCCCATCCCGGCCGAGCAGCATCGCTAAACATGCTGATCCCCGGCAGATCAATTTACGTTTTAATGATCCCCGCTTGATCAATGCCCTGCACTCACCGCTGCCCGGAGCCGTGACTTATTTTGAATTGCGGAGCCAATTGATCGATCGTTTAGAAGAAAAAAATATCCCGATCCCGGATCTTGAGCAGCTGGATAAGTCCTTTGAACTCGCTTCCGAAGCCCATCGCGGACAGACCCGGGCGACCGGGGCTCCTTATATCACCCATCCTTTGGAATTAGCGGAAGAAGTCTTGAAAGCGGGATGGCTCGAAGTCCCGGTCCTCAGCGCTGCGCTGCTCCACGATAGCGTGGAAGATACTGCCGAAAAGCCCGATGCCGAAAAGATCACCGTGGGGCGCATCCGCAGGGAATTAGGGCCGGAGATCTCCGACCTGGTCAACGGCATGACCAAACTGCGCAAGATAGGTATGAGCAAGGAGATCCGCGATGTAAAGAACCTAAAGAAATGGATAAATTTCATCCGCCGGGATGTGCGGGTCGCCATCCTCAAACTTTTTGACCGCATGGTCAACTCCCGCACTTTTTCTGACCTCGAGCCCGAACGGGCCCAAAAGAACGCATTTGAAACTCTGGATATCTACGTGCCGGTGGCCCACGGCCTGGGTCTAAGCCGGGTCAAAGCCGAGCTCGAAGAGAATTCTTTCCGCATCCTGTATCCCGAAGACTGCCGTAAGGTGACCGAGATGATCGACGCAGAAGGCGGACGGGCCCAAGGGCCGATCGAGCACACTAAGGAAGAATTGCTGGAGAAACTGGGCACCTGGGGAGCTGAGATAGAATATTCCCGCGAACCTTTTGCCAATATTCTCCGCCGCTACCAGCTGGACCCCAATCTCTCCATAGAGGATACTTTGCATAATTTTACGGTCGAAGTGCCGGAAGAGATCTGTTATGAGATCTTGGGGATCCTGCATAAGCCGGAAAATTATCATTATGTACAAAGGACCCTGGAGGATTATATGTCCAATCCTACCGGCAGCCGTTTTCGCGGCCTTTTGACCACCGTGATGACGCCGGGCATTGGCAACACCACTTTTAGTATCATGTCCCCAGAAATGAAAAAGCTGGCCGACTGGGGACCCCTCCAGTCTTACGACCCCCTGAAACTGAACTGGCACCTGGAATTTAGCCGCCAGTTCCGGTGGATCGAGGATATGGTGGCTTATCTTAGACGCGAAAAGAAGTTGTCGGAAAGCGATATCCGCGACATGACCCGGGGTGCGGTCTACTCCATCCAGGTCTATACCGATAAGATGGACCCGGTCAATATCCCGATGGGCGCGACCGCCCTGGATTTTGCCTACCGCATCCACTCCGAATTAGGGCATACCGCTTACGCCGCCCGCATCTACCGAGGCAAGCGGCGCATTTTAGATGAGGAAATGAATTTCCCCCTCCGGCCGTTCGACCGGGTGGAGATCATTACCGGTCCAGGCTTGACCCCGGTGCTCGAAGATCTCCG
>Ga0315276_10005520_pt1 | contig 11646 bp, 14 predicted proteins | sample YL17G05_0_MG_FD_204542 | JGI IMG/M metagenome (GOLD analysis project Ga0315276, IMG submission 204542) | Sediment microbial communities from Yellowstone Lake, YNP, Wyoming, USA - YL17G05_0 | ecosystem: Environmental > Aquatic > Freshwater > Lake > Sediment | place: USA: Wyoming | collected... | reverse complement strand
GTCGAGCGCACGTTCCCCAGGAACTTGCCGTCGAGCGACTCGACCCTGACGGTCGCGGTCGTGGAGTCCTTCAGAGCAGTTGAGCTGGTCTCCACTCCCGTGAAGGTGATCTTGTAGCCCTTCACGGCGTAGGAGGCTCCCTTGTCCAGGGTTGTTCGCGAGTCGGTCTTGTAGGCGGTGTTGATCGCCATGCCGAGGATGAGGATGATCGTTCCGAGGTGGATCACGTATCCCGCGTAGCGGCGAGGGTTGGTCGTGAACAACTTGCCCATCGCCTTCAGGGGCTTCTCCTTCTTGATGCGGACGCGCGCTCTCGCGCCTCTGTAGAACTCCGAGAAGATGGTCACGAAGACGAACGCGGAGAAGGCGCCCATCAGCACGGCCCCCGTGTGGTGCCCTCCCGCCATCACGTATAGGACGGCGCCGACGATCAGGCCACCGCTCAGTGGGGCGACGAAGTTCCTCTTCAGGTTCTTCTTGGAAGCTTTGCGCCAAGCGAGCAGCGGGCAGAAGCCGGTTAGCAGCACCAGGGCGGCTCCGAGTGTCGGTGCGTAGTAGTTGAAGTACTTGCCCGAGACGGTGACGTCTCTGCCGATCGCCTTGGCGACGATCGGGTAGGTCGTTCCCCAGAAGACCATGAAGGCGAGGGCCACGAGGATGAGGTTGTTGAGCAGGAACGCTCCCTCGCGGGACGCGATGGATTCCATCACGGCCTTGCTACGGAGCTCCGGGAGTCGGTAGACGATGAGCGCCCCCGACACGGCGACCACGACGGCGATGCCGGTGATCAGGAACGGCCCGACGCTCGACTCGGCGAATGCGTGCACCGACTGCACCACGCCGGAGCGAGTCAGGAAGGTTCCGAAGAGCGACAGGACGAAGGCGGCTACAGCAAGGGTGACGTTCCAGACCTTGAGCATGCCCTTCTTCTCTTGGATCATCACCGAGTGCAGGAAGGCGGTGCCTATCAACCAAGGCATGAGGCTCGAGTTCTCGACCGGGTCCCAGCCCCAGTAGCCGCCCCATCCGAGTTCGACGTAGGCCCAACGGGCGCCGAGGATGACGCCGATGCCCAGGAAGAGCCAGGCCCAGATGGTCCAACCGCGAACCGTCTTGATCCAGCGATCGTCCAGTCGGCCGGTGGCGAGGGCGGCGATGCAGAAGGCGAACGGGATCGTGAAGCCGACGAAGCCCGTGTAGATGGTCACCGGGTGGAACATCTGCGAGTAGTTCTGCAGAAGTGGGTTCATCCCCTGGCCGTCGAGCGGGACCATGCCGGCGGGCAGTTTCGAGAACGGGCTCGTGTGAGTGAAGGCGATGAGGAAGGTGAACAGCCCGATCACCGCACCGAGGACGACGACGACGTACGGCATCAGGTCGCGGTTCTTGTTCTTGTTCTTGATCACGACGATCGTGGAGTAGATCGAGAGGATCCAGGCCCAGAGCAGGATCGATCCGGCCTGGCCCGCCCACAGTGCCCCGATCGTGTAGAAGAGTGGGAGCGCGCGGCTCGACACCTCTGCGACGTACTGGATCGTGAAGTCGTGGGTGATGAGCGCCCACCACAATGCGAGGGCGCCGGTCGTGAGGCATACGGCGGTTGCCTTGATGGCGCCCTCCGCACTGCGGATGGCCATCGCGTTCTTGGTGCGCGCTCCGTAGAAGCCGACGCCGGCGGCCCAGAGAGCCGCGCCGAGCGCCAGATAGACGGCGATGCTACCTAGGGCCGACATCGTCACCCCTCTCGAGCCTGTGCATCTGGATCAACAGGCGGGCTATGTAGGTGCCGTACAAGGCGGCACCTACGAGGTATCCCCAAACCTCATACGTGACGGTCATCGGCGTCTCGTTCATGCGGCTATCTCCTCCTGCTTGGCGCGCTTCAGCGCGTTCACGTACATCCGGGTCTTCAACAGGGTGATGTAGAGAAGGGTGAAAGTGAGGTTGCCCATCATGAGGACGATAAGGTCCTTGTGCGGCATGCCGCCCTTGACGAGGACGGAACTGGGGTGCTCGCCGCGCCACCAGGAGACGGCCATGACGATGATGGGGATGTCGAGGAAGCCGACTATGCCGAGCACCGCACAGAAGCGTGCCCGACGCAGAGGTTCGTCGACGTACTGACGCAGGGCCAGATAGGACAGATAGATGCACAGGAGGATGAAGACCGCGGTCAACTTCGGATCCCACGTCCACCAGATCCCCCAGGAGGCCTTGGCCCAGATGGGTCCGGTCAGGACGACGGCGAGCGTGAAGATGACGCCGACCTCCGCTGACGCGGCGGCTATGTCGTCCCACTTGCGCCTGCTGGTTGCCAGGAGCGCGATGCTGCATACGAAGACGACGCCGAAGGCGAGGAAGCCGATCCACGCGCTGGGAACGTGTATGTAGAAGATGCGTTGCGCTGCTCCCTGCGCGACGTCCTCCGGTGCGTAGAAGAGAGCCATCGGGATGAGGGCCAAGAACGCGAGTGTGGTCAGCCCAGCCCAGAGCTTGAGGTTGGGTTTGCGTATCGCTGGTGCTTCGTCTTCGTCCGTCAAACGATCTGCGTCAACTGCCATCTCACTCCTCCAGTAGGAAAGGGAAAGTCGCGAACGACACCAACAAGAACACCAGGAAATAGGCGGTAAGAAGTATCAGCCACCCCTGCGCCGAGGCGACGGACTGGCCGAGGAACGCCGCCTCCGTCGCCTTCACCGAGGCGATAACAACCGGCACGGCGACCGGGATGACGAGGACGGGGAGGATGGCCTCCCTGGTGCGGGTGTTGACGGCCATCGCCGCGAAGAGGCTCCCGACCGTCACGATGCACAAGGTCCCCAGGATCGCGGTGAGCACCAGCAACGTGATGCCCTTGCCGGGATGAAGCTGAAGCAGGATCAGGAAGATCGGGATTATCGCCAACTCGACGAGTCCGGTGAAGATCAGGTTGGAGAGCATCTTGCCCAGGTAGATGGATTCCCGCGGAGCGGGCGAGGACATGAGCCCTTCCATGTTCCCCTCTTCCTTCTCCAGGGCGAACGAGCGGCCCAGGCCGAGGAGACATGAGAACAGGAAGGCCATCCACAGCATCCCTGCGGCAACGCCCTGGCGTCCCTCCCCGGAGGTCGGGAAGGAGAAGCTCGTCGCAACGACCACCAGCAGGGCGAACAGGCCGACTGACGTCACCACATCCTTCGTGCGCATCTCGATACGGAGGTCTTTGCGCGCTATCAGCGTCGCCGGGCCCATCCAGCTCATGTCCTGGCTCCCTGACTGTCGACCCGCAGCAGCTCTCGATACGCGTCCGTGACGTCTTCTTCGTCGCCCTTGATGGCACGGTCCAGGGCGACCTTGCCTCCGGCGATCGCGACCAGCCGCTCGGGTCCGGTAAGTGCTCTGAAGACCTCATGGACGGTGACGATCAGGGTTCGCTCGGGCGTGTGCAGTTCGATCAGCAGGTCGGAGAGCGACGAGGCGGCAACCTCGTCCAGTCCGGTGTAGGGCTCGTCCATCAAGAGCACACGCGGGTTGTGCAGGATGGCCCTGGCGATGGCGACGCGCTGGCGCGTGCCGCGCGACAGCGCGCGCACGGGCTTCTGGAGATGCTTGGCAACGTCGAGACGCTCGGCCACCGCGGTCACGACTTCCTCGGGCCGGGCAACCTCGAAGAGCTTGGCGTTGAACACGAGGTTCTCCCACGCGGATAGGTCGTGGTAGAGCATGCTCTCGTGGCTCACGAAGCCCACCTGACGTCGGAGCCCCGGTCCGGCGCGCCGCATCTCTATCCCCGCAACTCGGACGCTGCCCTTGGTCGGAGCCGACAGGCCCGCCATGATCTTGAGCATCGTCGTCTTTCCGGCTCCGTTCGGACCCATGACGGCCACGTAGCTGCCCTGCGCGATCGAAAGGTCGATCCCCTGAAGCGCGGCCTGGGATCCGAAGGACTTGCGTACGCCGGAGAGTTCGATCCCCAGTTCGGGAAGATCGGGCACTCAACCCCCCGGAGTCTCAGACGTAGTCGATGCTGCTGCCGCGGGGGATGTGGATGCTGAGAACTTGGAGGGACACTTGGCGAACAGGGTCGTTGCTTGGAACTCCCCGTCCTTGTACTCGCCTTCGGCAACGGCCTGTGCGTTGTCCTTCAGCGTGTCGGGAACGGTACCCGAATAGACGACGGTCATCGTTGTGGTCTCGTCCTGCGGGTCGAGGACCTCGAAGGTCGTCGCGCCGGTGGCGTCGTCGTACTGGATCGTTCCGGGAACGACCGTTCCCTGCAGACGGACCACCTTGCCCTCGAAAGCGACGGGAGAGGCCATGACCTCCGAGGGGTAGTTGTAGTAGACGACCGACTTCTTGAAGATGCCGAACGACATCATGAGGATCGCGGCCAGGGCCGCGATGCCGAGGATGGCCAACGGTTTCTTGTTCTGCCTCGCCTCGAGGTCGCCGCTGGCGGCGTCCTTCCACTCGTCGCTCTGGAACGGATCCAAGTCGCTCATCGAGTTACTCCCGTGCCGTGGTTCCCGGATGCATCGGCCTCGCCGAGTGGGATGAAGATGGGTTTCCCTCCTGCGAGACACTTTCTCACCTGCTAGCCATACTTATGACAGATTCGGTCGTATTTGATGGGTGCCGATGGTCCCTAGGGCCGTGGGACAGATAGCGCCGCGTTTAGAACCTTCGACCCATAAGCTTTGTGCTCAACCCGCGTTCTCAAAGGAACCCCCTGTGGATGGATCGGACCCGACCAGCGGAAACACCCCTGAGCCGACGGGAGCGGCGGCCGCGCTAGGTATAGACCTGGATGCCTCCGGTCCGCAGGGATCCCAGGGGCCCCGGGGGGACAAGCCCGGCTCCCGTTCGAGGGGGATCCTGATCGCCGGGATCGTGATCGGGGCGGTCTTCCTGCTCTGGTTGGCGGTCTCCGCCGGGAGCAAGAAGGGCCTGGACAACGCCGCGCCGGAGGGCAAGCCGGCGCCGGGGTTCGAGCTGGACACGATCAACGGCAATCACGTCGATTTCGCCGACCTGAAGGGCAAGCCGGTCTTCGTCAACTTCTGGGCGTCCTGGTGCGGCCCGTGCAAGGACGAGGGCCCCGTTCTGGCGGACGCCTACCGTCGCTGGAAGGGGTCGGGTATCTACTTCATCGGCGTCGATGAGTCCGACTCCGCGTCCTGGGCCAGAGCTTTCGAGGAGTTCTACGGCATCGACTACGACAGCGCATTCGATCCGAGCGGGCTCCAGTACCAGCGGTGGGGGCTCTCTGGCTATCCCGAGTCCTTCCTGGTCGACTCCCAGGGGAAGATAGTCGCGAAGAAGCTCGGGGCCTTCTACACGGCGAAGTCGATCGATGAGTACCTGGCGCTCCTGGCCCCCGGCTTCACACCGGTGCCGCCGGGTCCCATCGTGGCCCCGTCCGGAGAGCCGCCACTTCCTCAGGAGAGCCCGGCAGGGGAGATCCCGCCGACTTCGGGACCCACTCCCTGATGCCACAGTGGCTGACCGCCCTCCTCGTGGGCGGGATCGTGGCAGTTGGCCTGGCCCCGTTCGTGCTCGCATTCGCCTGGCTTCCCATGCGCCGCAAGGCTGTCGATGAGGAAGTGACGCGGGAACAGAGACTGGCGATCCTGCGGAACACGGGACTCGCGATGCTGGGGATCGTCTTGATCGTTGCGGTTGCCTTCACGGTCCTGAGGAAGGAACCGGCGACTGGAAGCGCTACAGGCTCGGCAGCGGGGATGCCGGGGGGCATGCCCGGCGGGATGCCGGCGCAGGGGCAGGGGCAGGCGAGCGTTCCCGACCTTCCCCCCAGACTCGCCGGTGTGCCGTTGGCGGAAACCCTGACCGCCGATCAGGCTCTGCAACAGGTGACCGCTTTCCTTCCGAGTCAGTTCCCGCTGTCCGGGGCGGTGGTGGGTAACTACAAGAACGGCGATCACGAGTCGCAGATATGGGTCGCCTCCACGGACGCGGATGCGATGGCGTCCGCCATGGCGGAACAGATGGCCGCCGCGATCGCGGGCGGGGATACGCCGTTCGGCATGCCACAACAGATGGGTGGTGGTGTCTGGAAGCTGCAGGGATTCGGCCAGACCCAATACTTCTTCGCGTCCGGCAACCAGGTCTGGTGGGTGTCTGCCGACCCGTCCCTGGCGGAGAAGTCCCTCGGCCAGGTGCGGGCCGCCGCGGGGCTCTAGCCGCCCGGCGTCCGGGCGGCCAGGCCGGTCAGATACGAGGTCACCCCGGCTACCAGCACGAGAGCGCCGGCCACTGAGACGAGGAGTCTCCTCCTATCCCCTTGCGTCGCACGGGCTCCGAAGACCGCGGCCAGCGACATCACCGGCGGGATGATGTGTATCAGAGCGTTGAAGTCCTCGTTCACCTGGGATGTGAAGAGGAAGAAGCCGACGACGACCTGGACTATGAGCAACCCCGCGACCGTCCCCGACACGCCTTCGAACTGTTCGTCGCTGAATTTCGCGGGCATGAAGGCCACGATGACCGTGGCCAGCGCCGCCAGGATGATGCCGATGCCGAGGGCGATGTGGATGATCTTCATCAGGCGGACATCCTCTCAGGCCCCGCCATGGGCCTCAACCAGGAGCCTGTAGGTCTCATCGCTGTCCACGTCTATCGGTGCGTCCTCGTCGAGTCGGACGGTCTCAACGAGGTCGGGGTTCGCCTCGATGAACCCGCGCGCTCCCGTGTCGCCCTCCAGCGTCATGAGGTCCTCCCATATCCCTGCGGAAAGGAGAGCGGGCCCGGGTCCGTCGCGGAACTCCGCGCGCACGACCGGCATCATCGTCTCCTGAAAGGTGGCCACCAGGGCTCGGATGACGGCCGGCGATAGCGTCGGTTGATCCCCCATGAGGATCACGGCGGCCTCGCATGTGGGGTCGGCCGCTTGCAGGGATGTGACCAGCGACGTCGAAAGACCGGACTCGTGGTCCAGATTGAGGACGAAGCGCGCCTTCGGCGGAAGCTCTATCGCGGCGCGCAGGCTGTCATGTTCGTGACCGATCACCACCAGGATCTCGTCGAGGGCGGCCTGGAAGGCGGCGTCTATCACGTGCTGGAGGATCGGCTTGCCGTGGAACGGAAGGAGTTGCTTGGTGCCGGACGTTCGCGTGGAGGATCCGGCAGCCAGGATGATCCCGCTTATCAAGACGCCCCCTCTTTGAGACGCTCGGACAGGCACTGTGCGAAGCTCGCGGTCAGGTCCCGGGCGACCTTCGGAAGCATCCCTCTGCTCAATTGGGCGACCCGGCCCGTCAGCGTCACGTCCGAGGCCATCTTCACCGTCGAGCCGTCCCCTCCGTCGCTCTTGGCGACCAGCGTTACCACCACCTGGGCTGTCCCGCGACCGCGGATCTCACCGCCGTCGGCAGTCAGGACCAGGCGGCGTTCGGCCGGGTCCAGCTCTTCCACTTCGACGTTTCCTGAGAATCTCAGTGATATCGGGCCCATCTTCGCCGAGAGCCTTCCCGCCCAACGGGTGGGGCTCAGGACTTCGGTCAGTTCCGCGCCGGGGATGCAGGAGACGACGCCCTCGATATCGGCGAGGATCGCGTCCCACACGGATGCCGGGGAAATGGGAAGCGAGAACTCGTCCTCCAGCCTCACGCGAGAGCCTGTTCCAGCGCGCGGCGGGTGAGGACCCTTGCGAGCTCTCGGCGGAACCCGCCGCTTGCCTTCTCGTCGCTCGGGGGGTCGGTGTCGCGGTCAGCGAGGAGCGCGGCCGCGTCAACGGTGGCGCCTTCCGCAAGCGCGCGCTCGGAGGCTCCGGCGCGCAGGGGTCGGTCACCCATGTTGGCGAGCGCTATGCGGGCCTCGTCGCCGATGGTGACGACCGCAACGGCCACGGTCGGCCAAGACAGTGCGCGATGTGTGAAGCGAACGTACGCGGAACCCCGGTCGCGGTTGGGGATCCGGATTTCGACCACGGCTTCATCGGGTGCCAGCGCCGTCTGGAAGAACCCTTGGAAGAAGTCGTCGATAGCGACCGTCCTCTTTGGGACTGATGCGCCTGCGATCACCAGTTCGGCTTGCAGGGCAAGCAGAACCACCGGGATATCTCCCGCAGGGTCGGCATGGGCAGCGGCGCCTCCGATGGTTCCCATGTGGCGGACCTGTGGGTCGCCGATGGCCGCCGCGGCTTCACAGAGGATGCGGCAGCGTTCCTTCAGAACGGGGTTCGAGGCGATCTGATGGTGGGTCGTCAGAGCGCCGATGACGACGCCGCCGTCGCTCTCACTCTCACGGATGTACGAGAGACCTCCGACGCGTGAGAGGTCGACCAGCAGGGAAGGCTGAGCGAATCGCAGTTTCATGAGCGGGAGCAACGATTGGCCTCCGGCGATGATCTTCGCCTCCGGATCCTCTTGCAGGATCGTCGTGGCTTCCGCGATGCTGCCGGCGAAGACGTGCTCGAAGGGAGCCGGTATCACTTCGTCATCTCCGGGGCCGCCGCTCGGATGGCTTTGACGATGTTGTGGTAGCCGGTGCAGCGACAGAGGTTCCCCTTGAGACCCATGCGTATCTCTGCCTCGGTCGGGTCGGGCTCCTCGGCCAGCAACGACGCGGAAGCCATCACCATGCCCGGGGTGCAGAACCCGCACTGCAGAGCGTGCTCGTTGTGGAACGCCACCTTTAGAGGGTGATAGGCCGGTAGACCTTCGATCGTGGTCACTTCGCGGCCCTCTGCTCGGACCGCGAGCACGGTACAGGACTTGACCGAGGCGCCGTCCAGGAGGACCGTGCAGGCTCCGCAGGACGAGGTGTCGCAACCCGTGCTGGTGCCCGTGAGTTCGGCGACATTCCGGATGAAGTCGACGAGGAGGAGACGGGGCTCGACGTCGGCCTCGTGCGAGGTTCCGTTGATCGATATCTCGATGCGCACCGAACGACTCCGGTCTTAGGATTCCGACGTGAGCGAGTTTACCGAGGTGCTGGAGGGACTCGAAGCGGCGTTGGCGTCGGGCGAGAACTTCGCGCTCGCCACCGTCGTAGCGGCTCGAGGCTCGACGTATCGGCGTCCGGGGGCGCGGCTCTTGGTGAGGACCGACGGAACCACCGCCGGGAGCATCAGCGGCGGCTGTCTCGAATCGGAGATCGAAGGTGTCGCTTTGGAGGTTATGGCCAGCGGCGACGCGAGGCTTCTCACGGTGGACCACTCGCACGAGGACGACGCGCATCTCGGGTGGGGGATGGGTTGCCGGGGCGTGGTCGAGGTACTCGTCGAAGCTGCGGGGTCGGCCGCTCCCGTCGCCGAGGCCCTGCGGGCGTCGAGGTTCTCACCGGTCACGCTTTCCACCGACCCGGCGACCGCGGCGCACGTCGTCGGCGAGGTGCGTGAAGGATGGTTCGTCGAAAGGATGGAGCCTCCACCCGGTCTGCTCGTCTGCGGAGACGGCCCCGAGGCGCGTCCGATCGCCGAGGCCGGCGCCGTGCTTGGATGGGATATCACCTCAGTCGTTGCAGCGCAGGAGCTTCCAGTGGTCACGGAACGAACGAGCGCGGTGGTCTGTTCGCACAACTTCGAACGCGACCTCGCGTTCCTGCGCGCGCTGTTGCCTTCGGATGCCGCCTACGTCGGTGTGCTAGGACCTCGATCGCGCGGCCAGAGACTCGTCGAAGAACTGGGAGGCGATATCGGACGCATCCACGCGCCCGCCGGGCTCGATCTGGGCGCCGAGACCCCGGAAGAGATCGCGCAGTCTGTCGTTGCGGAGATCCTCGCCGTTCTGAACGGGAAGAGCGGGCGCCCGCTTCGGGACCGCGAGGGCCCCATCCACTAGTCCGGAGAAGGGCCGTCGTCGGCCTTGAGTTCTTCTGCTGCGTGGCGGAAGACCTTCAGAAGAGCGGTCGAGACGACCTTGGCCTCTTCCTCCGAAAGGAACCGGGAGAAGTGCTCCTCTACGCCCTTCAGATGGGTGGGCGCGGCGCCGGCCAGGACCCCGTGGCCCTTGTCGGTGATGGCCGCGTAGGTCACGCGCCGGTCAGATTCGCAAGCCGCCCGCTCCACCAACCCCGCGTCGGCCATGCGGTCGACGAGCCGGGTGACCCCGCTCTTGGAGAGCAGGATGGATCCCGCCAGGTCCTGCATCCTCATCCGGTGCTCGGGTGCGAGATCCAGGCGTAGCAGCACCTCGTACTGGGACAGGGGGAGGCCTCTTTCGGCCTCGAGCTCACGCTCGAGAACAGAGATCAGAGCGGAATGTGCCTGGATGAAAGCCCTCCAGGCCAGCATGCAGGCGTCGTCTCGCAGCGTGATCTCGGCGGCGGTCGATTCCATGCTGCGAGCCTACAACCGATTAGTTGACAACGCAACGATTCATGGGATCTCTGGTTGAGTGCGCAACGGTTCTGGAAGCCTAGGTCGCCCAGCCCGACGCGCGGTAGGCGCGGTCGAGCAACTGAACGGGGTGCAGGACTTCGACGTCCTCGCCCCGTTCTCTCATGTAGGCCGCGATCTGCATGCTGCAACCCGGGTTGGCCGAGGCGATCACCCGTGCGCCGGTGGCCGCGATCGCGTCTGCCTTGTTCCTGCCGAGTTCGTCGGACATCGCAGGTTGCAGAACGTTGTACAGACCCGCGGCTCCACAGCAGGTGTCGCCGTCGGGTATCTCGACGATATCCAGGCCGGGGATCCTCGAAAGCAGCTCACGCGGTTGCGCGCGGATCCCCTGCGCATGCGTCGCATGACATGGGTCGTGATAGGCGACGCGACCGACGTTCGCGTCTCGCGTGGGCGGCTCGATCCCCTGCTCCGCAAGGAACTCAAGCAGATCGCGAACCTTCCGCGAGGTATCACCGGCTCTCAGTTCGCCACCGAGGAGTTCTCCGTACTCCTTAACGTGGGCGCTGCAGCCTGCGGAGTTCACGATGATGAAGTCCACTCCGTCGAACGCCGCGATGTTGGTTCGCGCCATGTCCCGCGCGGCCGCGCCATGACCGTAGTGAGCGGAGAGCGCGCCGCAGCAAACCTGCTGCGGGGGAACGACGACCCGCCAACCATTTCTGACGAGAACGCGCAACGTGGCTTCGTTCACGTCTCTGAACCAGCGGTCCTGCACGCAGCCCCGCAGCAGGGCCACGGTGCCTCGCGGCGACTCTGCCGGCTCGACGGATCGAGGGAGTCTCGTGAAGACATCGTTGAGAGATGAGCGCGGCACGAGTCGCTTGACCCGCTTGGGAAGCAGCGGTTTCGCGAGGGGAGCAAGGGCAGCGACCGCATCCAGGAGCCAGTTGCGTCGGATGACGGATGTCAATCCGAACGCGCGCGCGCGCGATGCCGCTCCCTGCCGCAGCGGCTCCACCTGCGCTCTCGCGCCTTCGATCATCCTTCCGAAAGGCACGTTGGAGGGACAGACGTCTTCGCATGCGCGGCACGACAAGCAGAGATCGGTGATGCTCATGAAGGCGGCGCCGACCTGTGCTCGTCCCTCGTCGATCGCGCGCATGGCCGCGATCCTGCCACGCGGAGACGCGGTCTCCTCCTGGGTGAGTTGATACGTGGGGCAGTGGGGGAGACACAGCCCGCACGCGACGCATGTCGCGATGTCGTCTGTGTCGGGGTGATCGTCCCCGTGCCAGCCGGGCTTGGAACCTGTGGCCGGTCCGACGAATCGCACGCCTTCGGGCATCGCCGCGCCGAGGGGCTCC
>Ga0315276_10005518_pt1 | contig 11650 bp, 9 predicted proteins | sample YL17G05_0_MG_FD_204542 | JGI IMG/M metagenome (GOLD analysis project Ga0315276, IMG submission 204542) | Sediment microbial communities from Yellowstone Lake, YNP, Wyoming, USA - YL17G05_0 | ecosystem: Environmental > Aquatic > Freshwater > Lake > Sediment | place: USA: Wyoming | collected... | reverse complement strand
ACGATGAGAGAGGGCCGGGTGCAGACGGTGCGTTCGAGCGGGGCGATATCCTTCCGATCCGTCCAGCCGAAGCCGATTTTCCGAAACCCCACGTGGCCGGGAACCGTTGACCCGCTTCATCTTGCCACGGAGACGGAGCGGATCATCCATAGGTTTTGAACCGCAAGACTCTACGCCTGTCTTTTCGCTGTTGTCAACGTTTATTTTTCGGCCCGCCCCGCTCATGGGCGGGGCGGGCCGAAAGGGGGGTGAGGAGGGAACGGAAAATCCGGATTCCTTCAGGAGATGAGAAGGTCCTGGCGCATTCCCGCAAGGGTGGCCCGGAGCTTCGCCAGGGCGTCTCTTTCCAGTTGCCGGACTCTTTCCTTGCTGAGCTTCAGGATGTGCGCAATGGCCCCCAGGGTCATTTCCACGTCGTCCACGATTCCGAAGCGGCGCTCCAGGATGTAGCGCTCCCGGGAAGGAAGATCACGAAGAGCCTTCTTGAGGACCTCCTGGGTTTCCTTCCGGATTACCGAGTGCTCCTGCCTGAGAGAGTCCGGGTCGGAAATCAGGGCCTCGATGCGCGTATCCTCGTCGGGATTGATGAACTCATCGTACGAGGTCGCGTAGGGTAGCAACGTTTTCCACATGGCGTCGCACCTCCATGGTTCCGGAGAAACAGCAAATCGCCTGCCACCCTCTCCTTGCAGATGCAAGATACCCTCTCCGTCTGCGGAGAATCTTCCGCGCCCTCCTCGCTGTCCTTTAACCTTTTGTTGTAGAACGAGTTGTGCTTTTAAGGCTCGGGGCTACTCCCGGTGGCCGGCCCGGTCGCGAGATCGGCAAGGGTCCGGACCATCGCCGGGGTTGACCGCTCCAGGGGCCAGAATGGCGCGATCCAGCACAGCGGTGCCTCTTTTGGCAGGGTCGTCAGGTAGGATCCCCGTCTCGCCGGCGGGCCTTGCGCCAGGCCGAGAACCTATCCAGAAGAGCGCGGGCCCAGCGGCTTTCCGTGCTGAGCACCGCCAGTCCCGAGGCGAGGAAAAGGATGCCCTGGAGAACGGGCAGGAAAAGTCCGACGACGCCGATGACGATCAGGAACCAGCCCGCGGTGAGCCTGAGGACTCTCCAGGCGATTCTCTTTCCTTCCTTCCCCAGCATCGCCTCTCCCGTCCCCGCCGCTTCGGGCGCCTATCCTCTCCGGGGCGGATCAAACCCCCGGGTCGCCTCGCTGCTCAGGTTCCCCTGGTAGATGAGTCGGGCATCTCCCTCCAGGACGATGTGCGTGAAGGCACCCGCCCCCCCGCGGAAGTGGACCGACAAGGTCACTCCGGAACGCGTCCAGCAGGCCACCGGAGACTTGGTCATCCCCAGGGATGCGGTGACCAGGGCCGCGGCCACGCAGCCCGTTCCGCAGGAGAGCGTCTCACCCTCCACTCCCCTCTCGTAGGTCCGGATGGCCAGCGTGTGCTCGTCCACCACCATGACGAAATTCGCGTTGGCGCCTTCCTGGCCCATCTCGAGGTGGGACCTGATCTTGCGTCCCAGCTCCGTGATGGACACGGAATGGGGGGCCTCCTTGAACACCACCGCGTGGGGCACCCCGGTATCGATGGAGGCCGCGTCCAGGACCTGATCGTCCACGCTCAGCTTCAGCCCCGTGCGCAGCCTCAGCGCCGACGGCATGGAGAATTGCACGCGCTCCCCTTCCACCGTGGCGTCGTGGACCATCTTGGTGGTTTCCACCCGCATCCTGGGGCCCACCATCCCCATCAGATACGCCAGACGCGAGGCGCACCGGCCGCCGTTGCCGCAGAACGTGGGGTGGCCGTCCGGGTTGAAAAAGGTGGCCCGGAAGTCGGCCACCCGGGAGGGCTCCAGGAAGATCACCCCGTCGGCACCCACCGAAAGCGCGCGGACGCTGATGCGCCTCACGAGATCGGGAATGACCTCGCTCCGGACCTGCATGGAGCGGTTGTCCACCAGGATGAAGTCGTTCCCTCCCCCCGACATCTTGAAGAACTCCATCGCTTCTCCTCAGGGTCCGGCTGGAGGCTCCTGGCCGGCCGGCGGTCTCACCGGCGGCAGACGGTCTCCGTGGACTTCGGAACGAGCGCTCTCGTTCGGAGGCACGTTTTGATCGGCCGCGGTGACGACGTAATAGTACTTGACTCCAGGGAGGGCCGTGCCGTCAGTGTAGGTCGACTCCGCCGGACCCGCGCTGCCGATTGCCTCGAACCCTTCCCCTTCCCTGCCGGAGCGGTAGATCCGGTAGCCGCCCAGATCGCTCTCGCTGTTGGGAAACCAGTAGAGCTTGATGACGCCGCTCTCGGCCGACACCGCCAGCCCGGTCGGGACGGCAGGTGGATAGACATCCGCCGGAGTGACCTGGATCGGCAGGGAATCCTCGCTCTCCCTCGCGGACGTCTTCTCGGCGATGACCGACCGGGCCACATAGTGATAGGTCCTTCCAAAGATGAAGTCCTCATCCTCGAAGAACGGCTGCGGCAGGGGCTTCTCGTTCCGGGGCCTTTCGGGGAAGGCCCCGGGCGCTTCCGCCCGGTAGAGGTTGTACAGCGCCGTCTCTTCCTTCCCTTCCGCCGCGGGCGGCTCCCATCTCAGCCGAATCCTCTTCTCGGACACTTCCGACCGCAGGTTCGACGGGGGAAGGGGGGGCGGAAGGACCCGGATGGTGACAAGAGACGAAAGGGGGGAAGGGTGCTTGCCGGAATCGACGACGGCCATGGCGTACGCAAGAACCTGTCCCTTCTCCGGGACCGCCCCGGGCAGAGGATCCGGATCGACGAAAGTCAGTTGACGCCCTGAAACGGCCTTCTCCAGCGCCTCCCCGGAGAGGGTGGCGATTCGCCCTGCCTCCCGGCTGAACTGCCTCAAGACGGCACGCTGGGCCGAACGCCCTGCCGATCCGGGGCCCTCCGCCGGTCCGCCCCGATCCGCGCGGAAGATGCGCACCTCCTGGATCTCCGCCACAGGTTCGCCATCCTGGTTCTTGTCCGGCAGGAGCCCGGTGAGGAGCACCTGCTTTCCCTTCTGCCGGCATGACAGCCCGGAGACCCGGTCGGGGACGTGGCGCAGCGGGGCGAGGGGCGGCCCCTTTTTCCCGCACCCCGCCGCCGGCAGGAGCATAGCCGCCAGCAGGAGAAGCAGGAAAAGGGGTGCGCCCGGATGGGGAATCACCCGCCGTGCAAGGGAAGGAAGGCTCATTCGATCGGCTGGCTCCGGGGGACGGGGAGGCGGCGGCCTCAGAGAATGTAGCGACTCAGATCCTGGTCCTTGACCACGTCGGCGAGCATCCGGCGGACATAGGCCGCATCGATGGTGATTTCCTTCTGCTCCATCTCGCTCCCCTCGAAGGAAATCTCGTCCAGAAGCTTCTCCATCACGGTGTGGAGCCTCCGGGCCCCGATGTTCTCCGATCGGTCGTTCACCTCGGCGGCGTACTCGGCGACCGTCTCCAGCGCGTCGTCCGTGAAGTGAAGGCGGATCCCTTCCGTCTCCATGAGGGCCACGTACTGTCGGGTGAGGGCGTTGCGCGGCTCCTTGAGAATCCGGACAAAATCGTCCTTCGTCAGGGAGTCCAGCTCCACGCGGATGGGGAACCTCCCCTGCAGCTCCGGGATCAGGTCCGACGGCTTGCTCACGTGGAAGGCGCCGGATGCGATGAAGAGAATGTGGTTGGTCCGCACCATGCCGTGTTTGGTGCTGGCCGTGGTCCCCTCCACGATGGGGAGGAGGTCCCGTTGCACCCCTTCCCGGCTCACGTCGGGTCCCCGGCCGCTTTCCCGGCCGGCCACCTTGTCGATCTCATCGACGAAAATGATTCCCGACTGCTCCACCCGGGAAATCGCCTGCCGGGCCACGGCCTCGGGATCGATGAGCTTGTCCTCCTCCTCCCGGAGAAGGTGCTCCCGGGCCTCGGCCACCGTCATCTTCCGCTTCCGGCCGTGGCCGCCGAAGATCCCGGGCATCATCTCCTTCAGGTTGATATCCATCTCCTCCATCCCGGCGCCCGAGAAGATCCGCATGGCGGGGAAGGAGCTCTGTCGAACTTCCAACTCCAGCAGCCGCCCCTCCAGCGCTCCCGAGGCCAGCTGCCGGCGGAGCTTCTCCCGCGTCCGCTCGTGCTGCTCCATCGTCTCGGGAGCGGGCACGGCGCCCGGAGGGCCCGGCGCCGGCCGATCCAGCGGCGGCAGGAGGAGATCGAGCAGCCGTTCCTCCACGTTGCGGGCGGCGCGCTGCCGGACCTCGGCGGCCTTCTCCGACCTCACCATCTCCACGGCCAGCTCCACCAGGTCCCGGATCATGGACTCCACGTCCCGGCCCACGTAGCCGACCTCGGTATACTTGGAGGCCTCCACCTTGATGAAGGGAGAACTGGTCAGACGCGCCAGCCTCCGGGCGATCTCCGTCTTCCCGACGCCCGTGGGCCCGATCATGATGATGTTCTTGGGGGCCACTTCCTCCGCCATCTCGGCCGGCAGCTTCAGCCGGCGCGTCCGGTTGCGCAGGGCAATGGCCACCGCGCGCTTGGCGCGGCCCTGGCCGACGATGTACTTGTCCAGCTCCTCCACGATCTGGCGCGGAGTCAGGTCTGCACCGCCGCGCGGCTGCTCCTCGGACACCTGTCCCGGCATGTAGAAGACCATCGGCCCAAACCCGCTCAGAGCAATTCCACGCTGATGGAGTCGTTGGTGTAAATGTCGAGGGCGGCGGCAATCTTCATGGCTTCCAGCGCGATTTCCCGGGCGGGCAGCCGGCTGTGGGCCGCGAGGGCCCGCGCCGCCGCCAGCGCCATGGGACCGCCCGAGCCGATGGCGATCAGGCCGTCGTCCGGTTCGATGAGGTCCCCGGTTCCCGAGAGAAGATAGGTGTGGCTGTCGCTGGCCACCACCAGGTGCGCCTCCAGCCTGCGCAGGACGCGGTCGGTCCGCCAGTCCTTCACCAGCTCCACGGAGGCCCGCTCCAGGTTCCCCCGGTACTCCTCCAGCTTCGCCTCGAACTTGGTGAAGAGGGAGAAGGCGTCGGCGGCGGAGCCCGCGAATCCCGCCAGGATTTTCCCGTCGCCAAGTTTCCGGATCTTCCGGGCGGAGTGCTTCACCACGGTGCTTCCCAGGGTCACCTGCCCGTCGCCGGCCATGGCCACCTGCCCGCCGTGCCGGACGCACAGGATTGTGGTGTGATGAAAGGAGGAGGGCACGACTCTCCGCTCCTTGCTGATCAATAAGATGAAAAAAGTCGGCCTGATTATGTCAACGGCCCCCGGGGGAGTCAAATCCGGGAGTTGATCCCGATCTCAGGCGGGGAGGAGTGAGATCCGGGCGTCCACCGCGAAGGAATCGTCCAGTTCCGAGCCCGCAATAAAGGGATTGACGTCCACCTGCTCGATCTCCGGAAAATCGGCGAGGAGCTGGGAAAGACGCAGCAGCATCTCCTCCAGGAGCTTCCGGTTCACCCCTTTCTCCCCCCGGAACCCCTGGAGCAGCGGATAGCCCCGGATGGAGGCGATCATCTCCCGGGCGTCCAGATCGGTGATGGGGTGGATCCGGAAGGCGACGTCCTTCATCGCCTCCACGAAGATTCCTCCCAGCCCGAACATCAGCAGCGTCCCGAACTGACGGTCCTGGAAGGAGCCCAGGATGACCTCCCGGCCTCCCCGGACCATCTTCTGGATCAGCACCGGCAGCGACCGCCGCTTGAAGCGCCGCGCCATCTCCTCGAACGCCCGGCCGACCTCGTCCCCGTTGCGGAGGTCCACCTTCACTCCCCCGACCTCGGTCTTGTGGGAGAACTCGGCGAGAAGGACCTTCATCACCACGGGATACCCGATCTCCAGCGAAGCGCCGATGGCGCCCGCGGCGTCGGTCACCACCCGGCGCGGCGGCATGGGAAGCCCATAGGCCGTGAGGACTTCCTCCACCTCCTGGAAGTCCAATTGCCGGCGCCTGGCCTTCCGGACCGACTTCAGGACCCTCTCGACCCTGGCGCGCTGCACCGAGAACCTCACCCGCCGTCCCAGGGGCCGCTCCCGGATCCGGCGGTAGAGATCGAGAGCGGCCATGGCCTGCGCCGCCGGCTCCGGGAAGGGATAGACCGGAATGGAGCTGTTCCGGAGGGTCTGGACCCCCTCGGCCCCCCGGTCCTTCCCCATGAAGCAGCTCAGCACCGGCTTCCGGCTGCCCCGGCAGACCCGCGCGATGGCTTCCGCCACCTCCTGCGCGTTGATCATCGTGGGGCTGACGAAGAGGACCAGGAGCCCGTCCACCGTGGAGTCGGCCAGAAGGGCCTTCAAGGCCATCTCGTAGCGGGCCGCGTCGCCCGAGGCGATCAGGTCCACCGGGTTTGCCACGCTGCACTCGGGGGGGAGCCTCTTCCGGAGCGCCCGGCGCGTCTTCTCCTCCAGCGGGGCCAGGGTCAGCCCGAGATCCACCGAGACATCGGTGGCCATGATGGCCGGCCCTCCCGCGTTGGTCAGGATCGCCACGCGGTTGCCCCGGGGAAGCGGCTGGCTGGTGAAGGCCGTGGCGAGCGTGAACATCTCCTCGATGGTGGAGACCCGCAGGACGCCGCACTGATCGAAGAGGGTGGAGGAGGCCACGTCCGCCCCCGCCAGAGCGCCCGTATGGGAGAAGGCGGCCCGGGCCCCCGCTTCCGTCCGGCCCGACTTCACCGCGATGATCGGTTTCTTCCGGGTGGCCCGCTGGGCGAGATGGGTGAACTTCCGGGGGTTTCCGAAGCTCTCCAGGTACATCAGGATGACCCCCACCGACGGGTCGTCCTCCCAGTACTCGATCAAATCGTTGCCCGAGATGTCCGCCTTGTTCCCGACGCTCGCGAACATGGAGATCCCCAGCTGGATCTGCCGGGCGTTGGCCAGGATGATCTCCCCCAGCGCCCCCGACTGGGACATGAAGCCGGCCGTGCCCCGGATGGGGGCCGACGAGGCGAAGGTGGCGTTGAGCCTGACCGCCGGGTCGGTGTTGATGACACCCATGCAGTTGGGTCCGACCATCCGCATCCCCGCCTTGCGGACCAGGTCCCGGATCTCCACCTCGAGCTTCGCTCCCTCTTCCCCCACCTCCCGGTAGCCGGCCGTGATGACCACCAGCCCGCGGACCTTCTTCCGCCGGCATTCCTTCAGCACCGCCGGCACCTGGTCCCGGGGGACCACGACGATCGCGAGGTCCACCGGGTCGGGGATCGCCAGGACCGAGGGGTAGCACTTCATGGAGTGGAGGACTTTCGTGCTGGGATTGACCGGAAAGACCGCTCCCTCGAATCCGCCATCCAGGAGCTTGCGCAGGATTTCGCTGCCGATGGAGCCGGGCCTGCGGGAAGCGCCGATGACGGCGACCGAGGAGGGTCTGAAGATGCAGTCCAGGCTTCGATTCAGCAAGTCCGCTCCGCGCGCGGCCCGTTCCGGGGGGGCTCGGGCGGCGCGGATGTTACCGGAGGCTGTCCGGGAGTGTCAACGCGGCGGGCCGGTGTTCCTCCTGAGCCTTCTTCTCACCCTGTTCCTCAACCTCTTCCGGCGGCACTAGGCCGGCAGCGGAGCGCGCCGGCACGGCCCTTTCGCACGGGGTCCCGGATCAGGGCTCGAACACCAGCGTCCTTTCGCCCGCCCGGCGGACTACCCGGCGCCCGTAGAGCAGACAGAGGATTCCCGTCACGATGATGGCCCCGCCAAGGACCTGCCGGGAGGTGGGAAGCGTCGTGAAGACCAGGTAAGCCGCCACGAGGACGAAGAACGGCTGCAGCGTCTTGATGGCCGTCGCCCGCGTGACGTCAATCCGGGCGAGGCTCGCGTAGAACGTGACGTTGGCCAGGAACGAGCCCGCCAGGGAAGCCACGGCGATGATCGCCAGCGTCCCGCCCGCAGGCATCTGCAGCCGCCCCGTCACCAGCCCGTACACCAGGGCGATGACGGAAGCCAGCAGCGACCGGTAGAAGATGATCACCAGGGGACTCACCCTCCTCACCGCCATCTTCACCAGGATGACCGTGATCCCTTCCATGAGCGACGAAAGCAGGCACAGCCCCAGCCCGATCATCAGCAACTGGCCACCCCGGTAGGTTGTCACCAGGCTCCCCAGGAGGGCGATCCCGACCCCCAGTCCCTCGAACGAATTGAACCGCTCCCGCAGGAAGACCACCCCCATCAGGACCGCGAAGACGTTGTCCGCCCGGGTATAGAAAGCGACGATGGTCGGGTCGATGAGCTGGATGGCGTAGAAGAACAGGATGATGGAGACGGCCGACGACAACCCCACCCCCGCCAGCTCCTTCCAGGGATTCCCCGCCTCCACCAGGGTGACCTGTTTCCCCTGCTTCATCAGCAGGATCAGGGAGTAGAGCGACCCCATTGCGAACCAGAAAACGACGAAGGTCTCAGGATGGATGCTCCTGAGCACATACTTGCTGGCCACATAGGTGATCCCCATGCAGGCCGCGGAGGTGACGGAGAGCAACATCCCCTGCGCCTCCCGCGACTGGCGGGACCAGACTTCGCTAGGAGTCATCGGGCTCGGGCCCTCTCGATATCACGCTTCCATCAGGACTAACGGCGTCCCAGACGACACAAATATGGAGTCCGGGGTCCCGGAGGGCAATGTCACCAGCCGGACAGCCCACCCGGATAACTCCCCGGCATCTAATCAGTCGATGCATCAGGCGGGATTTTATGCGGTCCACCCGCCCCCGGCCTGGCTATGGGGACAAGGCACAAATCACGGATGCTTACGGGCGAAGAGGGGGCGATTCCATTCAAAACGGCGCCTCCGTGCCGTTTTGCACCAACCTCAGCCCGCAAATGCATGGGGCAGATGCGCAGCCGATTTTTACAGACGCCGGCCACACCCGGTTAATAGTTACGAATCAATCAGTTGAACCGCACCGTCTCACGGGTCTGACCGAAACGTCCGGTTTTTCTGGAGGGTAACTAATTCAAGGTGAGCGAGTTACGCCACCGCCCTTCGTCCGGGTGGTCCGGATGGGAATTGCCCTGAGACGCCCAGGCCGATAACACTCCACAAATCAATATGTTATGACCGCTCGATCGTGTTTCTCTTGGTTTTTTCAAACGATCATCTTCCAATCCATTGATTATTAAGAACTTGCCTGCTCACCGTCTCATCCGCGATCCTGCCGTTCCTGTCGCCGCGTCCTGCTCGCCTCTCAGATCACCGAGATGTCCAAACTCTAACCACTTGCCCTACAGCAAGTTGCAAATTCGTTCTTCCGCCGCCATCGAACTGGCACCGCCATTGCCTTATCCCCGGGCAGGAACCGAGGAAAAACGATAACGAACTTAACGAAAGTGAGGGAGGAAGCCATGAAAGAGACAAAGAGAATCCTGGTGGTGCTGGTGGCGCTTCTGATGATCAGCTCGGCCCTGTTCGCGGGTCCCGTGCGTGTCAACAACACCGATCCGACGACCGACGGCGCGATCTGGGGCGGCAAGTCCGCGCCTCCGGCGGAAACGGAAGGAGCGATCTGGGGTGCAGAGAGCCTCGAAACCCCGACCCAGCAGCGCGACGGGTCGGCCCAGGGTGCCTACCATCAGAGCATCATTGACCTGATGAAGTCTCTCGGCAGGGGCCTTGGACTCCTGGTCGAAGGGGCCATCTGGGGCTAGACTTCCGATCTAGGACTTGGCGATTCAACACCTAAAAGGAGAACCCCGCCGGGGTTCTCCTTTTTTGTTGTCTTTTTGCCTGCGGTTCCTACATTGGCTAACTGGGGCCGATGTGGCCCAGACGGCGGGGCAGAGATAGCAATGCCTGACATCTGTTTGTCCCCACGATACACTGTCCGAACAAGACTGACTTCCGCAGGAAACACCGAGGGGGTCTGGCTTGCAGAAGATGCAGCGTTGGACTCTCGCCAGGTTGTCCTGAAGAAGATCATGGTCCCAGGCAGGGTGCAGGAGGATTCCTCCCGGCTCCTGGGCATGTGTGACGCATTTCTGAGCCTCTCCCACCCGGGGCTTGCCGGGCCCCTGCGCTTCTGCCCGACCGATGAGAGAGGCTCGCTCTGGCTGGTGAGCGAGTACATCCCGGGCGAGCCGTTCCTGCCCGCGATTCGTTCCCTGCCCCATGACACCTTGCTCCGCGTCCTGTCTCAGTTCTGTTCCGTACTCTATTACCTCCATTCCCGAGGCTATGCCCATCTCGACCTTCATCCAGGGAACGTCCTTCTCGTTCCGCCACAAGGCGACAATGCAGACTGGACCCTGAAGATCATCGATCTCCCGCTACTCCCATTGAGCGTCTTGACTGAGCACCGCGAGCTGCTGAGATTTCACCCGACCTTTTCTGCGCCTGAGGTCCTTGCTGGAGCCCCTTTCGACAATCGCGCAGACCTCTACTCCCTGGGCTCACTCTTCTACACCGCCTTCGTTGGTGAGCAACCTCCAAGAACTCCGGCCTGCGGCGATCCGGCAAAATCCCATCCCACCGACAATCTCCACACCACCCTCCTCATCCCCGGATACCTGCTGGCCATCATCAGAAACCTGCTCGAACATCGTGTCGAGAGAAGATTTTCTTCTGCATACTTCCTCTTCGAGGATATCAATGCCAGCTTGAGAGCTCACCAGCTACCCCCTTTGCCGAACCCGGGCCCTGACAGCATAAGCAGAAACGTGCCACTGATTCCGACCACCGCGCTGGATTCCTCCGTCACCTTTCTGGAATCCTGGCTCCAGTCCAGACCGCCTCAGTCAACTCTCTCCCTGGCCGTCCGAGGCATGCCCGGCTCCGGGTGCACACGGCTCACCCGGGCGCTCGGGCTCTATCTGACGCTTCGGGGCTGCACAGAAGTGGTTCTTCAGCCACAGGATAGTGCCCGCATCCTTGGATGGACAGACTCCGTTCTCTTCGCTTCCGATCAACGCGTTTATCCGTCGCAGCCTTGCTACATCCTTGGGAACACAGGATCGCCGCCCGCCCGAGGCGACATCGCCCGCCTTGCCTCGCATCTGGAGTCATCTGTCGTCTTACTGTCGGCTCACGATGCCGGATTCACAACCGCTCAACCACCTACATCGTCATCTCTTGCGGACGAAGCAAGCATCCACCTTTCGCCTCTTACAAACCCCCAATGCACACTTTTTATTGACCGGAGACTTCATCCCAACAATATCTCTGATGATGTGAAAGAAGCGCTTGCACACAAGGCGCTGAACATCCCCGGCCTTCTCAGCCACATTCTCAAGGACCACGTCAACGCCGGCGACATTCAGAAACACGGGCCCCTCTGGGAGACAACCGCGGGCTTTTCGCCGGCTCGTCCCATCCCCGCTGAAGCTGCGAGTGCTTTTCGACCTGCATTCGAGTCATTGCCACAACTCGATTCGGATCTACTCGGGGTTCTTTCCATGGCTCGCGGCCCCACACCCCTTTCGGTTCTCACGGAGATCCTGTCCGCGCCATCCTCGACAGTTGCTCGATCCCTGGACGCCCTCGAGCAACAGGACCTCGTGGAGCATGATGCCCAGAAGGCCTCAATGAAGTCTCTTACTGTCGCGCAACTCCTGGCGCATGTGCAGGACCGTGAGCGCCTGGCCGCACTCGCACAGCACGCCCTGTCGGTCCTGCGCACGAAAGCGACGCAACAATCGAATCAACTTGATCCCTTGCTCGCCTGCTAT
>Ga0315276_10005517_pt1 | contig 11650 bp, 12 predicted proteins | sample YL17G05_0_MG_FD_204542 | JGI IMG/M metagenome (GOLD analysis project Ga0315276, IMG submission 204542) | Sediment microbial communities from Yellowstone Lake, YNP, Wyoming, USA - YL17G05_0 | ecosystem: Environmental > Aquatic > Freshwater > Lake > Sediment | place: USA: Wyoming | collected... | reverse complement strand
GCCGGCCCGGACGGAGAGGAGGTAAACCGGTATGGCCGAGACTCGGAGGCCGGGGCGGAATCCCCGGCAGGGGATCACGGCGAAGGCGCTGAAGCTCCGGAAGGGGAAGCCCGTGGCGCGACCGCAAAGAGGAAGGGCGGGGCTGCCGCAAAGACCGCGGCCCAAGGCCTGACGGGAGCGGATGTCCCGGCGGAAAGATCAGCGCTTCGCGCGGGCTACCGGCCGCCCTGCGCCGCGGCGGCCGGCGGGAGGGGGATGTTCAGCCGCTGCAGCTCGGCGTTGATCATCTGTGCGAAGTCGTTGAAGGGCCTTGCGCCCGAGAGGAACCTTCCGTTGATGAAGAATGCCGGGGTGCCGGTGACGCCCAGCGCATTCGTCTCGGCCATGTCGGCGTTGATGGACGGCCTGCCGCGCCCCCCGTCCAGGGCGGCCTTGAACCGGTTCACATCCAGCCCCACTTCCCGGGCGTACTGCAAGAGCTGGTCCGGCTGGAACCTGGGCTGGTTGGCGAAGAGTTTGTCGTGGTATTCCCAGAACTTTCCCTGCTCATGGGCCGCCACCGCCGCCATCGCCGCCGGCATGGCGAGGGGGTGCATGCTGAGGGGGTAGTTCTTCCAGATGATGCGGACTTTGTCGCCGTAGACCTTGCGAACCTGGGCGAGGGTCGGACCGACCCTCTGACAGAAGGGTCACTGGAAGTCCGAGATCTCGGCGATGGTGATCGGCGCGGCCCTGGGCCCCAGAACCGGCGCCCCCTCCGCCCTCACCGTGTAGACCTTGTTCGGATCGGGCCCCTGCTGCGGGCGCGGCTGGGCCGCCTTCGCCGCGGCGTCCATCCGGGTGCCCAGTCCGGCAACCTGGTTCTCCAGCAGCGTTAGCCTATCGTCGAGGGCGGTCTTCTGCCGGCGCGTCTCGTAGAGATTCATGCCGGTGATGGCGATCAGGATCGCCACACCCGCGAGGGTCGCCGCGCGGAGGCCCCCCCCCGAGGTGCCGGACTCTCTGTCGGCGGCCGGGCCGCGCTTCAGCGGGGTCTGATTCTGCTTTGTCATGGGATTTTTGTCCTCTGAAGAAAAGTCATTCTAGCATTCTTCCCGCAATCCATCGCCCCGCACCGGCCGATCAGCGGTACGCAAAGACCATGGCGTAGATGATCCAGACCACCATGCCGAACCCGATGGCCAGCGCCGTCCAGGCGAAGGCGCGGATGGAGCGCACGACGATGGGAGGATAGGCCTCGACGAGGCAATCCTCGAGCCTGCCGCTGTTGACCAGCGCCTCGTATTCGGCGGGCTTGTCGCGGGCGAACTCCTCCAGCGGCATGCGCCCGGTGAAGATGACGATGTCCATGGGGAACTTCTCCGGGCGGAGGTGGGTGTTGAAGAAATGGACGGTGAAGATGAAGCCTGTCGCCAGGAGCGCCTCGTCGCTGTGGACGATCGTGGCGACGTTCAGGAACCATCCGGGCACGAAACGCGTCAGGAACTCCGAGAACCAGAGGAGCAGTCCGGTGGAGCCGATGACCGCAATGCCCCAGAAGACCGCGAAGTAGTCGAACTTTTCCCAGTAGGTCCAGCGCCCGTACCGGGGGCGCTCCCCCAGCCCCAGGAACCACTTCATGGAGCCGATGAAGTCGTCCAGGTCCTTACGGTTCGGGAGCATCGTGTCCGGCCCGAAGAGCAGGGCCCGCCAGGATCCGTACTCCCGGTTCCTGCGCCGGACGAGGTCGGTCAGGTGCACCACGAAGATGGCCATCATCGTGACCGCGCCCACCCGGTGGATGTAGCCCGCCGTCTCGTAGCCGCCGAGAAGACGCGAAACTACGGCGGCCCAGGCGGTGTAGGAGAACTTGAGGGTCATTCCCGTGAGGGCCAGGGCGATGAAGCTGACGATCATGAAGAGGTGCAGCAGGCGGTTCAGGCGCGAGAACCGCTGGAAATGCCGCTCGCCCGGATCGGACAGACGCGCTGCCGCCCGCGGCGCCGGGGCACGCGCCTCGCTCCCGCCGGTCACCCCGGCATTCGCTCCCGTCGTGCTAGGCATCCCCGGGGTCCTCCGTGATTCCGGCGTCTTCCGCGCCTTCTGCGCTTTCTGCGTCCTTCGCGCCTTCCGCTTTCTCCGCGTTCTCCATGCCGTCCGCGTTCTCGGCGACGGCCGCGTCCTCCGGCCCCGGCTTTCCCGGCGGCTCGAGAGACGCCGGATTGCGTCGCAGCTCGCGCCGCCACTGGAGGGCGCGCGGGATCCAGAGAAGGGTGTGGATCCCGCTCACGACGAAGGTCCCGACCAGAAGCGCCGTCATCACCCAGAAGGTCCAGAACAGCCAGGGGTATTTCTTCGGATCGTGGTGCGTGGCGTGCGTGAGGTATCCGGCGAACCGGCGCGTCGCGCCGGGGTGGCATTTCCGGCAGGTGGCGACGACGTTCGCGCGGCTGAGGTGCGAGCGTGGATCGGAGACGGGCAGGATGTCGTGCACCCCGTGGCAATCGTGGCACTTGGCCGTCTTGGCGGGACCGAACCGGGAGACCTTGCCGTGGTAGGTGTCGAAGTAGGTCCTGGTGGTTTCCGCGTGGCACCGGCCGCACTGGTCCATGATTTCCTGCTTGAAGCCCTCCAGGTCCGTCCGCCGGATGCCGTGGGCGCTGTGACAGGTGCTGCAGACCGGAAGCTCCTTGTCGGTCCGGGCGACCCGGGGCGAGTGGATGCTCTTCGCGAACATCTGCTCGATGCCGTGGTGGCAGCGGCCGCACGTCCTCGGAATGTTCGCCCGATAGACCGTGGAAGCCGGGTCGGTCTTCGGCCGCTCGCCGTGGGCGGTGTGGCAGTCGGTGCACATGGCCGTGACGACCAGACCGCTCTTGAGAAGCCCCTTCCCGTGGATGCTCTCGGTGTAGCGATGGATGATGTCGTGCTCCGTCCCCATGTACCTCGCCGCCGCCTTCCCCCCCGTCCGATGGCAGCGGGCGCAGAGATCCGGGACGTTCGTCGGGAACGTCCCGGACCCGGGATCGGCCTTGCCGCGGACGCCGTGCGTGCCGTGGCACTCCCCGCACCCCGGCGCGTTGGAATCGTTCTTCGCGAAGAGCCTCCCGTGGATGCTCCCCTGGTACTGCTCCACCACCTGCGCGTGGCACACCGAGCAGTCCACCCGTGTGGTCAGGGTCTCGCAGGGACGCCGCATCGAGAAGTTGACGCCGGAGTGGCACTGGCTGCAGGCGGTCTTGGCGTGCCTCGATCCGGCCAGCTCCGCGGCATCCACGAAGAGCGACCGGCCGTCCCCGGAGGCCTTGACGTCGGGCTTCTCGTGGCAGCTCAGGCAGTCCCGATCGGCCATGCCCTGATCGTAGAAGACCTTGCGGGCCTTGTGCGGCTGGTGGCAGTCGACGCAGGCGGGAAGGACGTTCTGTTCCTTCTCCCACATCTCGCCCCGGATGATTTTCCGGTGGACCGCCTCAATCCGGGCGTGGCACCTGGCGCAGGTCGCCGCAATGTTCCGGCGGGCGATGGAGGAGCGGGGATCGGTGTGGGGCAGGACCTGGTGGGGCGAATGGCAGGAGGCGCACGTCGCCGTGACGATCAGGCCCTTCTTGAGAAGCCCTTCTCCGTGGATGCTCTCAGTGTAGTTCTCCAGGATGTTGGTCTGGTGAATCTCGCGCCGGCGCGCCACCGGGGCCCCTTCCCGGTGGCACCTTCCGCAGACGAAGGGGATGCGCTGGGGGGCGACGGCGGAGGCGGGATCCTTGACGGCCAGGATGTCGTGCTCGCCGTGGCAGTCGCGGCAGCGCGGGGCCAGCGGGTCGCCCTGGGCCGCGGCCCTGCCGTGCAGATCGCCCGCGAAGAGATTTCGGACTTCCTCGTGGCAGGTGCCGCAGTCGACCTTCCCGGCCGGGACGGCGTGGGGAGGCTCCGAGCCGCCCAGATCGGCGTGACATCCCGTGCAGGAGAGCGATCCGTGAATCGAGGCGGAGAGCCTCCCCGCATCCACGTACAGCGAGACGCGCCGGCCGCCGCGCCGGGTCTCCAGGGTCTTGTCGCCGTGGCATCCCTGGCAGTCGCCGTCCTCCTGGGCGCCCGGCGGCGTCGCCGCCGCCGCAATCGCGACCCCGAGAACCATGGCCAGCAGACCGAGGGCCTTCTTCACGGCTTTCGCGCCCTGCCTCAATCCTTCGAGGATCGCCGGGAGGCCGGTATTCGAGAAACACAAGAGATCTGCGCCGGCCCGGGCCGGCTCAACCCGGCTTCGAGCTGTCGGAAGCCGTGGCCGGCAGGAGCGGGACGCCGTCCAGGGCCGCCCCGTGCATCCCGCCCGCCGCCATCTCCCCGACGCCCACCGCCCGGGTGCCCTTCCGCCGGATTGCATGGGTCGTCTTGAGCATCCCGTACCGGCTCAACCCGTAGTTGCGGACGAAGTGCGAGACCGCGGAGCGGATGTCGGTCGTCCCTCCCCGGAAGCGGCGCAGGATGCCGCTCAGGGAGTAGGCCTCGCGCAGGAAGTAGTAATACCCCTCCTGCAGCTCGTCCACCGTCATCCTCCTGGGGCGGACCAGAACGTGGGCGCCGTCGAAGAGGGGCCAGTTGTAGTCCATCGCCACGTCCGACCCGTCCGGGCAGTAGGCCCATGGGAGAAAATCGTTGCGCAACATCGCGTCCTTGAAGGTCCCGGTACCCGGGTAGGGCTGGATGATGTTGGCCACCACAAGATCGATCCCGGTGTCGTAGACGAACTCGAGGGTCCGGTCGAAGATGGAGCGATCGTCCCCCTCCAGTCCGAACACGAAGGCACCCATCACGTTGATCCCCGCGTCGTGCACGCGCTTCACCCGCTCCCGGAGCGACTCCGTGTCGTTCGACCACTTGTCGAGGCCGTCGATGCCGGTTTGACTCACCGACTCGATCCCCAGGAAGAGGTCGCGGCAGCCGCTTTCCCGGGCGAGCGCGAGCAGCTCCGGCTTCTCCGCGAGGTCGATGGTCAGCTCCGCCGCCCAGGGGCGCCCGAGGGGACGGATCGCTTCGCACACCGCCCGGAAGGACCCCGCCGAGTTGTACAGGTTGTCGTCCCAGAAGAAAAACTGGTGGGTGAAACCCGGCGCCATGAGGCTGATGAGGCGACGGCCGCGACGGCGACCCATGAAGGGCAGCCCCACGAGGAGCCTGAGAAGGGTGTTGTAGAACCCGGGCCCGATCCGGCCGATCGTCTCCGGCGTGAGCTCCGGGCCCTGACTCCGGATCTCCTCCGCCACGTCCGCGGCGTCGCGGTTCCGGACGGTGGGGCCGTTCGTCAGGAAGACGGCGCAGAAGTTGCAGTCGAGCTTGCAGCCGCGTGCGAAGGTGGTGGAGGCCAGGATCTGCTGGGGACGGCGCTTCAGCCCCGTCCAGATTCCCATGTCCAGCGCCAGCGCCCCGCGACCGCGGATCCGGCCGAACCCCGACCGGTACAGGGCCCGGACCGGCCGTCCTTCGCGGACGTCGCCCAGCAATTCGGAGGCCGCCCACTCCCCTTCCCCCGCCACCACCGCATCGACGTGACCCAGCCGCGTCCCCTCGTCGGGAACCGCGGAAGCGTGGGCCCCCCCCAGGACCACGGTGAGCCGCTTGCCCGCCGCGGCGTAGGCGAGCCTCGCCTCCCGGGCGCGCCGGTAGGCCTCCCGGGCGGAGTCCGTGTAGGCCGTGATGAAGAGGACGTCATGGTCCCCGCGCCCCGCGTCCACCTTGTCCCGGAGGATTTCCTCGAACGGAGTCGGCCCCTCGATCTTGTCGTGCTGCACCGCCACGTGGGTGGCATCCGTCAGGACCCCGTTCTTCCTGAGAAAGCCGATGAGGTAGGGAAAACCGATCCCGGGGCTGCGCATGAAGGGCCCGATGGATTTCTCCAGGCGGCCCAGCAGTCCTTTCTTCCGGATCGGCTCGTCGACGACGTAGGAATCACGCGGGGTGAGACAGATGACGTTTCCGATTGTGGGCAGGGCTGGCTCCCCGGGAATGCGTCCAGAGAAAAACCGGGTTCGTCGTACTCTATCTCGCGGGTGCCGACAAATCAACAGAAACCGGGGAACCGGCAGGGCTTCCTTGACGAAGTCGGGAAATTCCACTAGCCTAGGTCCCGACATAGCCTTCGATTGCCAATCCCAACCGCAGGATAGGCGTTGCACGGAGGAGGCCTCGAGGGAATTTTCGTCCCCCAGGGGGACGGGAGCTGCGGACCGCTGTTCTTCAACGTATCGGAAAGAAAAAGGAGCAAGGCGATGGCGACCGGCAAGGTGAAGTGGTTCAACGCGGACAAGGGATTCGGTTTCATCAGTCCGGACGACGGGTCCAAGGACGTCTTTGTGCATCACTCCGCCATCACGGGGCAGGGCTTCAAGAGCCTGACCGAGGGGCAGAGCGTCGAGTTCGAGATCGGCGAGGGCCAGAAGGGGCCCGCGGCGAAGAACGTCCGTCCTCTCTGAGGCTCATTCCGTAAAGCCCGGGCCCCCGTGGATCCCCATGGAGGGGCCGTCGTCCTTTCCCGGGAAGAAGGTAGATGGGAGAAAAACTGTTCGTCGGCAATCTGTCGTTCGGTACTTCGGACCAGGACCTGCGGGAGCTGTTCTCCACGGTGGGAACGTGCGTGAGCGCCACGGTCCTCATGGACCGGGCGACGGGAAAGTCCCGGGGCTTCGGCTTCGTGGAGATGAGCACGGCCGAAGAGGCCCGCCGCGCCACCAGCCGGCTCAACGATCACGAACTTCAGGGGCGGAGGATCAGCGTCAGCGAGGCGCGCGAGCGGTCGGCGCCGGGTTCCCCGCGGGCCCCCGGACCGGCACGCTCCTTCGGCCCGGACCTTCCGCCTTCGCGCCCTCGCTTCCGGAAGGAGGGGGGCAGCCGCCGGGGCCTGCGCGGGCGGAAGCGCAGTCTCTGATCCCCCGAACGCTCGCCGGCGTCGGGGCCCCCACCCGTGAGGGATACAAGCATGGGAAAGAAGTCGAGGCCGACCTTCAAGAAACGACAGAAGGAACTGGCGCGACAGCAGAAGCAGCAGAGTAAGCAGGCGCAGCGAAGGGCGAAGAACGAGCTGAAGGGCGACAAGGCCCCGAACGCCGACGGCGAGGACCCGGACATCGGCGGGATTCGTCCGGGCCCTCAGCCCCTGCCCTCGGAGTGGCAGTCCGCCCCGGAACCGGACGATTCGGACGACGCCTCCGGGGACGACCGGTAGCACCCGGCGGGATCGGCTTTCCGCCGATCCCGCCTGATCTCCCCCCTTCCGGCCCGCCGGTCCCATGCCCGCCTTGAATTGTGGCCGCCGGGGCTCTCGGAGAGCCCTCGCCGTCCTCCTATCCGCGAACCGTCTTGAATTCCCCGCCTCACTCGAAGAGAATAGGCCCCGTTCGCGCTTCCGCATCCCGCGGAGATGACAGAATGGACGTCCTCGCCGGAAGGAATCCTTCATGAGACCGATCCTCAGGTTCCTCAACGATGAGTTGATAGACAAGATCGTCGCCGAGGCGCGGGCCCTCCTGTGCAGGCTCGGCGTCGAGGTCCATAACGAAGGCGCCTCCAGACTGCTGTCGGACCACGGCGCGCGCATCGACGCCTCCACGCATCGCGTGATTTTCAAGGAGGATCTCATCGACCGCGCGCTGGCAGCCGTGCCCCGGGCCTTCAAGCTCTATGACGCGCTGGGAAACGAGGCCGTGGACCTGTCGGGATACAAGACGAACTTCACTCCCGGATCCGCGGCCATCACCGTCCTCGACGGCGCCACGAACAGGATCCGCAAGCCCTCCACTTCGGATTACGTCCGGTACGCCAAGCTGATGGCCCGGATGGACCACATCGCCTCCCAGTCCACGGCCATGGTTCCCTCGGACGTGCACGAGCGCATCTCCGACAGCTATCGCCTCTACCTGAGCCTGCTGTACTGCGAGAAGCCGGTCGTGACGGGCGCCTTCACTATCGAGGCGTTCCGGATCATGAGGGATCTCCAGCTGGCGGTGCGGGGCACGAGGGAGAGCCTCGCGGCCAGGCCCCTCACGGTGTTCTCCTGCTGCCCCACGTCGCCTTTGAAGTGGAGCGACGTCACGTCCCAGAATCTCCTGGATTGCGCGGAGCACTCCATCCCCGTCGAATACATCTCCATGCCCCTGTCGGGCTTCATGGCCCCCGTCACGATCGTGGGCACCCTCGTCCAGCACACGGCGGAGACGCTCAGCGGGGTCGTGATGAGCCAGCTCGCCCGGCCGGGCACTCCCGTGCTCTACGGCGGCTCCCCCGCGTTCTTCGACGTCCGGTATGAGACGACGCCCATGGGCTCCGTCAGCACCATGATGACCGACTGCGCGTACAACGAGATCGGAAAGCGCCTGGGGATACCGACGCAGGCGTACATCGGCCTGAGCGACGCGAAGCATCTCGACGCCCAGGCGGGGCTCGAGTCCTCCATGGGAGCGAGCCTTGCCGCCCTGGCCGGCATCAACAACGTCTCCGGGCCGGGCATGCTGGACTTCGAGAGTTGCTTCAGCCTGGAGAAGCTCGTCGTCGACAACGAGATCTGCGGAATGGCCCTGCGCATGGTCCGCGGGATCGAGCCGAAGGAGGACTTCCCGTCGGCGCCGATCTTCGAGGAGCTTCTCCGCGAGAAGCACCTTCTCATCGCGGACCACACCCGGAAGTACCTCCGGGAAGAGGACTACTTCCCCGGGCCGGTCATCAGCCGGGCGAACCGGATGCGCTGGGAGGAGGAAGGGAGCACCTCGCTTCTGGAGCGAGCGCGGCACGAGGTGGAGAAGATCGTCTCCTCGCACCGCCCGTCGCGTGTTCCCGCGGAGGTCCGCCGGGATCTCGAAAAGATGATGTCCGCCGAAGCGCGGAGGCACGGGATGGAGCGCCTTCCGGAGGTCCCGTGATCCGGAAGGTCCTGCAGATCCCGGTCGCGGAGGTCCTGCCGTCCCGGGAAGCCGTCATGGGGGGCCAGGGCATTCCCCGGTCGACGACTCCCGACGGGAGAATCTCGCGGCTGGCGGACGACGCTCTTTCGCTGTATGGAGAGAAGGCCCGCCCCGCCGGCATCCTCATGGAGGTCCCGAGGGACGCGTTCGGGGCCGTCTTTCAGGGGAGGGGGTCGAACGAGGAGGAATCGCCCCTGGGTCCCATCTACCGGGCCTCGGACCGCCTCGCCCTCTTCGCCGTGACCGTCGGGGAGGCGGTCTGCGCGGAGATCTCGCGCCTCTTCCGGGACAACGATTTCGCCCTCGGCTCCATGCTGGATTCCGCCGCCTCCGCGGGGACCGAGATGGCGGCCGGGGCGGTGGAGGACTTCTACCGGGGGCACCTGCGGGACGCGGGGCTGCTGGACTCCCTCAGCGGCACCCTCCGTTTCAGCCCCGGATACTGCGGATGGCACATCAGCGCCCAGGGAGCGCTTTTTGACGCCCTCCGGCCCGGCGAGATCGGAATCGCCCTCAACGAGAGCTTTCTCATGCAGCCGCTCAAGTCGATCAGCGGAGTCATCGTCGCCGGCAGAAAGGAGATCTTCGACTTCGAGGACGTCTTCTCCTTCTGCCGGGATTGCACCACCCATTCGTGTCGGGACAGAATCTCATCCTTGCTCCAACAATAGCGGAGTGGAACCTTTATGGGGATCATCCAGGAACTGTCCGAAAGCCTCCAGCGAGGCGACGCCGGAAAGGCCGCCGAGCTGACCCGCAAAGCCATCGACGGCGGACTCGATACCAAGACGATTCTCGACGACGGCCTCATCGCCGGGATGTCGGCGGTCGGGGAGCGGTTCAAGTCGCACGAGATATTCCTTCCCGACGTCCTGCTCGCCGCCAGGGCCATGGCCGCCGGAATGGATCTCCTCAAGCCGCTTCTCATCCGGGAGGGGATCCCGACCATCGGGAAGGTGGTCATCGGGACCGTCCAGGGCGACCTGCACGACATCGGGAAAAACCTCGTGGCGATCCTGCTGAAGGGCGCCGGCTTCGACGTGATCGACCTCGGCAACGACGTCTCCCCTCAGCGGTTCCTGGACACCGCGCAAAAGGAGAACGCCGACGTCATCGGCATGTCCGCCCTTTTGACCACGACCATGCCGGTCATGAAGGCGGTGGTCGATCTCGCGAAGGAGAGGGGAGTCCACGGCAGCACGAGGATCATCGTCGGCGGCGCCCCCCTGTCCTCGGACTACGCCAGGGAGATCGGCGCGGACGCGTACTGCTACGACGGCGTGAGCGCCGTCGAGTGCGTCAAGAAGTTCCTGGGGAGAGCTTGATGCAGCCCTTCCGGGAGAGGCTTGCCCGGCCGGGAGTCATCCTCGCCGACGGCGCCATCGGGACCCTCCTGTTCCAGCGGGGCCTGAAGGCGGGCGAGTGCCCCGAGCGGATGAACCTCGAGAGGGCGGAGGTCCTGGAGGAGATCGCCGGCTCGTACCTCGACGCGGGGGCCGAGATCATCCAGACGAACACCTTCGGCGGCTCGGCCCTGAAGCTCGCCGCCTACGGTCTGGACGGCCGCACGGAAGAGGTGAACGCCCGGGCCGTTGCCGGCGTGCGGAGGGCGGTGGGAGACCGCGCCTACGTCTGCGGCTCCTGCGGCCCCAGCGGCAGGATACTCGAGCCCTACGGCGATGCGAGCGCGGACCTCGTCTCGGACTCGTTCCGCAGGCAGATGAAGGCCCTCATCGGCGAAGGGGTCGACCTGATCTGCGTCGAGACGATGACCGACCTCCGCGAGGCCGTGCTTGCCGTCCGGGCGGTGAGATCCCTCTCGGTGTCAATCCCGGTCTGCGCCACCATGACCTTCGATCCCACGCCCCGCGGGTTCTTCACGATCATGGGAACGAACATCGAGCAGGCGGCCCGGGGCCTCGCCGGGGCCGGCGCCGACGTCATCGGCTCGAATTGCGGCAACGGCATCGAGAACATGATCTCCATCGCCCGGGAGTTCCTTCAGCACACCACGCTGCCGGTCATCATCCAGTCCAACGCCGGCATCCCGAAGCTGAAGGACGGGCTCCCGGTCTTCCCCGAATCGCCGGAGATCATGGCGGAGAAGGGGCGCGCGCTGCCGGCGATGGGGGTGAAGATCCTCGGGGGGTGCTGCGGGACGACTCCCGCCCACATCGCCGCGATGAGAGGGATGATCGACGCGCTCCCCCCTCCGGAGCGCCCGCCGCGAGCCGCAACGCCCGCGTGACCTGGCCCGCCGCTTGAATTCCACCTGGGACTTGTGGAGAATAGGCCCCCTTATGAGCGACGCGACCCTGCCCGATCCCCCCTTCTTCCACCCCTCCGGGCGGGGCTTCCGCTTCGCGATCCTGTTCTTCGTGGGTCTTCTGACCTACGGCAGCTACTTCGCCTACGACTGCGTCGGCGCCATCCCCGACCAGCTCATGAAGACCTGGTCGGTGAGCCAGGACGGCATCGGCGGCCTCTACTCCATCTACAGCCTGGCGGCGATCATCACCCTGCTCTTCAGCGGGATCCTCATCGACCGCATCGGCGCGCGGAAGGCGAGCCTGCTCTTCTCCGCCCTCGTGACGATCGGAGCGGTCGTCGTGGCCTTCGCTCCCACCATCGCGGTGGCCCTGGCGGGCCGCTTCATCTTCGGATGGGGGTCCGAGTCACTGGTGGTGGCCCAGAACGCCATCCTCGCCCGGTGGTTCAAGGGGAAA
>Ga0315276_10005516_pt1 | contig 11651 bp, 11 predicted proteins | sample YL17G05_0_MG_FD_204542 | JGI IMG/M metagenome (GOLD analysis project Ga0315276, IMG submission 204542) | Sediment microbial communities from Yellowstone Lake, YNP, Wyoming, USA - YL17G05_0 | ecosystem: Environmental > Aquatic > Freshwater > Lake > Sediment | place: USA: Wyoming | collected... | reverse complement strand
GCTGAGTCGTCCCTGCCGATGCTTCCGTATCGACGTCGGTTATCTTTATATCACACATAAAGCTGTCGTTGCGAATCACATGAAATATCATACCCTTTTCAACGCCGTCCGCACTTCCTATTGAAAGCGTTACAAGAGAGCCGTCAACTGCGGCAACCTTTCCCTGCAGCACGGCAGCAGTCGGCGGTTCAATCGCCTTTGTCGCAGAATCCGGTACAACCGTGACAGGCCCGCTAATCACAGATTTTGTCGTCTTTCCGGTAAGCTGCTGTTCCAGCTTCGTTTTTTCCTCAAGCAGCCTTTTCTTCTCCGCCTCAAGGGCGTTAAGCTGTGCCATTTTTTCTTCAAGACTTCCTGTTATCTCATTCAGGTTCTTGGCAAGCTTGACTCCTTCGGCCCTTGCCTTGTCAAGCTCTTCTCTGGTCTCCTTGAGAGAACCTTCCATTCCTTCGACAGTTCCCTGAAATTTCAATGCTGCCGCGGCGAGGGTCTTTGCCCTTTCATCAAGGTCGGTCTTGGCACGCTCGGCATCCTTCAAGTTCTGCTCGAGCTGAGCTTTCTCCGCCTTGAGTTTTGTCATCTCGGTATCCAGCTTGTTTGAAAGCTCGTCCATTTGCCGTTTTTTCTCTTCAAGCTGCTGCTGGTAGCTTTGATTCTTTTTCTGCACAGCCGCCAGTTCGGTATCCTTTTCCAAGTAAGCGTTTTTATAATTTTTAGCTGTGCTGACATAGGTTACGACTGTGCCGCACAAAAAAAGAGAGAATAGCGACAGCAAAACTATCAAAATCTTTGTAAGGGCACTCAAATTCTACTCCTTTCGACTTCGGCGAGCTCAATCGAGCCGCTGCTGGTTGTCAGGCTGATTACAAATTAAGCTCAACAGGGGCAAAAACTTCAAGATTACACAACTTACACAGATTTTACGAGTTGACAGCGTTAAGGTCAAGTTATTTTTGCCGTTACCCCGCACCTATTTGCATAGGGGCAGGGACTTTAAAAATTGCAAATCAGACTGATTCGGCTCTGATTTTAGCTAATCCTGCACAGTGCAAATACTTGCGGGGCTAATTGCGCCCCGCAAGTATAAAAATGCTCTTTGCCGCCGCAAGCCGCACGGCTGGAGAATCGCTTTTAAGCAGTTTAGGCAGATATTCAGCCAGTTTCTCAGTGCCGATTTGTCCTATCGCCAGTGCCGCAAGGATATTGCATCTGTCAGCCTCGATTTTCTCCTGCTTGCCTGAACCAGCCAGATATTCCAGAACGACAAACTGACCGCTTTTATCACCCAGGGCACCGAGCTGCTCGGCCGCAACAAGCCTGACTTGAGGTACATCATCATCAAGCATGGTCAAAATAGTATCAATCCCCTTACTGCCGCCAAGGGCTCCCATAGCATAAATACCCATGCATCTATCGTCTGCATAAACACTTATGAGCATTGTCCATATTTTTTGATATATTTTTTCATCGCCTATCCTGGCGATAGCTTCTGTAGCATTAAAGGCTACGGCATCGTTTGAATTTTCGCTGTCTTTAAGCCTGTGTAGAATTGCAAGAGATTCGGTACTTTTGAGCTTTCCCAGTAGCCATGCGGCATTTGCCTTGACGGTCTGGTCATCAACGTCAACCGCTTTTTGAATAAAGGCAAGATGCTGTTTTTCTCCAATTTTACATAACGCATAAGTTGCTGCTATTTTTACATTTAAATCGGGGTCGTTCAGAAGCTGCCGCAGCTGATTTCCGGCCTTTTCATATTGCAGGTCCCCCAGCGCAACCGCTGCAGCAAACCTGACAGGCACTATATCATCCTTCAAAAGCTCGATAATTTTAGGTATAAAAACGCTTTTTTCCCCTGCCGCGGCTACTTCAACAGCATTTACCCGAATTCTGCCATCGGGACTTTTAAGGCAGGCCGAAACGGCTTTTTCCGCATCCGCAACAAGACCTTTTACAGTTTCAGACCCAGAGCAGTAACTATTGGCAAATAAAAAGGTTAAAACCGAAATAAAAGTAAATATCTTCAGTTTTTCTTTGGTCATCACTTCATTTCCATATTCTGTTTTTTGTATGTTGAATTCCGTGTTCTACTTTTATATATCGACACAACAGCGGCAAAAATCAAACTTACGCCGCAGCCAATTTCCAGATTCTGGCCTGTTTGGCTGAAAAACGTAACTCTTTTATCAATAAGGACTTGGTCTGCAAACCAGCCTCTTTGCCCTGCCCTGTCAGCCGCTTCTTTTGCGACTGTGCCGGCTATATAACTATTATGTATCCGGCCAAGCGAATCTATATAACAGCTTATGCCGGTATTTACACTGCGGACGACTGGAACGCGGTTTTCCACGGCTCTAAAGACACATATTGCCATATGCTGCCCCAGCTCAGTTGCCGGTTCTACCTTGTTTCTCTTTTGTCTTACAAACCAGCCGTCATTGCTTATATTAACAAGCCAGTCAATTTGTTTGTTTTTATTTTTATCAAGTGTTAATTTGCGGGCGATTTTCGGCACGGTATCCTCATAACAAATCATTACACCGAATCGATACACTTTATCGGAATCATTCATTTTAAAAACTGTCCATTCATCGCCGGCATCTATGGTGTAATCGTAATCATAAGGCGTAAGTTTCATCAGATATTTGCCCAGAATCGGCCACGTATCCGTAAAAGGAATATATTCGCCGAAAGGCACAAGATGAATTTTATTGTAATACTGCCGAGCGCCGGCCTGGTTCGGCTCATACAAAAAAGCTGAGTTATAGCTCTTTTTAAGTTTAATTTTTTCATCTACCCTCACAGCTTCTCCCGCAAATGCCCCGACAAGAAGATAAACGCCTTCATTTGAATGACGCACAAGAGCATTATGAAATATTTTTGCAGTATCGTCTCCCGATACGAGCTTTAAGTAACTGTCATCCAGCACGGCCTCAACCATTGTCTCCGGCCAGATAATAAGCGCAGGCTCAGCCGTTAGTAAACAATTTCTGCTGTCGACAAGCGCATCCAGAAAAGTCTGCTCAGAAGGCTCCATTTCCCCTCCCGCTATAGTCGGCACATTTGACTGCACCACGCCGATTCTCGGCCCTTTTACAAGAAAATCCGCTGTCTGATTTATTCTATATCTGCCGTAAAGAATAGTCGCGATTACAGTGAAAATCGTAAGAACAATACCGACAAATTTAGCGGCCGCCGCTCGCGGCGGCCTAACCCCGCCACAAGTGGCGGGGGCTAAATCAGCAATCAGACCATTGACCATCGCCACAAGAAAACTTACACCTGCTGCGCCGAATATGTCTGCAACTTGTAATATCGTAATATTTTCGTATTGGCTGTGTCCAAGATACCGCCAGCCGAAACCCCTGAAACACAAACCCTGAAACGCCTCGGCGCCGACAATCAGTATCGGCAGCGAAAACCACAGCGGCACTTTTCGTATTTGGCAATACCGCAGACATATTGCGATTACAGGCCAGTAAACCGCGATATAAAGGCAAAACGCAATCCCTCCCGGAATCGTTACAAGTATCATCCAGTAAAGATTGCCAAGCCAGTAAACAAGCGAAACAAAATATGCCGCTAAAATCGTCGGCCAGATTTTTTCGCTGATTAGACACCCGATTACAAACGGTACTAAAGCAACCCACGCCAGAAAACCTGCCCCAAACGGCGGCTGTATCACCGTCAGCAGAATCGCACTTGCGACAAAACAGCCTATAGCCGATAGATTTTTCAGCTTCGCTTGTCCCAACCGACAAAATCCTTAATGACGGACGCTATCTGCCCGGCGTCGTATCTTTTATGGTTATTCATCCCGCACCTTCTTTTTTCATTCTTTTTTGAATATTTAGAAGGTGCGGGATTCATCCTTACCGCAAACTGATTTGCAAAAATTTCCAGCCGTTTATTGTTCTCGACAATCTGTGCGATACTTAACCCGGTTTCAACAAAAAGTCTTTTAATCTCTTCAAGCTCTATCGAGTTAAAAAACATGTTGCTTGAAGCTTTGTTTTGTTTTTTTATCTGAGCGATTCTATCTATGGTATTTTTCACATAACTTTGTGATACATCAATTCCGCAATAGTTTCTGCCGTATTTGGCAGCAACGACAGCGGTTGTTCCCGAACCGACAAAAGGGTCGAGGACGCAATCACCTTTGTTTGAGCTTGCAGCGATAATCCTCGCAAGCAGTAGTTCAGGCATCTGGCAGGGATGCCATCTCTGCCGTTCCTTGAAAGTGCCACATACTCTCGAATAATCAGGCCAAACGTCATCAGGCATTTTGCCCGATGAATTGGCTCTTTTGTCTTTATAGACAAGCTGCCTGTCTGAAGGAGTTCTTACGGCAAAATCATTGAATGTAAAATTCTTTTTATCTTTGACGAAGTAAAATATGTGCGTATGAGAGCGGGCAAATTTATTTTTCGTTTGCTGGCCAAAAGTATAATGCCAGATAATCCAGTTTCTACAGAACAGGCCAAGTTCATCAGCAATAATCTTCACATTGGCAGCATAATCATCCCCAATGGCGATATAAAATGAGCCTGTCGGTTTAAGAACATTACAGCAGGCCGTCATCCATTGTTTTGTCCAGTCGATATAGTGCTCTTTTTTTTGCTTATCGTGGTATTTATCGTATTTGTAGCCAATATTGAAAGGCGGGTCTGCAAAAATAAGGTTTGCAAACGGCTCTTTAGCTTCGTTGAGTATCTCTACACAATCGCCGCAGATGATTTTATTAAGCAACTTGTCCATTTCTTATAGGTTTAGCCCCCACCCCTGCGGTGGGGGTTGTCATTCTATTTTTTCGGATATCCGACGGTTTGTGCGAGGATGACCTTCTGGTCGGCTCGCAGTTTCATAGCCGCCTGACAGGCAGGCTTGTCAACCATTCCGCGAACCACGGTAGCCAATCCTTCCGATGCGCAGTATAGGTAAACATTTTGACTGACATAACCCGTATCGGTAGCCGCGTAGAAATCCTTCACGCTGTCCGGCATACCGCCCATCTTTGCATAGTCGGCTACAAAGACAAGATTTACAGGCGCATCCTTTACAAAAGGCTGCTTCCCCGTCGCAGCACGTATGTCCTCTGCCACAACACCAACCAGCGTATTTGCCTTGGCATCGTAGAGGTAAAGACCTTCGGCCATAGCAACATAAACATCGATTTCCTGCTTATTCATTGCGGTAGGCGCTGTACGCTTTCCGTCCGGCCGGTTGACTCCGTTTGCCGCCCAGAGCATATTTGAAAGCACTTGAAGGGGTAACTTCTCAGAGCTGAATTCACGAGAAGTTTTTCTGTCTTTCAGCGCCTGCATTAACGGCTTGCCGCCTTCCATCTGCGGCTTTGGAAGCTCGATTGCTTTAAGTACCTGTTCGCCTCCTGCGTTAGCATCCATGGCCGCCTCGTCCACCGTAGCCTTGGCGGAGGTGGAAGTCGAGTTAACATCCTTTGCAACAGGCAAGTTGACATCTTCTGCAAAGGTTTGCACCGGCCAAATTAGCAGACCGGCCAATACCAAAATACTTGTCCGCCATAGCTTCAGCGAAGGCGGAACGGCTCCAAACAATTTCGTGTTCATCATACTTCTCCTTTAATTTTGATAATCGTTTACGTGGTTACTGTAATGATTATTATGGCCGGATTGGGAACAAAAAACAAGGGGAAAATGCGGTTTGTTACGGACTTCGGCCAGCTTGGTAGAGCCGTTACGTTAAACGTGTGACGTAAGACGAAACGAGCAGCGCAACCGCAACCGTTCTACGCTCGTTTTCTTTACTTCCTTAGGGCTTTATTACTTTTTGTTCCTTGAAGATTTTTCCTGTCAGGTAGTCTGTAAATTCGACTTTTAGCGTAAGCTCTTTTTCTTTTTTGCTGAGGATGGAGTTTACGTCAAACTGCAATTTATAATAGCTTGTAAGGAGCGAGCCTGACCATCTTTTTCTGAGGTCTTTCGGCTCAATTTGCCAGCTCGATAAAAGCGCCTCATTGGGTTCCGCATTTAAATTCCAGAGTTCAATTTTTACCGCCCCTGGCGCCTTTACAACGTCTCCCATATCGTCGATGGTTTTGAGATAAACAACCAGCATTTTCTTTTTAGTATTGTCGTTGCTGTCTTTGGCCTTCTCGTAAATGCCGCAGCGATTGGTAAGCTCAATTGACGAAACGGTTGAAATCGCCTCGATTCTCGCCGGCTTGTCAATACCCATTAAGGTTTCATGCTGTTCTTTTAGCTGTTTGTTTTCGGCCTTCAGTTCGGCATTTTCCCGTTTAATTGCTGTTTCGCTCTGCTCTGCAGGCTTTGTCCCGACGAGCGCTTTTGAGCCTTGGGATTTGGGCAATTTGGCCTTCTCCTGGCAACCGGCGATAAGAATAATACAGCCACAAAGGCACAAACCTGTCCTGAGCAAAGTCGAAGGAGACACAAAGAAGTTCTGAGTTTTCGCTTTCCTTAGCATTTTTGTTTTTCCTTTTGTTTACTCCTGTTCTTTTGGTCGGTCTACAGGTTGCGGGGCTCTTTGCAGAATCTCATCGGCAAGGCCGTATTCGACAGCTTCATTTGCTTCGAGCCACAGGTTCCTGTCGCAGTCAGCGGCGATTTTCTCTACGTTTTTGCCGGTATGGTATGCGAGTATATCATAAATTCTGCCGCGGATTCTAATGATTTCTTTGGCCTGGATATCGAGGTCGGTTGCCGGCCCTTCGAGAACGCCACTGATGAGAGGCTGATGCAGGAGAATCCGGCTGTTATTGAGCATAAATCTTTTTCCCTTTTCGCCTGCGGTAAATAGTATCGCTGCCGCGCTCGCTGCCTGGCCGATGCAGTATGTCGCTACCGGGCATCTTAGGAATCGCATCGTATCGTAAACGGCAAGGCCGGCGGTAACGGACCCGCCAGGCGAATTGACATAAAAATTGATATCGCTTTTGCTGTCTTCATTGCTCAGGAACAGCATTTGAGCGATGATAAGGTTTGCCGATTCGTCTTCAATTTGTCCGCCGAGGAAGATTATTCTGTCTTTCAGGAGTCTTGAATAAATGTCGTATGCTCGTTCGCCGCGGCCGGTCTTTTCCACTACTATCGGTACAAGGTTCTGGTTTAGAGCCATCTTTTTCCCTTTTCCTTTCGCCTTGAATTTCGGCGGTTTATTTTTTGTCCTTATCTTGTTTTTTAGTACTTTCCGCTTCGTACAGAACCTCGTCAATCAGGCCGTACCGCATCGCTTCCTGTGCGGTCATATATCTGTCGCGTTCTGTTTCAGCGGTGATTTTGTCGATTGGTTGTCCTGTATGTTTGGAAAGAATTTCGTTCATCATTTGTTTTGCTTTAAGAATTTCTTCCGCCTGAATTTTTATATCCGCCGCCTGCCCATAAATCCCACCCCAAGGCTGATGAAGCATGATTTTGGCATGTGGCAGAGAGTGGCGTTTTCCTTTTTCGCCTGCGGCGAGGATAATAGCTGCACCTGACTCGGCACGGCCGACACAGTAAGTCGCGACAGGCGAACCGATAAAACACATCGTATCATAAACCGCCATTGTGTCGTCAACACTGCCGCCAGGTGAATTTATATAAAGACTAATCTCATTGCCGCGCTTCTGATTATCAAGATAAAGCAGCTTCATGATAACGGCTGCGGCCAGACCGTAAGAGATTTCGCCAATCATAAAGATAATCCTGTTCTCCAGCATCAAATCATCAAGCGTCATCTCACGCGTCCGCTGATACTGCTGCTGCATCTGAAACTTCGGCCCTGCGTCGCCAAGGCTATGGAGGGTCTGCGGGTCAAATGGTTTTACCAGATTTTTTTGAGGCTCAATAATCATTGTTTTTCCCTTAACCAGCTTCATATAAAGAAGTTACAGCCGTAAAGATAACAAAAGCATACTTTATTATCGGCTATTTTCCTTTATTACTTTTCTTCGGCAAAGTTGATTTTTTAGCGGTTTTTCGAGCCTGCCAGTCCGCCTGAGGCGGATAAAAGGCGGATAAAGTTTTTCAGCCTTTCATTTTCGAGAAATTCCTTTTGCTGTCAAGAGCTAAAAAAACAGTCGCTTGTCGATGGTCGTCAGTTGATAGCCACGAAGGCACAAAGACACAAAGGGAATTGAAGATTGAATCCGTCTTCGTCCCCCTGCGCTTTCTTGCGAAAGCAAAAACAGGGGGACTTCGCCGCGACAAGGGCGAACAAGTTTTTGGTTGAGTTTGAAAAGAAAGGAGATAGAATTTTGGCAGAGCCGCCTGCGGTGGACAAGCATTAAAAATCAAAAATAGGTAAAGCGTCTTATATGGATGGCGCAATGGTATTTGGGATGTTATGCGGAGCAATCGGGATTATGGCCTTGCCATCTTAACGATTGTAATTCGAGGAAGATTTTGGTATTATCGCGGCATTGAAAAGTCTGGTTGCGTAGCCAGGCGTTTAATCCCCCTTATGGGGATAAATATAGGAAATGTCATGGAGAACTAAAAATGAGTGAAAACGAAAAGAAAAATGAAGGTCAAAGCTGTTGCTGCTGCAAATGCTGGGGAAAAATTTTTATTGCAATTGCACTTTTGGCAATAGGGGCAGTAATCGGCCATGTGATGACTATGAGGCATCATTGCGGCCATATGAGGGGACTATGCGGCGGCTATGGCATGAAAGCCTGCCGGGATAGAGGTGACAGGGAACATGAGGGTGGTTTTGAACATAAGTTCCGGGAGGGAAAGGAAGTTTATGGCGAACAAAAGGGCTGGTTTGGACATAAGGCTGACACAGGAATGTGCCAACCAGGCTGCACTTGTCCAATATGTTCTAAAAAAGCTGCCAGTTTGTCAGAACCCAATAAAGCCGGTTGTCCGATGATGGACAAAAAAGAGGGTAAATCCAGGAAAGACTAAAAGTGGAATAAATGGATTCCCGAGCAGGTCGGGAATGACGGGTTAAATAGAAAAGAAAACCCCGCCAAATAAAAAGCCCTCAACCGTAATGGTGGAAACAAAAAGAATAAGACCTCGCAAGCGAGGTCTGCCCCCGGCCCCCGCCTCCGCGAGGGTAAACTCCGGTCCGGGGGCTAGTCGATTGAATACGCATTATTTATTTTTTTTGGGTGATGGTTTTTTTATGGTTCGACCTTGCTCACCGCTGGCGGGTTTCGTAACCTTTTTTGGTTCTTCTTTTTTTGGCGTCTTTTCTTCTTTTTTCTGGGGTTCTTTTTTCGCAGCGGCCTTCTTTATCGGTTTGAGTTCTGCCTTCTTTGGTTTTTCTTCTGCTATTTTCGGTTTTACTTCAGTAATTTTTGCCGATTCGAGGATTTTGTCAATGCACTTAATCTCGCGTATTTCCATCGCTACCTGAGCAAGCGAGCCATCACGCGACATCTGCTCGCGCAACTTTTCAGGCCTGACTTGTCTGTACATTGCGGCCTGCGCGATATAGCCGTTGATTTCCTCTTCGGTAGTCCGGACATCGAACTTCTTTGAAATCGCGTCCATAACAAAAAAGCTCTTGAGCTGCTCTTCTGCCTGCTCGACGCTGGAAGATTTTAACTGTTCCATCTGCTGCTGAATATCTTCCGTTTTGACGCCCTGCATAAGAAGCCTTGTATACTGTCTCTGCAGCAGTTGTTTTGACTGGTCTGCCACAATGTTGGCAGGCAGTTCGAGAGCGACCTTGTCAAGCAGGAACTTTCGAACCGATTGACGCATCGCTTCTTTCTGCTGTCTTTCGACGTTTGCCTCATTCCTCTGGCGTATCATTTTTGCAAGCTCGTCCTTATTTGCCATACCGAATCTTTTGAAGAAATTCTCATCGAGCTTTGCAGGGGCAAGCTCTTTTACCTCATTGATTTTAATTTCGACGTCAACCTTTTTGCCGCGATACTTTTCGTCAAAGAACGTCGTTGGCACTTCGGTAGTCGTCGTTTTTACATCGCCGGCCTTTGCGCCAATCAGGAGTTCATCAAGTTTATCTACCGGCACTTTGCCGACAAAGGCGCGATGTCTTGCATAGATTTCCGTATTTTCGATTTTTTCAGTTTCGCCTTCCTGAGGCTTGAGGACGACATCAGCAATGAGCTGGTCTTCGGCTGCAATTTTACCGTCCTTCGGTTTCCAGATACCAAGCCTTTTTTGGAGCTCCGCTATTTCCTGCTCGACAGCATCATCTGTAACTTCGAGCTTCGGCTTTTCAACGGGTATGCCTTCGAGGTTCGGCAGCCCAAATTGCGGCCTCACTTCAATTTCAAAGTCGAATTTCAGCGAACCTTCGGACGGCAGCTCTACTTTTTCATAATCGATATCTGGATCGCCCAGAGCATCGAGGCCGCTGTCTTTTATCGCGGCCTGGCCGGCATCAGCCAGCAATTTCAGCTTTGTCTGTTCGCTGATTTCTTTTCCGAATCGCTTCTCCAGCAGTCTTTGCGGCGCTCTGCCTTTACGAAAGCCCGGCACAACAGTGCCCCTTCCAAGTTCTTTATACTGCTCGTCGAGAACATTGTTGATTTTTTCGCGCGGCACTTCGATGCTGATTTTCTTTTTGCAGGGGCCTGCGTCAGTAATATTCACTATGTTCTTTATTTCTTCTTTGGTTTCGGTCTGTTTTGTGTCCTGTTCTGCTGCCATTAGTAGCTCCCTATTTTCTTATTATTACTAATTAAAAACAAAAAAGCTTCAGGTCTAATATGTCCCGAAGCCATTTACAGCCTTTTCGACATATCAGCGACCAGCGCCGAGCTAACGGTTTAGCCGATATCTCACTGATACTATTTAAAGCGGGTGATGAGGCTCGAACTCACGACATTCACGTTGGCAACGTGACGCTCTACCACTGAGCTACACCCGCGATTAATTTCCAATTATAAACATCCACAACCGCTTATGCAAGAACAAATTACCGCTTCTTAAGCCGGTTGTTTTACATTGCAATATTTGAATTTTTTTGGAAAATCTTGTTTTCGGTGCCGGCAAGGAGGCGTTTTATATTGGCACGGTGCAGAAATATCACCAGCGAACATAAGACTATCGCTGCCGCAATCAGCGGCCAAAGAATATTGAAATACCAATCTTTTAAAATAATTGTCAAAGCAATCATAATGACGGGAAAAACAGCGGCGGCGATGACTGAGCCGAGCGAGATATACCGCCAGATGAGAACGATGGCTGCCCACAGGACAAAAACGATAAGGCCGGGGATTGTACAATAAGGCCAGATACCCATAACAACGCCAAAACCCGTCGCGACGCCTTTGCCGCCCTTGAATTTAAGATAGAACGGAAAGATATGACCTAAGATTGCTGCTACTCCGACAGCCAGCCACAGAGCAAGTGCGGCCGGCGATGCGGAATCCGAAAGGATGAAGAATTTAGCAGCAAAGCTTGGCACAAAGCCCTTAAGGACATCAAATAGAAAGCAGAGATACGCCCATTTTTTGCCGCAGGCACGCGCGAGATTTGTCGCGCCGAGATTTCCAGAACCGACTTGGCGAAGGTCTATGCCCTGCACCTTTGCTATAACAAGAGCAAAAGAGATTGAGCCGGTAAGATAAGAAATCACAATCAGCACAACAACTTTCATTTTTGCACCCTGTTTTTGATTACTGTTTCATAAAGAGTCAATAACGCTTTACAATGAGTTTCAATCGAAACCTTCGATTTAATATCATC
>Ga0315276_10005515_pt1 | contig 11652 bp, 11 predicted proteins | sample YL17G05_0_MG_FD_204542 | JGI IMG/M metagenome (GOLD analysis project Ga0315276, IMG submission 204542) | Sediment microbial communities from Yellowstone Lake, YNP, Wyoming, USA - YL17G05_0 | ecosystem: Environmental > Aquatic > Freshwater > Lake > Sediment | place: USA: Wyoming | collected... | reverse complement strand
CCCGGTCGCCTTCGGTGGCGAGCGAGCGCGCGCCGGCGGCCGCCGCTCCCGCGAGGGCGGGGAGCGTTGCAGCGCCGCGCGGCAGGATGCCCCCGACCAGGCCCCGGATCGACTCGGGATCCGCGTCGAGCGTCACGGTGGGACGGAAGGGCAGCAGCTCGTCGGGGAATCCGGCGAGCAAGCCGAGGCCGCCGCTCCCGCCGACGATCGTGAGGCGTCCACCGCCCGCAAGCCACGTGCGGAGCGCCGCGAGCTGCTCGACCGAGAGCTGACCCGCGTCGACGTCCTGCCAGACCAGGCGGTCGAGCGCGGACCAGGCCTCCGGGCGCTCCGGAAGGTCCGCGATCGTCAGTTGCACGACGGCCGGCTGGGGCCCGGCCGGGTCGCGCAGCCGCCCCAGCGCGGCCACGAGCGGTCCCGGCCGCTCGGCGACGATGCCGACCACGAGCTGCCCGGGATCATGGAGCGCGAAGGCGACGGACCTGCGGGCGACCACCGTCTCGCCGGCGACGAGTGCGACTTCGAGCGAGCTGCCGAACGCCGGCGCCTGCGCGTGGAGGGTGTACGCCTTGCGCGACGTCGTGGGAAGGTCCACGGGCACGGCAAAGCGCGTTCGCCCCTGGGTGCCGCCGACGAGTCGAAGCTCCCCGGCGAACGCCGGGCCGTCATTGGCGAGGTCGACGCGGATCGCCATCCACGAGCCGGTCCGGGCATGGCCCTGGACCAGGGCGCGGGCCTCCATCGCCATCCCCGGCGGGGTGCCCGGAGTGGGGGTGGGGCCGGCCGCTCGGGCGACCCACGGGACGACGGCCAGGCCGACGAGGATGGCGACGAAGGGCAGGGCAACGCGCCGGATCCGGACGCGGGAGCTCCGGGCGTGGTGCACGGCACCCCTCTCTAGACCCGCCCCGCGGGCGGCCTGCGATCCAGACGCCCAGCCGGCCCGGAAAGTTGCGCCCTCCGGGGGATCGTCGGCTGCGGCGGGGTACACTCTGGGCCATCCTGCCGCGCACCGCGCGGCGCAGGCCCGCCGGACACTTCCCGGTGCCCCAGGAGGTCGCGTGCCCGAGATCCGCGCGTTCCGTGCGCTGCGCTACAACCCCGAGACGCTGCCCGATCTCGCGCGAGTGGTCGCGCCGCCCTACGACGTCGTCTCGCCCGAGCGGCGGATGGAGCTCGCGGCGCGGGACCCGCACAACGTCGTCGCGATCGACCTGCCGGTGGATGCCGGGGCGCCGGACCCGGACGAGAAGTACCGGCAGGCCGCGCGGACGTTCGCCGCCTGGCGCTCGGACGGGACGCTGATGAAGGATCGCCAGCCGTCCCTCTACGTCTACGAGCAGGAGTACACGGTTCCCGGAACGTCGCTCCGCCGTGCCCAGCGCGGCTTCTACGGACGCCTGCGCCTCGAGGCGTTCGGGCCGGGTGGCGGAGTGCTTCCGCACGAGCGGACGATGGCCGGTCCCAAGGAGGACCGCTACAAGCTCATGCGCGCGTCGGGGGCCAACTTCTCGGCCGTGATGGTCCTCTACGGCGACACCACCGGCGCCGCTCACCGCCTGCTCGCCGAGGCGACGGAGACGGCGGCCGTTGCCGACGTGACCGACGATGACGGCGTCCGTCACCGCCTGTGGATGGTCCCCGACGAAGGGCTGACGGCACCGCTGGTGGCCGGGCTGCTCGAAGCGGCCGGGCGCGAGCCGGTGACCATCGCCGACGGCCACCACCGCTACGAGACGGCGCTCCGCTACCGGGACGAGCGCCGCATCACCCGCTCGGGCGAGGAAGACCCGCCCTTCGACTTCCTCCTCGCCCTGTTCATGGACACGTTGGCCGAGCCGCTCATGGCGTTGCCCACGCACCGCGTGGCGCGTGCCGTGAGCGCCGCCGACGGGCTCGTCGAGGCCGCCTCGTCGTCGGGCCTCTTCGACGTGGAGCCGGCCGATCGGGCGATGCTCCGCGCCGCCTTCGGCCCGGAGGCACAGGCGCCCGGCGGCCGCGGGAGGATCGGGCTCTGGACGCGCGCCGGAGGCGCCGTGCTGACTGCGCGCCGCGACGCGTTCGCGCCGCTCCTGCCGCCCGGGGGCGACGCCGTGCGCCGCCTGGACGTCACCCTCCTCTCGGCCGCCCTCGAGCGGCTCTGCGCGATCGACCGGGCTGCGACGACGACCGGTGGCCGGGTCGGCTACACGAAGGACGTCGGCGAGGCAATCGGGTGGGTGGACGAGCGACGCGATGCGGCCGATGCGGCCTTCCTCGTGGAGGCAACACCCGTCGCCGAGATCACCGCCGTGGCTCGCGACGGGGACGTGATGCCCCAGAAGAGCACCTACTTCTACCCGAAGCCGGTCACCGGCTTCGTCCTCAACCCTCTCGAGTGGTGACATGAACGACGACCCGCTCGATCGCGACTGGCCGCGCCCGCTGTCCGGGTCGGGAGGCCCTCCGTCCGGCAACCGGCCCGTCCGCAAGGACGAGATCGAGATCGAGGAGCGCGGCATCTACATCGAGAGCTGGCTCCCGGAGCGGCGCTCGCGCCGCCGCCCGCTCTTCTACGTCCACGGCGAGCTGGCTGGGTCGTGGCTCTGGGAGCGCTGGCTCCGCTACTTCGCCGGTCGCGGCTGGGAGGGCCACGCGCTCAACCTCGGCAACCACTACTGGAGCCGCACGGCGGATCCCCAGGGCCTCTCGTTTGAGACCTACCTCGACGACGTCACGGCCGGGCTCGAGCGAATCGGCCCCAACGCCGTGGCGGTCGGCCACGGGCTGGGCGGCCTTCTCGTGTTGAAGGCGGCGGCCGAACGCGTCCGCGTGGCGGGCCTCGTGCTGCTCGACGCCGAGGCACCCGCGGCGATCAGGCCGCTCGGGAAGCCTCACGTCGCGCGGGACGTCCCACCCGTCTACGGGCGGGCCTCGCTCGGCTGGGAGACCCTTCCCGAGAAGCTCCAGCGCGAGAACCGCGACCTGTCGCTCGACGAGGTCCTGCGGATCCAGCACCTGCTCGGCCAGAAGCCGAGAGAGTCGGGCCGGGCCCGCGCGTCCATGCTGGCGGGCATCCCGGTGCGGCCGCACCTCCTGGACGGTGTACCGACGATCGTCGTCGGCTCCGGTGTCGAAGGGGCCCCGGCCTCGCTCACCGCGGAGCGGCTCGCCGAGTGGCTGGGCGCAGAGCACGAGCAGTTCGGCGCCGCGTCTCATTACGGCCTGGTGCTCTCCGAGGAGGGGCACCGCCAGGTGGCCGACCGGGTGCGGGCCTTCCTGGAGACGCACCGCCTGTAGCGCCCACAGGCGTCGCTTGCCGCTCCTCGCGAGCCTCTGGTATTCTCACCCGGGTCGAGGGCCACGGCCGCGATCAACGTGCCGCATTCGTCTAGAGGCCCAGGACGCCGCCCTCTCAAGGCGGAGATCACCGGTTCGAATCCGGTATGCGGTACCACCAGCCGAATGATCCGACGCCCCCGGTCCGCGCCCCGGGGGCGTTACCTTTCCGGCCCGGTCGGCCCAAAGGGCGGCGCGTCACGGGAGGACCGATGCGACCCCAGGCGCCGCGACGGCTGGTGATCCTCACCGAGGGCCAGTTCGGCCCCCATTCCGGCAAGACCGCGTTCGGCGTGATCCGCTTCGGACGCGATGAGGTGGTCGCGGTCCTGGACTCGACGCTCGCGGGGCGCAGCACCGCCGAGTGGATCCCCGGGTCGGACGTCCCGATCGTGGGCACCCTCGCCGAGGCGCTGCAGATGCCCGGCGGACCACCCCCTGACACCCTCCTCGTCGGGATCGCCCCGACCGGCGGCCGCCTTCCCGACGAGTGGCGGCCGATCCTCCACGGGGCGATCGACGCCGGCCTGGAGCTCCATTCGGGGCTCCACACGTTCCTCGGCGACGATCCCGAGCTCTCGGCGGCCGCGGCGATCGCCGGCGTCCACATCATCGACTACCGGCGCCCCCCGGAACGATTCGAGACGACCGTCGGCCGGCGCCACGGCCCGGGCAAGCGCGTGATCCTCACGGTGGGCACGGATTGCGCGATCGGCAAGATGTCGGTCGCCCTCGAGCTGCGCAACGCGGCCCGCGCCGCCGGCGACTCGGTCGCCTTCGTTCCCACCGGGCAGACCGGGATGATGGTCGACGGCTGGGGCGTCGCGGTGGATCGCGTGATCAGCGACTTCCTCAATGGCACCGTGGAGTGGCTCGTCGCGGAGGGCGAGCGCCTGGCCGACTGGGTCATCGTGGAGGGGCAGGGGAGCCTGGACCACCCCGCCTACAGCGCCGTCACGCTTGGCCTGATCCACGGAGCGACGCCCCACGCCATGATCCTGGTCCACCGGGCCGGCCTGGCCGACCACGACTTCGACCACCTCCCCGAGCGCTCGTTCCCGATCGCGCCGCTGGGCCCGTTCATCGACCTGCATGAGCGGATCGCAGGCCTCGTCGCGCCATCGAGGGTCGTCGCCGTCGCCGTCAACACGTCGCTCTACGCCGACGAGGCCGAGGCGCGGCGCATCGTCGAGGCGATCGCCGCCGAGACCGGGCTCCCGACCGCGGACCCGGTCCGCTTCGGAGCGACACCGTTGTGGAACGAGATCAAGGCGGCGGTCGATGCGCTGCCGTGGGTGGGAGGCGACCGATGAAGCCCGGCTGGGACCTGCAAACTCGCGTTCTCCGAATCCCGTATCGCGATCCGTTCCGGATCGCCCGCGACTCGCACGGCGCCGGAGCCGCGATGTCGACGATGATCGTCGAGCTCCGCTCGGACCTCCTGCCGGGGCTCGTCGGCCTCGGCGAGGGCTATCCCGACGCCTACTACGGTGAGACGCTGGCCACGATGCCCGTCGTCATGGACCTCCTCCTCGAGGCGGTCGGCCCGGCCGACCTGGACACCTCGACCGTCGAGGCGGCGGGCGCGGCGCTCGAGGCGATCGGGGCCTCCTTCGACCGGGCGATCCGCGGCCACGGCGCCGCGAAGTGCGCCCTCGACATCGCCCTGCACGACCTCGCCGGCAAGGCGACGGGAGCACCCGTCCACCGGCTCCTGGGGCTCTCCGCGGCGATCCCCCCGACCGACTTCACGCTGGGGCTCGACGAACCGGCGGTCGTCGCCGAGCGCGCCCGCCGGGCCGGCCGCTTCCCGGCTCTCAAGATCAAGCTCGGCGGGCCTGCCGACCTCGCCACGCTCGAGGCGGTGCGGTCCGTCTACGGCGGGCCGATCCGCGTGGACGCGAACACGGGGTGGACGCCCGAGACAGCGGCGCCGCTCATCCCCGAGCTCGTGCGGCTCGGCGTGGAGCTGATCGAGCAGCCGTTCCCGCCCCGCCGCTACGACTGGCTCCTCGACCTCCAGTCGGCGTCTCCTCTCCCGATCGTCGCCGACGAGAGCGCCGTTGCCATTGAGGACCTCGACGCGCTCGTCGGCATCGTCGACGGGGTCAACGTCAAGCTCGCCAAGTGCGGCGGCGTCGGCCCGGCGGCGCGGATGCTGGCCCGAGCCCGGGAGCTCGGCCTCCGCACCTTCCTCGGCTGCATGGAGGAGACGAGCGTCGGGATCGCCGCCTCCGCGGCGGTCGCCTCGCTGGCCGAGTGGGTCGACCTCGACGGATGCCTTCTCCTCGCCGACGATCCGTTCACGGGCCTCGAGCTGGGGGACGACTGCCGGTGGCGCCTGACCGATGCCGCCGGGCTTGGGGTCGTCGCGAGGCCCTGACCCGGCTCCGCCGCCGAGCCCGGGCCCGGATTCGCGGGCGCGCCCCGGCGTGTCAAGAGGCCGCGATCACGGGCTTTCCACGGATCTTCCGGGTCGTCGCGGGGCCGTCCACCGAACACCGGTGCCTGTGGACAAGTCGGCGGGAAGGTTGGTGGACAAGGCCCTTCCGGACGCGCGCCCGGACCGCGTAGGATCCGGGAGTCGTCACCGGCGAGGAGTGCGAGGGTGACAGTCCGGGGCACCGGGATCGCGCCCCGGCACTGTGGTCGGACCGCCCGAATCCGCGGGATCACAGGCCCCAGGTCAGTCCGTGGTTCGTGCCGCGCCGCGCGCGGGAGGAGAGGGTATCGATGGATCCGTGCGCCCCTGCGCCAGTGGCGGTCGACCCCGAAGCGGTGGACTTCGTCCGCTTCTGCCGGGCCCGCCGCCGAGTCGGCTGGCCGGAGCTGTACGACGAGATGTGGGCGGTGGCCAGCCGGAGTCTCTTCCGCGGCTACGGCTTCGGAGAGCTCGAGGAGCGCGGGATCGGCTTCAGCCTGTTCGGCACGCGGCACCTCGCGGCGATGGCCGCGACGGTAATCGAGGAGGAGCGCGTGGCCGGCGTCCCGGGCCAGGGTCTCCGTGACCGACGCCGGTCGGCGGTGCAGGCGTCTCGGTGAGGCTCGGGGCCAGCTAGGCCCGGATCTGCCGGCGCGCCATCTCGCCCTCGATCTGGCGTTCGGCCTCCACGTAGGTGTCGATCTGCTCGCGGAGCTGGTTCGCCTGGGGCGCGTAGAGGTGCACCTGCTGCTGGAGGATGTAGCTCAGCCGGCGGCTCGTCATCCGCACGTGATCCAGGTTCTTCATGAGGACCAGGGGATCCATCGCCGCGACATCGTCCGGGTGGTAGAGCGGCTTCATGGCCCGGAGTGTAACGGAGGCCGCGGACCGCGGGGGTAGGTGGCGCGCCTCCGACGGCCACCCGTCCGGGCGCGTCAGCGGCGGGGCGGCCAGCTCCAGTCGACCGGGAGCGCCGCCCCGGCGATCGCGCGACGTCGCCCGGCCTCCGTCGGCGCCAGGACGAGGATCCGGTCGAGCCTGGTTGCCCGCCCCGCCTCGTCGCCCCAGAGCTTCGTCATCTTGCGCGAGGCCGCCACCTCGTCGCCGACGACGCCGGCCAGCAGGTAGCCCTCGGGTCGCGCGGCACCCTGCCAGACCTCGTCGGCGAGGCCGATCGTCATCCCGTCGGCCGCCGGCCGCCCGCGCTCCGCCTCCACGTCGCCGAGGACCAGCGCGACGACGGCGTCGTCGGCCAGCGCCGGACGCAGGCCGGTCAGCACGTCCCGCAGGAAGACGAGATACGGCTCGCGGCGATGGGCGTCGTCGAGGGTCGCGTCGATCTCCGCGGCTGAGAAGCCCAGGAACCAGGTCCGGAGCCAGTTGTAGTAGCCGTACTTGAGGACCCGGAGGTAGGGCGGGGAGGTGAGGACGAGGCGCGCCCGGTCCGGGAGCGCCCGCTTGCGGAGGGCGGCGTGCGCGCGGCTGCCCGCATCGCGGGCGTCCCCGAGGAGCGCGACCCCGGGCGACCCGGGGCGTCCATCGCGGGCGAGGCGGCGGAGCTTCGCGGCAAGGAGGACGAAGAGGTCGCGGTCGGGCGCGGCGAAGCTCGTCCGCGCTGCGTAATTGCGCGCGTACCGCGGGGCCATGCTGAAGGTGTTCGGCATCAGCTCGGAAAGAAAGCCCGGCCGCTTGCCGTGAAGGATCCCGACGAGTGCTGCCGCGAGGAAGCGGTCGGCCGGGTCGTCGAGCCGGAGACGGGCGCGGGCGAAGAGCACCTGGGCAAGCGTGCCCGGATGAAACGCGAGGGCGACCTCGACAGGGACGGTCTCGCGCCCGTCACCCGGGCTGTCGCCCGAACCCGCGGCGGGCACGAGCTGGGGCGCCGAATCGGGTGCCCCGGCGGCCACGCGGCCCGCCAGGTCCAGCCAGCCGGCGGCCTCGAGCGACCAGTCGATCCGAAGGCCCGCCAGCCGAGTCTCCAGCTCGCGGCCTGTCGGCGGCTCGACCTTGGCCGCCGTCAGGACGTGGGCCAGCGGGTTGAGGTCGTTGCCCACTCCGATGCGCCCCTCCGCGCAGGCCTGGAGGGGTGTCGTGCCGCGCCCGGAGAACGGGTCCAGGACGACGTCGCCCGGACGGGTGTAGCGAGCGATGAACGCGTGCGCGAGGGCCGCCGGGAAGCTGGCCAGGTACGAGCACATCGGGTGGTACGCGTGGCCCCACAGCCGCGGCTGCGTCTTCCAGTCGGTCTCCATGGAGAGCGCGGGGAGGGGGGCGAGCGGAAGAATCAGCTGGCCGGGAACGGGCCGGTCTCGACGCGAAGGACGGTCGGGCCGCCCGGCTGCGCGGAGGTCGTCTCGGCGGAACGGCGCCCTGGCCGGCCGCGGACGGGCCGCGGCCGCGCCCGGGGCGGTGTCTGCCGGCAGGATCCGTGCCGCCGAGGCCGCGCGCTCGATCCTCTCGGCGGCGTCGTGCTCGAGTGTCGGGGCCCGATCGGCCAACAGGCCTGCCTCCATCCGTGCCTCGCGCTGCTCCCGGAGCGCGCGGGCGCGGAGCATAGCACCGGCGTTGGGCTCCGCGAGAGTGGGCCGCGGTCGAACGGCCCCGACGGGCGGGACGCCGACGGTATAGTTGCCCTGCCTTCGGTACGGGCTGTTCCCGAGGACCAAACGAGCAGCCGTGACACACACGGGGCCCCCGATGACCTTTCCGGAGCGTTCGTCGTCGCGCGAGCTGATCGACCTGGAAGACCGCTACGGCGCCCACAACTACCACCCCCTGGACGTCGTGCTGAGCCGTGGCGAGGGCGTCTGGGTCTGGGACGTCGAGGGCAACCGGTACATGGATTGCCTCAGCGCCTACAGCGCCGTCAACCAGGGCCACGCGCACCCGCGCATCCGGCAGGCGCTCGTGGAGCAGGCGGGACGGCTGCCCCTCACGAGCCGCGCCTTCCGCAACGACCAGCTCGGCCCCTACTGCCGCGAGCTGTGCGAGCTGACCGGCTTCGAGATGGTCCTCCCGATGAACACCGGCGCGGAGGCCGTCGAGACGGCCCTCAAGGCCGCGCGCAAGTGGGCCTACGACGTCAAAGGCGTGCCGGACGGCGCGGCGGAGATCATCGCCTGCGACGGCAACTTCGCCGGCCGGACGATCTCGATCATCAGCTTCAGCTCCGAGCCCCTCTACCGGTCCGGTTTCGGCCCGTTCACCCCGGGCTTCACGCTGGTGCCGTACGGCGATGCCGACGCGCTGGAGGCGGCGATCACGCCGAACACTGCCGCGTTCATCGTCGAACCGATCCAGGGCGAGGGCGGCGTGATCTTCCCGCCCGACGGGTACCTGCGTCGCGTGCGCGAGCTGTGCAGCAGGCACAACGTCCTGCTCATCGCCGACGAGATCCAGACGGGCCTCGGGCGCACGGGCAGGCTGTTCGCCTGCGACCACGAGGACGTGCGCCCGGACATCGTGACCATCGGCAAGGCGCTGTCAGGCGGCTTCTACCCGGTCTCGGCGGCGCTCTCGAGCGGCGAGATCCTGGGCGTGCTGGGGCCCGGCACGCACGGCAGCACCTTCGGCGGCAGCCCCCTCGCGTGCGCCGTCGCGCGCGAGGCGCTGCGCGTGCTGGTCGAGGAGGACATGATCCGCAACTCCGCCGCGATGGGCGAATACCTCATGGCGCGCCTGGCGGAGATCGACAGCCCGCACGTCCTCGAAGTGCGGGGTCGGGGACTGCTGATCGGCGTCGAGCTCCGGCCGGAGGCGGGCGGCGCTCGTCGCTTCTGCGAGGCGCTGCAGCGCGGCGGGATCCTGGCCAAGGAGACCCACGTCAACACGATCCGGTTCGCCCCGCCGCTGATCATCACGAAGGACGACGTCGACTGGGCGATGGAGCGGCTGCGCCCCGTCCTGACGATGCGCTAGTCAGCGCTGGGCGCCTGCGCCGGAGCCGCCGCGACCCCGGTCCGCCGGCGAGGCCGCGACGCCCCGGCCGGGTACGATCGTCTCTCACGCGTCGCGGCGCGGCGCGTGCGATCGTATGCCCGCGCCCCCGTAGCTCAGGGGATAGAGCGAGGGACTTCTAATCCCGAGGTCGCAGGTTCGAATCCTGCCGGGGGCGCCAGCTTCCCACGCACGAATGAGGCCCTTCGGGCGGTCCCGCGAGCCTCGCGATGCCGGCTCGTGCCCACAGGCGCACCCACGACCAGGCGCTGCCAGGTCCAGTCGCGACGTCGTCGACTGGTCGGGGGCGGCGGCGTTGTCTCACACCACCTGCGCCCCCGCCGGTGCCGTCCCTTGTCGGGCAGCTTCGCGGGAAGTGCATCGCGGGACCACCGGGCGGGGCATCGGCCCGGGCGATCGGCGAGCACGCACACTAAGTGACGGCAGGCCCACCGCATGAGTGCCATCGGGCCGTGTCCGGCCTCGCGTTCTCGTCTACCGTGGATCGCGGTTCCTCGCAGCCACCGAGCCGTCAGGCTGAGGGAGCCGACGACAGGCGACATGTGGTCATGTCCGCGTATGCCGCCTTCGGATGGGAGAGCGATGAGCAGCGAATCCCGCGCGCCGCGGTACGAGATGGTGAATGTCCGGGGTGGCCACGTCATCATCGAGCACGACGTGTGCAGTCGGGCCGTCCGGTCCTATTTCGCTGCCGAGCCGAACCCGCCGGTCGAGGAATACTGGGAGGGCCGGCGCCTGTGGAGGCACTGGGGAGCGGCGCAGTCGGTCCAGTTCGACGTCAGGGACACGACGAGCGGCGAAGTCATCCCATTCCGGGAGCTGCTGGGCCTCATGTACTACGCCTGCTGCCGCGAGGACCGTGACCTCCGGCGCCTCGGCGAGCTGGCCCAGGAGCATCGCATCTCGATCTACGTGGCGATCACCTACGAGACGGCGGAGGGCGAGCCGACCCGGCTGCCCCAGGACAAGGCCGCCGTGCTGAACGGCCTGTTCAACGACCGCGTCAAGGACAAGTCCAAGAAGATCCTGATCCTGCCCGACCTGTTCAACCTGTACCGCGAGATGACCTACGGCCAGGTCATGATCGACTTCGGCCTGACGGCGATGGCAGAGAGCCGCTGAACGTCCGCCCCGGCCTCCGGGCCGAGCAAGGAGAACCCCGCATGAAGCTGCAGGACCTGGCCCAGAAGCTGGAGCTGAAGCTGGTCACCGCGGCCTTCGACAAGGAGGTCGGCGGCGTCTACATCTCCGACATGGTGAGCGACGTGATCGCCAGCGCCAAGGCCGGCGACCTGCTCGTGACGGTCCAGATCCACAGCAACGTGATCGCCGCCGCGAACCTGCTGGACCTCTGCGGGATCGTGGTGACCCAGGGCAAGCTGCCCGGCGACGACGTCGTGAAGATCGCCGAGAAGGTCGAGATCCCGATCTACTCCACGGAGCTGAACCGCTGGCAGATGGCCACTCGGCTGTACGAGGCAGGGATCCGCTGACGCAGCGGGTGGTCGGTCCGATGCGCCTAACCGAGATCGCCGGCCTGCTCGAGTGCGAGGTGCTTCTCGGCGAGGAACACCTCGACGCGATCGAGGTGCGTTCCTGCTTCGCCGCCGACCTGATGAGCGACGTGCTGCGCTTCTCCGACTCGGGTGCCCTGCTCATCACCGGCCTGACGAGCCTCCAGTCGATTCACACCGCCGACGTTGCCGACCTGGCCGCGATCCTCTTCGTCTCGAACAAGACCCCGGGGCAGGCGACCATCGACCTGGCGCGGACGAGGAACATCCCCCTGCTGACCACTCCTCGCGACATGTTCGACGCCTGCGGTGTTCTCCACCGCGCGGGGCTGGCCCTGGCGGTCGAAGTCTGATGCCCGCCGAGGTCACCGAGCCGCTGCTCGTCGAGCGGTTTCGGATCCAGGGCGGCGACTACGAGCACGGCGGCGATGCCGCGGCGCA
>Ga0315276_10005512_pt1 | contig 11655 bp, 23 predicted proteins | sample YL17G05_0_MG_FD_204542 | JGI IMG/M metagenome (GOLD analysis project Ga0315276, IMG submission 204542) | Sediment microbial communities from Yellowstone Lake, YNP, Wyoming, USA - YL17G05_0 | ecosystem: Environmental > Aquatic > Freshwater > Lake > Sediment | place: USA: Wyoming | collected... | reverse complement strand
TGAGCCAGCTCGTGCTCGACGATGCGATAGAAGAACGGGTTCTTGAACGGTGCGAGAATCTCGTGGCCGTCAGTGCTCGGGAAGTTGCCTTCCTTCAGCCACAGGCGGCGTTGCGTCAGCCCAGAGAACGTTGCGACCGTCTTGTAGGCCGCCCCGCGCGCGTTCTGTTCCAACCCTCGTCGGTAGAGGGCTTGGAGATCCACTGTTCGATTGGGGTTGAAAATCGAGCCCTCAAGCTCGATGGCTTCGTCCCCCTCGACCAGCTCTATCTCCGTCACGCGACCGCCCCTTCGGTCACCTTGACCCCGAAGATGCTCGCGATGCGCGCCTTCACCGTGTTCCGATCGTCGCCGTCGAACTTTCCGATGAGCACGCGCAGCGCCCGTGGCAAGCCGACCAGTCCGATGTCTTCGACCAGTTGTTGAACGTCACGCGGAGAGAGCGCGTACTCCATCGCCTTCTGTCGCGTCTCGATGGCGAGCTGGAGCACGCGGTCCAGCATCTTCGGATCCAGCTTCTTCAACAGCTCCGAGTCCACCACCTCAGTCAGGATGGCCTTCTCTTGCGCCGGGTCGGGGTACTCCAACGCGAGCAGCCGGAAGCGACTCTTGAGGTCTTCGTTCAGCGCGTAGACCCCGCCGTAGACCGCCGTGTTCATCGTGCCGACGAACCAGAGCTTCGCGCCCGCGTTCAGCTTGAAGACCTTCTGGCACTCCGGCACCTCGATGCGCCGTCGGAAATCAGCCAGCCCGTTCAGGACCTTCTGCATCTGCGGCGACAGGCCGTTGATTTCCTCCAGCACAAGGATGCACTGGCCGACCTCGTTCGCGATTTCGAAGGCCGTGGTCAGCGGCCCCAACACGAACGGTGTGTCGCCCCCGCGCAACAGGTGGTGCCCAATCAGGTGGCTGCGTCGCACGTCTTCCGAGCAGTCGAACGTGATGATGGGGCACTTCTTCAGCGCCGCGAACGTTTGGAACGAGAGCGTCTTGCCGATACCCTTCGGGCCGACGAGCACGAGGTTCGACCGGAACATGAGCCCCTCGTAGAGGCCGTGCAGCCCGAAGACATCGACGAACTTCAGACCCTGCCGTGGCGCGTACTCTTCCGTTGGAATCCGCTCGACCGCGCTCAAGGGCCTGCCTTCTTCTTCTTCGGCTTCTGGGTCTTCGTGTCCGCTTCGAGAACCGCAGCGGCGAAGCCAGCGCCTTCGATGACCGCCGCCTTCTCCGCGTTGAAGCTGGCGAACGCCTCCTCCGTCAGGGACTCGATTTCTTCTGAGGCCCCCACGGTGAGCGCGAACGACACCTTCTTCAGCGCCTCGACCGCAGGGCCGTTCAGCTTGCCGGTCTCGATGAGCGCCTGAATCTTCGACGGATTGAGCACCGTGGTGGTGACCTTGTCGTAGACCGTGCTCTCCTCGATGCCGTTCACCGCGAGCAGGGTCTTGAACTTCTCCTCCTCCGGCAGCTTGGCGATCTTCTTGTCCACGCGAACCGTGCTGCCGTTCAGCTCGAACTTGCGGCCCCCGGTTTCCGTCTCAGTGCCGATCTTGCTCGCGTCGTCGAGCAGGCTCAGGCGCAGTAGCTCCATGCGCTTCTCCAGCCGATCTTTCATCCACCGCGCGAGCGAGTAGGTGGTCAGCTTTTCTCCCGTCGAGAGCGCCTCGATCGGTAGGTGCATCACCTCACCACTCGACATCGGCTTGACTTCGGACTCAACCAGCTTCACGAGGGACTTCATGGCGTTTCTCCGTTCGACATGCGGGTGAGGCTCCTTCGTACCAAACAGGTGTGACACCCACGTAGCAGCAAGGATTGCGCTTGTCACGCAACTTATTCCAACTGCTGGGGAATCCGGGACCTGCTCTCGCGCGTGCGGTAGAGTTGGGCATGGCCTACTACTACGCGACCGTGCCCGGCGTGTTCCCAGTTCCCGACCCTGAGAAGGGACCGACCATCGTGTACAGCGCGCGCCTGCTGATGGAGCACGCGCTGTTCGACATGAAGGTTCAGGCGCAGCGCCTCGACGTGGCGTTCGACGGCACCCGAGCTTTCCGTACGGACGAGCTGTACATGGCCCGATTTCAGAAAGATCAACTCGGCTACGTCATCGCGTTCGGCGACAAAAAGGTCTACTGGACGACGACGAATCCGGTAGGAGCTGATGCTGAGACCGAAGCCAAATGGAGAGCGCTATGAGCGTCGTTGCCTTCAAGCCGACCGCGAAGGACTTGTTCACGCGGTTCGAGGTGTTGTTCTGGAGCTTGTTCCTCGGCATTCCCACCGCCCTTGGTGTCGGTGCGCACCTGACGCCGCAAGATCCACCTGTGCCCTTCGTGGGCTGGGCGATTCTCTGGGCGGCTATCGGCGGCATGTGGGGTGTCGCTGTTCTGTTCTTCATTCGCAGGTGGAAGCAGCTCAACCTGTACCGTTTTCGCATCGACCCGGTCGGACTGATGGTGGGCTGGAAAGAGGACAAGCACTGCGTGTCGGGTGAGATGGTCGAACGCGAGCTGACCGCAGTCCTCGCGCGGCTGACTCCGACGTACCCCGAAGCCGCGAAGGCCCTCCGTGGCTGCGTCGTGGTGATGACCGAGCCCACGTTCATGTGCTGGCCGGGTCCGGGCTTCGTCGCGCGCAAGGTCGCGGGCGTGCAGGATGGTCAACTGATGTTCGTGGGTTGGCACGAAGATCTGAAGTCAAGTGCGTTGCAGCATGAGCTGGCGCATCGCGTGCTTCAGGTGTACGCGGGAGATCCAGTAGAGTCGGTCGCTCACGAGATGATGACGAAACTGGGTATCAGCTAGGAGACGGACGATGGCGAAGAAGACGCGGAAGAGTTCAAAGCCAACCTCCAAGCCCAGCAGCGCCGCGATGGCTGCTGCTGAAGCGATGCTGGCCCCGCTGCGCGACCTGATGGTCACGTCGGTCAAGCAGAACGAGCTGAACGCCCAGATGCTCACGGATTTGAACGATCGCGTCGAGAAGCTCGCAGGGCAGCTCGACCAACTTCAGAAGATCGCCCCCGCCAACCCCAAGCTCCTCACCGAGCCTGCGCCGGTCCCCGTCTCCTCTCTCCTGACCGAGTCCCCTCAATGACTGAAGCCGCCGCAGCGCAGCCGACGTACGACAAGAAGAAGCTGTGGAAGCTGGTCCTACTCGTCGTGCCCGCGCTTCTCTCCGGCGCGTCGAGCTACGCGAAGTCGCGGGCGGAAGCGACTGACCAAGCGAAGGCGACCTTCGAGCACATGGAGACCGACATCGACGCGCTCCAAGAGGCCGTCGCCAAAGTCGTGGAGGTGAACTACGTGCAGACGGCAGAAATCGCCGTGCTCAAGGAACAGCTCGAAGCCGCGAACAAGCGCGCGGAAGCGGCGCACCACTGGGCCGCGATGCCTCCCGCAGCCCTTCCGATGGCAAAGCCGCCTCGTCCTGCGGACATCGACAGCGCCGACGCGGACGGGATTCCGGACGCGCCGAAGGCCGGACCGGACAGCTTCCAACGCCGAAAACCGACGAGCTTCGACTCGGTTGTGCAGAGCTACAAATCGAAGAAGTAAGGGGGCTCCAATGAAACGTGCAATCTCTCTGGTCCTCGTGGCCGCGCTGGCTGGCGGCTGCGCGACGGTTCCTGCCCTCGCGCCGACGGTCGCCATCAACGTCGAAAAGCGGGTCGAAAGCCGACCCCTGCCGCCCGACCCCTCCACCGAGGCCCTGCCGCCCGGTACGCCTGCGGATGACTGGGTCCTGCCCTTGGAGGCGGGTTCATGCCTCGACAAGGCAGGAAAGGCCGTTCCCGGCGCTGTGGGGCCGTGTCCCAGTCTCAGCGGCATCTCCCTGAGCGAGTCTCGCGCCGCCCGAGCCAAGCTCTTCCAGATTCGCTACCCCGAACTGCGCCGCTTGTACGAGGCGGACCGTATGGTCTGGTCCGCGCACCGCGAGCTGTACGAGGAGCGCCTTCAGCAGGCCGACCAGAAGATTCGGGACATGCAGCCCAACTGGTTCGAGCGGCACGCGGTTCAGCTTGGTGTGGTTGGAGGGTTCGTTCTCGGGGCCGCCCTGACGGTGAGCCTGACGTACGCGATTCACCAAACCACCAAGCCGTAGGGTTGGATCTCTTTCGCTGGTTCTGGAGCTGGGTATGTCCGCTTGTCTTCTCTGTGGCGCAGCCACGCAATCTCTCGCCGCCAATCGCCTGTGCCACCTGTGCGATGTTCGCTGGCAGGACTCGCTGGAGTTCAAGAGGGCGGCCTACTTCACGAAGCTGAAGCGAGAAGGTCCAGCAGCCGTCGCGTTCGCGGACTTTGTTTTTGGCAAGCAGAAGGAGCGACAGGCGGACGAGGCAGAAGCGAAGAGCCCGGAGCACAAAGCGAAGAGAGAAGCCGCTGAAGCGAAATGGGAGGCTGAGAAAAAGAACGGCGTGCTCGCACCGAAACCGTCGAAGCCCAACGGTGTCTAGGTCGGCTCCGCTTCCAGCTCGACGCTGAGCTTCTCCGACGCCAGCTTCCGGGCCTTGTCCAGAATGCGCGCCTGAGCGGGCTCGTCCTCGACCAGCTTCGTGACGTTGAGCATGACCATGTAGACCGCGAGGATGGCCGTCAGCTCCAGCTCGTCATGCTCGGGAGGCGTCAGCAGCTCCCCGCGCTGGCGCTGTGAGATTTCCAGCCCCTTCGCGACGTTCACCCCAACGAGGTCGCGATGGTACTTCGCGGCTGCGCGTTTCCGGTCAACGTACTTCATCAGCCCTCAGATGGAGGCTACGAGTTCGACTCCCAAGCCCACCTGCATCGTGCCGTGCGTGAACAGGTAGGTGACCCGTCCGACACGATAGACCCCCTGAGGAAGTTGATTCGGGCCTACCACTCGCCAATCGAGGTACTCGCCTACGCGCGGGATAGGCCACTCCGGGCGCATGTCCAGCGTGGTCTCATCTTCTGCTGACTCGAACTTGACGATCATGTTCCACCTCCCGTGCGTCGCACCACCGGTCCACCGTCGTATTCAAGGCGCATGTCATCAGGCAGGAGCTGCGGCCCGAGCTTCTTAAGGTCGCGCGCGCAGATCTGCCACAGCCCTTGGAGAACGTCGAGAGGGAGGTGGCTGTTCCGTCTCTCTTGGTGCATCTCCTCGTTCCACACCTTCTTCGACTCCGGCAGCAACAGCCCATCGAGGCGTAGTTCCTTCCGCCCTCCAAAGCTGCGCTCCAGCGTGCTCAACCAGACGAGCACGAGGTCGTGGCGAACGCACTCGGCGTACTCAACGCTGTCGCCGAACGCGGACTCGTTGCCGCCCGCCACGAAGCACGCCTTCTCGAAGGGCTCCCGCTCGATGCTCAGCAACAGCTCCTTCCGCAGCGCCGCCTGCTCCTCCGCCCGAGCCGTCCCTGTCTCGGGCTTGAAGTTGACCTGCTTGTTGGAGCTGAAGCACTTGCCGTCGTGGCCGGGCTTGAGCGCGCACGAGTAGGCCGTGATGGGCACCGCCCCGCCGCAAAGGACGCGCACGTCGAAGTAGCCGTCCGTGTGGACCACCAGTCGCGTGTGCTTCCGCGCGTTCGTGCGGAAGAATTCGTTCAGCTTCTTGGTCAGCTCCTGCTCTTCGGGCGTGCGGTCGTTGTCGTTCATGCGGTCTTCTTCTTCTTGGGGGCCTTCGCCTCAGCCTTCACCTCGGGGACCTTCACCTCAGGCTTCGCCGGGGCAGCCTTCGCCGTCGCGGACTTCGCGTCGATGCTGGCCTTCAGTGCAGCCATCAGGTCGAGAACCGGGACCATCGTCTTCGTCGGCACCGCGATGGTGATGGGCTCGCCCTTCACCTTCTGCTCGATGATGCTGCGCAGCTTCTCTTGGTGCTCATCCTTGTACTTGCCGGGCTCGAAGGCCGAGACCGCCTGCGCTTCGACGAGCTGCGTCGCCAATGCGACCTCAGCGGGAGTCACCTCGGTCTCGCCCAGCGGTACCTCAGCAGGGCTCCGCACTTCGTCGGCGTAGCGGAGCTGCTGCAAGGCCAGCCCGTCCCAGCCCGCGAGGGTCCGCACGACGGCGACGTGCTCGCGCCCGCGCGAGGCGTACCGGACCACCGCCGCGCGCTTGGTCTCGGACAGGGTCACCATGAGCAGCCGGAACGCCCGCTCCGCGCCCTTGTCTGGCCCGAGGAAGTAGAGGGTGTCGAGGTAGAGCGGGTCGATGCTCTCAGCCGGAACGAACTCCGCGATTTCCATCCGCTTGTCCGACTCGGGTTCGAGCGCCTTCAGCTCTTCCTCACTGAAGACGACGTACTGGTCCTTCGCGAACTCGTAGCCCTTGACGATGTTGTCCTTGGTGACGACTTCGCCGGTCTCCGGGTCGTACATCTGCTGCTTCAGGCGGGTCTTCTTCTCCGCGTGGAGCTGGTTGAAGCTGATCTTGGTGCTCGACTCGCTGGCCGAGTAGACCTTCACCGGGATGTTCACCAGACCGAAGGACAGCATGTTCGACTGCATGGAGCGAAGGGCCACGGTGGTTCTCCTTGAGGGTTATGAGGGTGTGATGTTGCGCGCCTCGTGATTGTCAACTCGACCTCAGAACCCCTTCGGCCAGACGTTGTGCGTCGTGTGTTCCTGCATCACTGCGCGGAGCAGCTTCTGCACCTGCGCCCTTGAGACCTTCATCTCGTCAGCCGCCGCGTACATCGCGAGCATCAGCGCGTCGTCACTGCACTGGTGCCGGATGAGGTGTCGGGTGAAGGCGAGGAGGAGCGGGAACGCAATCGCCGGATCATCTCCTCTCGGTCGCGATTGAAAAGCGTGGACGAGCACCCCATCCCGATTCCCATGTCCTGCGTCATCGCCTCGCGTTTGGCGGCGTCGGCGCGCAGGAAGATCCCGCACCGCCACTGAATCCCCACCAGCTCCAAGTACGGGCAACCCTTTTTCGCGTCCCATTCGACACCTTCCTCGCGCATCTGTTGTTGGCTCCAACCGCACGGAGCCTTGCGGCAGCAGTACCCCGAACCGACACACGCGCTCATGCGAGCGCTTCCCACGCCCGAATGAGCGCTGCCAAAACGTTCTCGTGCTGCTCGAAGAATTTCTCCGGGCGAAGCCCGTAGATGTTGAGCTTCGCCCACGTCTCAGGGACGTACTCGCCGACGATTTCAGCGGTCAACGAGAAACGTTCAACGGACGCCAGATCCAAGCCCGCGCTCGTGGGCATTAACGTGTAGTCGTACAAATCGACGCAGAACTGATCCTTGTCGTTGGTCAGACAAGGTCGCTTGGTTTCGATGCGGCGATAAAAGGTTCCAACCTTCGTGTCGTAGACGAGGGGTCGCAAGTTCGGTTGGAACTTGAAGCCGAGGCCCGTCATCTTGGTCTGCACTTCTTCAAGAGTCATAGACCTACGCCTCGCTTGTTTCGCGCGACCAGTGAGTCCGCCTCGGCGAGCGCCTGCTTCTTGGTCTCCGGGTCGTCCGGGTAGAAGTAGAAGCGCGCGACCACCGGCCCGTCACGGTGTCCGACAACCTCATAGAACCGATCGTCTTCGTGGACCGTCCCGTCCGCGTAGTGGTGCGGATGGTTGATGTGGTACGGGCGCGCGGGGCTCACGGCATCTCCCCGAGCAGCGCAAGCGCCGCCTTCACCGCGTCCAGCTCCGACTGCGCCCGCTTCTGGCGACCTTCGAGGTGCCGCTTCAGCGCCGCGTCAGCCTCTGCTTCCGTCAGCGCCGCCACGCAGTTGCCGAGCATCCCGCCGAGCTTCGGCAGCTCGCTGACCCGGATGCGCCGCAAGCCCATCGGCGCGTCGCGCTCTTCGTTCGACTCCGGGGCGATGAGCATCGACTTCACGCGGCTGTACTGGAGCACCCGCCGCTTGAGGCCCGCCTTGCTGTCGATGGCGAGCGCCATCACGAGGTGGATGGTGACCTTCTCAGGCTCGACCTTCTTCTTCTTCGCGGTCATGACTTCCCGTCCTTCTTGGTGGTCGAACCTTCGATGAGCTTCTCGGCCTTCTTCACCTCGGGGAACGTCAGCGGAGGCGGCTTGCCGTTCACCTCAGCCAGCTTCTGGATGCCCGACTCGACGATGGTCTGGTGGACGTAGGACTCCACCTCGGTCTTCGCTGCGAGCACCACCTTGTCCATGTGCTCGGCGAGCTGCTTCACCATGAAGGGTGCCGAGTCGTTCATCTTGCGCTGCGCCGTGCTCATCGCTTCCAACACCGCCTTGCGCTTCTCCTTGCTCGGCGCTTTGTCGTCGATGAGCGCCCGCATCTGAGCCATCGCGTCCTCCATGAACTTCATCGCGTGCTTGGCGTCCTTCTCGATGTCGTCGTGGAAGCGCTCGACCTCCATCTGCTCCGGGCAACTCTCCATCGCTTTGCTGCCGACGTACTGGAGCGTACAGGGCACTCCGCCGCCCATGCCGACGCTGGACACCATGTGAGCCCACTGCGCCTCAGAGAGCGCGACCTCAACCAGCCCGCCTCGCGCGCCTCCGAAGTGCCAGTCGCGCCCGTGCGAGCGCTGGCGCGTCGAGCGACCGATGCTCAAGGTCATGTAGTGCTGGTGCTTGAAGGGTGAACCAAAGAGTGACGTGTGGCCCGAGACCCGGCTCACCTGAACGAAGCCGTAGGAGGGGTGCGTCTCAGGCTCCCACTCACCGAGCAGCTCTGCGCGCTCGTCCATCTTCGCCTTGCGCTGAACCGCGTAGTCGTGGGCGTGCTTCTGCCACTCGGGAGGCAGGTCAACGACCGTACGGACCCGCGCGAAGTCGATCTTCTTGACCTCAGCCATCTCGTACTCGCCCCGGAAGTAGTGCCCGCCGTCGGTGTCGCCGTTGGCGTCGATGAAGGCGTAGTTCACCGTGGTCGTGTCGGAGGTTGTGCCGTCACCGCCGACGCTCGTGATGAGGGCAGGTCGGTCGCCAATCGCGATGACATCACCCTCCTTGAAGCGCTGGTCTCGGTCCTGCCATTTCTTGCTCATGCGCCGGTAATACCGGCAGGGGTCGGGATAGTCAACGAGGGCGGTCTGCTTCAAGAAACTGGCAGTGGGCTCGGTCGTAGGTCGTGAGCGCATCGAGGAACTGCACGCGCAGCCGAGTTTTCCCGACCCACACCACCCGCCCCACGCGCCAAGGCCACCAGCGGTCGTACACCCGCATCCCCGGCTGGAAGCGCTTCACGGCTTGTCCGTGATGGGCTTGAGCCCTGCGCTGGCGAGCAAGTCCCTCGTCGTCTGCCGCACGATGGACCACTGCTCTGAGTTGGCCTTGAAGAGGGCCACAGCCGCCTCGGGAGAGACCCTGTCGTCGAAGACAGCGTGCCACGAGGGGTCGATGACCATCTGCGCCTCAGCCGGTGTGTCCTGAATCTCAAGCAGCTCGGCGCACTTCCGGATGAACTCGAAGTACGGGTGCGGACGACGACCCTTCACCGGGTTGCCGTTCTTGTCTCGCGAAACCAGCGGGACCTCGCGCTTCGGCGGCGGAGGCTTCGGCGGTTCGTGAACGATGTACCCGTGGCAGTCCACGCACGCCCCTGTTTCGCCGCACTCTTCGCAGCGACCGTGAGAGCCTGTGAAGTGGAAGCAGTTCGGGTACTGGACGTGGCACTTCGAGCAGAGAAACATCAGGGCCTCCGGTCCTTGCCGCGACGGATGTCGATGCGCATGGTCTTGCCCTTCCAGCCTTGGTGGTACGACTCGGCCTTGCTGAAGGAGATCTTCATTCGCTCTCCGTTCTGGGGTTGGTCGCCGCCTTCTTCAGCGGAGCACCGCGCGCGGTCATCTCTTCGTGGAACTTCTTGGCCAGCTCCGGGACCGCCTCGTTGCCCGGACTGCCGACTGCGAGAACGATGGTGAACGGCCAGCGCTCGGGCGCGGTGAAGCCGTTGAGCACGAACGCGGAGCCGTTGAGCTTCGCGTACGTCACGAGCTGATCCATCGTCATGTACCGAATCGTTTCCCACGGGTCGCTCATCACCGGTCCTCCTCCTCCTCTTCCGCTTCGTCGGTGTCGAAGTCGTAGTCGTCGTCTTCGGTCTTCTTCTTCTCGGCCTTGCGGCTCGCCTCCAGCGCGGCTGACAGCTTCTTCACCTGAAGCCACGAGAGGCGAATGGCAGCCGCCTCGGTGCGGTGCGAGAAGAAGTAGTCGAAGTACATCTTCAGCGAGAAGACGAAGTCGAACGCCTGCTCAGGCTTCATCTTGTCGAAGTCGAACTTCTTCTCCTTGAGGTACTGGACGAACTTCTTCAAGCCCTCGTCGAAGATGCGGTGGTCGTTGTCCACGCGAATCTTCCAGTCCTCTTCGAGCCAAATCCAAAGCCCGCGCTTACGCCCGTCGTCGGTGAGGAACAGCCGCACGTCGAAGAGGCTGTCCGGGTAGCGCAGCGCCAGCAAGGCATCCTTCGCTTGGTAGTGGCGATCCTTCTTCGCGGTCTTCTTCTCGCCCTTCTTCGGCTCGTGTTGAGGCTCAGGCATCACCTTCACCTGCGTCGTCACCATCACGACGCGCACCACCCCGCGTTCGAGCGAACCTGCCGACCAGCGTTGCGTGTCGATGTTCGCGTACTGGCGTGCCTGCTCAGCCGACAGGAACGTCTTGTAGACCGGCGACTCGTAGTCCGCTTCCGCCTTGGTTTCGTAGACGCGCTGCCACTTGCCGTCGCCCATCTTCTCTTCGAGCTGGTACTGAACGTCCTCGATCACGGTCTTCACGGCTTCACTCCAGTCCAGTCGTAGTCGAACACCCAGTTCACCGGCTTCATGTCGATCTTCACGAGAAAGTCCGTCATCATCGACGCGCCCACCTTGTTGCGGCTGTGGACCACCACCGTCCCCGGACGCGACTTCACCGGCATCTTCTTGATGTAGTAGGCCAAGTCGAGCCCATCGAGTTCCTTCCGGCTCGGATGAACGTCAAGCCACTCGCGCAAGGTGTGGTCGCCGGGGTCGTGGACATCGAAGTCGAGGAAGAGGAAGTCGGCGCGCTTCTCGCGGAGCAGGTCGATGCCTTCCCGAATCACCTTGGTCTGTACGAGGTCGTGCGAAGGACCGAACCACGTCGCGAACCGGTCCAGCCGCGACTGCTTGTCCTCCAGCACGACGATGCGCTTCCCTACGGCTCGCAGTTCGGGCACCAGAACGTCGAGAATTGGAAGAGGACCACGTTCTTGTTCGACCCGCCGCAGCAGAGACAGACCTTTGAAGTCGAGTTGTTCTCCACCGGGGCCTTTGGCTGCCCGTTTTTCCTCAGCGCGGGCGGCTTCGAGGGCGTGGCCCCAAGCGTGGGCGATTTCGCGGGGCTCTTCGTCGAGGGGGAGGTCAAGTTCCCGGCAGACGGAGGCGAGCTGTTCGAGGAATCCGGGGGAGCGAACGGGAGCCCGTCGTTTCTCACCTCGGTGGGCGTCATCTCCCGTCGGTAGCCGCTGTCGTCGCTTACGTTCTTTGAACGCTTCCCAGTTGCTGACCACGATGCCCCGCTCGTTTTTCTCTCGATTTCCCATGACTTGATCTCCACGATGTTGACCCCGGCAGGCGTCAGAGCTTCGACGTACACCAGCTTCTTCGCGCCGCCCGAGTCCGTGCCCTTGTAGTAGGCCCCCGGCTTCAAATCCTTGTAGGCGATTCCCATAGTAGCGTAGTAGGAGGAGGGGTAGGGATTGTCAACTCACAGGAGCAAC
>Ga0315276_10005510_pt1 | contig 11657 bp, 10 predicted proteins | sample YL17G05_0_MG_FD_204542 | JGI IMG/M metagenome (GOLD analysis project Ga0315276, IMG submission 204542) | Sediment microbial communities from Yellowstone Lake, YNP, Wyoming, USA - YL17G05_0 | ecosystem: Environmental > Aquatic > Freshwater > Lake > Sediment | place: USA: Wyoming | collected... | reverse complement strand
GTGAGATCCTGGAACCGCCGGGTGCGGATCTCGACGATGAGATCGCCGGGCGCGGGCGGCAGGGACCAGAGGTCGCGGCTGAGGTCGCCGAGGTCGATGCTGTAGGACTTGCCGATCTGCTCCCGGAAATAGCCTTCGGCGCGGCGAAAGAGCGCCGGGTCGACCGGTTCCTCGGTCAGCGCAGACGCGGCGACGCGTGCGGCGAAATCAACCGGGTGCACGCGCACGAACACCCCGTCGCACGCGCCTTCCACGCGGTCCGACCCGGAGTAGAACCGCACCTGTTCGCGTTCGGTCTCGGGCGCCGGCCGGAAGCGGAACGTCGCGGTGCCGGAGGGCAGCAGCGCGAGCGCCGTCGGCCCGTCTGGCGTTTCGGCGACGAAGAGGTACCCGTCCGCCAGGCGCACCTCGAGATCGTCGGAGGCCAGGACCAGATCGCGCACGCGGTACTGCCTGGTCGGCGAGAGCGACAGGCGATACAACCCGTCGATCGTCGCCGCCTGCTGCTGGCCGGCGATCCGCCACTCGTCCTGGTTCGTGTCGGTCGGCACGCGCTGGACGTCGAGGCGCCACGTCGCGACGCGGCCGCGGATGCCGCGCTCGGTGAGGATCTCGACCATCAGGCGATAGCCGTCGCCGGGCAGCGTGCCCTCGAGCGGCGTCCGATCGCGCTCGCGGATGACGGCGCGCGTGATGCCGGGGACGATCAGGTTGCCGATCGTCTGGACGGCGAATTGGCGGTTCGCCACGGCGGAGAGCATGTTGAGATAGGCGGCGGGGTTGCCGGCCTGCATCGCCTGCTCGATGTGCAGGAGAAGCCGCGCGACGCCGTCGATCTGCGGGGGGGGCTGCAGAGGCGCCTGCGCCGCGGCCATGCCCGAGCCGCCGTGCTGTGCCAGCACGAGGACGAGCACGGCGGCAAGAGCGGCGGCAATGCGGCGCATAAGAGTCGGGATTCGGTGGTCGGGATTCGGGATTCGGGCAATTCACCCGAGGCCGGAACGCCTCCCCTTTAGTGCTTAGACGTCAAATCATCGCTATTCGGGTTGTCCGGCCCGTCACTTCCGGAGATCGGTGGTGGAATCGCAGGCGTTTCGTCTCCCGAATCCCGATCCAACGCCGCCAGTGAATCGGGGCGGCGTGCCAGCAGCACCGTCAGATCGTCGGCGAACCGGACGTCCTGCGCGTGGCGCTCGACGGCCTTGATGATGGCGGCGCCGATCGCGCGCAGGTCGGGATTCCCGGCGTGGGCGCGGATGAGCGTGAGCAGGCCCGATTCGTCGAACGGGACGCCGGACGGGTCTTCGGCCTCGGTGATGCCGTCGCTGTAGAGCACCAGCAGATCCCCGGGCTCGAGGCGCGTCGTCTGGGCGGTGTAGCGGGAGCCGTCGAACATGCCCAGGGCGATCCCGCCCTCGGTGAGGCGGTCGATGTCGCCGTTGCTGCGGCGGATGAGCCCGGGCAGGTGGCCGGCGTTCACGGACACCAGGTCGCCGCTGGCCGGATCGATCGTGACGAACAGGAGCGTGATGAAACGCGACGAGGGCGCGTGCCGGAGCACCTGGACGTTGAGGCGCTCGAGGAGCGGGGCGGCGTCGAGGCCCAGATCGAGCAGCGTGCGTTGCATGGCAAGCAGCAGGGCCATCAGCAGCGCCGCCGGGCTGCCCTTGCCGGCCACATCGCCCAGCGCCACAACGACGCGGGCGTCGGGCAGGGGCAGGATGTCGTAGAAGTCGCCGCCGACCGTGTTGGCCGGGCGCGTGGCGCCGAACGCCTCGAGGCCGCCGCTCGAATAGAGCCCGCTTGGCAGCATCGCCTGCTGGATGTCGCGGGCGATTTCGAGGTCGTTCTTGAGCGAGAGGCGCTCGAAGACCTCGAGGAGCACGAGCAGGACCAGGCCCACCAGCGACAGGATCAGCCAGCCCGTGCCCGGCGGCCAGATCGGCGCGGGCAGCGGGACGCGCAGGACGATCGGGTCGAGGGGAATCCACGCTGTGCGGACGCCGTCGAGCAGCGCGAAGAGGCCGACGAAGCCGGCAAGCAACGACAGCGCGAAGAGCACCCGGCGCGCGGGCGACATCTTCATCGTGACGGCGAGGAAGAAGCCGCGGACAAAAACGATGGGGCGCTTCCACCAGGGGAGGAGGCGGAGCTCGCCGCGATCGATGCCGCGCGAGAAGTAGCGGTACGCGTCGCGGGTGTCGCGCGTGAACAGGCGCTGGAACTCCTCGGCCGAGAAGCCCCGCGTGTAGACGTTGTAGAAATCGCGGAGGCGCGAGGTCTGCTCGCGGGTCCACGACTTGTTGTCGGCCATGTGTGGCGTGGCCCGAATCCCTGGGCGCCGTAGCCTTGGCGTAGGCGGCCCGCGTTCCGATCATTATGGCTTGTCTGTGCTACACTCGCCCCGCTTTTTCTCGGTTTCGTCCCCTCGAGTCCGCCCTGGCATGTCGCGTGTCGCCTGGTAACCGCGGGGCTCCCATGATCCTTGGCTGCGGACTCGACCTCATCGAGGTCGAGCGGTTCGAGACCGAGTTGTCCCGGCGCGGGCCGGCCATCCTCGACGACCTGTTCACGGCCCGCGAGCGGGCGGCGATCGAGGCCTGGCCGCGTCCGGCACGCGGGTTCGCCGCCGGGTTCGCCGTGAAAGAGGCGTGCTTCAAGGCGCTGGGCACCGGAAAGATCGGCCGCATGGCGTGGCGCGACCTGGAAGTGACATGGGAGGGCGTCGTGCCTGTGGTGACGATGACCGGGGAGAGCGGCGACGTGGCTGCCGGCCTCGGGGTCGACCACGTGCACGTGGCGCTCTCGATTGGACACCTCGAGGTCGTGGCCTGGGCGATACTCGAGGGTGTTGGACGTTGATGGTGACCGACAGGAAACTCACTGCGCTGGCCGAGTGGACAGGTATCGCTGTGCCTGCTGCCTGCGCACCGTTCTTGCTGTTCCCGCAACAGCGATGGATGTGGGTGCTCGTCGTCCTTCCCATACCTTGGCTCCTCCGCTTGATGGCGAAGCGGCGGTCCTTCGAACGAACCGCACTCGACCCGTTCCTGCTTGTGCTGGTAATGATGGTCGGGATCAGCGTGTACGCGACTCCCGACGTTGAACTGAGTCTCGGCAAGATCGCAGGAGTCCTGCTCGGAGTGTCCTTCTATTGCGGCCTGTCGCAGTTCGCCAACACGGAAACCCGTCTGCGTTGGGTCATCGGGGCGTTCCTGGCCGGCGGGATAGGGGTGGTCGTCCTGGGATTGATCGGCACGGCGTGGTGGATCAAGTACCCCACAGCGGGAGGCTTGACCACGCTGTTCCCTACCCGACTCACAGGCCTGCCTGGTGCCGAGAACGGCTTCAACCCCAACGCCGTGGGAGGAGCGCTGATTCTGTTCGTGCCGCTGCTGGCTACGCTGATCGTGTACTACGCGAGACGGAAGAACCGTTCTTCCGGGGTTCACACGCTGGCGCTTGGGGCGAGTCTGGCTATCCTCCTCTCCATGGGCGGCACTCTGCTGCTGTGTCAATCCAGGGCGGCCTGGCTGAGTCTGTGCGGAGCTCTCGCGCTGGCGTCGATGTTGAGATTCCGCGTCATGCGTTGGGCGGCGCTGGGGGTGTGCGTGGCAGTCGTCCTGCTCGTGCTCATGTACAGGCCATGGGTGGGCTGGGGGTCACCGGGCCGGTTCGCCGAGTCTGCGGAAATCAGCCTCCTACAGCGCGTTGCGTTGTGGTCGCAGGCCGTTCATGCGATCCAGGGCGCTCCATTCGTCGGTGTGGGAATGAACATGTTTCGCAAAGGCGTGATCATCCCCCCCAACCTCTTCTACGGTTCACACGACAAAGACCTGGCCCACTGCCACAACCAATTGTTGCAGGCCGCGTTGGATTTGGGTATTCCAGGGCTGGTCGCGTATGGGGCCATCTGGGCCGGCACCCTTGCCCTGCTTTGGCGCGTCTGGCGACACACGCGGGATTCATTTCACCGGACCGTCGCGCTTGGCCTGGTGTGCGGACTCCTGGCTCAATTCGCATTCGGGATCACCGATGCCATCGCGTTGGGAGCCAAAGTCGGCATCTTCTGGTGGATCGCGCTCGCGCTTGCCGCCAGTCTGGACCAGCTCGAGATCCGGGACGTGGATCGTGCGAGCATGTCCAACAGCACGTCGCTCAGGCCACAATACGCGCTGCTGATGTGGGGCGTGCTCTCGCTGATGTCGGTTGCGCTTGTCGGCAGTCATCCGTATGTCGCGCTGAGCATCGCCTCGGCCGGCGGGCTCTGTCTCGGGCTCGCGCCGGTCCTGTGTGAGAGCCGGTCCACCTGATGCGCTGATGGGACGGGAGTGGAGGAACCCCGATGGCGTTTGACTACCAGCAACTTTGCAAGGAGATGACGTGGGACGTCGCACGGCGTGAGCTCGGGCACGTTGAGGGTGCGCCGCTCAACCTGGCCTACCTCTGCGTGGATCGCCACGTGGAGCAGGGGCGCGGCGAGCGGCTGGCGATGATCCACGAGGGGCACGAGGGCGAGATCCGGCAGTTCACCTATCGCGATCTGCAGCAGTTGACCAACGGCTGGGCGCATTATCTGCGCGGCAGCGTCTTCATTAAACAGCTCGACCGGGTGTGCCTGTTCCTCGACAAGAGCCCCGAGCTCTACATCGGCTTCCTGGGCATCCTGAAGGTGGGGGCGGTGGTCGAACCGCTCTTTTCGGCGTTCGGCGAGGACGCGCTTGTGGCGCGCATGCTGGACAGCAAGGCGACGGCCATCATCACGCAGAAGCGGCATCTCGGGAAGGTGCGCAAGGTGCGCGAACGGCTGCCGGACCTGAAGGCGGTCATCGTGATCGACCACGACGAGGACGGCCGGAAGCTCCGGGACGGCGAGATGGCCTATCGGATGATGGAGCACCGCGACGATCAGTTCCCGACAGCGCAAACCTACGCCGAAAGCCCGAGCGTGCTGCACTACACCAGCGGCACGACAGGCCCGCCGAAGGGCGCGATGCACGTGCACGGCAGCATTGTCGCGCAGTACCTGACGTCGAAAGTCGTGCTCGACATCAAGGAGCACGACCGCTACTGGTGCACGGCGGATCCGGGATGGGTGACGGGCACCAGCTACGGCATCATCGGGCCGTGGGCGCTCGGCGCGACGCAGGTCGTGCTGGACGCGGGCTTCTCGAGCGATCGCTGGTACGAGACGATCGAAAAGCACCGCATCACCGTGTGGTACACGGCGCCGACGGCGATCCGGATGCTCATGAGAGACGGGCTCGATCCCGTGCGCAAGCGCGACCTGTCGAGCCTGCGGCATATGTGCAGCGTCGGCGAGCCGCTGAACCCCGAGGCCGTCCGCTGGGGCCACGAGGCGTTCGGCCTCTGGTTCCACGACACGTTCTGGCAGACCGAGACCGGCTCGATCATGGTCACCAACCTGCCCGGCATGCCGGTCAAGCCCGGCAGCATGGGCCGGCCGTTCCCGGCGCTCGAGGCGACGGTGGTGGAGCCGAAGACGGGGCAGCCGATCACCGAGACGGGTCGCGTCGGACTCATTGCCATCAAGCCGCCGTGGCCGAGCATGATGCGGACGTACTGGAACAACACCGCGACCTACTACGGCAAGTTCCTCAACGGCTGGTACATCTGCGGCGACCAGGCCAGCATCGACGCCGAAGGGTACTTCTGGTTCTGCGGGCGCGATGACGATGTGATCAATACTGCGGGGCATCTGGTGGGGCCGTTCGAAATCGAGAGCGCGCTGCTCGAGCACCCGGCCGTCGCGGAATCGGCGGCCATCGGCAAACCCGACCCGGTGAACATGGAAGTCGTGAAGGCATTCGTGGCGCTGCGGCCCGGGTTCACGGCGAACGTAGATCTCGAGCTCGACATCATGAACTACGTGCGCAAGAAGCTGTCCCCGCTGGCGATGCCGCAAGAGATAGAGTTTGTCGACAAGGTGCCGAAGACGCGCAGCGGGAAGATCCTGCGGCGCGTGCTCAAGGCGAAGGAACTGGGCCAGCCCATCGGCGACATCAGCACGATGGATGATGACTGACGCGAGGAGCCACCGATGAAAGAGATGATCCTGGAATACATCAAGAACGAGTACCTCGACGAGGAAGAAGCCGAGGACATCAAGTTGAACGAGAACACGCCGCTCATCTCGGGCGGCATCGTCGACAGCTTCAGCATGGTGAGCCTGAAGCGGTTCCTGGAGAAGAAGTTCGTGATCAGCATCCCCGACGACGAGGCCTCGCCCCAGGCCTTCGACACGGTGACGAGCATCCTCGCGCTGGTGAACCGGCATCTGGCGAAGAAGGGGGCGTAGATATGGCGTATCCGGCGGCCGTGAAGGAGGCCTGGCTGGGCGAACTGGCAGGCATCCGTCAGAAGGGCATCTACAAGGAAGAGCGGTACATCCACTCGCCGCAGGCGGCACGTATCCAGGTGGAGTTCCCGAGCGGGGCCGCGCTGCAGCCCGTCGTGAACCTGTGCGCGAACAACTACCTCGGGCTGTCGAGCCACCCCGACGTGGTGGCCGCGGCGCACAAGGCGCTGGACGAGCGCGGCTACGGCATGTCGAGCGTGCGCTTCATCTGCGGCACGCAGGACGTGCACCGGGAGCTCGAGCAGAAACTGACGGAGTTCCTCGGGACGGAGGACACGATTCTGTTCGCGAGCTGTCTCGACGCGAACGCGGGCGTCTTCGAGGCCATTCTCTCGCCCGAAGACGTGATGATCTCCGACCGCCTCGTCCACGCGTCCATCGTCGACGGCATCCGCCTGTGCAAGGCGATGCACGACACCTACAAGCACTGCGACATGGCGCACCTGGAGCAGAAGCTGCAGGAGCACCAGGACAAGCGGATCCGCGTCATCATCACGGACGGCGTGTTCAGCATGGACGGCGACATCGCGCCGCTGGACGAGATTGTCGCGCTGGGCGAGCAGTACCACGCGCTGGTGTTCCTCGACGACAGCCACGCGACCGGATTCATCGGGAAGACCGGGCGCGGCGTCCACGAGCACTGCGGCGTGATGGGCAAGATCGACATCATCACGACGACGCTCGGGAAGGCGATGGGCGGGGCGAGCGGCGGCTGCGTGTCGGGCCGGAAGGAAATCGTGGAGTTGTGCCGGCAGAAGGCGCGGCCGTACCTGTTCAGCAACGCGGTGCCTCCGCCGATCGCGGCGGCGAGCATCACGGTGCTGAACATCCTGAGCAAGACGACCGAACGGCGCGACAAGCTGGAAGTGAACGCGACGTTCTGGCGAAAAGGCCTCATCGACGCCGGGTTCGTCATCCGGGAGGGCGAGAGCCCGATCGTGCCGGTGATGCTGTTCAACGCGAAACTGGCGCAGGATGTGGCGCGCGACCTCTACTACGAGGGCGTCTACGTGGTCGGGTTCTTCTTCCCCGTGGTGGCTGCCGGCCAGGCGCGCATCCGGACGCAGTTGTCGGCCGACCACGACATCCCGATGCTCGAGCGCGCCCTGGAGTCGTTCAAGAAGGTGGGCGCGAAGCACGGGATTCTGGGGCTGGACAAGAAGGCGATCATCGAGAAGTTCGGGCAGTAACGGCGAACCGGCGCGGAAAATACTCCCGGAGTTGTTTTCGGGTAGGGCTTTACATAGTGTAACGTTGTTTCTATACTTAACACCGTTACGACATGGCCATTTCCGAACGCCGCGCACGTCACCGGGCGTCCCTGAGACGCGAGATCCTCGACGCCGCCAGCCAGTTGTTCGTCGAGGAAGGCTACCAGCGCGTCACAATGCGCCGGATTGCGGGGCGCATCGAGTACTCGCCGACCACCATCTACCTCTATTTCAAGGACAAGAACGAGCTGCTCGCGGCCGTCTGCGACGAGACCTTCTCCCAGCTCGCCACGAAACTCGAGCGGCTCGCCAAGACGACCACCTCGCCGCTCGCCTATCTGCGCGAAGGCCTGCGGACCTACGTCGACTTCGGCCTGGCGCACCCGCACCAGTATGTCGTCACGTTCATGAGCCCCGGCGCGCGCCCCGAACACACGGGCTACGAGCACTCGGTCGGCAGCCGCTGGTTCGACACCCTGCGCAGCGGGCTCAAGGCTTGTGTGCTAAACGGCGACCTCCACGCGCCGGATCTCGACGCGACGGCTCAGGCCCTCTGGGCGGCCATGCACGGGATCACCTCGCTCCGCATCACGATGCAGGGCTTCCCATTCGTGGACCGCCGCGTGCTGGTCGACCGTGCCATTGACACGCTCCTTGCAGGGCTCCGGCCGCGCGGGCCCGCCACGACGGCCTCCGCCACTCACAAGGCCGCCCGCCTGACCTTCCTGGACTAAGAACCTTACCGGAATAGCTCTGCCATCTCGGGCGCCGATGCCTCCCGTCGTGCTGCAGGCCATGGACTTAACGGTGTTATGTATATGTGCGATGTTTAGCCGCGCCTTCAGGTCCGGCGTCTGGGCTACGTCGTCAGCAGCAGGCTCGCCCAGGGCACCACGGCGCCCAGTATGTAGATCGCGGTGAGGACCGCGATAATGCGATGCACGCCGACGAGGTGGAGCGAAATGCCGAGGGCACCCGCGACCACCTTGGCGATGGTCACCCCCGCGCCCTGGCCGACAATCCCCATCAGCGTCGCGAGCAGCGGATTCGCCTCGATGTGCAGTCCCATCGTCGTCACACCGACGTAGGTCATGACGCCGTCGGCCGCCTGCGCCAGCAGGAAGAGCACGATGACCGTGTTCCCGAACGCGGGCTGGGAGATAGACGCCGGCCGCCACCGCATCGAGTGACCTCCAGACCGAGACGCGACCCGCACGAGTCCGCACCGCGTCGATTTTGACCCTGACCCTTCGACGCAGCCGGTTCACGTGACCTAATTCCCGCCACTGCAAGAAGCGATCACAGCGGCGTCCGGGCGCGAGGGTTGCCCGGATCACGTCAATCATGCAGGAAAACAGCTCGACTTGTGAAGGGGGGGCCAACAAAAATTGAAGAGTTGTGCATTTGTGGGCAACGCTGTGCAGGGGGCCGGTCTATTGCGCTGCATGGGAAGGGGATAGCGGCTCGGACGCCGCACGGATCCGCCCGACCCCCAGAATTGTGTAGCCTTCTGGCGCTCCAACTGGCCTGGAACAGCTGGCTCCGACCGCGCCGTCGGTGTTGAGCGGCGCAGCGCGGCCGTCTCGTTGAAGGACCAGGAATCCGTGTGCTACGATGCGCTGGCTGTTCCCTCTTTGCGACGCGCACACCACTCCTGCCGAGATGGATCCTTCGTGAGATTGCGGGCATTTGTTGTCATCCCCGCCTACAACGAAGCCGCCAGACTGCCACGACTGTTGGAGGAGCTGGCCGGCTATCTGCCACGCGACGTGCAGACCACCGAGCTCGACGTCCAGTTCTGCATCGTAGACGATGGGAGCCGGCAGGAACAGTTCGCGGCCGAGCAACGACTGACTCGCGAGGCCGGGTTGGGAGACGCCGTCAGACTGGTTCGCCTCGAGGCCAACCACGGGAAGGGTGGCGCCATCCGCGCGGGCCTCGAGATTGGACTGGCCGAAGGGTTCGACTACCTGGGGTTTTTCGACGCGGATTGTGCGGTCCCGGTGCGGGAGCTGCACCGAGCGCTGATGTACCTGGTCACCGCCCATCGGGACGCAGGCGTGACGGGCGTCGTCGGCTCTCGCATTCGCATGCTCGGCCGGCGGGTGGAGCGCAATCCGCTTCGGCACTATCTGGGACGTGTCTTCGCGACCTTCGTCTCGTCGTGGTTCAGCCAGGACATCTACGACACGCAGTGCGGTCTCAAGATCTTCGAGCGAGAGGCTCTGCGGCGTCACCTGCAGATCCCGGACGATGAGCGGTGGGTCTGGGACACGCAACTCCTTCTGTCAATGCTGCACGCGGGGGATCGGATTCACGAACTGCCCGTTGACTGGCGGGAAACGGGCCACTCGAAAGTCTCCTTGATGCGTGACCCTCTGACGATGATCTGGCATCTGGTCAGGTTCAGGCGGCGACTTCGGGCGCGCGGTGCGTCAGGTCGGTCAGAGCGCGTCTAGTGGATCTCAAGGAGGCCGGCTGCGGCGTTGACACGCGAACGCACTGGTACTATCGAACCAAGCGGAGGCCGCTGGATCGCTACGTGGCGACGGTCCTGGCCACGAACACGCGCGGGCTCGACATCGTCGACGTCGGGGCCGGATCCGGTGCGTTCTCCGAGGGACTCATCGATCGTTTCCACCACCGCATCCGCCGCGTCGTCCGGGTGGATCTTCACTACGCGGAGGTGGGCCAGATTCAGGACCCGCGGGTAGCCGGCGGCGTGGTTGAGCACCGCCGGGACCTTCCCGACGCGATCGACGGCGCGATCGTGCTGCTGATGGACGTCCTCGAACACGTTCCCGACGATCGCGGATTTCTGGAGTCGGTCGTGGCGAAGTGCTCCGGGAATAGCCGCGTGTTCATCACGGTTCCCGCGTTCGAATCCCTGTGGTCCGGCAAGGATGAATTCCTGGGCCACTACCGGCGGTACTCGCTGGCGTCGCTTTGTTCGGTAGCGACGGCCTGCCACGTCACCATCACCCGCGCGTACTACATGTTCGGGGTCTTCCTCCCCGCGGCATACGTCACCCGACGGTTCTGGCACGGGGCCGACGCCGACTCGGATCTGCGACCCGCGCCCGCGTGGGTGAATGCGCTGCTGACCGGCATTGGCGCCTGCGATGCGGCCGTGTGTCAATGGAATCGCATCGGAGGAGTCACCGCGGTGGTTGAGGGGACCATCGATGCGTAACGCGCTCCGTCCTGCCCGGGATGCCGCGCGCGGCACGCTGACGCCAGGCGTCCTCTGGCTGGTGCTGGTGGGCGCGCTCTTCTGCCTCCCGCTGTTCATCGGGCTTGGGCGCACCGACCTTCAGAGCGACGAGGCCATCTACTCATTCGGAGCCGACGTGATGGTGGCCGACGGAGACTGGCTCACGCCCAAGAGCAGCCCGTCGGCCGAGGTTGCCTTCCTCGAAAAGCCGCCCCTGAAATTCTGGATCGTGGCCGCGCCGATTCGTCTGGGCCTCCTGCCGGACAACGAATTCGGGCTGCGTTTCTGGGACGCGGTCTTTGGCGGCGTGGCGTTTCTGTACCTGTTTGCGATCGGTCGCAAAATTGGCGGCCCCATGTGCGGCATGGCGGCCGCGTTGATGCTCTTCGTCCACCGGCCGCTGCTGGTCGAGCACGGGCTGCGCAGCAACAACATGGAAGCGTCCCTGCTGCTGGCCTACTGCGGGGGCATCTGCCACTTCCTGCTCTGGAGGGAATCCAACGAGCATGCGCGCGGGCGGCTCCACGTGCTTGCTGTCACGTTGTACTTCGTGCTGGGGTTCATGACGAAGTTCGTCGCCGCGCTGTTCCTGCCCGCGATCATCGCGGCGGTCCTCATGCTCCGACAGACTGACCGTTCGTGGCTTGTCCGGCAGTGGCGCGCGCTGTTCCCGGCAGCGGCGCTGGCCGGGCTGTTGATCGCGCCGTGGTTCGTGTATCAGCATGCTCGCTTTGGCGCCGTCTTCTGGGAGGACATCCTTGGGTCGTCCGTCTTCACGCGCCTGACGACGTATCTCAATCCCGAGCACGTCCAGCCGTGGCACTTCTACGTCACCACGATCTGGAACGAGCTG
>Ga0315276_10005507_pt1 | contig 11665 bp, 19 predicted proteins | sample YL17G05_0_MG_FD_204542 | JGI IMG/M metagenome (GOLD analysis project Ga0315276, IMG submission 204542) | Sediment microbial communities from Yellowstone Lake, YNP, Wyoming, USA - YL17G05_0 | ecosystem: Environmental > Aquatic > Freshwater > Lake > Sediment | place: USA: Wyoming | collected... | reverse complement strand
AAGCATATGCCCTCTAACAACTCTCTCAGCTCGGATGTGTAAGCAGAGAATGCGGGTCAGGTTGCGGTTACCCCCATCTTCTACAGAGTGATGGCTACACCTCCGACTTTGCAGTAGACTCGCCCGCAAGAGATTTGTTTGCTAGGTAGCAGTAGACCGCTAGATTTACGATCGGCCATGTTAGGGCAAAAGGAGAAGCACCATGCTCGAGACCATCGCAATCGTCTTGGTTGTCCTCTGGATTCTGGGTCTTGTCAGCTCGTACACCATGGGCGGATTCATTCACGCCCTCTTGGTCATCGCGATCGTGGTGATTCTGGTTCGTGTCATTCAAAGTCGACGCGTGCAAGGATCCTGGAGACAAGAAGGTGGCGGGTAGCTGGTTTCTTTGGTTTGTTTAGTTTATTAGGTTCTCTTATTCAGGGAGCAAAATAAACCAGATAAACCAGAACAACCAGCCGATCCCCTCGCTCTCTTGCCATACACGATTCGCCATCAGCTCTGCTCTTCATGCCCGTCCCAACCCGCCATTAGCCAGCTCCGCTCCCACATACGATCCACTTCTCTTAGGGCTTCCCTTTTGTCTCGATTTAAACCAGCGCGGCCTTTTCGTTCCGATAGGCCTCCAGGAGCGTCACGGCCACCGCAACGACCAATGGGCCGGCCACGATGCCGACAAGGCCAAAGAAGTGAATGCCTCCTATCACGCTGAAAAACGTGACCAACGAGTGTAGTTTCACCGCTTTGCCGACGATAATGCTCCACACCAATTCGTCAATAATCACTGACAGCACGATTCCTACGACAACGAGCACGGCCGATTGAACATACGCCCCTTGGATGGCCAAATAGACCGCAGCCGGAAACCAGACCAGCGCGGCTCCCACGAACGGAATATACGCCGTGATGGCCATCACGGCGCCCCATAATATCGGGGACGGTAATCCCACCGACCAAAACACCAACCAGCCGATACACCCTTGCAGCAAGGCCACGACCGTATTGCCGTACAGGGCGCCTTTGACCACCTCGTCAAATCGTTTCAGGACCAACCAGCGGCGCTCCGGCGTGATCGGCAAATCCTCATGCATCCATTCGACGATGTGTTTTCCGTCCCGAAAAAAGTAAAATGCGGACAAGAGCACGATTCCGAACTCGACCACCGCCTGCAACAGATTTGTGACCACGCTGGTCGATTGCTCGATCAAGATTTTCCCGAGATCGGCCACTCCCGCCACCAGGCTCAAGCGCAGATTGGTCCCAGTCAACCGCTCGAGATTCTGGAGTTGCTTCACAAACCCCGCAATCAACGGGTGCCGACGCCAGTTTCCCCCCAGGGGTCCTTCTCCCGGCTGGAGATAGGTCACCAGGGAGGAGACCATCCCTGCGAGATCCTGCGCGACGAGGAGCGTCAAATAGAACAACGGGAGCAGCAGTCCGATGGTCATGACCGTGCACATGAGAAACGCGCTCAATGCCTCCTGACCCCCGGTGGCGCGGAGGACTCGGCCATACAGCGGATAGAGCGCATAAGACAGAACGACGGCCCAGAGGATGGGAGAGAAAAATGGGCTGAAGAGCAGAGCCGCGAGGACCAGCGTCCCGACCATCAGCGCAATTTGCGCGAACCGACTGGCCTGAGTTACCGTTGGGCGCTCGGGTTGATTCGTCATGGTTGAGGGATCATAGCCAAGCGTGGCACGTTCGGCAACATGCGGCGAGGGCTCTGGGTCATACGAAGCGGAACAACAGGGACATTCTGAATTTCATGGAATGGAAAAGCGAATGAAACCATTTCCCTGCGCGTGGCGGGGACCTGGTCCATCTGGTTCCTTTGGTTTCCTGGTCTCTCTAGTTCTGGGCACACGACAAACCGGATAAACCAAACAAACTAAATAAACCGCCTCTGAATTCTCCCTCCTCGCACACAGCGATGGACCAAGCTGTTTCGGTAGAGTAGAATGTCCCTGTTTCTGGCCCTTCTCGACCAAACGCGCGAGCTTATGCTGGAGAAGAGAGGTTACTTTGACGAATTCCAAACAGATCGCGGGGCTGCTCGGACCGACTTTTATTGCGCTCGCTATTACCGAATCGATGAATCTTCCTATCTGGGCGAACACTCCCGCCCCTCTCGTGTACCTTTCGGGCACCTTGCTCTTTGTGACGGGCCTTTCGATCGTACGTGTGCACAATCGTTGGACGGAAGGCTGGCCCGTGCTGGTCACGCTCATGGGTTGGCTTGCCATGCTCGGTGGCCTCATCCGGATGATCGCTCCGGTGTTTGCCCAGCAACGGACCGAACAAAACACCACCGCCGTGTATGCGTTGCTCATCGTTCTTCTCACGATTGGGATATTTTTGACCTTCAAAGCCTATAGCCGAGAAGAGAGCAAGACTGCCGTGCACGCTAGGCGCGCGCGTTGATATGGTAACGCTCGAGCCGCTGGAAACTGAACCAGGGACTGACCGATGATGAATCTGGACAACCTTACGGCCTATGACTTGCCAACGGGTGTGCTTGCGCTGGTCGGAATCGTCTTACTGGTCCTGGTATCCAGGACTGGGAAGGTCTTCTTCAAACTTGCGGTCTTCCTGCTGGCCATCGGGGCGTTGGCCGGTGCGGTCTGGTGGCACTTGAAGCAACGGTGAATGACTCAAAGACGAAGTTAATAGAGGGCATCGCTCAAGGAAGAACCAAGGACAGGTCTGCCATCGAACGTTCCGCTGCGCGTGGCGGGGATCTGAGTCATCGGTTTGTCTGGTCTTTCTGGTTTTTTCGGTTTCGCTCAACCAGAGAAACCAGAGAAACCAGATAAACTCGCTTGGCCCTCCCCTCACACAACGCTCCCACATCATCTGGAGAGTGATGAATACATCTCCGCCTTTGAGGTAGACTTGGTCCGTGAGATAATTGAGACTGCCTTGCTCTGCTTTACGGGCAGGCCGCAGCAACCTTCATAGTCAGGTGCTTAAAAGACAGCATTGCGGATTGTTGTGTCACTTGGCTCAGGCGTCTTTCATCTTGAACCTGAAAGTGAGGCAAACATGTCGAACGATTTCACCGCGTTGAAATTGAACCTTAGACGTTGGACGTTGATGCTGGGTGTGTTACAGATCACGCTTGGTTGCATTGTTGGCTTTATTCCTCCACCAGCGGTGCAGTGGTTTCGTGGCATTGTCATGAGCCACATCGAATACACCGCTAACGGCGTATTGATGATCGTCTTTGGTTTTTTGGTTCATGAACTCCGGCTTCAGTCGACAGGGTTGAAAATTTGGTTCGCGACGTTACAGATTGGAACGTGGACGAATGGGACTGCTGGTCTCGTTGGTGCTTTTATCGGCTACTCGTCGATACTGATGCCAACCATTAACGAAAAGTTTCCAGCACCCCATGGAAGTGACCATCCTGCCGTTACGGGGTTGCTTCAACTGTGCGGCGTGACCCTTATGGTTGCATTGTTGCTTACCCTCTACGGTTTACTGCGATCCAAAGCATCGTCACCAGATAAACCACGTTGAGAGTGACCGTCCCCCTATCAACCAGATCGAATCGGGAGGCCACGCTACAAGGAAAGAACGAGGGTCAGGGAAAAGAATAAACGCCAGGAACCATCTCGCGGCACGTGGCAGGCCACTCATTTCTTACCGGCTGTATGGATACGCTGGATCCGTGTCTCTGCTTGGACAGCTGCATCAAATCGATCCGTTTCACGCAGAAGCCTCGCGTAATACTCCAGCGTTGTTACAATACCTGGTTGGAGCGCTCCTACGACGTGGTCCTGGATGTCTAGGGCTCGCAGGATGAACGGCTCACTTTCAGCATACCGACCCTCGTTGAGAAAGATCAGGCCCAAGCTCTGCAGTGTCGAAGCAAGCACCACGTGGTCTAACCCGAACGCCTTTTCATATATTGCCAGTGCGCGCTGCAGCAAGATCACTGATTTTTTCTCCTCTCCTGACCGTCTGTACATTTCAGCCAGATGTCTCAGCGTGGTTGCCACCGCCATGTGATCGGCTCCCAATACGTTCTCTCTGATGGCCAGCGCCCTGAGGAACAACCCTTCTGCGGCCTGTCCATGGCCGACTCTGAGGTGTAACATTCCCAAGTAGTCGCTGTAGATTGCAACCTCTGACGCCTCCGGACCAAGATCTTCCTCCGCAATGGTCAGTGCTTTTTGCGCCAACAACAAGGCTGAGGCATAGTCGCCGGCCCGCTCCCGAGTGAACATCTGTTGACTCAATTCGAGAATATCGTCCGGCAACTCTTCTCCACGGGTAGGAAGCACGGCTAGCGTGGTGAGCAGGATGATGATTATGCCAGGGCACAACTTGGACTGTCTCGTGCGAAAAAACACGCGCATGCCCTACCTATTCATTGGTCTCGTCCAGTACGAGTACGAGTTCATGACTCGGCGCTGATAAACAAACAAGGTAGGCTTAGCCTACATGCATGAGTTGTCTAGCACGAGACATTTCGACTGCCGGACTGGAGCGCCTTGGGGGAGGGAAAACGGCAACAGCAGCAATTTCGCAGCGTGTGGCGGGGATCTGGTTTATTTGGTTTGTTTCATTCGAGGAATCATTGAAACAAAACAAATCCTTGCATCAGAATACTTGCCCGGAGTCGGCGTTCGACCTACAACGAAGGCATGGACCGGGCCGAACAAAAAATATCCTGCCCCCTACCTTGACTCATTCTTCCTGGCCGAATACTGTAAGCTGATTTTTTCACAGAAACGGGACTCATTAGTCTCATGTGTAACGTTCATCGTCACATCTACACAAGGAGGTAAGAGCAGTGCGGTTCATCAAAGTGAAAGATGAGGAACGTACAGGGGAAGTTGCGATCAATCTCGACCTAGTTCGAGAAGCTCACTCGGAGGGGGATTGCTGCACCTCTATTTCGAGCGCAGCGCCACCACACAAGATGACGTGACGTTTACAGGTGAGAACGCACAGAAAATCTGGACAGCGATGGGATAGCGAGGATTGCAAAGGAATGGGGCGGAGGTCTCTCCCGGGAGAACAAGAGAACATTTCCTAGTTCGCAGAGACAACGACCGCCAGAATCTCCATCCCTTTTCACTTTGATCGACAGGAGCCCAGCGTGGAGTTATTGCTCGATCTTGCACCCTCGGCTCGGACCGTCGACATGGACGCGCCACCGACGCCGCACGCCATCGCGGCCTTGGTCGCGATGGGGCATGCGGAAATCCGGCGCACGACGAGGGCACCCATGGTGCCATACTCTTGTTAGAGAAAGCGCAGAATAGGTAGACCTGGGGTATAAGTGCAACCACGTTTCGCTGATAACATTCCTCAGCCAACCTCGACCGTCAGATCGTTTAAGTGCTCCATGCCAAAGCACATCATCGTACAATAAATCTTGTAGCTCTGTGCCCCCTTGTCTCCAGCAATAAAGTCAAGGCTTGTCTCTCTGCTCTTGAGACTGAGTTCCTTTGTTTCTGCAACGATTTCCTTGCCACTATGCAGGGCAAATGCATGCACGAATCCTTGCTGGTCCGTAGCACCGCGCATCATGTCGCGCAAGACTTCAGAGGTCTTCTCGTCAAAGAGAAATGTGAGGCGCACGGATTGGCCTTTCTTTACATGGAAGGGCGCGGTAATGAGCTGGTTATTCGAATCATGGAAACCCTCTTTGTTTACCTTAACCTTGAACTCAACATCGGGATTTCCCGCCCCCGCATCAAACGCAAAGACGGCTGAAAAAAATACCGCGATACACAGAACCAACGCTCGTTTCAAAATCGTGTCCTCCGTTACAAGTTAATACGGTTATGGCGTCGAGATAATCGGAATCTCCCGTGCCGACTCTTCCCTAAACTCCTCCATCTTTTGATGGATGGCGTTTAGAATTTCAGGGTTTTTCCTGCAGGCCTCGTTGCATTTCTCCCCCATGTGCAGAATGGAACACTCCTCCAATACGGTAAGCTTCCCACGCACTCCATTCAACTCGAAGCTGACTTTCACCGGCTCCTGGTGTAAGGGACAGACCGTCTCAGCAACAACGATGTCCTTCACGGTATTTGGATGCTTTGCAAACAAGTCTGCCATACGCGCACCTCATCATGTGTTTGGTGAAGATCAAAGAGGGTGATATTCTTATTAATATAACAGTAAATAGCTCTTAGTACAAATGTCTTGGAATTTATGACGCCGACGAGTTGAATGTGCGGAATCTCGAGCGCGATATTCTTGCAACCATTGTTGGTAATTCAAACTTGGCGACCGGTCTGTTCCAGTGCCGATCGAGCCCCTAGCAGGATGCTGAAACAGTCCGCCAGCGGCGGTTGTTGGCTGCCGGAGTGCAAGCTGGTTGTGGCGTGGTCTGGAGGTTGGCCCGGACGCTAGGTCGATCCTGAGCTGGATGGGCGAGACCGTTGGCCTAACAGATCAGGTCATGGCTATGGTCGCTTTGCGGATGATCCCAATACCTGGTCCCGGTCTTGGGGAAGCACGAAATCTCCTCTTCTGACTTGATACTATTCTCCCATCCTGTTAGAAGTTTTGCCGTATTTGGTAAGAGCGGGCCGTCACGGCCTGTGATGATTCTCGTTAAACACTACATACATGGCAACATCCTCAACATTCATGAATGGGTCTCACCTCCAATTACTTATTCATCCACAAGAAACCCCCAAAGGAGAACCTGATTATGCGACGTGTTGATTACATGGTAGGAGCCCGGGATTTCGCAACGCTCAAGGCAGAGCACTTCATGCAAGATGTGGTGTCGTACTACCGAGTTGAGAATACAGGAGATAAGCTGGCTGGGGCGATCACTGAAGGCGGCTTTGGGAGCGTTCCCATATTAGCCGAAGATGGCAAGGTTCTAGGTATTGTGAGTGAGTTCGACTTGCTGAAGGCAATCATGGAAGGCAAAGAACTGTCTAAGGTGACGGCAGGGGATATTATGACCAAGGGGGCGATCTCTGTGACCAAGGATACGCCAGCGATGGAGATCATTAACCTGCTGCAAAGCAAACATCTCATCCGGGTTGCCGTGGTTGACGCTGAAGGCAAACTGGTCGGCATCGTCTCTCGCAGAGACCTCCTCTTGGGCTACGTCAGAGCGACCAAGCCGATGTGGACGTTCTGACTTGAGGGAATGAACGAACCAATGCGGACAAACGAGAAAGAATGACCGACAGGTCTTGGCGTCCAACATTTTGCAATGCATGGCGTGGAATTGGTTCATCTAGTTTATCTGGTCTTTCTGGTTTCTTTGGTTTCGCTCAACAAGAGAAACAAGATAAGCCAGACAAACTAGATAAGCCCGCCTGGCCTCGCCATCTTCCGGATCGTCCTTTCGCCCCCACCCCGCAGAACAGATAGAGAACCTGCGGTCGTTTCTTCTGTGAGGAGCTCCCCCACCTTCCGGGATCGAGCGGGAACCTGCTATAGTGGTTCCTCACCTTCTTCGAGGTTACCATGGACATGTTGATGATCGTGTTTCGTACTTCGCTGAAAGAGCGCGTGCATGAATTATTGCGGACGTGCGAGGTCATGGCCTACACGGAAATTCCCGAGACGATCGGGACGGGTCAATCGGGGCCAGCGGAAGGGATCTCGTTCTATCCAGGGGTGAACAGTGTGATCCTGGTCTCGCTCGAACCATCTCAACGTGACAAGGTCGCCGACGCGGTCAAAGCCTGGTGCGCAGAGACACTGCAGCACACAGGGTGGGTCAAACCAGCCATCCGGGTGTTCTCCTGGCCCTGCACACAGCTCGCTTAGTAACGGTAGGAAAAGGTCCCACTGATGAATTAGAAAAGGTCCCAGGACCCATCTCGCGGCGCGTGGCGAACCTGCTCATCCCTCACCATCCATCACGCAGGATTCCCACATAATTAACGTGATATTGAGTTGATGCTCAACAAGTCCTTTGAGATTCATTTTGATGTGAGCCATCTCCTGCAGATTCTTGGCCGAATCAAACGATAGGAGTTTGAGCGAACTCACGCGAGAGTGGAATTCCTGAGGCGCCAGAGGGACGTGAGCTCCGCCGCTCGAGCGGCGTGGAGTGGGTCGGCTTGGTCGGAGGCGCGTGGATGATTCGGCCGGACATCGATCTTGCCGATCACTCTGAGCCCCGCCTTCTCAAAGGCGGCAAGTAGTTCTTCCCGCGGTCGGAGCCCCAGGTGCTCGGCAAGATCTGAGAGTAACAGCCAGCCTTCTCCCCCCGGCTCCAGGTGTGCGGCCAGGCCATTGAGAAATCCGCGCAGCATTCGACTCTCGGGGTCATAGATCGCCTGCTCGATGGGAGAGCTGGGCCGCGCCGGAACCCAAGGCGGATTGCAGACCACAAGCTGAGCCTGGCCCTCGGGAAAAAGATCAGCCTGCACAACCTCTACTCGGTCAGTGAGTCCCAGCCGCGCAAGATTCTCACGGGCGCAGGTCAAGGCGCGAGGGTCTTGATCGGTGGCCACGATGTGCGCGACGCCACGGCGGGCCAGCACCGCAGCCAGCACGCCGGTCCCTGTCCCGATATCGAAGGCCCGCCTACATGACGGCAACGGCGCCTCGGCAACCAGCCCCACATACTCGCCGCGCACCGGCGAGAACACACCATAATGCGGGTTGATGCGATCGCCAAGCGCAGGGATCTCCACCCCTTTTTTTCGCCACTCGTATGCACCAATCAACCCCAGCAGCTCTCGCAGCGAAACCAAGGCGCGCCCTTCACCAGGGCCATAGGCCTCCGTGCAGGCTAGACGCATATCGGGCGCGCGGCGCAGGCGAACGTCGTAGCCGTCCTCGATTGCCACCAACAGCATCCCCAATATGCGTGCGCGACGGGACTGGGCTTGTCGATGTAAATGGAAGGCCTCAGCCGGCGACGAGCCCGGCTTGGGGGGATTGCGGTCGACTCGCCGCGCCATCGCATTCAGCAACTGTCGCGCATTCTGGAAGTCACCACGCCAAAGCAGCGCGGTACCCTCGCAGGCCAGGCGATAGGCTGCATCGGCGGTCATGCTGTCCTTGGCGATGGCCACGCGTGTGGGCGGTGGCGATCCCCACTCCGAACGCCAGCGCGCGGAGCAAGTCTTGCCTGCCTCGGTCCAGCTCACAAATAGTGGCCCGCTTACGACAATACTGTGCATGTAATTATTGTGGGGCAGAGGGAAATCCCTGAGTTCATTGTTTGTCTATGCATCTGGTCACGAGTAGTATTCAGAAGACTCGGCGAAATGAATTACGGTCAGGCAGAGTATTGACTTATGAGTACCACGAGGGAAATAAAGAAGCCATTTCGGGGCACATGACGGGGATCTGGTTCATCTGCCTTGTTTAGTTTGTTTTATTCAAGGAACAAAATAAACAAAGCAAACCCTCGCACAACGGAACAAAAATCGGACGGGCTACTTTTCTTGAGTGTTTCGTGGTCGGCCGCGTGGGCGCAAGGTGGACAAGATATCGGAGACCGATGAGATCTGGACCTGCCACTCTGGTGAGCCAACCGCTCGTGAGGAGCGGCACGCACTGGCTATCGTCCACTCGCTGACGACGGATCCCTACTGATCATAATTCTCAACGACCTGTGGCGAGCGAACTTCCGCTTCGTCCGGGTCAAGCCCGACGTCACGAAGGGCACGTCGCTGGCGCAAAAGGTCCCAGCACTGATCCAGTTCGACCTGGACTTGCGCGAGCCGCTTACGATCGGCTTTGGGGAGCGCCCCTTGCTCGTACAATCGATGTTCCTCTGCGACAAGGTGCTGAATGTGATTGAGGACCGGCTGATCTTCGACTTGATTCTCCACGAGAGCCTCCTCCAGCGCGGATGTGATCGCAACGGTCAGGCTTTAATGTTACGCCCACCCGAAACTGCGGTCAACCGATACTCTGGCAAACATAATGACTCCGGCCTAGGTTGTCAGAATAAAGAGAATGTGCTCGGAACCATTCGCAGCACGGGGCGTGGATCTGGTTCATCTGGTTTGTTTCGTTTGTTTGGTTTATTTAGTTTGTCTTGTTCAGGGAACGACAAAATCAAGATAATCCAGAGAAACTGGATAAACTGCCCCAAGTCGCCGTCCTCTGGTTCGTCACGGGCAACGCTGCAAGACTAGCGGGACGAGTGAGATGGGCGCGATAAGGTGGAAGTCCACGCTCTTCACATCTCGCCTTTCTCGCCCTTCCCACACGTCTCGCGATTTTTGCTCTCGCCATCAGCCATACGCCGCATACTCTTCTCTTCATGCGCGCACGGAGGGGTGGACCGGACCGACCCTGAAACAGTAGAATGCAAAATCCACTTTTCCTTCCCCCCAGCCTCGAAGGCACGTTGGAAACGGTACGACTCAACCGGCATCGCCATTAATGTGAAGGAATTATCATGAGCGTGAAATGCGGAATCGTCGGGCTGCCCAACGTGGGCAAATCCACCTTATTCAATGCGCTGACCAAGTCGGGGATCGCGGCGGAGAACTACCCCTTCTGCACTATCGAGCCGAACATCGGCATCGTGGAAGTTCCGGATGCGCGGATGCAGGCGCTGGCCGACATCGTCAAACCACAGAGAATGCAATATGCGACCACCGAGTTCGTGGACATCGCAGGGTTGGTGGCTGGAGCCTCGAAGGGCGAAGGCTTGGGCAACCAATTCCTCGCCAACATTCGCGAGACCGACGGGATTGTGAATGTAGTGCGTTGCTTCGAGGACGACAACGTGATTCACGTGGCGGGCAAGGTCGATCCAATTTCCGACATTGCCACCATCATCACCGAACTGGCGCTGGCGGACCTGACCACAGTGGAAAAAGCGCAGGAGCGGAACGCGAAACTCGCGCGCTCCGGCAATAGTAAAGAGGCCGTGAAACTTGGTGAACTGCTGGATCAGGTAGCTGCCTGCTTGAACCAGGGCAAGCCAGCCCGCACGATGCGGCTGGATGCAGCGCAGCTCACCTTGCTGAGGCCGCTGTGCCTGCTTACCATCAAGCCCGTCATGTATGTGGCCAACGTGGCTGAAAAAGGCTTCACGAATAATCCCTTGTTGACCCGCATGGAAGAATTCGCCGCGCGTGAGGGAGCGCCGGTCGTGGCCATTTGCGCCGCGCTGGAGTCGGAAATCTCTGGGCTGTCGGACGAAGAGAAACGGGAATTCCTGACCGATGCCGGCATGGCCGAGCCGGGGCTCAATCGCCTGATTCGCACGGCCTACCAGGTACTGGGCCTGCAAACCTATTTTACTGCGGGAGTGAAAGAGGTCCGCGCCTGGACTATTCATGTCGGGGATACGGCCCCGCAGGCCGCAGGCGTCATTCATGGAGATTTCGAGAAGGGCTTCATTCGCGCTGAAGTGATCAGCTACGACGACTTCATCGCCTGCAAGGGCGAAGCGGGCGCGAAAGAAAAGGGGAAGATGCGACTGGAAGGCAAGGAATATGTGGTCCAGAATGGTGATGTGATGCACTTCCGCTTCAACGTCTAGCAGGGGAAGGGATGGCCCGATGAGTCCCCTGTGCTTACGCATCGCACGGTCTCAGAAGACCCTCGTTGGACGTGCGCAGTGGGGGACTCATCCGGGCCATCAGAGGACAATATCAATGGACAAACTTGAAAAGACCACCTTTAGTGGTCTGCTGCGGCCTTGCTTGGGACGAGGCGCGACTGGACGCGCCAGGGTTTGGAGGGTGAAAAG
>Ga0315276_10005504_pt1 | contig 11667 bp, 7 predicted proteins | sample YL17G05_0_MG_FD_204542 | JGI IMG/M metagenome (GOLD analysis project Ga0315276, IMG submission 204542) | Sediment microbial communities from Yellowstone Lake, YNP, Wyoming, USA - YL17G05_0 | ecosystem: Environmental > Aquatic > Freshwater > Lake > Sediment | place: USA: Wyoming | collected... | reverse complement strand
AACCAACACAGAAACCACAGAAACCACAGAAACCACAGAAACCACAGAAACCACAGAAACCACAGAAACCACAGAAACCACAGAAACCACAGAAACACACCCAACAAATGCAAAAAATGAACAATTATTCATTATGAAACATAACAAACAAAACAACACGATTCGATTTGTACCATATGATTTTGTAATGCAGACACTATTTTCTGAACATTGTGGAACTAGTTACAAAAAACTCAATAAAAATTACACAAGACTTTACAGAAAATTTACAGAAAATAATTATTCAATTTCGCCAAATGATCTCGTAATTTCAAAAGTAGGAATGATTGTGTGTTCTCTTGAATTGAAGGGTAAATCATATGACATTGACATTACATTCCCTTACAATTTCAACGTGGTTGGAAACGTCATACTAGATTACACATTTTTATCATGGTACATGTTGAAAGAATACGAGGTTGCACATTTTGCTGCAGACTGCGAGTACACTTTGAGGTGCATATCCAACGCGGTTACAACATATAAACTTGGAAAATCCTCAGGATTATTGGTAAATTTGAATGATTATGAAATTATAGATGTGTAAAAAAACAGCAACGAATTAATATTAATATTTTTGAAATCAATATAAACATATTCAATGATTATATTTATTATATTCAAGTACATGACATCGTTCGAAGAACACCCATCGACGTCCTCGACAAAAGAAGAAGGCGGAAGTAATAAAAGTTTAAATACAATAAATGTAAACAACTCCGACAATTCATACCATTCATCACCGCATAGTTTGTCGGACACGTGGATACTTTGGGCGCATCTTCCACACGATACAGACTGGAGTATTAAAAGTTATACTAAAATTTATGAATTTAATACACTAGAGCAAGCAGTCACAATAACCGAAATGCTTCCGCCAAAATTAATTATAAATTGCATGTTGTTTTTAATGCGCAAAGGAATTAATCCAATATGGGAAGATGAGAGAAATAGAAATGGTGGCTGTTTTTCATATAAAATCATAAATAAAGATGTTCCGGGAGCCTGGAAACAAATGTCATACTTGTTGGTAGGAGAAACAATGTCGGACAATGTCAAAATACTACCCCACATCAACGGAATAACAATATCTCCGAAAAAGAATTTTTGCATTATGAAGGTTTGGGTTGCAAACTGTTTATTTCAGGATGCAACTATTATTCGTGAAGTTGAAGGTGTCACTTCACACGGCTGTTTATTCAAACGTCACGTTCCAGAATATTAATCGTTTCATTTTATAAATAAGGAGGATGAATCATTTTCGTAAGTAATTTCATTGTTTTGTATTTTTTACATTCAATTTCGTAACAATAGTATTGTCTGCAAATATCTTTCTTTATGTCGAATTCACCAAGAGGAGCATAATTTTTTTCATTTATTAAATACACATATTTATCGCCAACTGCATACGGAAAAGAATCATAATTTCCACCTATCGATGAATAAAACTTTCGAATAGTATCTCCATTTTTAGTTGAAAAAGATACAACACCCTTCCCTATTAATATGTATTTACCTTTACCTAAATATAAAAGAATTGTATTACCTTTTGCAATTCCACGTTTAAATGTCCAATAAGCATCATTTAAATCATTATCACCAAGAAATATCTGTTCATATTTTACACTCATTAATTTATTATTCAACTCTTCCTTGTTCAAGGTTTCGTTGTAACGATTATTATAAATATCAACACTCCCTTCATATTGAAAGACAACAAATGGAAAAGATGCATTATCGTTTATTTCGTATATGTTTTTAGGAGTAGCACCATTCTCAATCGCCGATTTAAGTGTATCATTTTTTATGCATTTTATGAATTGAGAAACATTTACTTTCCCATAATCATTTTTCTTGTATGTACAAAGGGAACCTACGGTGCCCCTCCCTTCAAATATAGGCAAGTGGTCAGAGGGGACAGCATGTCCCCTGTCTTTAACCTTGACGGTTTTGGTTTTATTATTACGAGGCATTTTGGCAGTGGTTCCAACCCAACGATATATGCCGCGTTTATCTGGTTTTGATGTGTATGTTAGACCATTATTGCCCTTTTTCGTTAAACCTTTACAGTCCATTGCTGAATAAGGCGGAGACTCACGGGAACGATACTTGTTTGTATTTTTTTTAACACACACCATATAATGTATAATTTTGAAGAAATGAAGAGAATATATCAAATATAATATATTACATATATTATTTTTATAAAAAGTATATTTTTATAAAAATTGAAATTTCTATATGATCTTGATTTTATGTACCATGCTGCCGTCATACCGCACCCTAGTACTACTAATGAAAATTAAAATAATCAAACCAACACATGAAACCATTTCTATTAAATCCGAAAGTTGCAATATCAGCAACAATTCTTCATCGAATGTTCAGCCACTACAACAATCGCCACAATCACAACAATCACAACAATCACAACAATCGCCACAATCACAACCACCTGAACCTAAAAAAATTTCGCAAAGTAAAAAATACTTGAACGAATGGAATGAAAAAGGAAAGGTCATACCAACATGCATCAATGACGGTTGCAAAAAATCTGTGGCCATACGACACTGGTCTAACGCTCTACCATCACTTAAAACTGAATGTTCCACTTGTTCTAGTGCAAGAATAAAAAATAAAAAAATTGATAATGTAACATTTCATAAAAAACAAATATGTGAAAATAAAGACGGAATTTTGGGATTTACATGTGCTATGGATAAAGAGAGATATCACGAGTTTCCAACTGATTGTTATCACATGGATCATTTAGATGGAAATCATGAAAACAACACACCTGACAATGTAAAAACATTTTGCGCGATTTGTCACACGCGCAAAGGTAAAGAAAGCGGCGATTTCAACTCGTTCAAGTCATCAAGTCGCGTCCACAAAGTTTAATTGGTGTATCAGATCTACTATTTTGTCTTTTGAAAAGCTTTTATACTTGCAATCATTATTTACCAAGTGATAAAGATGTTTTTTACTATATTTATTTAATTTTTTTTTTATTTGTTCCTCATTTAAATTAAGATACTCGTTTTTATCAATTGCTATATTGGGTTGAGTATTATTTTTTATTGTTGTTTTAATTCTATTTTCAAATATGTCCATGTAATCCTTATGTATTTCAAACCCTATGCTTTTTCTATTCAATCTAAATGCCGAAATTGTTGTTGTTCCTGAACCAACAAAAGGATCTAACACTGTATCTCCGCAAAATGAATAATATTTTATTAAATTATCAACTAGTAATTCTGGATATGGTGCAGGATGTTTTGATTTTGTTTCTGGATTTATTTTCCACACATTACTTCTTTCATATCCATCATCTACTCTGCTGTTCAATGACGTAATGGCATCATACCCCCTAACTATTTTATCTATTAAATGTTTTGAAGGTTTTTGAAATACAAATATATATTCATTGATAATGTTTGGTTTATATGCAACCGGTTGTCTGTGTTGGAAAAATCCCCCGTTTCTATTTTTTGCAGCCCCTTCTGGTTTTATCCAAAGTATGTCTTCAATAAATTTCCAACCGATGTCTTCCATTAAAGGAACAAAATGAAACACCAAAGGTATCCTACTACTCTCGCAGTTACGACTTTCTCGTTGAATTAATATGTTGCTTAAATTCACACAACACATTCTACCGTCTTCTGTTATTTCGTATATTAATGTAAATACAGTTCTGAGCGTACTCAAATAATCTTTATAATCGGCATAATTAACATAATCTTTCACATTGTAATATGGCGGAGATGTAACTGTCAAATGAATTTTTTTGTTTTCATTCTTCATAGTCGTCAATCCTTTTATGCAACAACAATTAATTATTGTATAATCGCACGTCTCTATTTTGTACGTGCTTGTGCTTGTTTCAGCAGCAGCAGCAGCAGTTTCCACAGTTTGTGTCGTCATTGAAGATTTTGGTTTAATTTTAATTTTAATTACTTTTTTTTTATTAGTGCCATTTTCTCCATTCATTGTACCGAGTTTTCGTTCTTTTTTTGATTGTTGAATGTACAACGTGCGTGTGTATTATTTCTAAGTAAAAATCTTTATTTCAATTTTGTATTAATTGTTTTTATTTTATGAAATATTATAGTCAAAACTATTTCATAAAAATGTTTGTATATTTTCTGTAACTGAACACTAGTATTTATTTATTTTTTGGGTCCTCGAGAACGAAGCGAATAACTGCTCACAACGGGAGCGGCGGAAGCGCGACCGCGTTTTGCCGTCCTTTTGTGACACGCCTGGTCTACGCATTTTTTAGAACCTTTGGCGCATTTCTTGATTTTTCTATAAGCTTGTTTTCCAACACAACTTGAAATACATTTGCGAGAACCGCGTTTACACCTCGATTTTGCCATTTTTATTTATATATATCTAATAGAAAAAAATATTTTTATTTATAACAACTCCTAAAGATCTTCAAATCTGTGTATAAGTATTCAAATATAATAAAAATAAATATGACATGTATGCCATAATTATCACTATTAACCATATCGGTATAACTGTTTTATTTTTATAACCTATTCCAAATTGTCGCATTGTTCCATCTTTATTAAAAACGCAAGTCGGCTTAATGTACACCATTAACCCAAATAATATAATAAATAATAATATCGATAACGATGTAATATTTTTTCTTACAAAAATCTTATTCATTCTAAATGTCTGAGTGATTGATTGGTTGATTTATTGAATATTATTTCAGGTTGGATATATTGCTAATATATCTAAATAAAAAAAATGCATAAAATAAACCTCACTAAAAACATTATTTATCGAACAAAGCTACATCATGAAAAATATAAATTGATTTTTAAATACTTATATTTATATTTTTCAGTGAATCGAAAATCAGACGAGGACGAATAAATATCATGAATCTGTTTATTCTGTCATTGTTTCCCGAAGAGGTTGCAAAGTTTATGATGGATAAGCACATTGTGAAAATCATACTTGAAGCCGTTCAACTGCTGTGTTCTGCGCGACGCGTTCTTCTTCCAACGGATGACGAAACAACCAATGCGCCGCTTTACAAGCTGGCTCACAAAAATCACCCCGTTACCATTTGGTGCAGAAGATCCCGCGAAAACTTTATCTGGACACTCGACCTTGTTGACGAAATGCACAAGGAATGGCGATTTCGTTACAACCACCCTGAAACAAAATTTCACAAGTCCTACTTGGTTGCGCAGTATTTACGAGAGCACATTCCCGACGCCGACGTATTTCCAGAACAACGACTCACGCCGTTTGCGCAGGCAATGCCCGACCAGTACAAACACGAAGATGCAGTCGTTGCATACAGAAACTACTACATGTCGGATGAAAAACAAAAGATTGCGACATGGAACAAGAAGAGAGAAGCACCTAAATGGTACATAAAAAAAATACAATAAATGAAAAAAAAGATACAATAAATGAAAAAAAAAGATACAATAAATGAAAAAAAAGATACAATAAATGAAAAAAAGGACAAAATACATCTTATTTTTTATTTACAATTTGTTTATTCACCGTCCCCACCACCCCCATCATCCTCACCCTCATCTTGATAACTATCAGGATACATGTCGGCAGAACCTGCATATTCTTCGTGCGCATCATCTTCGTTCAGTTCGTTTTCTTCATCCGGGTCAACATCGGGCGCATCTCCCTCATCTTCCACCGCGTCCTCGCGTGCCAGCGCCTCAGGGTCATCTGAAACCGGAGGTAAACCTCTTGCTTTTTTCCGACCATTTATTCTCTCGATGCGCGCCAATTCTTCCATTTCAAACTCGGGATTGTATATTCTTAAACCCGTGTTTTTTCCAATGGACTGTGTACCCATCTTGTATTTTTTATGATTTAAATAAATCTGTTTCTGGTCTTCCGACATCTTTTCAACATTCTGAACAATATCATCTCTCTCTTCATCAATTGAACGCAAATAATTTTCACGAATTTTTTCAATGTCTTTGTTTATCAACTGCTTGTCTTCTATTACTAAATAAAAATAAGTTTCTAATACTCTGGAAATCTCTTTTTGAATGTCAACCAATTTACCCGTCTTACCCTGTGACAACTGTTTTTGTTTTGCGATCTCTGAAAAATATATATACGAATCCACCGCAAGAAGAAAATAATACTCGTATAATAAAACTGTAATGTGCTTCGCATCGCCATAAAAAGACGTATTTTTAACCACTTCATTCAAAAATAATGTCGACATTTGCACATTTTTTAAAATTGTACTCATTGGTTTCTTATTTCCAATCGTATAAAATTTATCTAATTTACTTGTTATTCTCTCATTTGAAAATTTAATTATGGATTCTGAATCGCCTTTAGAAAGTTGCCCAGAAATGTATGGCGGTAAAGACTCCATCTCGGAAACTTGAGAGAGTATAATATTCGGATAAATCTGTGTAATATTTTTTATTGCATTTCTCACAAATTCCATAGACACCTCCAATGTATTATTTTCCCCATTGAACAATGTATTTTCCATATTATTGAACAACATAATACCCCCATTCTTAAAAACGCCTTTATCAACATCTTCAATGGTTCGGAATATCGCATTTCGAATTGGCGTATTCTTTTTACTCGCGGAAAAGTTAAAATACTTTTCACACTTATCAGTCAATGTTTTTGTATTCTTTTCAATTATTATTTGCAACTCTCTCAAATGTGTTTGTGAGCGATCCTCATTAAAATTCTTCAAAGCGACTAAAAAATCGTCTGAAAACAGTATTTCTCCTCCCTCTCTTGTCTTGCTCTTGGAAGATTCTTTTGATTTCGATTTCGTCGATTTCGATTTCGTTTTCAAATCATCAATCGCTTTTATCAAAATGCGATTTAAATTTTCATTATATGTGCCCACACCCGACTGATACTGGTCCATTGGTTTCATTGTTTGACCATTTATAATCTGCAACAAATGCTGTAAATCTTTAGTCGTGTATTCAAGATTGTATTCATTTTTAATTTTATCAATCAACTTTATTTTGTCATCATGGCTCATATTTTGCGAATTTTTCAAAATATTAAAAACCTCTCGATTCTCTCCAAGCGTATTTTTAAACTTGCAAATTTTATGAATGTCGCCCGACAATGACGCGCCAGCAGCAGCAGCCCCCTTATTCTTTCCATAATTGCAATATGTCATGAATGCATTGTATATCGTCGACTCGTCAAAATTCGTGGGAAGGTCTGGAATGTTAGTTCGCGTGTCTCTCGGGTCCATCATTATTGAAGCTTCGCTAAGACTATAAACGTCCACAAGTATTGCACTCGTGCACTCCACCATGTCACAATAATTTTTTATATTTGGAACATGGCTTACCATATAGTCCAGCGTACTGTTAATGTTACCTTCTTGGTCGCGTTCATTGCAACACGCATTCTGAATATAATTCTTGGATAAAAGTTTTGACCGGTCTTTCGTTTGAGATGAAATTACCTCTTGAACAAGTTTTTGAATAATCAATGAAAAATGTATCACTTTTGACTGCAACACCAATATTTTTTCCGTTTGTAAACTACTTCCGTTTTTCAAATTTCGTTTTAGGTCGTCGCAATATGTTTTTGTTACAGGCAATGGCGTCGAAGTAATAAATACGGTAGGGTCGACCAAGAGCGGACGAAAATGCGACGACGCAACATTTATTTTGATGCCCGACTTTGAAGACAATAATTGTTTTCGTTCTTTTAATGCATCATATTCGCGCTTCTTATCAAAACGCGACTGAATTTGCGGCTGATTTATTATTTTCGTCTTTATAAGATTAAATAGAGTGTCTCTCATTTTATCCTGGTTAATCTTTTTTATTGAATTCCAAGGAGCATAATCACTCTTTACTTTTTGAGAGATGCATGCCATATAAATGACAAATGATAAGTCACTTTCATCAAGAGTCAACGGATACCCGCCAAACGATTTTACACAATTTGGAAACGTTGTTTTACTTTTTATTTGCGGAATAGACGTCTGTATGACAATTATAATCAATGCCATCGAATAAAAAATTAAATACTGGTTAAAAGTCTTTTCATATGCTTCATAATCAACCGTCATTTTTTTATCCAATTCATACTGCTCTTTTGTTTTTTTTTTAGGAAGAAGTAACTGAATTGTTTCCGTAATAAATCTTTTGTCCTTATTTTTAAAAATTACAGACAAAGAACTCTCGTAATGGTTAATAACAGTATTCAAACTCTTCACCGTTTCATTATCGCCTTCTCCTTCTCTCTCGCCTTCCTCATCTTGTTCCTCTTGTTCTTCATATTCTTCTTCATTTTCATCTTCATTTTCATCTTCATTTTCACCTTGTTCCTGTTCGCCTTCACCTTCTTTGCTCTGTTTGGATTTTATATTTGCATCGATGATTTCACCAGAGTTGACTGCAAAAAGGTCGGATGCATTCTCTTCTTCGCTGCGAATTAAATGTACTGCAGATTCAGATAGTTCGCCGCCACCACCGCCACCACCGCCACCTTCCTCCTCTTCAGGGGACCAACCTTCTGATACTAGCGCAATTTTTGAAATAGTGTATCCGCTGTACTTGTCAACAATTTGGTCGCCTTCACGTTTTCCGTTGGTTCGTTCAATTTTGGAAAGCATTGTAACATATTTTGACGATTTGGGGTCTTGCGGATTATAATTCTGGGCAAGCTCGTACAAAAACGTGGGTAATAAACGAACGCCTGGTACGCCGCACGATTTGCAATAATACCAGCGAGCATCCTCGTCCGGAAGCGCATCTCTGACAAATAATTCGCTGTTTACCAAATCTAGAATGCATTGATATTTTTTGGCAATGTCATCAATGCCCAAAATGCAATCCACAATATCCTGATAAGGCGACTTGACAATTGTTTTAACTATTTTCTTATGTTCTTGACCTAGTAGATACTTCTTCTGATTGTATTTTAATATTTCAAAAACCTTCAACTTTAAAATAAGTTTTATATTTTTGTAATCCCGCAAAAATGTCTCATCAATGTCCTTTTTTTTACTTTCACTTTTAGAATCAAATTCATCTATAATTTTACTTGTCAAATCATTCAACAATGACGATTCTGACATGGTCTTGTCTAAACATTTTTGATTAATTGAAAAACACAGCGGTTTGGGACTTGTTTCCGACGGAATATTGCAAAAATATGACGGGTCGTCTACTTGCACATTCTGAAGCTCGGGGTCTTTATCAATGATCCATTCATTGCCTCTTCTAACATAGTAATCATACCGTGTAGAATCGTCATCTTGATCAACAATTCTCAACGCCGCATAATCGCCATTCTTTACAATGCGCTTTCCCGTTGAATCATATTTTGAATCAAACAAAACATCGGCAGATTTTCCATTGTCTACTTCTAAAGCGCTCAACGACAAATACACTCTGCTCAAATTAATCTCGCGCTTTTTGCACGTTTTTGAATCCGCACCTGACGACTCTTTCAGCATTTGTTCCTTTAAATACTGCTGTTCCCGTCTTACTATGGAATCCACCTCTGAAGATGTTAAATCAGAATTCTCAATCGCCATGACATCCATGAATAATCGCGCAAAATCAACGTCAAGAAGTATTTTCAAAATTTCGGAGGACGATAAAAACCCACCACCGCTGCTGCTACTACTGCCGCCGCTCTCTTCATTCAATTTGTAAAGTTTGAATATGTCGTCGAGAGACGTGGTTTCGTTATTCGCCAAAACCATCTTCTTGTGCAAATCTTTTGAACGCCGCTTGCCTTCATCGTCATTAAAAGCATCATAAAATAATTCCAACGACTCTCGTTTCGTAATTGCATTTTTATCAACAAGCTTTTTAAACTTGGACGATGACGCAGAAAGCCTTTTCATATATTCAGAAATATTTTTATTAATAAACGCGCGCATTCTCTCGTACTGGTGTTCAGTTAAATATTTATTGTAAATTAAAAATGGTTGAAGCGCATAGACGACTTCGTGCATTGACAAACAGCGACCAAGACGCGATTCCAACGCCGCGAATGCATCTTCATTTGTCGGTACAAACGAGTTGATAAATTTACTTATTTGATTTGTCGATCTTGAAATAGATTCATTCGGAGAAAACGCTACAACGCCTGAAAACACAATGCCGCCTTTATATTCTTCCGAGCGTTCCTCGCCTTCAGCCCCCTTTTCAGAAACCTTGTCCACATTTATAATCTCGGTTACCATGTTATCTCGGAATTTAACATCGGCAATCAAACTTGACCAAGTTTTCAAATACAAAGAATCGATTGAAACTCTATCTACCAAAAGCGTGTCTGGCAACCCCATCTGCGTCAAAACAATCGCTTGCTTGTTCATCGTAACAAATGACGTTATGAATGCGGGGTCATCTGGAGTCATGTCAACCCGTTTTACATTATTTGACTTTACATCCTCGAATTCTAGTTTGGTTAATCCAGGATTGTACGCGCGGTCAATGTATGTCTGAACCGAAAATGCGGTTGTCTTTGTTACCGGCCTTCTTGCTGCCGATGCCGATGCAATCGTGTCATTATTTGTTGAAAGCGTCAAAATACTTTCGCGAACAGGTTTATTTTGAATAACATACTTGTTATCTGGATTTGGTTTCGGATTCTCAAATGGAGTTAAATAAGAATTTATATCTTCCATAAGTTTTGGATTATAAGGCGCATTTTTTTCCGGGTATATATTTTTCTGTTCTAGTATTTGCTCTTTGAAATCGTATATTGCATTTACCGTATTGACACTAACCGCGTCATCGCCTGTTACGTATAATTTTTTAATATTTTCCACAACAGGCAGAACCCACTGCAGTTTCGTGTCTAAATTCTGAATGTGTACCGAAGACGGTTTATCGTGTTCGCTTAAAGCTCTCGGCATTTTTGGAACACCATTTTTATCAAAGAGCGAATACTCTTTCCTTAGCTGAAAAAAACGCTCAATCCCTCGATGAATTCTGTTCATCTCTGCATCCGTTCGTTTACTTTTTGGAATTGAAGAAATAATATTTTCCAATAAATCGTCATATTGTTTCATTTCAGACACAATTCGTTGAGACGTCGGAACCTCGTACATTATGCTTGCAAATATTTTATTCCCTTCATCTAGCGCTTCGGCTAAATCAAGTTCGATGCCCGATTCTTCTTCTTCATAACCCTCTTCATAATCCGCTTCTTTCGCAACGGCATCGGCTGCTTGTGGTTTGAATTCAATTACTTTAATTCTTTGTATCCAGGGAGGTAACCCGCTGCAACCAAAATTTATAAAAATACTCTCTTGAAAATCCCGTGGAATGTCTTTTACTTCTTTCCCCAAATCATCAAGCAATAGTTTTACTTCGATTATATCTTGCGTCGTGTCCACGTCTACAATTTTACACAAAATAAAAAGAGGTTCTTCATCTTCTGACGATGAGGACGAGGACGAGGGCGCCAATTCAATTGAAACTGTCATATCAATCTTGAAACCCGACTGTTCTACATACTTGTGAGTGGCCTTCCTTTTAATAATTTGAATTTCTGATACTTCTTCGTCTTCAATCTTTTGTATTTTATCATTGTGTATTTTAACACTTTCTACTTGTTGAGTTTTTTTATTATTTAATTTCAACAACCCGGAATCTA
>Ga0315276_10005501_pt1 | contig 11668 bp, 8 predicted proteins | sample YL17G05_0_MG_FD_204542 | JGI IMG/M metagenome (GOLD analysis project Ga0315276, IMG submission 204542) | Sediment microbial communities from Yellowstone Lake, YNP, Wyoming, USA - YL17G05_0 | ecosystem: Environmental > Aquatic > Freshwater > Lake > Sediment | place: USA: Wyoming | collected... | reverse complement strand
CCGAACCTGCCGTCGTTATCAGCAACAACTCCGATTCGACCGCTCTCGAGCGCGCCCGCGGTGAGGGCATCCCCAGCTATCATCTCAGCGGGAAAACGCATCCAGACCCCGCGCAACTGGACATGGCTATCCTCCACACACTACAGGAGCACAAGGTCGACCTCGTCATCCTCGCCGGCTACATGAAGTTGATCGGGCCTCAAACCCTGGAGCGCTATCGGGGGCGGATCCTTAACATCCATCCTGCGCTACTGCCGAAATTTGGGGGGAAGGGGCTGTACGGCAGGGCTGTGCACGAGGCGGTGTTAGCCGCTGGTGAGCGCGTCACAGGAGTCACGATACACCTCGCCGACGAGAGGTACGACCGGGGGCCGATCATCGCCCAGTGCGAAGTGCCGGTCGCCGAAGACGACACCCCCGACTCGTTGAGCGCGCGTGTCCTGGAGCGCGAGCGCGAGTTTTTCGCGGAGACGCTGCAGAAGATCGTGCACGGTCAGATAGACCTAGAGGCGCTGCGCCCGTAGCCGTTTCCGGCGACCCTAGCCTCGTGGCCCTCCCTAGGCCGTGTAGCACGCTGCCCGACCTTAACCAGATCCTCGTGGTGATCGCGCCCGCTGGATTTGAACGGTTTCTTGACAACGGTGTTATACTGACCGTGTCTTACTAGTCCCCGCCAAGCGGTTTCAAGAATGAGAAGTCGCAGGCTCAATCAGAGAACGGTTGCTTCTCCAAAGCTGTGTGTTCTGCTTGTGGGCTGATTGATCTTATGGCTGGACTAACCTGGGTTGCGTTTTTCTTGGGCCTGTAAGGTCTGATAGGGAGGTAGGGCAATGTCACGATGGTTCTGGACTCTCCTAGCCTCATCTGCATTTGTCGCTGCTGTGGTGGTGGGCATTGCCCGCCCTGGGGGCCTAGGCAGTCAAGAGTCCTTTGCCCACGTCATTACGCCCACGGGAGAACCGGGCTCACCTATACTCCATCTGGAGATTGACAGGATCAAGGACGGCAGCGTCTGGTGTAGCCCCGTCGACAGTGAGGGCCAAGGCCCTCTGAACGTAAACTATGAGGTCGCCATCTGCCTCACCAGCCCGCCTGATTCCGCCTCCACAGTCTCATTCAGGGTAACGTACGATGATACTCTGAACCAGTGCGTGACAAAGGCCTGCGCCCCCACTGATTTGAAATGCTTTGACAGCAACCCGGACGTCAACCTCGGTACGACGCTGGGCAGCGGCGTACCCACTACGCCCAACCTGGGCGGCAGTTGGGACTGTACTGGGTTTGGCTACGCCCCGCCAAACTGTGACGCTGACCCTGATTCAGGTCCTGGCCACGGCCTGGCTACGCTCGACTGCATCGGCCTGACAGGTCCATTTACGTCACCCTATGGCCCCAGCGTTTCGTTCCCCCTCGCCGTCGTTACGTTCAAGGCTGTCGCTCAAGGGGTGGACCAGATAGGTATCATCGGGGTCACTATCGGTGACTCCTATGGGAACGAGATGGGCTCCTGCAACGATCCAGTATCCAATCCCATGCCCTGCTACGGCGTCACGGACTTCAAAGATGTCACCAAGACCCCAACTCCATCGCCCACGCGGACGATGACTCCGACCCCGACGATCACCCCGACCCCGACGATCACCCCGACCCCGACGATCACCCCGACCCCAACGATCACGCCTACGCCGACCGATACCCCCTTGCCTACGCCTACACCCTCGGGTACTGACTACGACGGCGACGGTGTGATTGACGTCTTGGACAACTGCCCGACTTACCCTAACCCGGGCCAGGTCAACAGTGATGCGCTGCCCATCGACAACGGCCCCCTGATTCCAGGGGACGACAACACCGTTCCCAACGCCGACCCTCACGGTGATGCCTGTGACCTCGACGACGACAACGACCAGTGGCTCGACATCTTTGAGGTCATGGGTTGCGGCAGCGGCCCCACCAACCCGCGGGGTGACCTGTCCTACGATGACAACCACGACGGGAACACGGCGCCTCCCGCGGGCACAGACCCAACCGACAACGGCCCAAGCTGGGACACCGACGCCGATACCATCATCGATGGCATGGAGTGCGTTCTCGGGTCCGACCCTCGCAATCCTGCCGGCAAGCCGCCCGCTATCCCCCCCGGTGACAGTGACCACGATGGTCTGCCCGCTGAAATCGAAGAGGCACTGGGATGCAGCGACCTGAGCATGGACTCTGACGGCGACGGCATTCCCGACGGCATCGAGGTCAAGGGCTGGGGCACATCCTGTGCCAGCAAGGATACCGATGCCGACGGGTGCGAGGATTGGATCGAGATCGTAGACGTCATCGGCGACAAGCAGGCTAACATCCTCGATGTCTGGTGGGTAGCCAGAACGGCCTTCGGCGCAGCGCCGCACAACCCGATTCTGGATATCAACAAGGACGGTGTAAACAACCTCCTGGATATCTGGCTGGCCGCCCGCAATTCGGGCCTTGCACGGCTTGACGCTTCCTGCGTCACCGCTGACTGGAGGCCATAGCCAGCGGTAGAGACCGGCCTGGAGATGGCCCAGGGCTTGGTCGCGCTGTCCTACTGAGGCTTGGCGGCGTAGGCGGCGATGCTCTTGGGGAAGACCTTGTTCCCCGCCTCGTCCAGCACGTGATAGAAGAGAGAATAGGGCTCGCCGTTCGAGCGGTCCCGCCAGCGTTTGAGAGCGTCAACCCCCCACTCGCGAAGCAGCGGGCAAGCATCGACGAGGTAGAGAAGGGTCCAGTACCCGGCCTCCACCGAGTTGCGAAGGCGCTTCCCGTAGACCCGCAACCCTGCTGACTCTACCGTTCGCTCTATACCCTTTCGAGTGAAGATGCGCCGGTGGCCCCAGGGGTCGGTGCGATACAGTTCGGACATCTGACGGGCGATTAGTTCAGGGAGCGTGTCCGGTACGCTCACCACCAGGTGTCCCCCCGGCTTGAGCACCCGCGCCAGCTCTCGCAACGCCAGTCCGGGGTCTGCGACGTGTTCCAGTGTCTCCGTGCAAGTCACGAAATCAAAGGTATCGGCGGCGAACGGGATCCTGCCGCCGTCCCCCTCGACTAGCTCCACCTGCTGCCGGAATTCGTCGAGAAGCCGCTGCGCCGATCGCAGATCAGGGCGCATGAGTTCAACGCCCGTGACAAAGCAGCCGCGGCGAGCGATCCGGAGCATAAGCCGGCCCACGCCGCAGCCGACATCGAGCACGCGCGTTCCTGGCCTCACCCCTAGGAGGTCAAGGTCAACGACCTCCAGGCGGCGCAACACTCCCGCCGGCACCCAGCGGCGGCGGCGCGTCTCTCTGCTTTCTTGGCTCTTCGTATTAGTTGAAGGCATCGTCGGAGGGTCAGCCGCGTAACTCTAGCAGGGGCGGGATTTGTCGTCAACCTTCTGCGATCGTTCCCCATACCGAGAGAAGCAGGCCGTTTATGTGTTGAGGCGAGTATGCCATCTCGCCTTCTGCCGTAGAGTATGGTAGAGTACTGCGCGAATGGTCTACGCTAAACGTCGCCGCGATGATGCCCCTTTGGCCACCCTGGCGGCTGTGGTGATAGTTGCGTCCCTCCTCGCCTTCCACTGGTTTACGCCTTTTTCCTCAAAGTCTCTGCAGGTCTGCGACGGCGATTGCCACTCTCGCTCCGCCCTCTCCGGCGGCTCCGACAGAGAACTAGCCTCCACGATGACCCAGGACGGCGAGAACGCGGCACCTGAAATCACCGCCAAGTCGGCCGTGGTCGTTGACGATGCCTGCGGCGATGTCATCTTCGCGAAAGAACCCCACCTTCGGCTCTCTCCTGCCAGCCTGACCAAGATCATGACCGCTATCGTCGCCCTGGAAACTGCTGATCTTGACGACCTCGTTGACGTGAACGTGGACGGCTTCTACTACGGCGACAGCACGGTCATGGGCCTGGAGACCGGAATGCAGATGTCACTTCGGGACCTCCTGTACGGCCTCCTGCTTCCTTCCGGCAACGACGCCGCTGTCGCCATAGCGAGGCACGTCGCCGGCGATCTCCCTGCCTTCGTTACCAGGATGAACGCAAAGGTGCGGGCACTGGGACTGCAGGACACCCACTTCACAAACCCGCACGGACTCGATGCCCCCGGACACTATTCTTCTGCCTATGACATGGCCATGCTCGGTCGCTACGCGATGACAAATCCCGATCTCGCGGAGATCGTGGGGACGAAGGTCTACGATCTGGGCTGGGACGGCCCCCAGCTTTGGAACGGCAATCTCCTGCTATGGACCTACCCAGGGAGCGACGGGGTGAAGATCGGCTGGACTGAGAACGCCCGCCAGACGATTGTCGCGTCGGCGCAGCGCGATGGACGGCGCCTGTTTGTTGCCTTGCTCGGCAGCGAGGACCGCTACACAGATGCTTCAGTGCTTCTTGACTGGGCCTTCGAGAACTCTGGGGCGGGCAGCTCCCGCGGGGACTGCGCTGCGGGAGGATCCTGAGAGTAAGGCTCGGTCAGTAGACGACCTGCTCCTCAACCAGCCTGGCTATCTCCTCCTTGGGCATACCCAGGAGCGACCCCAACACATATTCGTTGTCCTGACCGATCAACGGGCCATGGCGCTTTATGTCGGCGGGCGTCTTTGGGAACCGCCATGTCGGGCCGACCACCTTCTTCTTCCCCATCGCCGGGTGCTCGACCTCCACCAGCGTCCCTCGCGCTTGGAGTTGGGCGTCCTCCACCAGCGAAGGGCCACTGTAGACGGGCATCGCAGCCACGCCTGCATCCTGGAGAGAGCGCATGATTTCGCTCTGGGTACGGATTGAGGTCCACTCACTGATGATCTTGTCCAGCTCATCCTGGTTTTGCCAGCGGCTGTAGCTATCCGCGAACCCCTGCTCCTCCGTCAAGCGGCTGTCGGCTAGGACGCGGCAGAGCGATCGCCACTCCTCCTCGGAGCCCACAGCGATGCTCACCCATTCGTTCTCCTCCTGGCAGCGGTAGCAGCCGTGAGGGGCCATGATCTTGTCGCGATTACCCATCCGGCCTTGCACGCGCCCGTTCATCGTGTAGTCCATGAACGCATCCCCCATGAGCGCGCTCACCGCTTCGGCCGAAGAGAGGTCGATGAACTGACCTTTCCCCGTGCGCCGGCGGTAGTAAAGAGCGGCCAACGCTGCGAAGGCGCTGGTACTACCGACTCGCAGATCTATCACTCCCATCAAGGGGGCTGGGTGACCATCGGGGCGACCGGTGACATAAGCGAGTCCCCCCATTGCGGCAAACGTGGGCGCATAGCCGGTGTACAGCCGTTCAGGCCCCGTTCCTCCCACCGCTGAGGAAGACAGCATGATGATGTCCGGCTTTATCGCCTTCAGCGTCTCGTAACCTAACCCGAGTCTGTCCATGACGCCGGGGCGCATGTTCTCCATCACCACGTCACTGATCTTTGCGATACCCTTTGCTATCTCCACCGCTTTGGGCTGGCTAAGGTTCAGTGTCACGCTCAGCTTATTGAGATTCAGTGTGTTGAAGATGAATGACTGGTCAGGACTCGACAGAGGTCCGGAGACGAGAGAGCGTAGGCGTGAGTGATCGAGTCGGCGGTGGCTCTCTACCTTGATCACCTCGGCGCCGAGCAGGGCCAAGATAAGGCTCGCCTGCGGCCCGGCCCAGGCCCAGGTGAAGTCGAGAACCCTGATCCCCGTAAGGGGTGACTTTTTATCCACCTACAAACCCCTCTTTGGCTACACAACCCCCGCTCCGGCCATTCGCGCCAGTTCCTGACGAGAATAACCCAGGCGGCGACAGAGTATCTCCTCATTGTGCTCTCCCAGCAGCGGGGCGGCTCGTCTTGCCTGCCATGGCGTCTCTGAGAGCTTGTAGGAGACCGTCGGGTAGCTCAGCTTTCCTGCCTGCGGATGATCTATCTCCGCGAAGAACCCGCGCTGTTGCGGTTGCTGCCAGTTGAACACATCGGCTGGTGAGTGCACTGGCCCCAGGGGCACATTGTTCTTCTGGGCCAGGTGGTAAAGCTCATCTTTGGTGAATTGGCTGGCCCACTCCTCTACACGGGGCTGGATCTCGTCGATGTGTTCGGCCCGGCCCATCTCGGTGGCATAATCTTCGGCTTGGGTCCACTCTGGAGTGCCCATAGCCTTGACCAACCCTTCCCACTGATGGTCCTGAGGCATCACCAGCATCGCGTATCCGTCTTTGCAGGTCAGCAGACCGCCTACCGGCCTCCCGACCCTAGATGGCGCGCTGGGGCCATCGGCAAAACGGGATACGTCTACCCGCTCCAGGCTGACCAGCGTCTCCTGCTTGGAGATGTCGACGTACTGACCCTCTCCGATGGCGAAGCGGCCGAACAGTGCCCCGAGGACGGCGATGGCGGAATTCAGCCCGCTGTCATACTCGCCGACGTACCCTCCCGGCGGCATTGGTGCCTTCCCCGGATCGAAGTACTGCGCCATGAAGAACTGGGTGGAATGTCCGCTGCAGTGATGCAGGTTGAGAGTATGGCAATTGTAGTCGCGGTAGGGCCCTGTCTGTCCGAAGGGGGTGATGGAGACCATTATGAGCTGCGGATTGAGAGCGCTGAGGCTCTCGTAATCAAGCCCTAGCTCCGCCATCTCTCCCGGCGGCCGGTCCTCAATGAGGACATCCACCTCCTTAGCCAAGCGTCGGAAGATATCCTTTCCCGTTGCCGTGGAAGCATCCAGGGTAATGCCCAGCTTGTTGGTGTTGAGGTAAAGGAAGAGGCCACTTTTCTCCGGGTGGGGGATATCGTTGGGGAAAGGCCCTCGGCGACGGGCCCGGTCGCCTGCTGATGGTTCCTCTATCTTGATAACCTCGGCTCCCAGATCGGCGAGGAGCTTGCCGCAGTAGGGGCCGGCCACCATATCGCAGTATTCCAGGGCCCTGATCCCCGCCAGTGCCCCCTCTGTTGTCTCTTGTCTTGTCATACGCTTCTCAGCATCACCTAAGGTATCAGACCGTCACCCTGGAGATTTGCGGGACTTGACTCATTCTAATGTAGCATAGGGCTTATTCCGCAAGGGGCCCCAGTCTGCGCTGACGTTTCTCCGCCGCAGTGAGGTTCGGGCTGACGTCAGTTGAGGGAATCGATTGACTTTTTCCGGCCCTTCTTCTAGGTTTGAAGGCACAGCGCCGAGGCAAAGCCGCCTCAGGTCGACGAAGGGCTTCTAGAGAGATGCAATGATGCCGGGAGCAAGCGTTCATCCCCTCGATTTCCTGTTTCACCCCCGCTCCGTCGCCATAGTGGGCATCTCCGGCAAGAAACGGGACTGGAACGCCGGCAAGATGTTCCTGAACATCTACCGTCACTCCGGCTTTACAGGTCCCATCTACCCTGTGAGCCGCAGCGCCGAGGAGATCAAGGGTCTCAAGTGCTATCCTTCCCTCGTCGACATCCCCGGCCCGGTCGACTATGTGATCTCCAGCATACCGGCCACCGGCGTCTTGCAGTTGATGGATGACGCCGCCGCGAAGGGTGTACGTTGCATCCATTTCTTCACCGCCGGCTTCCGCGAGACCGGTGAGGAAGACGGAGAAGAGTTGGAGCGCCGGGTCTTGGAGAAGGCCCGCAGCGCCGGTATCCGCCTTATCGGCCCCAACTGCATGGGCCTCTACTGTCCCTCTTCCGGCCTCTCTTTTGGGTACGGCTTCCCCCATGAGCCGGGCCCGGTGGCCTTCATCTCTCAGAGCGGCCTCAATGCTGAAGACCTGGTGAATGAGGGGAATCTCTGCGGCGTTCGTTTCAGCAAGGTTATCAGCTTCGGCAACGCCGCCGATCTCAATGAGAGCGACTTCTTCGAGTACTGCACCGCCGACCCGGAGACGGAGATAATCACCTCCTACATCGAGGGGGTGAAGGATGGCGGACGCTTTCTTCGTGCCCTCAGAGCTGCCTCCGCCGCAAAGCCGGTTATCATCCTCAAGGGCGGTCTAACCAGCGCCGGCAGCCGCGCCGCCCGCTCCCACACCGGCAGCCTGGCCGGCTCGCCCCAGGTATGGGACGCCCTCTGCCGTCAGGCCGGCGTCATCAGTGTTGAGAGCCTGGAAGACCTCGTCGACATGGCCGTCACCTTCCGATTCCTCAAGAAGCCTGCCGGCCGTGGTCTGGCTGTCATCGTTATCGGTGGCGGCGCCAGCGTGCTCGCCGCTGATACCGCCGAGAAGATAGGGCTAAGGCTACCGGCGCTCTCCGATGGGGCTCAGGCAGAGTTGCGTCAGTTCACGCCGATCGCGGGCACCAGCGTCCGCAATCCCCTCGATACCGTGGCTATGGAAACGCCGGACGGGATAGTCAAGACGGTGGAGATCGTCGGCAAGTCCCCCGGTATCGACGCCATCCTCATCCTCACCCGCTTTGACTGGGGTGTCTCTCGCGTCGACGACGTGGAGCCAATTGTGCAGGGGACGATGGCCATGCTGGCGAAATCAGTGCAGCAGAGCCCGGTGCCCGTTGCCTTGGCCGTTCGGGAGCCCGACAATGCGAAGGCTATGGCTGCCCTCGAGGTGTTCTATCGACTGGCTGCTAAGGCCGAGGTTGCAGCCTACCCCAACTACAAGCGGGCGCTCAACGCCATCGCCAAGTTTATCGCCTGGCAGGAAGCGCGCGCAGATAGCTGACCGGCCCGCTGCCCCGATGTCCTGAGGGCGATCAAGCAGAAGAGAAAAGCTGGCTGGCGGAGGTGGTGTCCTCGTGCGCGGGTTGGATGGGGTCGTTGCGATACTGTTCCACGCGGACGGCCCTCACGAACTGCTGCACCAAATAGGGATCGAACTGCTCCCCCGCCCTCGTATTGAGCTCTTCCAGCGCTGTCTTAGGGCTCCTAGCGTGGCGGTAGGGCGAATTCAAGATCATCGCCGCAAATGCGTCGGCTATCGCCATGATGCGGGCGTGCAAAGGAATAGCATCCCCCTGCTTTCCCTTCAGGTATCCGCCGCCGTCCCAGCGCTCGTGATGGAAGAGGACGACCTCAAGAACCAAGTCATGGAGCCAGTGGGGGCAGCTTCGCAATATGTCCCAGTCCCGCAGGAGTTCATAGCCTATCGACACATGCGACCGGAGGGCGATCAGCTCGGCGTTGTTCAGCGGCCCTTCCTTCCGCAGGAGATCGGGAGGAAGAGCGATCTTCCCCAGGTCGTAGACGTGCCCGGCTATCCACAGCCCTCCCACCAAGTCTGGCGGCAGTTGGAGTCGGCGTGCCAGGGTGAGAGCGTGCTGGGCTGCCAACTGCGAGTGCACCCCGGAGTAGTTGTCTCTGATATCGAGGTCGTGCTCCCACTGCTCAAAGATGGTTTCGATCTGAGCGCGGGTACGGCGGGGCCATACCTCCGCTAGAGCCTCGATTACGCTCGATCCGTCCGGTGGGTGTTGATCTGACAGCTCTCGTTCTGTTGAGTCGTAAACCATGCCAAACATCTCAAGTTGCAGGGGAAGGTTGGAGAGAAGTCTCGCCTGGCCCCCAGAAACCAGACGCTTCCTCAGTAAGTAACGGCAGAATCGGCGCTTCACTTTACTCCCCTACCATCAAACACGCATTTGTTTTCGCTTCAGCGGTAGCGCATACGACGATCTTCCTCCCCGTCGAGCGTGGTGCTACCCCTAATACGGAGCCTGCGGATGGTGTACAATCTCACTTGCGAGGAGGGATAGCATGAATGAGAAGGCTCCCGGGAGTTCCGGCGAGATGGGACAAGCCGAGGCTGATGCCCATCAGATCAATCTCGGTGACCTAGAGTGTCCGCGCTGCAAGAAGAGGTTCACCGCAAGCTACTGGAGCGACGGGCAACTGGTGCAGGCTCGCTGCCTTAGCTGTGATCTCAAGTGGCCGCGGCCGGACGTGGTATAGTCATTGGGTGGCCGCTATGGCCGCGCCGGCGCGGGGTCATCCGACCTCGACCGCGGCCGAGTAACCCCGGCTCGGATGGCGCCACCCTTCGCGCGCGCCCCTGCTGTCCAGCGATCGTTGCTCTTAGCGCGGACGCCCCTTAGAATCACGCCATGTCGCTCGAGAAGAGAGGGATGAAATGGAGCAGATGACGATACCGGCCATGCTGGAAGAGACAGTCCGCCGTCGTGAGCGAAAGCTGGGCTTCCAGATGAAAATAGGCAGAGAGTACAAAGGGCTGACCTATGGTGAGCTCTACCAGCAGGCACGGGCTTTCGCCTCTGGACTCATTGCCCTCGGTCTCAAGCCGGGTGACCGCGTAGGGATCATCTGTGAGAACAGCCTGGAGTGGATAATCTCCTATCTCGGGCAGTGCCTCGCCGGCGGCGTCGGCGTCCCCATCTACTATGAGCTGAAGGCGCCGGAGATCGAAGAAGCCCTGCGCAGAGGGGGGGTCAGGTTCGCCGTCGTGTCGGCGAAGGTCCTCCCCAAGATGCCGGAACGGCTCCCTGAACTGGAGACGGTCTTCCTCGTCGGCGAGGATGGGGCGGTGGACCGCAAGTCCTCCTTCGCCGACCTAATTCACCGCCGCCCGCGGGCTCGCGTCATTCCCTTCGCTGCGGTGGCTGCCCAGACAACACCGGAAAGCGACGCCGCGCTCGCTGCCACCGTCGTCCGGCCCGACGACCTGGCCTCCATAGTCTTCACCTCCGGCACCACCGGCGGTGCCAAAGGGGTCATGCTTACTCATCGCAACTTCGTCTCCGATGTCATCGCTGTCCCCGAAATGATGCCGGTTGGCGCGAAGGACAGAGTGCTGCTGGTGCTGCCGATGCACCACTGCTACCCGTTCACGGTTATGTTCCTCCTCCCTATGCGCGTGGGAGCGACCGTCATTCTCGAGAACGACCTCGTCCGCGTCCGCGATCGCATGGCGGAGACGCACCCCACCCTCTTCGGCGGCGTACCTGCGATGTACGATCTCATGTTCCGCGCCATCCGCACTCAAGCCGAGACACAGGGGCGGGGCCGGACATTCGACCGCGCCCTGAACCTCGTCGCCTCCGTCAAGGAGCGGACAGGCGTCAACCTGGGTCATCTCGTATTCCGGGAGGTTCATTCCCGGCTAGGCGGCAACCTGCGCTTCCTGGCCAGCGGTGGAGCTGCTCTTAACCCCGACACCGCCCGTAACTTCCACCATCTCGGCCTGCTTATCATCCAAGGGTGGGGCCTTACCGAGACGGCGCCCATCGTTACGGGGCAGCGCTTCTATGCCAGCCGGTTCCGGTTCACCAACTACTACGAGCGACAACTGGGCACAGTCGGGAAGCCTCTTCCCGGCATCGAGGTGGGCCTCATCGATGTGCCGGAGAAGGAGATATACGTTCGTCTTCACGATGAGGGTGAGCTCACTGTTCGCGGCGACAACGTCACGCCCGGCTACTGGAAGGCTGAGGAGGAAACACGGGCGGTGAAGATCGGCGACTGGTTCCGCACCGGCGACGTCGGCCGCATAGATCGCCAGGGCAACGTCTACATCACCGGCCGCAGCAAGTACGTCATCGTCCTTGATTCCGGTGAGAAAGTCCACCCCGACGAGGTCGAGGCAAGGCTACAAACGAGCCTCATCATCGAGGATATCGCCGTCGTGGCCCGCAAGGTGCGCGGCCGGACACAGGTCTCCTGCGTCGTCTACCCCAACTTTGCTGCTGCCAGCGAGCGGATTGCCGCCGATGGACAGACGGTCGAGGAAGGGAACGTGCGAGCC
>Ga0315276_10005499_pt1 | contig 11671 bp, 9 predicted proteins | sample YL17G05_0_MG_FD_204542 | JGI IMG/M metagenome (GOLD analysis project Ga0315276, IMG submission 204542) | Sediment microbial communities from Yellowstone Lake, YNP, Wyoming, USA - YL17G05_0 | ecosystem: Environmental > Aquatic > Freshwater > Lake > Sediment | place: USA: Wyoming | collected... | reverse complement strand
TCATCGTCCTTCAGCACCGTCGATGAGGCGAAAAGCATGGGGGCAACAGAATTCATCGCGAGGCCGTACAATTGCCGGGAATTCATATTGCGCATCAACGCATGTTATCACAGGAAAACAAAGATAGCGTGCATAGGCGGGGGGACGGGCCTCTTCAATCTCCTGGTGGGTTTAAAGAAACTGCCGCGGGTCCTTGTAAATTCGATCGTCGGCATGGCCGATGACGGGGGCTCCACCGGAAAACTGAGGGAGTCTTTCGGTATACTGCCTACCGGAGACGTCAGGAGGAACCTCGTGGCCCTCTCCAACGCGCCTCTACTCATGAACGAGGTCCTGCAGCACAGGTTTAAGTCGGGCGGCGAAAATTTTAAAGGGCACAGCTTCGGGAACCTCTTTCTTACGGCCCTGACCGAAATAAAAGGCTCGATGAAAGAGAGTGTAAAATGCCTGGGCGACATCCTGAACATTCAGGGTATAGTGATACCGGTGACCGATACCCGCGTAAAACTGAACGCCCTGTTTGAGGACGGCACGATCATTTCCGGCGAAAGCAAGATAGACATTGCTGAAGGCAGGCAGCCTGACCTGCGCGTTAAAGATCTCTGGCATGAACCGCAGGCCGAATGCAATATCGATGCCTACGCCAGCATATTGAATTCAGACGAAGTTATTATGGGGCCCGGAGACCTTTTTACCAGCATCATTACCAATCTGATCGTAGAGCATATGCCTGAAGCCATTGCCAAGACCGAGGCCAAAAAGATATACGTATGCAATCTCATGACAAAGCCCGGAGAGACGGCGCATTACGGCGTTCTTGAACACGTCAGGGATGTGGTAACTTATCTCGGGGGCGATTATCTCGATTACGTGATCATCTCCAATACCAAATTATCGGATAGGGCGCTGCGGCGCTATAAGGCCAAGGGACAATTTCCGGTAAAGGCGGGAAATTTGAAGAAGATGAAAGAGGTTACAAAGGCCAGGATAATTCTGGCCGATGTCGGGCATGAGACGGAGCTCGTGCGCCACGATAGCGATAAGCTGAAGGATCTTATACAAAAGATAACGGGTATGACAACACCTTAACGGAGGGATGATGGCCACATACGAAGAGTTCAAGAAGCTGGAGTTTAAGGTAGCAAAGATAAAGGAAGTCACCGAACACCCTAACGCGGATAAGCTATATGTGATCACCGTGGACCTGGGCGATAAAACGAAACAGGTCGTAGCCGGTATCAGGAATTCATATAAAAAAGAGGATCTCGTGGGCCGGCAGGTAGTGGTGGTCGATAATCTCGATCCGGCCATGTTGCGCGGCGTGGAAAGCCAGGGGATGATCCTCGCTTCTTCCGACGAGAACGGCATCGCCGTTGTCGTCCCTGACCGGGAGATGAAATTAGGAAGCATAGTTAAGTAACGAGACTATGTCAGCAAAGTTTTCTTAATGTGCCTGTAGCTCAGTTGGATAGAGTACCTGGCTACGAACCAGGTGGTCGCAGGTTCGAATCCTGCCAGGCACGCCACTAAATTTACCCACAATGTCCACCATCGATAAAATATACATGTCCGAAGCGCTGAAAGAGGCGAGAAAGGCCTTCGAGGCGGATGAGGTGCCGGTCGGAGCGGTGGTTGTGCATAAAGGCAGGATAATCGGCCGCGCCCATAATCAGATAAAGCTATTAAAAGACCCGACCGCGCATGCTGAGATGATAGCCCTGACGCAGGCAGCATCTTATCTGAATAACGAACGGTTGCTCGACACGACGGTATATGCTACAATTGAGCCCTGTCCGATGTGCGCCGGCGCCATGATTTTGGGTCGTGTGAAACGGCTCGTATATGGCGCGGACGATCCCAAGGCAGGCGCGGCAGGTTCGGTAGTAAATATAGCCCATAATAAGAAGCTGAATCACAGGATCGAATTTAAGAGGGGTGTGTTGGAAGAAGAATGTGCCGGGCTCTTGAAGGATTTTTTTAGGAAGAAAAGAGTAAAATAGCAGGGGGGCTTCTATAAAAGCAACTCACATTTGTGAATGTTGCTTTTTTTGTGCGGAAAGAATGTCAGTGGAAAATATAATTAAAAATAACCAATATAATATAGGTCATATCTGCACAAAGCTGCAGTGCGATCTGGGCAATGCGGACAAGATCGCGATGCGCTGGGTATCTGCGGATATGAAGCGCATCGATTGCAGTTTTAAAGAGCTGGATGACCAATCGAACAAATTCGCAAATGTTTTGCAATCATTAGGCCTCTCCAAGGGAGATATTATATTTACCCTTCTTCCCAAAATACCCGAGCAGTTTTTTGTGTTATTAGGAGCTCTTAAGCTGCAACTGATCGTCAGCCCCTTATTCGCAAATTTCGGGGAGGGGGCCATATTTGACCGGATGGGAGATGCCTGCGCCAAAGCATTGGTCACCAAAAAGAGCTTTTTAAAGAAGATCAGCAGGATAAAAAACAGATTACCCCACCTAAAGTATATAATTATTGTTGATAGCGAGAATAATTTGTCATCCGATGCTTTAAGCTACACTACGTTAATGCAGGACAAAGCAAATATTTTTGAGACTCCGCTAACCGGTAAAGATGCGCCGTCCCTTTTACATTATACTTCAGGATCGACAGGGAAACCGAAAGGCGTTCTTCATGTTCATGGCAGCGTGGTAACCATCAATCAAACTACAAAAGAAATACTGGACCTTAAAGAAAATGACAAATATTGGTGCACGGCCGATCTGGGATGGGTGACAGGCACATCCTATGGCATGACAGGGCCTTGGAGCTGCGCCATTACGCAAGTCCATTTTAGCGGACAGTACAGTCCGGAAGCATGGTTTACGATATTAGAAAAAGAGGCGGTAAGTGTCTGGTATACGGCGCCTACCGCGCTCAGGATGCTGATGAAAGAGGACGCTTCGCTTTTCAAGAAATTCAATCTGAAAGAGCTGCGGCATATTTGCAGCGTCGGCGAGCCGTTAAATCCTGAAATCATACATTGGTCGCGCAAGGTGTTGAATAAAGATATCTATGATACGTGGTTCCAGACGGAAACAGGCGCCATCATGATAGCTAACCACCCCGGCCTTGAAATAAAGCCCGGCTCTATGGGAAAGCCGATCAAGGGCATACGAGCAGCCATTATCACCGATAAAGGAGAGATGGCCGGAGACGATCACCGCAGCAACCTTTGCCTTGAGTCGGGCTGGGCATCCATGTTTGTGACTTATTTTAATAATGAGCAGGCCTATAAACAAAAGTTCAAAGACGGCTACTATTATTCCGGGGATGTTGCTTTTACGGACAAAGATGGATATTACTGGTTCGCCGGCAGAAAAGATGATGTTATCAACACGGCCGGCCATCTCGTAGGGCCATTCGAGGTGGAGAGCGCATTACTTGAGATCGAGGAAGTAAAAGAGGCGGCGGTGATCGGCGCACCCGACGAAATATTATACGAAAAGATAGTGGCTTTTATCAAATTTAAACCGGGCTGTGTCTATGATAAAGAGCTGGAACTAAAGATCAGGGTATATATAGCGAATGAGGTGTCAACGGTAGCTGTTCCGCAGGATATCGTGGCGGTGGAGAGCATCCCAAAGACGAAGAGCGGCAAGATAATGAGAAGGGTTTTGAAGGCGCAGTACCTGGGCCAGGATGCAGGCGATCTTTCGACTCTGGAGGAATTCTAAAAATGGACGTCAGGGATAGATTGAACGGGATATTCCGGGAAGTTTTCAAGGACGGCAGCATACAGATAAAACCCGAAACAACAGCCAATGATGTTGAAGGGTGGGATTCGTTTTCGCATATTACCCTCATAGTTGCCATCGAAACAAGATTTAAAATAAAATTTATCCAGAAAGAACTGCTGTCATTTAAGAACGTCGGTGATTTAATGAAGTGCATTGAACGGAAAACAAAGGCTTGATCCTTATTCTTCAATAAAATTCTTTAAGTACTCAAATATGGCTTCAGCAAGAATGCTGTTGCCCTCCTCGTTAAGATGGCCGTCCCGAGGTATGGTAATTTGGCTGTACTTCTTTTCTTTAAAGATCTCCGGCCCAAGATAGCTGCAGTGAAAAAACGGAGTAGCCTGTTTCAAATGCAATAAACTTTCATATAAAAACTCTCCTTGCCGTGGTTTATCAAGCGCGCATACCGCTACCATGACCGGTGTTTTGTTTGTTTCCGCAACCGCCGCTATTTCCGTGAAATATTCCACCTGCTTTTTACTGAACTGTGTTATGAGTTCAGCACTATCCTGCTCAATACTTGCGCTTTTCCTTCTCTTTACAGCATACTTAAATCTCGTTAAGTATATATCCAGCTTCCTGTAACAATATGTAATGAAAGAGGACAGGGAGATTATTTTTTTTCTAACTTTAGCATCCCGGAGATGCTTTCTTTCTTTTTCTTTATCCTGGATCGGCAAGAACCGGACATCGCTAGGAGCGTATATAACGAGCATGAGATCAGGCCTAAGGACAGGGACGAGCCTTTTTAGTAATATGCTGTATTGAAATGGCCCCCACCCAGGAGTGGCGCCGTTAACAACTTCATATTTAGCTGTTTTGTAAAAATCATTTAATTTCTTTTGTAAAATCCCAGACCATAACTTCGAGTCGTCCACGCCGCTTCCGAAGATCAAAGAGCTTCCGGTAACCAGGATCCTATATTTAGATCTATCCGATAGATCAAGTTCCGAATTTCGAAAACCAAGAGAATTGATGTGGATGGTGGGCGATTTAAAAGACAGTTGACCCATCCATTCGTAGGCTGTCTGGCTGGGCTGAATTCTAAAATACAGCTCATCATCTACTTCATATTCCAAGCGCCTCTCATGGCTGAAGACGCGAAAGTCAAATTCGCCAATGATGCAAAATGCAAGTACAAACAATAAAATCGCCGAAATTTGTTTCATATTTATAGAAGATGGTTGTATGTTAGCCGGTTCTTTTGTAATATAATATTAGGTAATATTGTATCCCTGAAGGGGGCTTTAATCAATGCTATTCAATTCATTCCGATTTCTTGTTTTTTTTGCCATCGTATATTGTTTGTATCTGCGCATGGACCGCAAGTGGCAGAATAGGATGCTTCTTGCGGCGAGCTGTGTTTTTTATGGATGCTGGGACTGGCGATTCCTATTTTTAATATTTACGTCGGTAACAACAGACTATTTTTGCGGCCAATACATATTTAATTCTCCCGATGAGCATGTTAAAAAGCGTTTTCTGCTCGTAAGCATTGTTGTCAACCTGGCCATCCTCGGTTTTTTTAAGTATTTCAATTTTTTTGCCTCAAACCTGCAAGCGCTGCTCGGTTTTTTCGGCCTGACCATCCACCCGATATTACTGCATATTGCCCTTCCTCTCGGCATATCTTTTTACACGTTCAGGACTTTAACCTATACGTTAGATATCTATAACGGTCAGACGGAGCCCACGAAGTCCTACGTCGATTATGCCCTTTATGTGACGTTCTTTCCGCAACTTATAGCCGGTCCTATCATGAAGGCGAAAGACCTCCTGCCTCAGATCATGGCCTCCAGGAAAGTAACCGTTGAAAACTTTTACAGGGGTTGTTATCTGATATTTTTTGGGTTATTCCAGAAGCTTTTTATAGCCGACAATTTAGCAAGGTTAGCAGATCCTGTATTTGACAGTTCTCCACCATACGCCGGTGCAAAGGTTCTTCTGGCGACGTATGCTTTCGCATTTCAGGTCTATTGTGATTTCGCGGGCTATTCCAACATCGCCAGGGGCCTCGGAGACTGCATGGGTTTTGATACCATGATCAACTTTAACCTTCCTTATTTTGCAAGAAATCCTCAGGACTTCTGGCAGAGGTGGCATATTTCATTGTCGAATTGGCTGCGGGATTATTTATATTACCCGATCGCCCTCAGCAAGAGAAATTGGGGTATGTGGAGCCCTGTCTTCGCCCTAATGGTCACGTTCACTCTTTGCGGGCTCTGGCACGGGGCAGCATGGACATTCATTATCTGGGGAGCGTATCAAGGGGCGCTTCTCGCAATGCACAAGCTCATTGTTCCGTCATGTGCAAAAATCCTATCGTCACGAAATGCCGCAATAAGCCGCTTCTCGTATATTTTAAGCGTCTTATTTGTCTTTAACCTGGTTTGCCTTGGATGGATCATATTCAGGGCAGCTTCCATTGATAGCGCGCTTTCCATGGTGAGCAGCATTTTCATCGATTTTAAATTGACGCCATCATTTTTTGAGTCTCTTAGAAACCTGACATTTTACACTCTGCCGCTGATCTTGATAGAAGTGGCGCAATTTAGAAAAGGCGATGATATCCTCTTCATGAGAAAGCTTAAACCGGCGTATAAGACAATACTTTATGCATGTATAGCATATCTACTTTTTGTGTACGGAGCATCCTCGGGTAAGGAATTCATATATTTTCAATTCTGATTTAAATATATGGTATAATCAGCAAATATATTATGTGGAGAGGTCGCCTAGTGGCCTAGGGCGGCGGTTTGCTAAACCGCTGTGTGGGTAATACCGCACCGAGAGTTCAAATCTCTCCCTCTCCGCCAATCCTTTGAGCTTGCTTTTATCGGGATTTTTATTATAATAAAAGGCCCTAAATGGTAATCTACGAAGATATGTTGAGGGCGTTTCAGAAAGAAAAGGTAAGATACGTGCTTGTCGGCGGCATAGCCGTAAATCTTCTCGGATCTTTGAGAAGCACCGCTGATATGGATATTCTTGTTGAGATGAGCGACAAGAACCTGGCCAAAGTCGTAAGTATATTAAAAAAGAAAGGATATCGCGTAAAACAGCCGGTCAATCCGATGGGTATTGCAGACAGAAAGATTAGGGAAGACTGGATCAAAAATAAACATATGAAAGCCTTCAATTTCTATAAAGAGGGCGAGTTTAAAGAGGTGGACATTATCATAGAGACGCCTGTTACCTTCGAGGATGCGAAGGGCGACATTGTTCACGTCAGAAGCGGCGATATAGCCATACCGGTTATTTCCATAAATAACCTCATTAAGATGAAAAAGAACACGGGACGTGCCGTCGATAGGCTTGATATCGAAGAATTAAACAGGATAAAAAAGCTGAAGAAGAGGACGAGATGATATTTGAATGGGAAAGCGACGATGAAAGACTGGCGAAATTCATGAGAATCTCCCCAAAAAAGAAATTGGAATGGCTTCTTCAGATGAACGAATTCGTGTACAAGTTTTCATCAAAGAAACAAAGAAGTATTCGTAGGAAATTAAGAGCAGCATAATTAAATATTTTTGCGGAGATGGTGGAACTGGCAGACACGCATGTTTGAGGGGCATGTGCCGTAAGGCTTGGGGGTTCAAATCCCCCTCTCCGCACCATTATTTGTACCATAAAACTACACCCGGCCCCATCGTCTAGCCTGGCCTAGGACGTTAGGTTCTCAGCCTAAATACTGGGGTTCAAATCCCCATGGGGCTACCACTTTGGTAGCAGCGGATTCTACAGCGTTAGCAGACGGCTTATTAATCCCAAAATAAAAAAAGCTTCGTATGTAAATATACGAAGCTTTTTTTATTCCGCTGCTTCTATTTAAGGTATTTGAGCGCGAGGAAACCACCGACGAGGAGCAGGATGAAAGCGACCGAAAAAATATCGAAATACTTCTCGATGCTCTTTTCTACCTTTTCACCAAAAATTCTCAAGCCACCTGCGACCAGAAAGAATCGGCCCGCGCGGCCGATGATAGACGCGACCACAAGCGTGGCGATCGAGATGCGAAAAAGTCCCGCGGCTATAGTTATCACTTTGTACGGTATGGGGGTGAACGCGGCGGTAAAAACAGTGAGGAAGGCATTATCAGCGTATTTGCGGCCAACCAGATCCATCATGGGCTGGAGGTGATAGGCGTTGACGATCGTTTTTCCTATTGTTTCGTACAGGCTCCATCCGATGAAATAGCCGAAGAGAGCGCCGATCACTGAGCCAATGGTGCAGATGGTGGCATCACGAAGCCAATTCCGCCGTTTGGCAACGACCATGGCGATAAGGAGTATGTCAGGCGGTATAGGGAAGAACGAGCTCTCGATGAACGCGATCCCAAAGAGAGCGAATGGCGCCTGCGGCGTCCTGGCCCAGTGCAGTGTCCAGGTATAAAGCTGTTTAAAGAAACGTATCGGGGCTTTTATAATAAAAAAGAGACGCGCCATTATTTATTATCCTTTCGTGCCATATGAATGGCATCTATTGTACCAATATCGGCAGACTATGCAAGTTATTTCATCATCCTCGCTTCGATATTGCCCGCCACCATCAAACATTGGAAGCGCCACGGGTGCAATAAGGAAGCAGCAAAGCAGGCGAATAGATAGGCGTAATTCCTGAAAAGTTTTGCTTATTTCGAGGTTAAGTTAGAATAAAAAAGCGGACTTAAAGCTAGGTCCGCTTCATTATTTAATATAAAGATGGGGGTTAGTTACAATATTTAAATATTTAATTATCTAACAGTATAAAATTATATGATGTTAAGCATCAAAAAATGTAGCATACTTTCTATTGACTTAACAAAAACATGTGATATACTTATGGTACAATTGATATTCTAGATAAAGGCAAACCCATGGTGACATGGGGGCGCAAAGTTCCGGATCTAGTATGTTAGATGGAGTTATATTAGATGGCCGAATTGCCTAGCGACGAAAGGTAATTGGGACATTTTTTTGGACACTAATTATGACAATTAAAAAAGTACCCACAAGCACCGGAAAGAGATCAATAAAGAAGGCCCTTGCGGTCATCCTCGCAGGGGTTTTTCTATTTACGAATACGTTAGGCTGGGCAGGGACAGAGGACCTTTTTTCTGCCGGAACGGAAAAAAGGGATCCCTCTTCCCACCCGGCCAAAAATGAACTTTCCCCAAAATTGCGCCTGACAAAGGAAGGTTTCAAAGATCAGTATCTTGCCGGCTACACGTTCCTGGCGCACGAAGCGATCAATACCTATATAGGATCCTGCATACCACCAGAAGGTATTGAGAAATTGAGCCCGATACGCGACACTGTGCGGATAAAAATCCGCGGCAAGACCGAAGAGCAGAAGATCCTTATCATTCCGATCAAGGGCCTGTTAAAGAGTACGGGCCAGTTCGGCCATATCGGCCTGGGCAGTCAAAATGGTATTCCGGTTATTTATATAGACAGCGACAATGTCTATAACGAGGATGTCAGGCGGCATGAAAAAGAAAAGATCGCGAGATGGGAGGCAAAGCGCAGAGACCTTGGGAAGACTTACACTGAGATGAGGGCATGGATAATGGACCCGGAAACTAATCCCGAGGCGCGAAAGCTTGCATCCGAGCTAGACAGGTCCTCGCACAGCTTAAACCGCCTATATAACAGGATAGGCATAGATCCCGAAAAGCATCTGGACCTGGACGGCATCTACGCCCTCTATTTCGACTACGGACTGGATAAAGACAGCCCCGATATAAATATCGCGGCGCATCCGGAAAGCGCAGAGCCGATAACCGCCGCAAATACCATTACGCTCTCAGGCAAGCCGTTGTTGCCGGATCAGGCCAGAGGCTTTATTGCCAAAGCAGATGAGGTCATTCGTAACGGCGGCGCCAGGATGCTTTTTGCCAGCAGCGATAATCCATTGCTAAGAGCGCTTCATGAAAAGAGTGGAGAGCTTTCCTCGGCGCTAGACGTAGTCATATTGCATGATATAAACGATATTCTTGATCTTGACGTAGCCATCTATTCCGATGGCAACAGCGGGCGGGTTTATATAAAGGCCGCATATCTGGAAACCCTCGCCGAAATATATTCAGGGTTGGAGAACGAAACGCTGAGAAGTGAATTGATCAATACTATTCTGGGAGCATTTAAATCCGAAGATGCGCAAGCCGGAGTTAAAAAGCCGCGCGGCCCGCCAGGATCCGAGCTCGAAACTGGACGAGCCGCGTCAATTCATCGCATAAGAGAGATGTTCAGGCTGATATACGAATACAGATATATTCCTACAGCATTCCCCAGGGAACGGCTAATCAAGCTGGCTTCTCAAATAATAGCAAACAATAGAAATGTTCGGGCGCTCAAAGAGTGCACATTCGAAGAACTTCTTGGCCTGTATCCGGACCAGGAGGAGACGAGGTATGAGAAGGAGCACATTGCGAGAGTGGCCAGATATGCGACGCGTGTAGCCAAGGGATTGGGCATGCGCAGAGAGTTTGCAGAGCTTATGGGCAAGATCGCCGCGGTGCATGATTTCGGCGGGATGGGGAGCCTTCCTCTCGTAGGACAGGATCTCGAAGCCCTTATAAAAGAAAACCAGCGGATCATACAGAAGTACGGCCTGCCGGTAAAGAAGTCGAAGGAAGAGTCCTTGGCTGCGCTGGATGCGTTTCTAGAGAGAAGGCCAGCACTTGCGAAGTACCGCCTTCCTGATGATGACAGGTTCCACCTGAGCATGGCAAGGGTGGTCGCCGGAGCATATGCTGAAGACGGCTCACCTATTACGCATGATCAATACCGGAGGATAATCATAGAATTCAGCCACGAGCATTTTGTCACCGAGAAGCTGAATGAAGCCGGCGTGACACTGAATCCTGCCGAGGAATTTGTCGTATGGAACCACTTCTATTACCCGCAAGATCTCAGCAGTATCGATAAGATAGCGAAGACGACAAATCTTACAGCCGAAGAATTGAAGCTGCTTCTGGATATCCTGGTCTTCTGCGATGTGTTCGAGAACGGCAATAATGCAGAACGCCTTCTCCACAGGCGCAACATAGAGTACCAGCCGCTGAAAAAGACCTTCGAGCTGTTCGACCGGTTCTACGGCAGTAAGGGACTGGACTCGCGGGTCAAAGAAGCGATGGTGCGGCTCGTAGTGGCAAAAGACCCCGGCATACGAGCGATACTCATCGGGGGCCGGCCTCAGGATACCAGTGATGCTATTCGGGAAGAAGAATTTGATGACGTGGGCGGGTTGCTAAGCGCTACGCAGAAGGAGGCCGAAGGCCCGGCGCTGTTCGTCGACCCTAAGACGGGAGAAGCGAGAGAGCTCAAAGACGATAGTGAGCATCCCGCGCTTAATAATGCGCTTAACTGGCTGGTATCTTTTGTTACGCCCCCAAGGGAGACATATGATAAACGCGGCGTGAGGAAATTGAAGGAAGAATCAATTAAGGAATTATCGGGAGAGAAGCTTCTCGGTTCCATGGATACGCGAGGTCCGCCGCTTTCGATATATGTTATAGATGACACCGCGTTAGAAAATGCTCTCCCCGACGAATATAAATACCTCGCCCGAGGCCTGATAACACATGCCGGCACATGGCGCGATCCTCAAACAAGGCAGCCCCGCGCACGAAACCTTTTTATAACACGCTCCGTATATGAAACATTAATATCTTCGGATACAAGTTCCGACATGCTGGATTTCTGGCGCCAGCATGAAATAGGCCACCTCATAAACAGAGAGGCCCCTATCGATTCATCATTAACTACCGACGAGCGCATCATGGCCAGGAGAATATTTAAATTAAAAGAGAGAGGCCTGGAATCGAGATCAAAATCATCTCCGGAAGATGGAAAAATTGTCGGCGGAGAGGCAAAAGTCGACTATAGGTCTGTCCAGGTTGAAATAAACCGGGAGTGCCTGAAAAATG
>Ga0315276_10005496_pt1 | contig 11673 bp, 8 predicted proteins | sample YL17G05_0_MG_FD_204542 | JGI IMG/M metagenome (GOLD analysis project Ga0315276, IMG submission 204542) | Sediment microbial communities from Yellowstone Lake, YNP, Wyoming, USA - YL17G05_0 | ecosystem: Environmental > Aquatic > Freshwater > Lake > Sediment | place: USA: Wyoming | collected... | reverse complement strand
ACTCCGACGTCTCGTAATGTTTTAGGCATTCCAAGGCTTGTAAAAAACTCCCGTGTTTTTTCGATTCCTTTTCTTGCGACTGTGAGGTCGTTTCCCCCTTTTATCCGCCATACGTTCTGTGCGTATTCAACTAACTTATCTGTGGTTTCTTCACTGAGGACATACTCCATCCAATACGGGGTTAAGATTGCTAAACCAATCCCATGGGTGACGTCGTAGGTTGCGCTTACCGCGTGTTCAATACCATGGGTCGCCCAATCCGTTATCTTCCCATAGCCTAAAAGTCCATTAAGCGCTAAACTACTTGTCCACATCAACTGCGCTCGTGCTTCGTAATTCGTCGGTTCTTTAAGTGCGATAGGACCATAATGGATTAAGGTGATAAGCAAGCTTTCTGCAATTCTGTTTTGTACAAATACGTCTTTGGTTGGACTAAAATATTGTTCTAGAATATGACTGAAAATATCAACGGTTCCTACTGCGGTCTGATTCTTCGGAACAGTGAACGTATAGGTTGGATCAAGAATAGAAAACCTTGGTCGGAGGAGATCGCTATGGATCGCAAGTTTTTGCTCTGTTTCTTCATTTGATATCACCGCGTTCCCATTCATCTCAGAGCCGGTTCCTGCTAACGTCAAGATGGTCCCTATGGGCAATGCTTTTTTTATTGTTGAGTCTCCTAAAAGGAACAAATCCCAGGGATCTGCCTTATGGTATACACCTACCGCTATTGTTTTTGCACAATCAATAACACTCCCGCCGCCTACTGCAATAATACACTCAATGTTCTGCTCTCTGCAGAGTTTTATCCCCTGTCGTACACTCGTGATTCGGGGGTTTGGTTGCACTCCAGGAAGCTCGTGATAGACGATAGAATTTCTGGTAAAGATATTCGTCACCGAATCATATAACCCGTTTTTTTTTATACTTCCTCCACCGTAGACAAACAGGATATTTTTCCCGTATGGTTTGAGTTCTTCACCGAGTCGCTCAATTTTATTTTTCCCAAAAAAGATTTTTGTCGAAATCGCATAATTGAAATCAAGCATTGGTCAGCCTCCGTTTTGCCATCTATGGATTTTCGGAATTTAAACATTAGTAAAGAAACAGCAGTTTTTTTAACAAATCAGCTGATGGTTTTTTGATTTGAAAAAAGGTACTTGACAGTAAGGAATCCTAGTGTTGTTCCAAGAAAGACCCCAATAATCGCAGAAATCTTTCCGAACAGCGCCATACTGACCGAAGTTTGTATTACATAACCACACAAGAGAATGGTTCCTGCCCCTATGACGTATTTGATGTTCTTGTCTGTTTTTTCTTTCCCATGGGGAATATACGAAGGAGCTTTTTTACGTATCTCCATATATCCCTGACAGGTGTCACAGTACCATTTATTGTTAGCAGGATCTAACCTCAGAGCTGAGAAACATTCTGAACAGTGTGGATGATGATAAAAAGAGGGTTTTGTTTTTGATTTTCCAATTTGTTTGATTAGAGGAGACCGCATACTTCTTTTCAGGAGAGTAGGTGCAAGGAGACAACTCGTGAGAATGAGGAAAAGAGTCGCGGTTCGTAACATATTTGCCATAAAACCTGTAGGGTCTCCGAAGATTTTTTGGTCGATGCCGGTCGTGACAACAATCAATGCAACAGACATGACAGGCATCATACCAATACCGATGCTGAGTGATTCTCTTTTGCTAAGGCCTGAAAGTCGCCCCCCTATAAAACCGCCTAGTACGTTTCCCATTAGACCAAAAAGGACAAAAATAAAAATGAATAATAGGAGGGCGTTTAGCTGCGGTGATTGTATGAGATATAAAAAGTTGAAACTTGCTCCAATCCATACGAAGAAAAGAGGGATAAAAAAAGCATAACCAATCGTTTTGATATAATCTGCGATAATATTTGCTTGCGGAGTCCTTCCGATAAAAAGACCGGCGATGAAAGCACCGATTATTGCGGTAATACCCATATTCTCAGCTAACGATGCAAAAATAAAGCAAATAACAAGCCCCATGGTAAGGATAAGCATTGGTGCTTTTCTTGTTACTTTTTTCTTTTTTGTATACGCGATGATAAAAAATCCTATTCCGATGGTAAATAAGAAGAAAAATGCGACTTGTAAGAGAACAATAAAAGAGTTCCCTCTACTAAAGACCAATGCGAAAATAATCATGGCAATAACATCATTGATAACAAGGACCGTATACAGAGCTAATCCAACACGTGTTGATAACAGATCCATATCTGAGAGGATTCGGATGGCCATTGTTGTTGAGGTAGCTAAGAAAATAGTACCAATAACTGCACATTGCAATGTGCTCATATTGAAAAGTACCCCCACAAAAAAACCGAGAATAAAAGGAATTGTGATTCCAAAGATACCAACAAAAAACCCTGTCTTTCTTGTCTTTTTTAACTCTCTCATATTTATTTCTAATCCAGCAGTAAACAGGAGGAAAATCACACCAATGAACGCAATTTCTTTAAATTCAGGGGAAGTTAAATTCAGATTGAACTTGAAGACCGATGCGCCAAAGAGGCTAAGTGAGGTGCCTGAAAGAGATCCGATGAGTACTGGACCAAGAACGATGCCTGCAATGATTTCTCCGATGACCCCGGGTTGTTTCATCTTTTCAAAGAGAACATTGAAGATTTTTGCAAAAATAATCGCAAGAGTAATTTCCAGTAACATCCCATGCATCCCTTAGCAATAAACCTATGGAGATGGGTATCGATTCTTGGTATTTAAAATCATGGAAAAATCGATTCTCAGAGATTTTAAATAACCTTCTCGTGATTATTAATACTGAAGACGATGAGTGAAAAACATTCAGTGATTACCGAGTTATATGAGCTCAAAGTAAAAGACCTTCTAGAGCCTATCGATGCAAAGATCTCATATGTAGAAAAAACAGATGCTGTTGAACAAGTTTTCTTGCTGTTGGGTAAAAAAAATCATGTCTGGGTAGTTGACGATAGTATCACATTACGTGTTCTTGGGGTTATTACTGAATCTGATACACTCCAGCTTTTTGCACCGCCCTACACACCTCTGCAATCTTTTGATAAGCCTACGCTTCAATCATTTCAATACGGGCTTGCAACGACAGCGGAGGAGATTATGTCCAAACGACCAATCATCGCAGACCTAAACGAAAAAATAATCAACGTGATAGCGAAGATGAAACAACATAAAATCAAACAACTCCCGGTTGTTGATGAAAATGAACGACTGATTGGCGAGGTTTCTTTGAATCGTCTCATTCACGAATATTCGAAGCGGCAAGCTGAAAGTATCAAGATGAAAAAAACCGAAATTATCTAAAAAAACTTTTTAGGACTTTTCATAATAGAAAGTTTTATATCAGAAGGGTTTATATTAACAAAGGGGGATACTATGAAGAAACACCTATTAAACCTAATAATCATTGGAATTGTATGTATAACACTACTTACCACCATCCAACCGGTTTCTGCATATTCACATGAAATGCAGAAGCAAAACACCAATACGCAAACCAACCAAGACATAGATGATTTAGGGATCATCGGCCCAAATTGGTATAACAAACCAGCAACCTATGCACAGCTCATTAGCTGGTACCAAGCTCTTGAAACTCTCCATCCGGGTTATATTGAGATATTCAAAGCAAACGAATTGTATGATACAGGTATTGCAACTGGTGGGTACGATCTCTATTACGTAAGAATAACTAACGAAACACGAGGTTTCCACAAACCAGAAGTTCTTTTCCTTGGCGGCCCGCATGGTGATGAAACTGTTGGAACAGTTGGAATGTTTTGGTTTACTGATTGGCTTATGCGTATAGCATTTACTGATGAACCTTGCCAGGACTACTCAAAGGATTGGTTAAGGTGGCTTGTAGATAATAGGGAAATCTACTTTGAAGTTTCCCATAATCCTTATGGATTTGACCACGGACCCAGTCGTGCAGACGGTAATGGGTGGGATCTTAACAGAGAGGCAGATATGGACGGCCCTGGACGGCCAACAGGTGGTATTTGGGCAAGTGTAAATGGAAAAACACTTCGTGCATTTGTTGATAACCATACGATACGAGTAGGATGTGATTTCCATGGTGGTGCAAGAATGATACTCTATCCATGGGGCTCTACTCATAGAAGCATCAATGGAATAAGTCCAATTACAGGATATTCTTATGAGTATGCTCCTCCTGATTTCTTTTTCTTTGATGCATCAAGTCTTCGATTAGGGAACTATATTGGTGATTACGGAGGAAACCTTAACAAATACAATATTGGTACTATTCCTGATACAGTAGAATATGAAGTAGAAGGAGGAATTGGTCAATGGGCGTATGGTGCTGATGTTGTGAAAAACCCGGTGGAAGATCCATGGGTGGTTGGAAATTACCCGGGTGCTGGCATCCTGTGGCTTTCTCCTGAAATGTCAGGTACAAAAAATCCCGCTGAATCAACATTTGGAAATGACACTCTAGCAAGATATGGTGCAGAGGTACGTCGAATCATTTTGCATCAAACTGATCTCGCTCAACCTTCTGTTTTATGGCAACAAGGAACTATTGATAACAATACGAATATTCTTCCTGACAGAACAATACCTCTAATTTGGCAGGTAAATGGCAGTCTCGTTGTAGATCATACCTTTATCCAATGGGGTAAAAATCCAGACCCAATCAATAACCCAGAATACTTTACATCCGATCATAATGAACACGAAGGGGCTTACTATGGAGGAACAGGATGGGACAATGCAGACAACGGACAAACACAAAGAATTACGTATATGGAGAATATCACGTCCTCCACACCTGGCGAATACTATTTTGTTGCAAAATCCCAAGTTGATCAGATCTATGCAAATGTTTTACGTCCTGAGGTCTATAGAAATAATCCATACTTGAGACTTCTCAAGGAAAGGACAAACGATTCCTACTATGAAGAACTTGAAGGAAGTGATGGCACCGAAAAAATCATTGGACAAACCTGGTGGTACAGCCCGATCATCCACGTCACGGTAACGACAGAAAATGAGGCGCCTAATAAACCAGCTAAACCATCAGGTCAAATACGTGGTAACGTAACTGTCGAATATACCTATACAACTAATACAACTGATCCAGATGGGAATCAGGTGTACTACCTATGGGACTGGGGTGATGGCACACAAAGTGAATGGCTCGGACCGTTCGCCTCAGGAGCTCAGGTATACGCTCAGAAATCCTGGAATGCTAAAGGGATTTATAGAATTAAAGTGAAAGTCAAAGATATCTCTGGTGTTGAGAGCGCATGGTCAGATCCACTTCCGATTACAATGCCGACAAGCAAGAGCACACAGATGATGTCGTTACTCGCACAGTTCCTTCACAATCTATTACAGATCCTTCAAAATCTATTGAAATAAAACCTAAAAAGGACTATTGAAACACTGAGTTACCAGTTCAGGAATAGACCGTAATCCCACGGAATCTATTTCTTTCTTTTTTCATAAATCCAGATGATTGAATGAGATTGAAAACATTTAATAAGGGTCACCGCATCAAAATTTATTATCAGTTGTAACTTGGGGGATAAAATGACAACTAAGAAAGTTATACCTATGAAAAAAACAAGTTTAGAAGACGCAGTCAAGATAGCTGAGAAAGGCACCCATTGTGGTATGTGTAGAATCGATTTTCTTGGCACAGGTTTATGTCCTTCAGGTAAAAAACATGGTTTTTTAGCATATTGGCCCCAGGGACGTATGGAACTTGTGAAACATTTGAACGAAGGTCGAATTAAACCCACAGAAAAACTAATTGAGATTGCACATTCCTGTACTCTTTGCGGCATCTGTGATAAGCAATGTAATTTTGCCACGCAATTGAGACCAGAGAAAGTCGCCCGGGCATTGAAGGAATATGCCGAAAATTTAGATAAGGAGAACTTACAAAATATTCCTGAGGATGATATTCTCCGAGGACTCCGTGAAATTGTTGGGGAGAAATGGGCGACCAATGATCCTATTATTATTTCTTCCTATGTGAGATCAATTATTCCTCCAGATGTGGAATTGAATTTCTATATCGTTATGCCAGAAAACACCGAGCAAGTATCAAAGATTATTAAATACGCAAATAAACATAACATCCCTTTTCTGCCACGAAGTGGCGGAACAGCTTTATCCGTAGCTACACCAACAATACTCTCAAATGCCACGAGCTTGGAACAAGGTATTGTTATCGATCTCTTAAGACTCAACAAGCTTGAAATTCATCCTGAAAGTAGCACCGCAACCGTCGGTGCTGGAATAACTTCCTTTGAACTGCAAAAAGCAGCCTATAAACAAAAATTAAGGGCAAATGTTGCAGAAGCAGGGGCTCATGTCTGTGCCAATCTAGCTACAACTGGAATTGTTACTACTTGGGGGAATACCTATGGTTGTTTTGCAGATAATTTTATTGATCTCGAACTCGTGGATAACGACGGAGACATTAAAAATCATCGGGATATGGAAATATCAAACCCCTATACGACTGAACATGGATTTACGAACATATCGCTGAGTCCATCATATATCATCACAGAAACAACAGTAAAACTATATCCTGTTTTTGATGATGAAGAAGCAGTGTTCGTCCCCTTCGATAACCTCGAAGATGCTCTTGATATGATCATGAGCCTTGGGAAACGTGGTGTAGGGTTATCACTCGCCGTTCTTTCCTATAAATATCTCGCTGAATTTATTTGTCCAACACCTCAGATTGCTAAAGACTTTGAAGATATTTGTAAAAACTATCTGAAACTGAGATATGTGGTAGATGTTATCTGCAATAAAGATGATAAAAAAATCGTAGAAGAAATGGCAGAGTACACTATTGATCACTCCATGTTGAAAAATTTAATATTGGGTTCACCGAAACTTGCCTCACTGAAAGATAGTGAATTCATGAAGATACTTTCAGAGGAAGAAGATCCCCTGAGGGCTATCTTCGCAGGTCCTATGAAGACACATTTTGAGAAAGGCTTAGATGCCTCACCTGAGCAATTAGCCAAAGTGTATGATAAAGATTTACAGGATTTTTTCAGAAAGGTCTATTCTAAACCTGAAATGACGGATGTTGTTTGGCTTCACGCATTCCGAATATTACCTTCGCGATTAATGAGACAGCGGATGGCAATGGGTCCTGGAGGGGCGGTATGGGCAGGGGATAAAGATCACGTCCTGAAATGGGTTCATATGTTTGCAGAAGTTGGAGATAAATATCACTTGGAACATGCACTTGGTTTTATTAGCCCTTTGGATAATGGGAAGTTTATCTATATTGAATATGATTATTTTTATAACCACAATGATCCAGAGGTAGCTAGCAGAATAAGTAAAACATTACTTGAAACAACAGAGAGATCACTCGTACTGGGCGGCGTATTTACCCTTATTAACTATCTCTTTAAAGGCATCTATCGGAAAGAACACGTTCTTTATCCATTGCTGAAAGGATTAACAAAAGAAGAACAAATAATGTTTAGGGAAGTGCTTCACTCTGTATTAGGGGAGTTTGAAGAATGGTAAAATTTTTATCAGAAGAATGGATTGAATTTGGTAAAAAGTATATGATTGAAAAGCTCGATCCAGAAAAAGACCTGAAAAATTTAACCACATCATTACTTGGCATAATAGAACATGTTCCTCCTCATGATACAACAATGAATTTCTACTTGGAGCTCAAGGATGGAAAAATACATGATTTTATAGTCAACACCGGTAATACTTTTAAAGGAAAAGAAGCAGTTTTTATCATACGAGGAAACTACGGCACCTATAAGGATATCCTCGAGGGGAAGTTAGGGACGGCAATGGCTCTTCTCAAAAACAGGTTGAAGATAAAGGGGAGTAAAATGGAGGCACTAAAAATAATAAAACCTCTTGACGGCGTCATCGAATCTTTACGAAAAATCACTGATGAATTTGAAGAATAAAACAGTATTATAAAAAAGAAGGACGAACTGTAATTCTAAAAAATTTGTTAAAAATTATTACGATGAAATTTTATGGTACGCCCACTCTGGGATGGTTATACAAAGGTTCACATGTTAATATACTTCTTCTGTTGCATCCCTCTCCCAAAAATCCATGCTTTTTTTCTTTTTTCAAGACTATGACCTAATATATAAATCTTTCATCATTTTTGAGACAAACATTAACACGGTTTTTGTGGTTGACATGCTCTGCACATTTCATTAAAGGTCCCATCTTTATTGACAAACGTGTTAACACCTAAGTTTCGTCACAACCCGGATAGTGTTTCGTCAACATAAACACTCATATCCAAGTCATATTTTATAAAATCAGTTTGGGGAGGATTATTGAACGTGTCTCATGTCGTGTATAGTCAATTAGTGTGTTCCAATGCGAAAAATCATAATGGATATTTAAAATCGTTCACACCCAAAACCAGACATAGGAAACGGTAATGTCGTATTCAATCTCATAGGTACGAATGGTAAGATACCCCAAACATTAGTTATTAATAATGGTGGGTGTTGTTAATTTTATAAAACCCATGTTTTAGGGCAGGAACGTTAGCATGAAACTATGGAAATATGGTATAGTGTGTACAGCATTATGGATGCTGATCTGTGCAAGTTTCACTGCATCAGCAATAAGTTTCTCTGATCCCACCGGAGACGTAAGTTATGGTAATACGTCAGATTATTTTGGCGAAGTAGATAATAAACCAAACGTTGATATCACACAACTCTCCGTTATTGCAAAAAGTAATAGCGTAACGCTGAGTTTAACAGTGGCAGGGGCTATTCAAATCTCTGAAGATGTGGGGTACTTGGCTTACGTTAATTCCACTGATACAATGTATGGTATGTCTTTGAATAATGCTCAAATAATTGGATGGTCCATGAACAGGAGTTCCGAAATAAGTGAATATGCAAACGAAAGCGTAACAGTCACTGGCGATACACTCAGCGCTGTCTTCAACCTGCGTGGTAATACGTCAATAGTGACGGTTTACGGGCTCACAAAGGAACGCACACTTACTCAGAGTGGTGAAACTGACAACCTTTGGATCGACCATGCGAAGTACGCGTACACCCCCGATTCAACCGATACTGACGTGAATACTACCAACAATACAGATGGGAACAACACCAATGGTAATACTGGGACGTCGCCAGGAAAAAAAACACCGGGGTTCGGATTATTCCCCGTCATCGCAGCAGTCACAATTACAGCAATACTTTTAAGACGACGACGCTAGCTGTTATCCATTCGTTACTCTTTTTTTCTTTTAATAAGTATTCCTTCTTTAAAAGCCTAATCTTACAGCCTTTAGGTTTTGATAGTAAAGTATTGGACAAACATAAACTCGGTTATTAACTCAGGTTTTTGTGCTAATCAACATGTTTCCTTTTTCGTTTCCAAAACATAACTAATGCTATTGCACCAATTACTACAATGATTTCAAAACCAGGTGTTTTTGGTGGTTCATTATCACCACCTTTTGTGAACACATACACCGATCCAGAAGCGTTTTTGTTGTTATCATCCTTTGGTGCTGCAATAAGAGCGATGTCCTCAAAAAGGGAAACAGAATAACCAAACTCATCGTTTTCTGCGCCGTCTGGAGCAATGAGTTTAACTTGCTGTGTCCAGTTGGCACCGGTGCGGGTGAATACGTACGCGGAACCAGAACCGAGTCCGTTATCATCATCCCACTTTGCTCCTATGAGAGCGTTTTCACCCGAAAGAGAAACAGAACTACCAAATAAGTCATTTGCTGCACCGTCTGAGGCGATAAGCTTTGCCTGTTGGGTCCAGGTAGTACCGGTTCGAATAAACACATACGCCGAACCAGAATTGTTTCCGTTATCATTAGCTGCTGGTGCTCCAATGAGGACGGTTTCATCCGAAAGAGAAACAGAGTAGCCAAAATAGTTCCCTACTCCACCGTCTGAGGCGATAAGCTTTGCCTGTTGGGTCCAGGAAGTATCAGAGCGGGTGAACACATACGCAGAACCTTTAGAACCGACGAGAGCGGTGTCGTCATCAAGAGAAACAGAACAGCCAAAAATATCCTGTGATGCACCGTCTGAGGCAAGGAGTTTAGCTTGTTGTACCCAGGTAGTACCGTTACGGATGAATACGTACACAGAACCAGAAGATTCTCCCTTGTCATCATCCCACTTTGCTCCAATGAGAGCGGTGTCACCAGAAAGAGAAACGGAGTAGCCAAAAACGTCCCCTTCTGCTTCATCTGAGGCAAGGAGCTTTTGCTGCTGAGTCCAAGTAGTACCGACTCCGGTGAATACATACACCGAGCCAAAATCATTAATCAAAGAACCCGGTGCTCCGATGAGAGCGGTATCATCATCAAGAGAAACAGAACAGCCAAAAATATCCTGTGTTGCACCGTCTGAGGCAAGAAGCATTACATGTTGTGTCCAGTTAGTACCAGAGCGGGTGGTCATATACGCAGAACCAGAATCGACTCCCATGCCATCATACCCTTTTGCTCCGATGAGAGCGGTGTCACCAGAAAGAGAAACAGACCAGCCAAAAACGTCCCCTTCTGCTCCATATGAGATGATAAGCTTTTGCATCACAGTCCAATTCGTTGCCTGGCTTGCTACCGGAAAAGCAGTTACTATCAACAGTATACAAATAAGTATTTCAAATATTTTTTTTTTCATGTTTCTTTCGACTTCCCTAAATTAATATCAGATAAAATTGTTATTCTGTAGATTCATTTAAACGTTTGGAAAAGATAAAAATAAGAAAGAGAAGAAAAAGAAAGGGGATTCCTAGTACCCCATTAGTTGTTGTAGTATTGGAAACGTATGCGCGAACCGCTCGAACAACCTCTCCAAGAATGGGAATAATGGTATATTGTGTGAGCATGGCATTGTTACTGAAAGAGTCGCCCGGTCACTCTCTGCATAATTTTCATCAATAGCCTTGACCTTAATGTGGTAAGTCCCTTTTGTATCCCATGTATGTGATACAATCATTTCTTCCCCAGATTCATTCGACCCAGTAATGGTGGTAGTGTTATCCCACCAATCAATGTAGTATTTTACATCGTCTTGGTCAGGAACTGTTGTTTGAATAATATAGTCATACGAGGGTGACTACTCCCCGCTATAAATGGGGGGCTTCACGCCCCCGGTAGTCCTGGAGTTGGATAATCATCAAGAGAGGATTGTTGCAGTCGCTGATTTCTGACGTACTCCAGCACGGTTTCTGTGTCTGCGTCACCAAAACTATGGTAGAATTTTCCAGGACTCCAGAAACTTCCACGTGAGTACCGATATCGAAACATCGGTTGTCATATGAACAGTTCGTAGGAGGATGCTCCTTTCAGAAGATGTAGTGCTTGGGAGACGCATATAGTTGATGGAAGTTGTACGACTATATGAATATGATCAGGCTCGATGATACCGATGTTATATCGTTGAGCTACTTCGTGTAAAATGTCCTCGGAAAGCTTTTTATTTCCCTTTCCCCTAAACATGTTGTATCTGTACTTGGGGCACAACTCAAAGAGGTAGAGACTCTCTGGCCTATGCTATGGCTACCACGGACTAACTCCATAAATTATACTGCTGGACAGGGTTTCAAGGCACCCACCGCAGACAGGCGCGCCTATCCATGAGTAAACAAGTAAGTCG
>Ga0315276_10005492_pt1 | contig 11675 bp, 9 predicted proteins | sample YL17G05_0_MG_FD_204542 | JGI IMG/M metagenome (GOLD analysis project Ga0315276, IMG submission 204542) | Sediment microbial communities from Yellowstone Lake, YNP, Wyoming, USA - YL17G05_0 | ecosystem: Environmental > Aquatic > Freshwater > Lake > Sediment | place: USA: Wyoming | collected... | reverse complement strand
CAGCACCTTTGCCGGGGTTATTGAGCAGTATGTTATCAAAAAACACATTCGCGAGAGGGAAGAAGCGGAATCAGATGGCTTAGTTGCCGTAACGAGCAAAACCGGCGGCAAAGTCAAAAAGAAAAAACCCAAACCATTCTTCAGAACTTAACTCTTGGAACGATGTATGAGCTTAGGGACACTATCGTAGCCGTAAGTTCTCCGCCTTTGGGGGAAAGGGCGATTGTTCGCATATCCGGCCCGAATACCCTTGGCATATTACAGCAGATTCTCGACACGCCAATCGCCGAAGAAAAAAAAGGTGGTATTATAGCAGGCAGTGTAGCCGTCGATACCGAGCTGAAAATCGACGCGAAATTATATCTTTTTTTCGCTCCGCATTCCTACACCGGCGAAACGCTTGCCGAAATTCACATTTATGCCAATTCGTCTGTTGTAGAGGTCCTGTTGAAGGGCTTGCTGAACAAAGGTCTTCGAACGGCCGGGCCCGGCGAATTCACCGCAAGGGCGTATCTTAACGGCAAAATTGACCTGGCCCAGGCCGAAGCGGTAAATGAAATCATCGTCAGCTCCAATAGATTTCAATTGGCCGCAGCCGAGAAGCTTCTCAGCGGCAGGCTGGCCGAAACAACAGAAAAAATCCGTTCGGAACTGATGGATTGTCTCAGTCTCATCGAGGCAGGATTAGATTTCGGCGGCGAAGATATCGAATTAGAAACCGGCGCGGAAGCGGCTCAAAGACTCTCTGTTGCAAAAAGCGAGCTCGAGCAAATGCTGGCCAGCGGTATCACTTGTGAATCGGCGCTCGATTTGCCGGCCGTTGGAATCGCAGGCGCGCCCAACGCCGGTAAAAGTCGGCTCATCAATAAACTATCTGGCTGCGAAAGAAGTATAGTCTCGGCGCATCGCAAAACCACAAGAGACATTTTAACCAGTGTGCTGACGCTGAAGCACTGCCGGTGCGTGATGTTCGATTGTGCAGGGTTAATAATCACAGCCGAAAACATACTTGATGAATTGGCACAGCAGGCGGCGGTCGAATCGCTGCAAAATAGCTCTGTCGTTATATTCTGTGTTGACGCATCAAAAAAGGATTGGTCCGAAGATATATTAATACGTCAACTCATAACGCCGCAGGCCCTCATACCTGTCGCAACAAAATCGGATTTGCTCTCAGGGGAAATACTGACCGAACGCATCGCCGAGCTAAATAAATTATTTAGCGCCGACTTTTTGCTCATCTCCGCAAAAACCAATACCGGTTTGGAACAGTTGCGGGATGAAATTGATGAAAAATTAATCAAGCAGACACTCGGCGGCAGTTGTGGCGGGCTTGCAGAGGGGGCATCCGGCGTTGCAATTACCGCCCGGCACAGGCAGGCAGCTACAGAAGCTATCGAGAATGTCGGTCAAGCCCTTAATGAATTGAAAGCCGGCAATAACGAAGTTGCCGCGATGCTCCTGCGGGCCGCCTATCAGAACATCTCCGACATCGAGCAGCAGCACGTGGATGAAGAGATTCTCGAAAGGATATTCTCTCGCTTCTGCATCGGCAAGTAAAATTTTTGCCACAGAGAACACTGAGATTTCTCTCTTTAGTTATCTCACTGGTGGAAAGGTATCTGGTGGCAATTCATCAGATAATCTTTTTAGAGTTTTCCGAGCCCATTCAATGTGTTCCTTGGGTGTATAGTGTTTTTCGCCTTCTGATGGAAAATTTCTTTCAAGAAAATCTTGCAACGCATTAGATGCAACGAACTTTAAGTCAGGCATCTTTAATTCATTAGATAGTTTGTCTATTGCTCGTTGTCCCAACACAAAAGCGCCAATTGCTTCCCCCTTTGCTTTCTCGATATCTCCGACCTTTATCATTTCATCCATGTTTTTTAAATATTTTAATGTTTCTTCCCATAACTTGTATGTCTCTGGTTTTATAAGCATAATCTACATTCCTTTGGCTCTCATATCTCGTGTGCCTTTTCGCGGCAATACAAAATTTCTCTGTGTGCTCTGTGCCCTCTGTGGCTAAAAATCCGTGTTAATCCGTGGTTGCTATTTGTCTTTGGCCTCGAATTCAGCGTCGATTACATCGTCTCCGCCTTTTCGTTTGACATCGCCTTCCGCTGGTGGTGTCCCTCCGGCTCCGCCGGGGCCGGCTGAAGATGCCTGCTTCCCGGCTGCCTTTTCATAAAGCACCTTGCCCAGCTCCTGGCCGGCAGTGCCGAGGTTTTCAATGGCTTTTTTTATGGCATTGGCGTCTTCGCCTTTTATGGCCTCTTTCAAATTGTTGACGGCGTTCTCGATTCCGCCTCGGGTCTCGGCGGAGACCTTGTCACCGTGCTCTTTGAGCGTCTTTTCCGTCGAGTAAATCAACTGGTCCGCCTGGTTCTTCAAATCGACAACCTCTCTTTTTTGCTTATCTTCCGCAGCGTGGGCTTCGGCATCTATGGTCATCTTTTTAACCTCTTCTTCGCTCAGCCCGGAGCTGGATTTAATCTCAATCGACTGCTGCTTGCCTGTGCCCATATCTTTAGCTGAGACGTGCAAGATACCGTTGGCATCGATATCAAACGCAACCTCAATCTGCGGAATGCCTCGCGGAGCGGGCGGAATATCGGCCAGTTGAAATCTGCCTAATGTGCGGTTGTCCCTGGCAAATTCCCTCTCGCCCTGCAGGATGTGAATATCGACGGTCGTCTGGCTGTCAGATGCCGTCGAGAATATCTCTTTCTTGCTGGTGGGTATTGTCGTGTTGCGGTCAATCAATTTTGTCATAACCCCGCCCAATGTCTCAACTCCCAGCGAAAGCGGCGTTACGTCCAAAAGCAGAATGTCTTTTACGCCTGCGTCGCCTGCCAGTACAGCCCCCTGCACCGCTGCGCCGAGCGCCACAACCTCATCGGGGTTAAGACTCTTGTTGGGCTCCTTCTTGAAGATGTCTTTGGCGATATCATAAACCTTCGGAATCCTCGTGGACCCGCCGACAAACATTACCTCTGCGATATCTTTTGGGGCCAGCTTGGCGTCCTCCATCGCCTTGTAGCACGGGCTTTTCAGCCGTTCGAATACCGGCTCGCAAAGCGCCTCGAACTTGCTGCGAGTGAGCGTAATCTGCAAATGTTTCGGCCCTGAAGAATCCGCCGTGATAAACGGCAGGTTAACCGTAGCCTCAAGCTGTGTGCTCAGCTCGCATTTTGCCTTCTCTGCAGCCTCTTTGAGCCGCTGATGCGCCATCGGGTCCTTGCGAAGGTTGATGCCCTCGGTCTTTTTAAATTCATCCGCCAGATAATTTATCAGCACCGCATCGAGGTCGTCGCCGCCCAAGTGTGTATCACCGTTCGTACTGAGGACCTCAAAAACGTTGTCGCCGATGTCGAGAATCGAAATGTCGAACGTTCCGCCGCCGAAGTCGAAAATGGCGACCTTTTCGTTCCTCTTTTTCTCCAGTCCGTAAGCCAGCGCCGCCGCCGTCGGCTCGTTGATAATACGTTCGACTTTTAATCCTGCTATCTTGCCGGCGTCTTTTGTTGCCTGGCGCTGTGCGTCATTAAAGTATGCGGGAACCGTGATAACGGCTCGTTCCACACTCTCACCGAGATAATCTTCTGCGGTTTTTTTTAAATCCTGCAGAATCATCGCCGAAATCTCGGGCGGCGTGTATTCCTTGCCGCGAATGTTGACTTTGACCAGCTCTTCCGGTCCGCCGGTGATTTTATAAGGGACTATCTTTTCCTCCCCGGCGACTTCTTTATGCCGCCGGCCCATAAAACGCTTGATTGAGAATACCGTATTTTCCGGATTGGTTACCTGCTGATGCTTGGCGATTTGCCCGACTAACCGCTCGCCTTTATCGGTGAAACCCACTACAGATGGAGTTAGTCGCGCGCCGGAGGAGTTAATCAAAACCTTCGGCGAAGAGCCCTCCATCACGGCAACTACCGAAAGCGTTGTTCCCAAATCTATTCCGATTATTTTATTAGTAGCCATATTGCACTTCCTTTCGTTTTTCTATTCTCGTTATATTAGCGTGCAAATGCATCGCTGTAAATAAAATACGCAAAAGCCGTGCCATCTCCGGTGCCGAGTCCGTTCATATTTCTTAACCTGTTTGCTTACAAGGGCTTATGTTTTGCCATAGTCGTTTTTTAATTTCTTATTTTCAGCTTATTGTGCCATTTTGGCAGATGAATAGTGTATAGCCGATGGCATTTAGTGTGCAGGGCAAGAACTATCTGTATGGATATATATTATTCACTAAACTCTGTGTGCTGTACGCTATCCGTTCAGTGCCGAGCGGATGATTTTTGCCCTGAGGATGTCCCTGTGGGCTGCGTCCAGCGTTTTCCCGCAGTTTAACTGCAGATGTGCAGGTTGAGTGAGCATGAACAGCCGGTTTATGGTTGTAATGGATAGGCCCGCCTGCTTATCGGCAATGCCGGCGGCGCTGATATCGCAAAGCTTCTTTATCGCTGGAGTTGAAATGCCCATACGCTCGTGCATATTGATGCCCATCCGCAAATGGCTTAGCAAAAATAACGCCTCCTGCGAGCTTATCAAGTGTGCGTTTCGCAACAGCGCCATTGCACGGGAGATTTTGTCGTCGAGGACGTCTGGTTCCTTCGAGAGCAGCTGGTTCCTCGCCGCATTTTCGTATTCGACAATTTCGGGAATGATAACGTTTTCAAATTGCGCAACGACCTCGGCCTCCGAGACGCCAAGCGATACCTGATTTGAGAGCTGATAGAAATCGCCTGCCGCCTCAGTGCCTTCGCCGAACAGTCCTCGCACGGCCAAATTCATGTCCCTCGTGGCGTTTAAGAATTTCTCTATCTGGCCGGTCATCTTCAGCGCCGGCAGATGCAGCATCACCGAAACCCTCACACCAGTGCCCAGGTTGGTCGGGCAGGCCGTCAGGTACCCATAGCGAGGGCTAAAGGCATAATCTATTCTTTGCTCTATCATATCGTCGATGCGGTTTATCTGCTCGGCACACTGGGTTAGCTGCAGCCCGCCTTTCAGCGTCTGAATTCGCAGATGGTCCTCTTCGTTAATCATAGCGGTGAAAAATTCTCGCTGGGCGATAACTGCCCCGCGAGGGCCTTTGCCGAAGGCATGGTTCCGGCTGATTAGATGCCTTTCCACCAGCAGATGTCTGTCAAGAACCGGGGTCTTGTCCACGCTGAGATAAAAGATTTTATCGCCGAGCTCCAGCGACATCAGGATATCTCTTAACTTTTTGAGTATCTCGGCTTTTTCAGCAACAGAGCAGCGGCTTAGGAATTTGTACCCTGCTATGTTCCTGGCTAAACGAATCCGCGAGGATATAACAATGTCAGCCAGCGGACCTGAGCCGTTAAACCATTCGTTTATGTCACAGCTTATATCTGTCAGCTTCATATCTATTTGATTAAATGGTAAATTACCAGTTACCTAATTCTTTATTCCAGCTGGTTCATTTCGTCCCGCAATCTGGCGGCCGCTTCGTAATCTTCGCTTTGCACCGCCGCTTCCAGCTGTTGGCGCAGTGCCGTAAGCTTTATTTGCTTTTTTGTATCCTGAGGCATTTTTGAGGGGATTTTGCCGCAGTGGACCGTTTTGCCGTCGTGGGCCTTTTCAATAAGCGGCAGCAGTGATTTCTCAAAAATCTCGTAGTCGTATGGACAGCCCAGTACTGCCTCCTTGGTGAATTGCGATAACGTAAAGCCGCAGTGTGGGCACGAGAGCTCCTGCTCGGTATCGCCAAACAGCTCATCGTCCGATGGCTGGGTTGAAAGCAGACCGCTGAGTAATTCATTTATGGAAAGCTGGCTCTTGACGGCTATGCCCTCTTCCTGCGCACAATGCTCACAAAGATGCATCTCGCTGCGCACCCCGTCGGTTATCTCTGTTAAATGAATGGTTGCTTCTTTTTTTTGGCAAACCTGACATTGCATATTAATAAACCCTTCCCGGATATTATATCAGAATTACATCTCGATAACCATTAAATTTATAGGACCCTCCCCCGCGGGTCGATTTGGTATAAACGGTCGTATATATTATATCGGCATTCTGCATTAGATACTTGTCCGCCTTCGGCGGAATCGTCAAATTCGCAAGACCGCTGTAGGCGGAATCGTTTATTTGCTGAATTTTGCCGAGCAGCCCGGCTCCTCGACAACCTTTATACTTCGCAACTTCACGCCGCCCGGCAGTTTCGGCTCGATCTCATCGAATATATATTTTGCTACGTTCTCCGCCGACGGATTGTTCCGCTGGAAATAATCGATGCTGTCAAGCCGGACATTATCAAACCCCGATGTTATTTCATTGACCATCGCCTTGAGCTGCCCGAAGTCCATAACAAGCCCCATGCTATCAAGCTTGTCGCTGCTGACTTTGACGGCAACTATCCAGTCGTGTTGGTGCAGCGGCTCTTTTGAACCGTCAGGCAGGGTTAACTGATGTGATGCCCGAAACTGCGTTTCGATACTAACAGTGAACATCGAGCATCCCTTTTTACTTTTCAAGCCGTTTTTTCAATCGGTTATGAACATTTCCCGGGATTAGGTTTGAAAGGTCTCCGCCCAGTGAAGCTATTTCCCGGATTAACGTTGAGCTTGTGAAGCCATACTGCTCGCTGGTCATAATAAACACGGTTTCGATGCCGGTCACAGCGCGATTGGTCATTGCAAGCTGAAACTCGTGCTGGACATCGGTAAGACTTCGCAGGCCGCGCAGGATAACATCGGCCTTTTTCTGGGCGGCATACTTAACTGTCAGCCCGTCAAAGCCTTCTACTGATACGCCGCGTATGTCGGCTATCAGTTCAGCTATCATTTCCACCCGCTCTTCGGGGGTGAAGAGCGGATTCTTAATCGGGCTTCGCCCGACCGCTATGATAAGCTCGTCGAAGAGTTTTATGCCGCGATTGATAACGTCTAAATGCCCGTTTGTAATCGGGTCGAACGAACCCGGGAAAATTGCCCTTACAAATTTTTTAGCCATTAGTGCGTCCCTTCTTTCAGGCTGCCATTATAACCTCAATTGCCCAGCGGGTCAAATGGTTCATGCCTCGTGATTCGGGCCTATTCTGCAATAAACCGCAAAAAGGAGGGGTATCAACATTATACGGCTTGTTCTTTTTCTTTGGCGAGTGTGACGGGGATATCGAGCCAGAAGGTCGAGCCGCGGCCTGCTTCGCTTTCCACCCCGACAGCCCCTGCGAGCATAGCGGCCAACTCCTTGCTGATGGCAAGACCAAGCCCGCTGCCGGTTGTTTCACGGGTCAGCGAGCCGTCAACCTGTCGGAACTTCTCGAATATTTTTTCCTTGTCCGCATCGGCAATACCGCAGCCGGTATCGGCAACCGCAATCCGCACCATTTGTTCGCCCTGCATACTCGCTCGAATCTCAATCCTCCCCGTTTCAGGCGTGAACTTTACGGAGTTGCTCAAAAAATTATACAGTATCTGCTGCACCTTGCCGGCGTCCGTCAATAGAATCGGGATGTTGTCATCAACTGTTAATTTGACCTTGATTTTTTTCCTTTTTGTAAGTGCCGAGAAAGAGCCTGCCGCCGACCTGCACAGCTGCGGTATCGAAGTTTCTTCTATGTGCAGCTCGATTTTGCCCGCCTCAGCTTTTGCAAGGTTCAGCAGGTCGTTAATCATATTCAAAAGATTTTTCCCGCCCTCAATAATGTTCTCGGCGTATCTTCGACCCTTGTCCTTTTTTAGAACTTCGGGTTTTTCCCGCAGTATCTCCGCAAAGCCCAGTATCGCGTTCAGCGGCGTTCTGAACTCGTGCGAGATATTGGCAAGAAATTCGCTCTTTATTTTGTTGGCCTTGAACAGCTCGATGTTCCGCTCGGAAAGCTCTGCGATTTTTGCGTCCAACTGTTTGTTTGCCTGGCGGAGTCTCTCCTGGGCGGCCTGCAGCCCGTCAAGCATGTGGTTAAACGCCTCGGCAAGACGCTCGTATTCATCGCCTGTTTGTATTGAACTCCGGATATCGAGATTGCCCTCTGAGACGTTGTTTGCAATTGCCCGAAGCTGCCGGATTGGCCGAAGAATTACACGCTGAGTTATCACATAAAAGGCAACGACTGCCCCAGTGCCGGCAATCAGCCCTGCGATGATTATCCAGACCCTGTTCAACAGCACTGTTCTGCTGATTTCGGCGGCAGGCCTTTGAATTATCACCGCACCTATCAGCTCGTTTTGGTTGAATGGCCTCGCTGAGCCCTGCGGATTATGGCAGCTTATGCAGCTCTCAGTCGCACGGAAGAGCTTTATATAACTGCTGTGAAGAATGCCGTCGTATTTTGCCAGCAGAATATTGTCGCTTCTTTCCTCCTCGGCTTTTAGGGATTCAATCATCCCTTTTTGCTCATCGGTCAATGATGCTAATTGGCTTTCCCCTTCTTTTGTGAACCGAATCCATCGCATCTCGTGATTATTTACATCCGCAGCCATCCCTCTGCTGTCTAATGGCGGAGGGGCTGTTTCCAGTGGTTGCTTTTCTCGGAAGTGCCGTGCCAGCAGCATCTCGGTTTTTGCTCGCCCGGCAGCGAGAGCGGCATTTTTTGTCAATTGCCCCATCCAGATATAAGGCAGAAGCAGCGCCAGTATTAGCACCAGCACCACCGCCGCTCCGAATGCCGCTCTGCACTTTGCCGCCAGCGAAAACGGCGACAGATGCAAAATCGCCAAAATCTTATGATAAATCTGACGTATATACTTCCACATAAACTCAAAACCTGCTGCCGTCTATCCGGCCTTTTCTGCTGTTTGCCGCTTTAGTTTCGAGCGAAGCTATTGCTTTTGCTCTTCTACTTTCTGCTCAGGTTTGTGCGAGTGTTTCTGTGTTCGCAAATTCAGCTCGTCTAATTGTTTCTGGTCGACCTCGCTCGGCGCTTCGGTCATGAGGCACTGGCCCCGCTGGGTCTTCGGAAATGCAATGACGTCTCTTATATTTTCCGTGCCCGTAAGCAGCATAATCATCCTGTCCAGCCCGAACGCTATTCCTCCGTGCGGCGGAGCGCCGTATTCTAACGCCCGCAAAAAGAAACCGAACCGCTGATGCGCCTGTTCTTTCGAGATATTGAGCAGCCCGAAGACTTTTTGTTGAACTTTCGGGTCGTGGATACGAATACTTCCGCCGCCAATCTCGTAGCCGTTGACGACTATATCGTATGCCTGCGAGCAAATGTTGGCGGGGTCGCTGTCGAGTTTATGCAAATCCTCCGGCACAGGCGCCGTGAACGGATGGTGCAGCGAATCGTATCGCTTCTCGTCCTCGTTCCATTCGAACAGCGGAAACTCAACTATCCAGACAAACTCGAACGCTTTTTCATCGTAGAGCTTCAGGTCCCTCGCTACTTTGCACCGCAGCGGCGCCAGCACTTTATTGGCGCCTTTCTCGCTGTCGGCAACCAGCAGAATCAAATCCCCATCTTTGGCGCCGAAGCGTTCGATTATCTGCTGGAGCTGCTCGGCGCTGAAAAACTTGGCTATCTGGCTGGCCAGCGCCGTCTTGCCGTTTTCTTTTTTGGCCTTCAGCCACGCCAGCCCCTTCGCTCCATAGTCTGCCGCAAACTCCGTCAGTGTCTTTTCGATATCGCTTCTCGAATATTTTTCTCCGCCGCCCGGAACGCAAAGCCCTTTTACAATCCCGCCTTTTTCAATGACCGAGGTGAGTACCTTGAACGTGCTCGTCTTTGCAATATCGGTAATATCTCGCAATTTCATATCGAACCGCAAATCAGGCCTGTCGGTGCCGTAGTCCTCCATCGACTCTTTGTAGCTCATTCGCCGCATCGGCGCCGCAACGTCCACGCCCAGAATCTGCTTCCATATTTTCGCCACTAAGTTTTCGTGAACGCCGATGATGTCGTTGCTGTCGACAAAGCTCATTTCCACGTCGATTTGCGTAAATTCCGCCTGCCGGTCCGCGCGCGGGTCCTCATCGCGGAAACACCGAACTATCTGGAAGTATTTGTCAACACCACCTACCATTAGTATCTGCTTGAATAATTGCGGCGACTGCGGCAGCGCATAAAAACAGTTTGGCTGCAGTCTGCTGGGCACCAGAAAGTCCCTCGCCCCCTCAGGCGTGCTCTTCGCCAGCATCGGCGTCTCAACCTCCAGAAAGCCCAGATTGTCGAAATAATCTCGTGCCAGCTTCATTACCCGATGACGCACCCGCAGCGTCTTTTGAATCTCAGGCCGCCGTAAATCAATATACCGCCTGGCAAGCCGAACCTCCTCGCTTGTCTTTATCCCGTCCTCAATCTCAAAAGGAGGCGTCTTCGAGGTGTTAAGGATTTCCAGCTCCTGCACAGCCACTTCGATTTGTCCGGTAGGCAGTTTCGGATTTTCCAGCCCCTCGCCTCGCGGCTGAATTGTGCCTTTAGCGGCTATTACCCATTCGCAGCGGGTCGTTCTTGCCTGCTTGTGAATCTCGGGCTGAGTTTCGGGATTAAAAACTAACTGGGTCAGGCCTTCTTTGTCGCGAAGGTCGATGAATACCAGATTGCCGTGGTCGCGATAGGAATGCACCCAGCCGGCCAAGGTTACCTTTTTGCCGGCATCCTCAAGCCGAAGCTGTCCGCAATTATGTGTTCTTTTGAGCATCACAGTATCTTTCTAAAAAAAACGCTAAACGCTGCCCGTGGCTAAGCCGCCTGCTATACGCTAATACAGAACAATTGGGATAGTCTAACCCCAACAGGCGGGTTTCGTCAATAACGCGTTATATGTAATATCCCGGCATCGGGCTGTATCCCTAATTTAGCTTTCTTTTCCAGTTCGGCATCTTCAGCCGACACAGAACTCGCCGCACAAATTGGCCCTATAATAAATACAGCGGCATTTTTCATTTTAGCTCCCTTGATTAAACGGGTTCAGGCGTGGCCTTTTGCCTTTTATATTTGTTTATCACGTTAATTAACAACGGAATCTGGACGAAAAATAATAGTTAAGTCTCTGGCTTGATAAAGAGTTATAGGCTGTAGCAAGAACTATTACGAAGAACATTCTACAATTAAAATCAGGAGAGCAATTATGAAAATCACACAAAAGCACTGGACCGAAGGGGCGGGATGGAAAACTCTGCCTGCAAATGAAGCGGCCGAACAGGCACAATTGGTTTTTGTGTTTGGTGACAATGCCGTCCTCAGACAGGAATCACGACTGCAGGAAATCCGGCAGTTCTTCCCTCAAGGCCGTATCGTCGGCTGCTCGACAGCCGGCGAGATAATCGGCAGTCACGTTTTCGATAACTCGCTCACGGCAACGGGGGTATATTTTGAGAATACCAGACTGCAGTTCGCTGAAACTGCACTGAACAATATGGAAGAAAGTTTCGGTGCTGGCGAAAAACTGTGCCGAGCCCTAGATCCCAATGGACTGTCTCATGTTTTTGTATTGTCAGAGGGTCTGAATGTTAATGGCAGTGCTTTGGTTAAGGGGCTCAGAAGCAAGCTTCCTGCCAAAGTGGCTGTGACCGGCGGTCTGGCCGGGGATCAAGACAGATTTAAGGAAACTCTGGTGTTTCTGGATAATGTTTTAAAAAAGAACACCATTGTGGCGATAGGCTTTTATGGTGACTCTTTACAGGTTGGCTATGGTTCGAGAGGAGGCTGGGATTCATTCGGCCCGGACCGGCTGGTCACGCGTTCAAAAGCGAACATT
>Ga0315276_10005491_pt1 | contig 11675 bp, 8 predicted proteins | sample YL17G05_0_MG_FD_204542 | JGI IMG/M metagenome (GOLD analysis project Ga0315276, IMG submission 204542) | Sediment microbial communities from Yellowstone Lake, YNP, Wyoming, USA - YL17G05_0 | ecosystem: Environmental > Aquatic > Freshwater > Lake > Sediment | place: USA: Wyoming | collected... | reverse complement strand
CACCCTGACCGTCGCGTTCTTCTCGGTAGCGTGAAGTCGAAACGTCTGTGTGTGCGTGGTCGGTGGAGTCGTCTCACTATCCGCGGTCGATACTGCCCAGCTGATTGCTCCACCCGTGTTGTAGTGGTGATAGTTCTGCGAGATGTCCGTGACGATGTTGTTGATGGGAATGTAGAGCCGTTGGGCCAGCGCGGTTGATCCGATCTGAAGGACTCCGCCTCGGTGCATGATACAGAAGTTGCCGTCCCGACCCTTCATGTAGATGTCACCGGGCTTCGGTCGAGGACGACCACCCGAGTAGGTTGATCCTGAGAACGCGATGGCTCGTCCTGCCGTAGCGTCCAACGCGGTGGCGGGGGTGGTGCCAAACGGTGCATCATCAGTACCAACATCACTGAGTGTGGTGGCTGGCATGATGAACCCGATGACGACCGGAGGAGGCCCATCACTGGGGATGGCGAGCAAGCACTTGGCCCCGAGCTCCGGGAACATGTAGACACCCTCACCGCTATTGGGGTGGCAGTAGGGAGTCATGACCTGGATGTTCAAGAAGAACCGACGGTCAAACTGTGTGCGAACATCAACGGTCCAGGTCGCCATGTTGATATCCACGATCTTGGCTTCGTGGATAAACGCGGCGGTCGCACCCTCCGGCTGAATCCAGGGGACTCGAAACGAGCCCCTGACCATGGGGTTGCCTTGCCCCCCAGTGCTTACGCCTTTTAACGACATGGTTTCTCAGTAAGAGTGGGTTGGCACATTCTTCAGATGTCCAAGCCCAGGTGTCAGCGCCTTGGCCGAGGTCATACCGAACTCTGCACCGTACGCGATACCAGGAACAGGGTGCGTGCCGTGGATGTGAGATACCCCCGCGGTTGCGGCGGCCTGCTGCAGAGTAGAGGTGAGCCGGTTATGCTGCAGCTTCGCCATCCAATCCTCATGAACGTCAAACGGAATCATGTCAACACCCTTCAGAATAGGGGTGTGCTCGATCGGCTTCCTGCCAGCCTTTATGAGCTCGGCGTTCATTGCCTGCACCTTCGATGCAGATTGGAACTCACCGTGCAGGATACCTTCTGCATCACCAGGGTCACTGATCTTGGTCAAGTTACCAATGGCCTTGACGATGGTCTCGACATGACCACGCCGTACGCCCTCTTTCTTGTAGAGACCGTGTAGCTCATCGACCAAGAAGTTCTGGACCTTCTCCATGCTCCTGGTTGCCTTGTACAGATCGTGAGGATTGATCACGGTGCGGTTGGGATCTGTAAACTGATGCCCAGGAGTAACGGACATCCCAACGACCGGAGGCTGCCAGGGCTTGTACCCGCTGAGCTCATCTGCTCTCGGCAGACTCTCATGTAGCAGTCGACCGTGACGGTCTTTGTTCACGTGGTACGCGGTCTCACCAACCCAGATGTTCGCACCAGTCGCATCCCTCTCAATCTTTTTGATGACACCAGACTGACGCGATAGCACTGCTGAGTTAGGAATCTTCTTCGCCAACTGGGTCAACTGCTCGATGCGGGTGAAGTCATCCGTGAGCGCCTGGCCACCAGTACTGACAACACCGCCGCTGTGAAACGCCTTCAAGCTCAGCTGAATAGAACGCTCACCCAATGACTGTGCGGCCAGCAAGCCCAAGTTGGTTCCTACATTATGAAGCTTACCTGTCGGAGAAACGCCGGCACACAGCTGACACAGACCGACATGATGCTCGCACTTCAGAGGACTACGAACCAGCAGGCTGGCACTCTTGTCTGCTTGTCGGATCTTGCCAATGACGTTCGGGTCTAGCGTGGTTCCGGCAGGGACGACCAACCCCTTGGCAGAGAAGTCACGAGCGAGGATTCGATCGTGTATATCGCTCGAGGTGGCAGGCAACGCGATACCATGGCTTGTTCCACAGTCGTGACCCGCCACAACCAGGTTAACGGCCGTCGACATCAGCTGCTTGGACAGGGCACCGGGCTCTCGAACCTCCTGAACCTTCATGACGGTACCGCGACGAGCTCCACTCATCTGGGTCCAGTAATCGGCGACACTCAGACCTTCGGAGTACGACTTCGTTATCGCATGCGGGATGGTACGACCAGAGGCATCGGTAACAAGGATCGGAGCCAACACCATCTGCTTGTACTGGTTCCAGCTCGGCTTCGTACCGGCCATCTGCATGATCGCCAGGTTAGACGGATCCCTATGCATCTTTACTTTGTGGGCAGCGTCTACGTCCTGTCCAGCTCGAAGCCAGATATCAATGAGCTTACGTTCGCGCTCACCAGATGAAATCCTAGCGTTATCCAGAGCGGCAACTTCTTGACGGGCTTTGTTGAAGATTGGATCTCGAGTCGACCTGTCCGGTGAGAAGTCATCAAGAGAGAGGGTGTGTGTGGTCGTCGGGATGAACTGAACGTTCTTGCTTTGATTCTCCTTGGCGATGATGGCGGTGGGGCCCTGGTGATTCGGGTGTCGAAGCTCAATCGCACCAAACGACATGCCAGTACCCAGGTCTTTGAGCTTGTTGGCGTGAACACCAAGCTCCGCCGCATGATCCTTGGCCAGTGTCGTAAAGAGACTGTTCAACCCCTTACCGTCGATTGGATCTGACCCCCTGATGATTCCGTCCTTCATGGCCGTGGGTAGTGCATCGGCCAAGAGCAACCGGCCAACGGTCGTCTTGGTACCGGCAATCGAGACAGGATCGTTCACATGCAACGACCTGGACTGGGTCGCTTTGATAGCCTCGGCTGGTGATCCGAAGGACCGTGCGGTGCCAGGCCTGTTGGTGCTGAGTTTGTACAGACCGAGTGCGCTCTCAAGCGTAGGCTGGTACATGACCTTGCCGGTCGCTTCGTTGAAGAGGTTGTTCGAGGGAAACATCTTCCTCGCTTCTTCAACAGCGTCACGCCCTATCGGAACGTACGCCGACATGGTGTCACCATCGAAGTCGGCGTTGAAGCCACCGGTTACGAGTGGGTGAATCTTGATAGACCGCCCCGCCACAAGCTTCGGCGTAAACGCCATGGCTGAGTGCTTGTGTAGCGCAGGGTCACGCTTGAGAATGACTGGGCGCTCCTGCATGACGAGCTCGAGAGCTCGGCGCACCGCCTTGTTATCATTCTTGATCAGCGACTGTGCCTCAAGTGCGTGCGCGGCCGCACCGGTCTGAATGAGCTTGTTGACCACGAATGGCTTGTACAAGGTCAGCGCCTTCTTCTCGGGAAGACCTACCTCATCGAGCGCCAGGGATGGCTCAGGAACGATCACAGATCGCATCGACAGGTCTTGCCGACGGTTCATCAAGACGCTCTGGAAGTACCCCTCCTTGACCCTGGTTCCATGGATCTGATGAAGGATTCCTTTCGGGTCGTCATCTCCGATCTTACCGATGCCTACGATGGCCCTCATACCGTCGTAGGCGTTTTCACGCAGATCACGCAGACGCTCTGGAGCCAGGTTCTTACGGAGCGCTGGGTCTCCAAGCTTCTCGTTGACCTGCGCGAACTGTGAGTACAACCCATTGATGTCGGCCCACTTGATCTTGCCGTTCGGTAGGACAGGTGCTGGGCGCATTATGGGGGGCATGATCGGAAGGTTGTGTAGGACGTAGGCGTCCTGCGCCTTCATGCCGAGCTGGTCTAGAGCTCTCAGGTACTTGACCTTCTTGACCATGTGGTTCACAGCAACGGCCTCTACGCCCTTGTTGTTGACCAACGCCTTCAGCTGCTTGGTGCTAGCCGCCAGGTCCTTCTGAACATCGATCTGACTAAGCATGTGGTTGATGGCCGGGCCACCAGTCAGGGAACCTGCGGTACCCAGCGTGACCACACGACCGGTGGTGGTGAGCCCACTGTGTCCGGTGACAACAGCCTCGTAGTCCTTCTCTTTGAGCCCAGTCAGGCTGGTGATCGCGTGCTCATAGATAGGGTTGGGAATCGGCTCTGCAAGCTTGATGTGCGACCACTTCCGCCCACCGTGCCCACCCGTAAGAGTCGAATCAAAGAGACCACCGGGGCGTGGCTTGAGCTCACCGTTCTTGTCCATCTTGGACTCGAGCAGGTCCATGGGCTTCGGAAGAGCTCCACTGGACATCGACAAGATCTGCCGATTCGTCAACGGGCTGAGCTGGAACGTATGTCCGTTCTTCTCGATGTTGATTCCAGCTCCCTTGAGCATGTCCTCGAACCGCTGGAACGAGTACGTCTTCTTGGGCGCAGGTATGGGTGTGCCGTTCTGAATGGCGTTCCACACATCCTTGTGCTGTGACGCCCACCGCTTACCCTCGTTGGGCTGCGGGTCAATACCCTCGCTCTTCCAGGTCTGCATCTCCCGGATGTTGGCCTTGGCACCATGAGCCAGCAGAGCGTTCTGCGTGAACGGGTCGATGCTCTGACCTGCGGTCTTGCCTCCCTGCGATGGGATGAGGTTGGAGTCGTAACGCTCCATCTCTCCGCCGCCACCTATCATGCCGGAACGAGCCGCGATCTTCTTGTCGACCTGATGCGTCAGCTTCAGCATGTACTGGTAGCCAACCAACGTCTTGCCAAGCGCCACACCAGTGACCGGGTCATGGAGGTCTTCGGTGTCACTGATTCCATGCCGACCGAGTTCGTGCTTGACCGTAGCGACCGCATCCTTGTTGTCGAAGTTATCGACGATGTAGGGCTTCCCGGTCTTCTCAGCGATCTTGGCTGCAGCGGTCTCCAAGATCTGACCGATGTTGACACGACCAGGAACGCCAAGCGGGTTGAGCGCGACCTCAATGGGCTTGTTGTCCTTGGTCTTGGGCATCTCATGATCTGGAAGGATCAACGAGACGATGCCCTTGTTACCGTGTCGTCCCGTGATCTTGTCGCCGACCTGCATGGGCTCGATCGTACGGACGTGGACACTTTGGTTACCCCACTTGTCCTTGACGACAGCCACAACCTCACCCGAGTGGTCTGATTCCCACTTGACGCTATTGTCCGTGTGGATACCGGAGAGGCTTCTACGTGCCGCACCAATACCCATACGGTCCTGTAGCTTGTACGGACGCATCGCCAAGATGAGTGGATCACCAGGCTCTACGCGTGTCCCTACCCTAACGAGACCATCTGCCCCCAGTTTGCTGTATTGATCGCGGCTGTACACCGTAGGGTGCTGAACTTGGAATGACTTGGTATTCAACACCGTCTTGTCATCCGTCATGATCGACGGCTTATGCAGATGCATGCTCGACAGCTTCTTGGCAGCAGTCTCGCTGATGACAACACCATCCTCGAAGTTGTACCCCCTGAACGGTACATAGCCGACGCGAAGGTTACGGCCCAGCGCAAGGGCACCATCCTTCATGAAGTTGGTATCGGCAACGTTCTGACCCGCCGTGATCTTGTCACCGACATTAACGGTTGGTGTCGAGTGCAGCACCGCCTTCACATCATTGAGCGGGAAGTTATCGTACAGGTGCACACTGTGAACCTTGCCGGACGCCTCTTTGATATCCACTCTCTTGGACGTGACCTTGACCACAGAACCGGCAACCAACGACGGGTGCCCCGACTGCTTGCCAAGTAGCTCTTCAAAAGTACGACTACCTGGTTTGTCCGACCCGGTACCAACCTGAACAAAAGGCGCTTCTCTATCCTGTAGCGATACCGCCTGTGAGATGTGCCCCGACGCATAGGTTGCTCTGTTGCCGGAGTTACTACTGAGGAATGGGATCAGGTTAGACGCAGCGCTGAACAGCATCGATGGGTGACGCAGCACGTACTGAGCGGACCCAAAGGAGCCGGTCTCGACCTTGTTATCAGCCCCAGTCAACTGTACAGACCTACCAATGGGGGTTGGCACCCCGTTCTTCCAGGTAACTTGATCGGGCATCACTACCCTGGCGGCCAGCACCTCCTCAGAAGAAAGCAAGTCAGTCTTGCCTGTCTTGATGTTGTACATCTGGATCTTGGCGACGTTGCCTATCTTCTGCACACCGAGCGGTAGATGGAGAACGACACCACTCTTCTCAGACTCAGGCGTGTGGATGGGATCGATGAACCCGAGATGGCTCGGATTGATGAACTTCACCTCATCGTTGATCTGCTCGTTCTTCTTGATACCACCGTCACCCGTCACTGTTGTCTGCCTGGCGTTGGACAGCATCTCGACAGGATTGATCTGACTCGGTGTAGAAGACAGACTGTTCTTCGTGAACGTGTCCCTGATGGGGGCGTTGAACATGTCGAACTTAACGACATCTCGAACACCTTCAGCGAAGTTGATCTTCCTGGCGAACTTGTTCTTGATGTCTCGCTTGGTCGTCCAGTGGGTCAACTTCGCATGCATGAAGTCGGCGGTCGACCGTAGGTCTTTGAACTTCAAAGAGTCACGATCATCCTCGGGAGCTCCACCATGCACCTTCAGCATCTTGTGGGTAGCGGCGGTCAAGGCCTCGCCACTAACAAAGCTGAATGGCTTGCCCAGAGTTACCTGAGACGCATCAGGTCGCAGCCCTGACTTGGTAAGGGTGTCTACAAGGTAGGCGTGTGCGGTGGCTGAGTCTGCGGGCGGAGTCTTCTTGTCTGCTCGGTAGAACTTATCGACAGCAGATCCCACACCACGCGCCTGCTTGTTGGCGTTGAATATCTCTTTGCCCCAGGTCTTCTCTAACGTCGTGTCATCGACACCCATCGCCTTGATGATCGGGTACGCCGGGATGGCCTTGCTAGTACTCCGAGTCATCAGGAACTGCTTCGTGTCGGGGTCGAACGTTATCTTGAACGGTGCCTTGCCTGCGATGTTGAACTGGGTCTCGAGCTTGCCGGTCTGCTGACGGCGGACGTAGGCGCCGGGCTTCAACTGCCACTGGTTGGCAATCTGGTATTCCTGACCGTCCAGGATGAAGCTGTGTCGGCGAGTTGGCTTCGGGATCTCGGCGACCCGCATGGTTTTGGCGTCGATGACTTTTCCGGTAGCGTTGTCGACGAGTCGCATCTTGGCAAACACTGGAGCGGTCCAGGAGCTGCCCTCCATCTTGGCCTTCTTCTGGCTCTCGATGTCATCGGCGGCGGCATCCTCATCCCGAACTTCCAGCCCATCCAGCAGCAGCGTCTTCATCTTTCCTTGCACGGGAAAGTGCTCGGAGATGCCAGCAAGAGCTCGTTCTTGAAGGTCTTTGTAAACGTCCGTGTGCCTGATGTGCGCCATCGTCAGCCATTCTAGCCCAAAGGCTCGACGGTACGCGAGTCGAGATTACGGGATAAGAGTTTCAGAGGAGACTACATGGCTGACCCCAACAAAAGATACGAAGATTCTGGGGACGTATTCGCGTCCGAGCTCCAAGAGCTTTACGAACCTCCGGCACCCGAGCCCGAAGATAACAAAGGAGAAGAGTGATGTTTCTTCAGTCGTTCCTGATCGGAGGCGCCATCGGCCTCTGCAACGGAATCTTGCTCTGGCTCGGAGAGAACCAAGCCCGTGATAGTAAACCCGTACAGTGAGTACGTGCCCGTAATCCCAGGGACCAGAATGCTGGCCACGGATTACGGGCTGACGGGAGCAGAGATCGTAGACATCACCAACGACCAGCGCACCTGGACCGCTGTGGGTTTCTACGCCCCTGTCCCTGAACGATGTCTCGGGGGCATTCGAATCAAGCTGCTCGACCAGAAGGGGTTCACTACCTTCTGTAACCAGCGTGACTTCGAGATCTTGCTCGGTATCGCCAAACCGGGTGACTTCTGCAAGTGGACGGGGAAGCCGTACCCACACCCCCATGACGATGATGACTGGTTCGGCCTCTGCATGGACCTAGTGGACCTGCAGGATGACCTGTTCGAACGTGAGCTCGCTCTGAGAGCCGAGACTGCGGCGTTGCCAGAATCGTCCGAGATACTTCGGCGCATTCACCCAAACACAACACGTGATGGCGAGGACTATTGGATACTCCTTCGTGATCACGACATGATGACAGGGGTCGGTCCAGACACCCGCATCGAAACGCTATACGACCGATGGTCCTGTGTATCGCGGGACTGGTTGGATTGGATGAGAGTATGAGGGAACAGACAGACGAGGACGACGAGTTGTTCAGAACCATCATGAAGACCGAGCATAACTGCTCGGCCTGTGATGACCCGCTCTGCTACACCGATGAGGTCGTGGTGATAAAGGTGGTGGCGCCATCTTTCGAGAATGGCCTCTTCACCTATGCAGACGCCGAGGCCGATGATGGCGACTTCCTGTATGAACCCAGGTTTGCAGACTACGGGTGCTGGGAAGATGCAGCCAATGAGGTGGGTGAGCTGGTGGAAGACTTGCCCCCCATAGAAGATCCAGCTGCCGTGCTGCTGTGCAAACTCTGCAGCAGTGGCATCTTACTTGGGGAGCTCATGGGGCTGGTGACGATGGGTGAACTTCACTGTTCTCAGCGTTCTCCAGATATCGCTTCAACTACTATATTCGAAGCGCAAGACCCTGACCCAGTAACAATCTGCATAGTCTGCCTGCGCAAACTGTCTGACGAGTTCCTAGATCTATGGGACTCGGTCGGTCAGGGGGACGAGTGTGAAGAGGGCGCCACGATTCGATGCTGGAGACTCAGTTGTCCTGGAGCAGCCGCCTGTCTGCTGAAGTGCTCATGACGAAGATCAAAATGTCAGAGCACGCTTTGAAGCGACTCCGTGAGAGATGGCCATCGGCGAACTCGCTGGATGACCGGTTCCTCACAGAGTTGCTTCTTAGCCAAATAGAACAGGCAGACGTAGTGAACGATGCATATGACACGGCAGGTGGTCGGTACTATCCAATCAGTCTGCAGGGTGAAGATGGGTATGCCGTCGTCAAAGACGGAGCTGTAAAAACTGTAATGCCAACCCGATACTGTCAAGAAGTGGATGAGGTAAGAAATGGCCGCAAAGAAACTTGAAGTCAAACGCGCGACTGTGGAACGGCACTTTGTCGATCTGACAACCCTGGTGATATCGACACCCCAGGACAACCCGGCGGACCCGAAGTGCCGCTGGGGATTGCCTACGGTGTTCTGGGGAGGATCTGGGATCGGCAAGTCCGATCAGATCCGACAGGCTGGAGCTCGAGCTGGCCTGCACGTTGAAGTACTGATGCCGGGCCAGCAGCAGCCTGAGAACTTCTCAGGTGTCCTGATCCCCAACCCCAGTAGCCCCGAGGGTGTCACCATCCAGTGCTTGCTGCCGGCGGTCCGGCGACTGAACCGTCTGGGCAAGGGTATCCTGTTCGTCGATGAAGCGGCCAACGCTCCACCGGCCGTTCAGGGTGCGATGCTCGGCATGCTGCTGGACCGGATCGTGGGGGAGACCGATATGGCCCCTTTGATTCGTATCCTGCTGGCATCGAACCCGCCGGAACTTGCAGCCGGTGGATTCGGCTTCGAGCCACCCACCGCCAACCGCATGGCCCACTGCTTCCTCGGAGCGCCCAGCTGGGAGGCGTGGAACCGGTGGTTCATGTCCAAGAACCAGCCGATCAAGCCGACTGGTGAAAGCCTGGAACCGATCATCATCAACGCGTGGCCCACGATCTACCCTGCGGTCCAGGGCATGATCTCTGGCTTCCTGAACGCTCACTCAACAAGGCTGTACGAGCAGCCCGGAGCCAACAGCCCAGAAGGTGGCTATGCTTGGCCAAGTCCCAGGACCTGGGACATGGTTAGTAAGGCGATGGCTACTCGCCGAGCTCTGAAGCTACCGGAGGAGTTGGATAACATCATATGTGCAGGACTGGTCGGAACAGGTGCCTCCGATGAGTTCTCGACGTACAGACGCGATGCGGACTTGCCGACTACTGAGGACGTACTGGCAGGCAAGTGGAAGATCGATAAGAAGCGTATCGACAAGACCCACGCAGTGCTGGGTTCGTTGGTGCCTTACGTCGGTATGCAAGCAGAGGGCAAGCTGCGCTACGAAGCAGCCGTGAAGGTCTGGGCAATACTAGATCAGGTCTGTGATGCCAACCTCGCCGACATCATCACCGACCACGTCGAGATCATGATCAACAACTACCAGCTGGGTATGACCGGCAAGGCTCCGGACGATGTCAAGAAGGCGGCCGAGAAGGTCGTCAAGCGTCTCTCCCGAAGTAAGGTCGGTGAGTACATGGGTACGCCGTGACCGAAGAGGAGATTGAGAACAAGTGTGCGCAGGCCCTGGAGAACTCCAGGGCCCTCGTCCGCTTTCGAGCCCCCTACGTCACCAAGACTCTGTATGGCTTGATCCCTCACCTGGTACCAGGACTCGACACCTTGGGGGTCAGCCGCAACATGGTGCTGGTCGTAGACCCAGCCTGGTATATCAAGCTGTCGACAGAGGAGCAGGGTGCCTGCCTGATGCACGAGATCTCGCACATACTTCGAGACCTTGATCGTCTTGCTCAGTTCCCCAACAAGGATAGGGCTAACCAGGCATTCGATATCCCCATCAACCACAGCCTTCGAGAAGGTGGATGGAAGTTACCCAAGACCGCGCTGTACCCAGAGACCTTTGGGTTCCCCGTGGGTCTTACTGGTGAGCAGTACTATGACCTGCTCGAGAAACACAGCGATGAGGTTGAGAAGAAACTAGAAGGCACACAAGCCGGTCTAGGCGCTGGTAAGTGCGGTAGCTGTGCGGGTAACGCAGTGGATAAGGCGCTGGAAGAGGCACTCGACAAGTCCATCGGACGGACAACCGCTGATGTCGACCACATCCGGCACGCAACCGCCAAGGACATTCAAGAGGCGGTGGCACAGGGGCGAGGCACAATACCTGGGACACTCAGCGAGATACTGCCTCCTGACCCAGACGCACCCAAGAACAAGATATCGTGGAGGGTCAAGCTCTCGAGGATCCTTCGGCGGTGTACGGGCCGGACAATCGCAGGTCGTGCCGACTACTCGTACAAGCGGCTGGCTAGGAGCTCGTTCCTGACCGGCATGATCAAGCCGGGAATGGTCTCGCATGCACCGATCATTGCGTTCGTCGAAGATACCAGCGGCTCCATGGGGCACGAGCAGACCAGAGAGGCTCGTCAGCAGGCGGTCGATGTCATGAAGCAGCTGGGCATCGAGTCAGCCTGGTGGATCAGTGCAGACGCTGCTGTTGCAGCTCCTCCACGTATCCGACGGTTGAAAGAGATTCGTGAACTACCGATTGAAGGACGTGGCGGCACCGACTTCAGTCCGGCAATCGCACTGGCCCAGACGTTACGGCCAAGACCCGACATCCTCATCTACTTGACCGATGGGGATGGTGCGGCACCGGCAGAGCCACCACCCCGCATGGAAGTGGTCTTCTGTATCGTCCCCAGCTACTACAACCAGTCGCCCGCCGATTGGGGCCACACCGTCATCATCAAGGACGAGGTGGCGTAAACGCAACTCCGACGCGGTTTCGGGCATAAGAATCATGGAGAACAAGCACAGCCATGCCGGTTGTGAGCTCCAGGAGAACTACTATGGACAAAACAACGACGGACAACGGCACCTCCAAAGATACCACCCCGAAGGTCGAGGCCTTCAAGGAGGCCTTCAAGGAGGCCTTCAAGATCGACGGGCAGGTGGAGAAGGAGCGGCGGGCGGTGGAGGCGGCTGAGGCGAAGGTCGAGACCGACAAGTCCTCGGCCCGGCTCAATGCGGCTCGAGCTGAAGAGCTCGAGATCAGGGCGAAGATCATGATCTTCGCCCTCGAAGC
>Ga0315276_10005490_pt1 | contig 11677 bp, 16 predicted proteins | sample YL17G05_0_MG_FD_204542 | JGI IMG/M metagenome (GOLD analysis project Ga0315276, IMG submission 204542) | Sediment microbial communities from Yellowstone Lake, YNP, Wyoming, USA - YL17G05_0 | ecosystem: Environmental > Aquatic > Freshwater > Lake > Sediment | place: USA: Wyoming | collected... | reverse complement strand
GTACGCCGGATACCTGACTACGCTGATGGGCCAGAGAGCCGACGACAAGAAGCTCAAAGATATTGAAAACAAAATAAGAAAATCAGCCGCAAATTATAAGGTTTAAATATTCTCCTAACTGATTTACTATTAAGCGCTGTTAGTCTAGTGGTAGGATCGCTGCCTTCCAAGCAGCTGACAGGGGTTCAAATCCCCTACGGCGCACCAATTTCTACAAACAAAGCCTTTATATACCTTCCAAACTCAAAAGAGATGATATGGAATCATTCAGAAAGTTAGGTATAATAGAACCTATACTCAAAGCAATAAAAGATGAGGCGTTCGAGAAGCCTAGCGAAATACAAGAGAAATCTATACCTTATGTTTTATCCGGACAGGACATCATAGCAGGATCGGCGACCGGTTCTGGCAAGACGCTGGTATTCGGAGCAGGAATAATACAGAGCTGCGAGAAAACCAGAAACATCCAGGCTCTGGTGCTAACTCCGACCAGAGAGCTCGCGGAACAGATAACAAAGGAGCTCAAGAAATTCTCAAGATACAAGCCGCTGGAAATCGTGCCGATATACGGCGGAGTGGCGATAAACCCTCAGATAGACAACCTAAGGAAAGCCGATGTCGTCGTCGCGACCCCTGGAAGGCTTCTGGACCACCTGGAGAGAAGGACCATCAAGCTCAACAAAGTCAAGATTCTCGTGATTGACGAAGCTGACAGGATGTTCGACATGGGCTTCATAAAAGATGTCGAAATGATATTCAGGGCGTGCCCGAAAGAGAGGCAGACGCTGCTGTTCTCGGCGACGATAAACAGGGACGTGTCGCATCTGGCGTACAAGCATATGAAGGACCCTGTGGAAGTATCCGGCGAATCATTCGTCGACCCGAAACTGCTGACGCAAATCTACTATGACGTCACCGAAGACATGAAGATTTCACTCCTTGCCCATCTGCTAAAGAACGACCCGACGGCACTGTCGATGGTATTCTGCAACATGAGGCACATCGTCGACTTCGTGGTAAACAACCTCAGGGCAAACGGCATCAACGCCGAGGCGCTGCACGGAGGATTCAGCCAGTCGAAAAGAAACACTGTACTAGGGCAGTTCCATGCAAAAAGAATCAAAGCGCTGGTGTGCACGGACGTCGCCGCAAGAGGACTCGACATCAAAGACGTAACTCATATTTACAACTACAACATGCCTGTCGAAAGCAAGCAATATATACATAGAATAGGCAGGACTGCAAGGGCGGGCAGCGAAGGGAAGGCTGTAAACTTCCTGTCGAGAGAAGAGCATGATTATTTCAGAGCGGTCGTCAAGGAATACGACGTCGATATAAAGAAAGAGCCGATGCCTGAAGTAGAGCCGATAAAGATTGTATATCGCGAGAGGCGCGCGAGATTTGGCGGCGGAGGCGGAAGATTCGGCGGCGGTGGAAGACCTTCATTCGGAGGACCAAGAAAATCGTTCGGCGGAGGCGGAGGAAGGCCTTCAATGGGAGGAGGCCGCGGAAGACCATCGTCCGGCGGAAACCGCAGCTTTAGAAGAGAAAGACGCGGCTGGAAGGGCAGGGTATGAAATACGCCATCTGGAAGAGGATGAAGGAAGACAACCAAAAAATAGCCAAAGAAAGGATAACGATTCTGGACAATCAGATAAAAAAGCGAAAAGACGAGCCGGAACTGGTGAAAAGATACAGCTTTTTGATAGGAAGGCTTCTAAAGAAATACAGATTGAGCAAAAACAGATGAAACGTTCTGTAAAGCGTCCGAGACATAGCTTTTTAAACGTTGGTTGACCAAATAAAGAAAAGGGTGATGATTTGCCATTAACGCGACAAGTAGAGCCAAACAAGCTGATAAAGAGACTAGCAGAAGAGCTCAAGAAAGATGAGCACATAAAACCGCCAGCGTGGAGCAAGCACGTCAAGACCGGAATGAACGCCGAAAGGCCGCCAACTCAGGCTGACTGGTGGTTTTTGAGAGCGTCCGCTATTCTGAGGAAGATTCATATGACCGGGCCAGTCGGAACGCAGAGGTTAAGGACTGTGTACGGCAGCAAAAAGAGGAGAGGCTCGATAAGGCCGCATCACGCGCAAGCAGGCGGCAAGATCATAAGACTTATGCTTCAACAGCTTGAGAAATCGGGCTATGTCAAAAAATCAGAGCAACTGAAGAAAGGAAGATTAATAACGCCCAAAGGCCAAAGACTGCTGAACAGGATAGCCAGAGTGGTCAAATGAACGAGCAAGACAACCAGATGGCCGAGTTCGAGAAACTGAAAAAAGACATCCTATCAAAGGCATTGAACAAGGAGGCCGCTGAAAGACTCGGCAGGGTGAGGCTCGCCAATCCTGTGGTCGCTGCGCAGCTCGAGGTGTATCTGGTCCAGATGTACCAGACAGGAAACCTGAAAGAAAGGGTGAATGACAACCAGATGAAGAAGATACTGGATGTACTCACAGCGAAGAAAGAGACGAAAATCAAGAGGGTAAGAAAATGATAAGGATTGAAAAACTCAACAAACTGAACCCCAGAGAAGAAGCTCAGGCAGCGAGATACATCGTCGATTTATGCATCAACAAATCAAGTGATATGATGACCGATGACATGTACGTCACAAAAAGAGACGGCACATTTTATATTTCAACGAAATGATGGTGATTTAATGGGAGCAACTAAGTGGCTTGGCAAGAAACTGAGGCTGATAGCAGCCAGTAAAAGGACTGCCGCGCCCAGATGGATTGACATCAAGAAGTTCGGGAAGAGAGCCAGAACCAGAAGGACGAGAGTCCATGTCACAAAGCACTGGAGAAGAGGAAGGCTGAAGGTGTGATATCATGGCTGAAGAAAGAATATACACAATACCTTTCAGGGAAGCGTACCTCAAGCCGAAGACTAGAAGGGCCAAGATAGCGACCAGGCTTCTCAAGGAATTCTTAGCAAAGCACATGAAGTCAGAGAACATCAAGATAGGCACCTCGATAAACCATGCCATGTGGGCAAGAGGAATACAGAAGCCGCCTCGACACATAAGGATCCACACTATCAAAGTGAATGACATCGTATATTCTGAGATGATAGACACTCCTATAAAGACGCCTTCGAAGGACGATGTGAAGAAGAAAGAGCAGAAGGAGCATGCGAAGAAGGATAAGATAAAGGAAGAGAGAAAGGAGAGGAGAGGCAAGACCATACAGGAAGAGATACAAGAGGAGCACGGCAAAGGCGGGGCAGAAGGCGTGGTCCCGAGAGAGTCCGACCTAGATGGAAAGAAAGGGGAAGACGCAAAAGACAAGCAAGAGAAGCACTCCGCTTCGCAGAAAGAGACAGGCAAAGCATAGGCATTTAAGTCATTTCTAATCAAATGAGATTTATGGCATTCAACTTTTTCAGAACTACTTTCAACGGCGACCCGAACATAGGTCTTTTCAGCAGGGCGACCAATAAACTCTGCCTGATGGGCTCAAACGTCAGCGGGAAAGCCAGGGAAAGGATGGAAGAGACTCTGGGCGTCAAGGTCCATATGTGCACGCTCGCGGGCACAGACCTCATCGGAATATTCTGCTCATGCAACAGCAACGGCATCGTCGTGACAAAGCTGATAGAAAAACATGAACTGGCGATACTGAAGAATCTGTTCGGCAAGGTGGCTGTCATAGACTCAAAGGAAACTGCGATAGGCAACCTCGTCCTGTGCAACGACAACGGCTGCGTGATATCCCCGAAGCTGAAGAAGTTCAAAGACCAGATAGAAGAGTGCCTGGGTTGCAAAACTGAGATAGGCACGCTGGCTGGCTTTGACCTGGTCGGATCAACGGGAATAGCCAGCAATGTAGGATGCCTGTGCCACAGAGGAGCTTCTGAAGAGGAGCTGAAAAAAGTTGAGGAGATGCTGAAGGTGAGAACGGATATAGGAACAGTGGCTTACGGCACACCGTATATAAAAGCAGGAGTCATAGTTAATGATAAAGGCATAATTATATCTCAGAGCAGCACAGGACCGGAGCTTGGGCGTGCTGACGAAGTATTCAACCCGGAGAGGTGATGTTGATGGATGACAAACAGAAAGATTTCCAGAAAAAGGTCATGGAGATGAAGATGATAGAGAATGCCCTCCATGGCATACAGGTCAGAGAAGAGGAGCTCGTCAGAACCGTGGAGGATCTTCAGAGATCCAAGGAAGCACTTGAAGAGCTTGACAAATACGACGGCGCGAAGACGATGATACCGCTCGGGAGCGGGAACTTTGTCATGGGAAAGATAGAAGAGGCTGACAGCGTTCTTGTCGGAGTAGGGGCGGGAGTCGCTGTAAAAAAGAGCAGAAAAGAAGCGAAGAGGCACCTTGAATCAAGGATTCTGGAAATCGAGTCTTCCCTGAAAGAGATAGCTGACCAGACCAATCATATGGTCACAAGAGCGATACAGCTCAGAGAAGACGTCGAAAGCCACCATCATCACGAGTGATGATAATGTTTGACTTCCTAAAAAAGAAACTCAAGGAAGGGATAGAGAAGATTTCTAAGACTATCTCCAGAGAGGAAGTCAGCATAGAAAAGGTAGAAGCCGCTTCTTATGAGGTCAAGCAAGAGGAGATAAAAAAAGAAGAAATAGAGCACAAGGAGCAGCTGATAGAGCAAGCAGGGATGCAGGTCACTCCTGAAGTGGAAGAGATTCTCGAGAAGCCTTATGAGGAGAAACCGATAGAAGCTGAACCTGTCATAGAAGAACCTAAGATTGAACCTCTGATAGAAAAACCTAAAGAAATCAAGCATGAACCAAAACCAGAGCCGATCAAGGAAGAGCCTAAGAAGCCGGAACCAATCGAAGAACCTAAAGTAGAGGAGAAACCTAAGGAAAAGAAAGTAGGATTCTTGGGAAAGCTTCTCGGCAAGAAAACGGAGGAAAAGGAAGCCGGGCTCATCGAGAAGATAAAGAAGAAAATCACCGAAAAAGAAATCGGCGAGCAGGACATCAAAGACATACTTTGGGACATGCAGGTCTCCCTGATGGAGAGCGACGTAGGACTTGAGGTCGCTGAGAAGATAGTCGGCGATATAAAGAACGCCTTGGTAGGAAAATCCGTCAAGAGAGGGGAGATAGAGAAGATAGTCAAAGAAACCATGAGGGCATCGCTGAAAGAAATCATGAATGTACAAGTCATAGACATCGTACAGACCGCGAAAGCGAAGAAGCCTTACGTCATAATATTCCTCGGATTCAACGGCGTCGGAAAGACAATGAGCATAGCTAAGCTGGGCAATATGCTCAGAGCAAAGGGGCTCAGCGTCGTGTTCGCCGCTGCAGACACGTGGAGAGCGGCCGCATTAGAGCAATTAGAGGTCCACGGCAACAACCTCGGAATAACAGTGATAAAGCAGAAGTACGGCTCTGATCCCGCTGCTGTAATATTCGACGCTGTCAAGCATGCGCAGTCAAAGGATATCGACGTCGTGCTGGCTGACACCGCAGGCAGGAGCCACTCGAACATCAACCTATCAGAAGAATTAAAGAAAATGTGCAGGGTGAACAAGCCTGATATGAAAGTGCTGGTGATAGACGTCCTGACAGGAAACGACGCAATAGACCAGGCGAAGCTGTTCAATGACGCCGTGGGTGTGGATGCGCTGATACTCACGAAAGCCGATGTGTATGATAAAGGTGGAGCACTGATATCCGCGCTGCACACTCTACAGAAGCCGATAATATTCTTGGGAATAGGACAGGGCTACGAGGACGTGCAGATGTACGACCCAGACAAGATTATACGTCAACTGCTCGATTAAGGTCTAAGCTTAAAAAGAATAAAGTTCTAGAATATCTATGCTAGAGAAACTCGGAGACGGCCTGAGGGAAGCTTTGAGGAAGATAGCCAAAGTTGGGTACATCGACGAGGCGACTGTAAATGAGCTAGTCAGGGACATGCAGCGCGCCCTGCTCGGCGGAGACGTCAATGTAAAGCAGGTGTTCGAGCTCACGAAAAGGATAAAGGAAAGATCGCTCAACGAGAAGCCCCCGTCAGGAATGACACCGAGAGAGCATGTTGTCAAAATAGTCTATGAGGAGCTCGTCAAGCTTGTCGGAACAAAGCATGATGTCGCCGCAAGGCCGAAGAGGATGCTCTTTGTGGGACTGTTCGGATCAGGCAAGACTACTTCTATCGGCAAAGTGGCAAGATTCTACCAGAAGAAAGGATTGAAACCAGCGCTGATAGGGTGCGACGTCCACAGGCCTGCCGCCATGGAACAGCTCAAGCAGATAGCAAAGCAGATTAATGTTCCAGTATACGCTCCTGAGAATGAGAAAGACGCTGTGAAGATAGCCAAGACAGGCATAGAGATGTTCGAAAAGAAGAATGACCTACTGATTTTCGACTCGTCTGGAAGAGACTCGCTGGACCAAGAATTGGCCCATGAGCTGAAGAAGATGGGAGAGCTTATCAAACCGGATGAGGTACTGCTCACAATACCGGCTGACTTAGGACAGGCTGCCGGACCGCAGGCAGAAGGGTTCAGCAAGCTGGTGGGAATCACAGGAGTATTTCTGTCAAAGATGGACGCAACAGCCAGGGGAGGAGGCGCGATAACAGCCTGCTCCATAACAGGCGCTCCTGTCAAATTCATAGGCGTAGGGGAGAAGGTCGACGCTCTGGAGATATTCGACCCCGAGAGGTTCATATCAAGATTGATCGGGTTCGGCGACCTACAATCATTGCTAGAGAAAGCAAAGGAGATAGAGTTCAAGCCGGAGACGGCGAAGAAGATGATGTCCGGACAGTTCACGATGAACGAATTCTACGAGCAGCTGCAGAGCATGGGCAAGATGGGCTCGTTGAAATCCGTCCTAGAATCGATACCAGGACTAGGGATGAAGATGCCCAAGGAATTCGACGCCGCAAAGCAGGAAGGGAAGATGAAGAAGTGGAAAGTCATCATAGAGAGCATGACAAAGCAGGAAAGAGAGAATCCGGAACTGATCAATGTATCAAGAGTAAAGAGAATAGCCAAAGGCTCCGGCGTCGAGGAATCTGAAGTAAGAGAACTCCTGAAGAACCACGAGAAGATGAAGAAGATGATGAAGATGATGTCCGGCGGCGGAATGAAGCACGGTATGCTCGGCAAGCTAGCCAAAGGATTCAAGGGAATGATGTAGATGAGGACTTTCATTCTTTTCGCAAGGAAGGCACGCAGCGACAGCAACTTCAGCATTGAAGATTTGCCTGGATCAGGCGGCAGGATGGATTTAGTAGCGAGATGCATCACAGCCGCGCTGTGGCTGTCTCACAATATAAGGGACGACGCAAGGATCTACGTAGTTCTGAACGGCCCTGGGAACCCGCCAGTCACAGTATGTTTTGACGGATCAAAGATAATGAAGGTATCCACTGACGAAAGAGCAACCGCAATGTGGATAAGAAAAGTTCTTGACGAGAAGTTCGACAAGGAGTGGCACACCACGTACAACGGGATAATGATCGCGAGGAAGAGCTTCCAAGACATCGTCAAGGAGCTCAAAGACAGCAAATTCTACGTGCTGCACGAGAACGGGGAGAGCATCGACAACGTGAAGATAGAAGGGGATCCCGTGTTCATACTCGGAGACCATCTGGGAATACCGGACAAGGACGAGAGTTTTGTGTTCAGATATGGCGCAGAAAAAGTGTCATTGGGAAAGCAAGTATATTTGGCCAGCTCGTGCATATCGGTGATAAACTGGGTCTTAGATCAGAAAGATATCGTCTGAGAGCGGTACTGAGGAAGCAATCCTTCACCATAAACAGTAATTTTAGCCTTTTCACATTCATGAATAAATTTTTTAGAAGCATGTATATGATCACACTTGCTTTCAGGGCCTTCAGGCGATTTTTCAGAATATCTATCTCTGACAGGCTTCATATAACATATATCACAATCCATGCTCTGGCATACTATGTCGAATTCTTGCCTCAGCTTAGACGTTTTTACATCTTCCATACCGATATTTGCCATACAAAGGCATTTAAAGGGACGATATAAAGTAGTTCTATGCTCAAGAAAGTCGCCAGGATTCTGGAGATGAAAGTTTGCGACGCGTGCCTCGGAAGGCAGTTTGCAAAACTGCTAACCGGCTACACAAATGAAGAGCGAGGCAAGATTCTAAGGAACGCTCTGGCTTTCGAGCTCGACAACAAATCCATAGACCATTCCAAAATAGACATGTCAAACTTCCACAACATCAAATTCAGGGAGAACAAAGAGCTGGAACACAAAGACGGATTCTCGTGCGACATATGCGGAGGCTTCTTCCAGCACGGGATAGAAAAATACGCAAAAGAAGCCTTGAAGAAACTGGAAGGCATAGAGTTCAACACATTCTTAGTCGGGTCAAGGCCGAGCAAGAAGATGCTCGATCAGGAAGAGAAGATATGGAAAGTCGGCGGGATAGACACGGTGGAGCCGATGAAGGCCGAGATAAACCGAGAGGTTGGAAAGATCCTCGAAAAGATGCTGAAGAAGAAGGCCGACCTCAAGAAGCCTGACGTCGTGATAACGCTGGACCTTGAAAAAGACAAAGTCGAGCTGACAATAAACCCGGTGTACATCTTCGGATACTACCAGAAGATGAAAAGAGGCATCCCTCAGAGCAGATGGGGGACTCCTGGAAAGTACAAGACATCCGTGCAAGAGGAGATAGGAAAACCGTTCTTGAAGTTCGCAGTTGACCACAAGTTCCACGGAGCCGGCAGAGAAGACATCGACGCGCTGTGCCTGGCTTACAGGCCCTTTGTCCTAGAGCTGGTGCAGACCAAGAAAAGAAAGCTCGACCTTAAGAAGATAACCAAAGAAATCAACAAATCCAAAATTGTCAAAGTATCAGAACTGAAGATAAGCGACATGGAAGTCGTGAGGAAGGTCAAGGCGGCGAGAGGCGACAAGACCTACAGGGCGCTGATAAAAGTGGACAAGCCGTTAGCAAAAGAAGACCTGACCGAGCTGAAGAAGCTCGTTGGAGCGTCGATAAACCAGAGGACTCCCACCAGAGTCGTGCACAGGAGAGCCGACCTGATGAGGGAGAGGAAGGTCAAATCGATATCAACAAAGTACAAAGACAAGAAAACATTCGAACTGGTCGTCAAAGGCGGCGCCGGATTATACATAAAAGAGCTGATATCCGGAGACAACGGCAGGACGAAGCCCTCTGTATCGGAGATTCTAGGCAGAAAGGCCGTCTGCAAAGAGCTGGATGTCATAAAGATTGAAAAGGATATTTAAGCTTTTTTCTGCATATCTATCAGATGGGGATTGTAAACGAAAAACTGAGAAGGCTTCATGACGAGCAGAGACGCGACTATATTGATGCTCAAAGTGGCTCACATAATATTTATAAGGATATTGAAGTAGGGAAACATCGCAAAGAAGAGATGCTCATACAAGATATTCTTGTCAACAAGCGCCTCCGCCAAAAATACATTTCTAAAATAAGCTGCGCGGAATATGAAAAAAAGTTCTCATTCGTCTGCCCGAAGGTCAAATATGACATCACATACGGCGGAAAAGATGTGAAGAGTTACAGCAGAAAAGAAGGAGTGAAATACAGGGGAAAGGTTCATGACATCATAATCTGCATCAGACCGAGATTTGAAGAAGAAAAAGAAAACCTCAATATGAGAAAATCTAAAGGCGTGCAGGGCGGGATAAAAAAGGATACTATGATGCCGTGGTGCAATTCCGAATGCCCAATGTACAGAGAGTGGCTCGAACAGATATCGAAAGAGCAGTTAATAATTCGAGAAGACCCTGAGATAGCGCTCGCCTACCATTTCTCGCTGGGCTGAGCCCATTAATACAACAGATTTATAAGCATTAGCGCTACAAAATGTTCCTATGGTAAAATCGCACGGCAGCCGCAGAAGGACAAGAGAGCTGTTCAGGAAGAGCACGAGAACCACAGTCAACCAGTACCTGAGGCAGTTCCCGGAAGGGTCAAAGGTTGCCATTGTGATAGAGTCCGGATCCACCAACGGGTTTCCTTTCAGAAGGTTCCAAGGGAAGACCGGGACAATCATGGGAAAGAGAGGCAAGGCGTTCATCGTAGATTTCAAGGACGGCGACAAGCTGAAGACCATAATCACGAGCGCAGAGCATCTCAAGGCGCTTTAGATCTTCTTTGAGACATACGGACCGTCGTAAGAGTAGCCGTTCTCTATGAAATACTTCTTAACACCTATACCGGAGATTATCGCGACCTTCTCCATACCGAACTCGGCTGACACCTCTTCGGCAGCTTTTAACAATCGCTTACCGTAGCCCCTGTGCTGCCAGCCGTCGCCAGCGTTAGCACCTATGTTGACCTGCGGGCCATAGGTGTGGATCTCTCGGACTATCGATGTCCTTGAGTCAATCTCAGGGCGCATAGACTTGTAAGGTATCCTCAGCCTCAGTAGCGACACCAATATGTTGTTCTTGGTGTCCTCAAAGGACAGAAATATCTCCCTTCCGCCAGAGGCGTCGTAATCGAACCTTTTGAGTTCTATCGACTTCTCATCAATAGGCTTGCCGTCATGCTCGGAATGGCCCACTTCCCTGCACCTTATGCAGCTGCATTTTATGCCACGGTTCTCCAGCTCCTTCTTTATGTCGTCACGGAGATGAGAAAATACACAATCAGATACAATATACTGCGCCGGAAGGTCTCTCATTACTCGCATTATCCTGACATACGGAGGCACTATCTCCTTGATCCTCACTATAAGGTCGACTATCTGCTCTGTCGTATAAGGCACGTATTCACCATTATAATATAGGCGCTCCAACTCGGTATTTTTCATCACAAACGTCGGATAAATCTTGATCTGATCTGGCTGGAACCTTGAATCAGAGAATAGCGTTTTGAAGGCCTCAAGGTCCTTTTCAGGGTCAGATCTAGGCAATCCGAGCATCATATGGTATCCGAGCTTGAAGCCGTAGTCCTTGAGGCGCTGCGTGGCGTCGATGACATCTTGGGTTGTATGGCAGCGCTTGCAGTATTCGTGAACAGAATCATCTAAAGACTGAACGCCGATCTCAACTCGAGTGCAGCCGTACCTGAGGAAGTTGTCAAGGTGCTTCTTTTCGCAGTAGTCTGGCCTTGTTTCGATGCACAAGGCGACTGCTCTGTGCTTCGCTATCTCATTCATCTTCTGGGCCTTTTCAAGACTAACACTGTCGCAGCCGTTCAATCCATCAAAAAGGCCTTTGATAAAAGACTCCTGATAATCTTCATGGTAAGCGGAAAAGGTCCCGCCCATGAGTATCAGCTCTATCTTGTCGGTGTTGTGGCCCATCTGGCCCATTATCTTCAAACGAGCTTCCACCTGCTTTCGGGCATCATAGCCGCAGGCGCTGGCCCTTAATACAACAGGGCTCTTATCAGAATAGCTCTTAGGAACACCGGGCTGGCTGGGGCAATAGATACATCTGCCAGGACACGGCCATGGCTTGAGCATCACAGCAAGCGGAGTGACGCCGCTTATCGTTCGAATGACCTTCTTCATTTCACCGCTCCCCTTATTATCCTGACCACTTCCTCGGCCACCTGTTCCAGAGGCCTTGAAGAATCCACGACATGATCGGCCTTCTCGGGAGTGTTGCCATATCTATTGAAGGACGCCTGAACCACGTTATTCCAAAAACCAAGGTCGAACTTGGTATGACCCCTCTT
>Ga0315276_10005489_pt1 | contig 11677 bp, 13 predicted proteins | sample YL17G05_0_MG_FD_204542 | JGI IMG/M metagenome (GOLD analysis project Ga0315276, IMG submission 204542) | Sediment microbial communities from Yellowstone Lake, YNP, Wyoming, USA - YL17G05_0 | ecosystem: Environmental > Aquatic > Freshwater > Lake > Sediment | place: USA: Wyoming | collected... | reverse complement strand
TTGAGGTTTTTCCAGATACTTGGAGGTTCAATGATTTCAGAAGGGTCCGTAATATTTTCTCTGTCGACGACCGACATTTTTCGATCGTTCTGATGGACCGGTACAATGCAAAGAATATGAAGGAGGACACCACGATCCTATTGGGACCTGTAGAGAACCTGGATGAACCGACCCTTGGCAAAATAATGCGTAAATTGGGCCTGGTCACCTAATCAGATTGGACATTCCCAGGTACGACAATCCTCCTTCTGACACGTCCCGTTCCGCGAGCCAAGCCTCCGCCATCCATAGATTCTTCATGCACTTCGTCGATCGGACCGGAAATCGCACTGCGCAACGCATGTCCATTCGTGGCGACCATTCCGAGGCCAGACCATTCCACTCCCGTTAGCCCCAGAGCCCCCGCGAGAGGGCGAGCCTGTCCGCGTCGACGGTCTTGAGCCTCCCGACGGCGTCCGCGAGGGGCACGTCGACTATCGCGCCGCCCCTCGCCGCGGGCATGAGCCCGAACCTGCGGGCGTGCGCCAGCTCGGCCGCGCGCCAGCCGAACTGGGTCGCCAGCACGCGGTCCATCGCGCTGGGGGGGCCCCCGCGCTGCAGGTGGCCCAGCAGGACCGAGCGCGTCTCGACGCCCGTGCGCCCCTCGATGAGCTTGGCCAGCTGCTCGCCGATGCCGCCGAGCTTGACGTGGCCGAAGGCGTCCCTCCCCTCGTCCTTGAGGACCAGCCCGTCATCCTCCTTGAGGGCCGCGCCCTCGGAGACCGCGACGATGGAGAAGCCCCTCCCGTCCGCGCCCGCGCGGTCCTTGACGACCTTGCAGACAGCGTCGAGGTCGATGGGCTCCTCGGGCAGGAGGATGACGTTGGCGCAGCCCGCGATGCCGGCGTACCAGGTCATCCAGCCCGCGTGCCGGCCCATGATCTCGACGATGAGGCACCGGTGGTGAGAGTCCGCCGTCGTCGCCAGGTTGTCGATGGCCTCCATCGCCCTCCCGATGGCCGTGTCGAACCCGATGGTGAAGTCCGTCGCGTCCAGGTCGTTGTCGATGGTCTTGGGCACGCCCACGCACGGCACGCCGAGCCGGGAGAGCCTGTTCAGGACGCCCAGCGTGTCCTCGCCGCCGATGCCGATGAGCACGTCGACGCCCTGCTTGGCCAGCTGCGAGCGGACCCTGTCCGGCCCGCCCTCGACCTTGAACACGTTCGTGCGGCTGGTGCCGAGCATGGTGCCGCCCCTGTCATGGAGCCCCTCGAAGTCCGCGGCCCTGAGGAGGACCGCGCTGCCCTCCAGCACGCCCTTCCAGCCGTCCCTGAAGCCCAGCACCTCGTGGCCGAGCTGCGCGCTCCTGATGACCAGCGCGCGCAGCGCGTGGTTGAGCCCGGGGGCGTCGCCCCCGCCGGTGAGCACTCCGAACCTCATGGCGGTCGCCTCGAGTGCCGTAGAGGGCTGCCCCGAGATAAGTTTGACGCAAGGCGGGCTGCCCCTGGGCGACGCTGGCCATGCCCCCCGCTCGCGGGGCCCATTATCACTTGGGGGAAAATGGGAGGGAAACATCTAATAATCGCAACCCTGTACGAAAGGCGGACCGGTGGCTATCTTGGCCGACGAGGGCGCGAGGGGTGGGACGGGCGACCCTGGCATGGGGGCGATGCGGCTCATGGACATGCTCAGCCACGACCTCACCAACCACCAGCAGGCCGCATTGGGCTTCCTGGAGCTGCTGGGCCGCTCGACGAACCTGGGCGAGGGCGATCGGAGGCTCATCGGCCGCACCGTCGAGTCGCTGGGGCGGTCCGCGCGGCTGCTGCTGCAGGTGCGCGCGCTGCTGGCCCAGAGGGAGATGGCCTCCGCCAAGCCCGCGGGCGTGAGCCTGGAGCGCGCGGCCGAGGCGGCCCGCAAGGCCGTCGAGGGCGTGTTCTTCACCCACAACCTCACCATCGACACATCCGACGTCAAGGGCGCCCCGAGGGTGAGGGCGGACGGGCTGCTTCCCGAGGTGCTCACGCAGCTGCTGGTGCTGCTCTCGGACTCCGCGCCCGCGGACCGCGAGTGCGGGCTGCGCATCGGGGCCAGCCAGGTCAACGACCGCGTGCAGCTCTCGCTCGCGAGCGACGGGTTCGCGCTCGACCCGCTCGTCACTGAGGAGCTCACCTCGACCCGATCCCCGCCCACGCGGACGCGCGCCTCCGCTAGCGTCGCGCTGGTGCGCGACGTGCTCACGCGCTACGGCGCCCGCGCGCGCCTCGAGAGGGCCCCCAAGGGGTCCGTGGGGTCGGTCCTCATCATCGACATGGCGGCCTGGGGGAGCGGTTGAGCATGCTGGGCATCATGATCGTCGAGGACGAGGAGTTCCTCCAGGAGCTCTACCGTGAGGTCCTCACGCTCCGGGGGTTCAATATCCTCGCGACGGCAGCCAACGGCGACCAGGCCGTCTCGAAGTTCCGCGACAGCTCCCCGAGGCCGCAGCTCGTGCTGATGGACCACCGGATGCCGGGGAAGAACGGGATCGAGGCGATGCGCGAGATACTCGCAATCGACCCGGGCGTCCAGGTCGTCTTCCTCACCGCGGACTACTCCGTGGCCAAGCAGGCGATGGCAGAGGGCGCGGCCGGCTACATCAGCAAGCCCTTCCAGATGGAGGCCCTGCTCAACGCCGTCGACCACGTGTCCACAAGGCTGCAGGGCCATAAGACGCGGGGCGCCTGAGCTTGCCCCGCGCCGCCCGCGGCGGCCCGGCCGCCCCAGTGTATTTATCCGAGCACTTGAATCCCGCTGGAGCGCCTCCGTCCCCGGGAGCGCTGCTGGTGGCGGTGGCTGTGGCTGTGGCGGTAGTGACGGTGGCGGTGATGGTGGCTGTGGCTGTGGCGGTAGTGACGGTGGCGGTGATGGTGGCTGTGGCGGTGGCGGTGGCGGTGGTGACGGTGGCGGTGATGGTGGCGGTGGAGGGATGACGACCGAGGGCACGCCCCGACCCATCGAGACGCCCCGCCAGCCCCGATCTCCCCGCGTCTCGCGGCGCATGATGGCGCTGCTGCTCGTCCCCATCGTCGTGGCCAGCGTCATCGTCGTGGCCCTGGTCTACGAGGGCGACCACACCGCCACGAGGTCCGACTGGGCCTTCGGCATGGTCCAGCTGGACGAGGCCAACCGGATGGGTCTCACCGGGCAGGGCGTGCGCGTCGGGATCGTCGACACCGGCATCGACTCCACCCACCCATCGCTCGCCGGGGCCCACATCGTCGCCTGGCGCGACCTCGTGGGAGGGCGGCCTGACCCCTACGACGACGAGGGCCACGGCACGGCGATGGCGAGCATCATCGCGGGGCGCCCGCCCCTCATGGGCGGGGTGCCGGACGTGGAGCTGGTCATCGTCAAGGTCATCGATGCCCAGGGGACGTCCACGGACACGCTCATCGCCGACGGCATCGACTTCTGCCTCGACCCCAACGGCGACGGTGACTATGCGGACGGCGTCGACATCATCTCGCTGTCGCTGGGGGGCAAGGTCGACCGCATCAAGGACGTCATCGCCAGCAAGACCCGCGACGCCATCAACGAGGCCGTCTCGAGCGGAGTGCTGGTGGTCGCGGCCGCAGGCAACGACGGCGGCCCCGGGGACGACGGCGACGTCTCCTCCCCCGGGTGGATACCCGAGGTCGTCTGCGTGGGCGCCGTCGACAGGAACGGGAACGTCGCCTCGTTCTCCTCGACGGGCCGCAACGGGTTCGTGAGGCACGACCCCAACAAGAAGCCCGAGGTCGTCGCGCCGGGCGTGGACATCTCGACGGCCTACCCCGACGGCAGGTACGCCAAGGGCTCCGGGACGTCGCAGGCCACCGCGTTCGCGTCCGCGGCGCTGGCGGCCGCCCTCGGGGCCCACCCCGAGTGGCAGCACGACGGGTCGCGCGGGGGCGACCACGCCGCGGTCCTCACCATCAAGGGGCTGCTCATGGACACCTCCATGAAGGTCACGGGCCAGGCGACGCCCCACGACGACCGCGCGGGCTACGGCATCATCCAGGCGGTCGCGCTCGAGCGGGCGCTCTCCGCAGCCTAGGCCGGCCGCTTCGTGGAACGCCGGAACCCGTGTTTACGGCGCGGAAACATTTATACACCCCTTGCGCCAATTAGGTCGCTCACCTCGGGGGATACCATGGCGCGCAACACTAGCGATGACATTGGGAGGGCCCTCTTGGCGATGGGCCTCGACGAGAAGGAGGCACGGCTCTACGCCCTGCTCGTCGAGCGCGGACCGTCCACGGTTGGCGCGCTGGCACCCGCCGCGGGGCTGTCGCGCACGAAGGCCTACGGCGTGCTGGACGGGATGGTTGTCCAGGGCCTGGCGACCATGGCCGCCGACCGGCCACGGACCTACGCGGCCGCCGACCCCGACCGGCTCGTCCGCCGGCGCTCCCACGACCTGGGCACCGCGGCCCGGGTCATACGCAGCAGGCTCGTGCCCCTCTTCGGCGGGCGCGTTCCCGAGGCCGACCAGTCCAGCCTGCAGGGCATCGCCGTGCTGCGGCGCGCCGAGGAGATGCTGGGGCGGGCCAAGCGCGAGATCGTGCTCGTGGCCACCTTCCTCCCCCGCGAGGCAGCGTCCCGGCTCGCGCCCGCGCTGCGGGAGGTGCACGCGCGAGGCGTCCGCGTGCGCACCGTGATGTCGCGCTCGCTCATGGAGGACGGGAGGCTGCGGCGCCTCGGGGGCATAATGGACTGCCGCATCACGAGCGGCCCCCGCGCGGGCATGCTCATCATCGATGACGCGGAGGTCCTCATCGGGATGCTGTCCGAGGGATGCGCCACGGATGGGAGGGCCCCCCGAGGCGGCCGCACCTCCGACCGCCTCACGGGCATCTGGAGCCGCGATACGGAGCTGGTCAAGCTTCAGCGGCTCGTGTTCGACCGCCTCTACAGCGAGGGGGCATGACCCATGGCAGCCAACAGGGAAGGCAAGACCAGTGCCTGGCGCTCGGCCTTCGAGGACATCGCGAGGGACGCCCCCGATGTCGAGGGCGCGCTCATCGTCCTCACCGCCTCCGCCTCCGAGATCTCGGACTACAACTCCCACGGCAAGGAGACCCCGAACCCGTTCATGGCGTTCACGAGCGCTTTTCCCAACCGCATCGTCCCGAGGAGGATGCTCAGGGACCGGTGGTTCGCGCCCGAGGAGAACGACGACCACACCGCCAGGTTCGTGCCGCTGGGGCTGCGCAAGGTCGAGGCCATCCTGCACAGGGAGTTCCCGGAGGCCGACGTCAAGGTCGTCCACCCCGAGTCTCTCCACCACTGGGTCGGCCCCCGGACCAGGGTCCTGGGCATCAACACGATGAACCCGCTCGGGCTGGCATACGTGGACACGACCTACTCGAGCATCATCGGCTTCGGCGGGGAGTCCATCAACTCGGCCGAGTTCAAGAACACGGTCACGCACCCGAGCGTGCGCAAGCACCGCCCCAAGGTCATCGTCGGCGGCGGGGGGGCCTGGCAGATAGAGCGCGCGGACGCGTTCGAGGAGCTGGGCGTGGACACCATCACGACTGGCGAGTGCGAGGACATCATCTGCCCGCTCTTCAAGAAGGCCATCGCGGGCGAGGAGCTCCCGCGGGTGGTCAAGGGCGGCAGGCCAGACCTCGCGGACATCCCCCACATCGAGCACCGGTCGACCTACGGGCTGGTCGAGATCATGCGCGGGTGCGGCAGGATGTGCAAGTTCTGCTCGCCGACGCTGCGCAAGAAGATCAGCTTCCCCGTCGACTACGTCGTCGAGGAGGTCCGCCGCAACGTGGCCGAGGGCAGCAAGATGGCGTTCACGGTCACGGAGGACATGTTCCTCTACGACTCCCACGACGGGTTCATCCCCAACCGCGAGTCCATAGTCAAGCTCTACAGGTCCATCTCGGAGGTCCCGGGGGTCGAGTTCATCCAGATCTCCCACGCCTCCCTGGTGCCCGCCATCCACGACGAGAGGATGATAGAGGAGCTCACGGACATCCTGCTCCCCAAGACGCTGTGGAAGCCCCAGTACCATCCCAACTACAAGGAGCCGTTCATCTCCGTCGAGGTCGGCATCGAGACCGGCTCGACGCGCATCATGCGCGAGATCATGCCCAACAAGGCCAAGCCCTACTCCATCGATGACTGGCCCGAGCTCGTGGTCCAGGCCGTGGGCATCATGAACGACCACAGCTGGTACCCGCTCGCGACGCTCATGACGGGCATGCCCGGCGAGACCGATGATGACACGATGAAGACCCTCGAGCTCCTCGACGACCTCAAGGGAGCGAAGATGTTCTTCACCCCCATCCTTTTCATCCCGCTCGAGGACTGCCTGCTCAGCAAGTCCCGCTCGGTCCCGCTCGACCACCTGACGGAGGCGCAGTGGGAGTTCGTGTCCACGTGCTGGAAGTACAACGTGGACTTCTGGTACTCGGACAAGCTTTGGCCCAAGGCCGAGCTCATGCTCGGGTCGATCCTCGCCTACTTCATCTACTACCGGTGGAAGCACGGCCCGCGCGTCGCCCGGCACGCGTTCAAGGTCGCGGGCTTCCCCGACGATTTCTGGCCCCGGGCGTTCCTCAGGGGCAAGATAGTGGGCGGCTGCGACCCCGAGCTCTGCGCGCCTGGAGCGACGACCGCGGAGGCCGCGGAGGGCGATGAGAGGGGTCGCAACGGCCGGAACGGCCGCAACGGCCGTGAGGGCCACGAGGGGCAGAGCGGCCGCGTGGGCGACGCCACTTGAGCGGGCCCTGCCCAACGTCCCCAAAACCTTTATCCCAGCCCAGGGGCATCGAAGGCACATGGCACCGCGCGTGCCCCTCGCGCTCGCTTCCGTGGCCGTGACCGTCCTGGTAGCGGCGGCATTGCTCGCGCTCGTCGCGCCGCACGCGAGCGCCCAGATAGTCCCCGTGGTCACGGTCGAGCTCGACGAGGGCCAGGACCGCCAGGTCGCGAGCGTCACCGACCTCGCGGGCGACCCGGACATCACCTTCACGGGCACCATCACGGTGACGCGCCTGATCCCGATCAACCCCGTGACCATCACCCCAAGCGCCTTCGTCGAGAACGCGGACGCGAGGTGGAAGATCACCCCGAACCCGTCAAAGCTCACCTTCAACGGCTCGGGCAGCCTGCCGTTCACCATCGTCATCTCCGCGCCCGCCAACCTCTCCGCGGGCGGGACGTACAAGGTCGTCTTCAACGCCTCGGCCTCGGGCCTGCTGTACTACACCACCATCCCGGACTCTGGGTTCATCGAGGTCCTCCAGTACTTCAAGCTCGGCCAGTCCGCCTCGAGCGCGACGCTGCACATCAAGCAGGGCGATTCAGCCACGCTCAACTTCACCGTCCAGAACAGGGGCAACGGGGCCGACACCGTCAACATCGCGCTCGGCAACGAGGCGGAGCTGGGGCTGCGGGGCGTCTCCATCCTCTACGACCGGACGAAGCGCCTCGAGCCTTGGCAGTCGGCCAAGATCTCGTTCATCCTGACGACCGAGATCGACGCAAAGCCCGGGGACGTGAAGTTCAACTTCACCCTCAAGTCGGCGGGCTCGGGCGAGCGCGTGAGCTCGTCGGTCGACTTCTCGCTCGTCGTCGAGAAGGCCGTCATCAAGGGGTTCATCCTCAAGTACTGGTGGACCATCATCGCCGCCGTCGTGCTGCTCTCGGTCCTGGGCGGCGTGCTCGTGAGACGCGGCCGCCGCAGGCGCGCCGACGAGGATGCGCTCGCGCAGATGCAGTTCGCAGGCCCGGCCGAGAAGGCCGCGCCCCCGAAGAAGGTGGCAGGGCAGAGGCGTCCCGCCAAGCCATCGGATGGCCATGACGAGACCGATGAGGGAGCCGACGAGGAGGCCGCTGGGGGGGTCACCTCGGAAGAGGATGAGGGAGCGCCCCTCGCGGATGAGGAAGAACCGGACGAGGCGGGCGAGGATGACGACGCCGTCGAGGTCCAAGTCGGCGCGAGGTGAGGGCGCCCGAATGGCCGCGGAAACTGATAATAGAAGGCATCAGGGTACATCGCTCTTGTCAGCGATGCCATCTGACACGGCGGAGGGGACCGGGCCACCCACCTTCATGGGTCCCGGGGTCGGCACCGACGCGGGCGGGGCCTGGACCAGCTTCGACGATGTCAGGGGATGGCAGATGCCCTTCAAGACGAAGGGGTTCGCCGCCACCAAGAAAATCAACATGTACGTCCCCACTGGCCTCATCATCGGCTTCACCATCGGGATCGTCGTCGTCTTGCCTTTTTTCTCGACAGCTGTGAACATGCTTCTCATCCCAGTCATTGTCGTCGTCATCGTATCGATGATGGCCATGATCATTCCCCTCGTCCACATGACGCGGCAGATGGCGGATCAGTTCGAGAACCTGATCAGGGACGTCGACCTGTCCCCAGAGGATGCCATTGCTCGGGTGGAATCCGTCCTGATAGCGGTGAGGATGCCCTTCACCCGGCTCAGCAAGGAGGACCCGGACAGGTACTGGAAGGACGAATACTCCGAGACGTTCATCGTCTCGGGGGGCAGGGCGCACGTCCGGGTCTACGACGAACGGCCGTCCGGAATGGGAAAGGGCACTAAGGTCTACGTCGGACCGGCCAAGGTGGAGAGCGAGCCGCTCGTCTCGACCCTGGCGTGGCACCTCGAAAAAGTGATTCCCGACAGGAATCCGCTCTAGAAGGGGGAAGGTGGGCCCGGTCGGATTCGGACCGACGACCATCCGGTTATGAGCCGGACGCTCCACCGGACTAAGCTACGGGCCCAGTCAGCGCGGCAGGAACGCGCCACGGGGTAGATATAACTTAACCTCAGCCCAAACGCCCGGCCTCGAGCGCGGCGTTGACGGGTGGCGAGGCCGTGCTGAGAACGGGTTGGATGATGTGGCGCCGCAGATCGGATTCGAACCGATGACCGTCCCGTTAACAGCGGGATGCTCCACCTGCTGAGCTACTGCGGCGCGGCGCGTCGGTGTGAAGGGACCATCCGTACTTAACCTTTGCGTCGCCTGGCGCTCTGGCGGGAGGCCCTGCCATCGAGTCACAAATGGGAAGGTCCGCATGGTCTCGCCCCGCGCGCCACCGGGCCAGCATCGGCGCCGGGTCAATACCCAATCTTGAGTAAATACCAAAGATTTATCCCAAAAAACCGCATTGCCGATGTCCCCATGCCCCGCAAACCCGCCAAGACCGCCAGGCCCACCAAGCCTGCTGAGCCCATCAAGACCGTCAAGCCCACCAAGCCCACGAAGGGTCCCCTCGACCCGGTCGACGCCGCCATCGAGGCGCTCCGGCAGGGACGGTTCGTCTTCGTCTACGATGCGGACGGCCGCGAGGAGGAGACGGACTTCTTCCTCGCCGCGGAGGTGGTGCGTCCCGAGCACGTCCGGCAGATGCGCAAGGAGGGCGGGGGGCTCATCTTCCTCATGGTCGGCAATGGCGTGGCCACCAAGGTCGGGCTTCCGTTCATGGTGGACATCCAGATGCTCGCGGCCGCCAAGTACGACATCCTCCAGGCGTTCGTGCCCGACGACATCCCCTACGACACCAAGTCCTCCTTCTCCGTCGCCATCAACCACCGCAGGACGTTCACCGGCATCACCGACCGGGACCGCGCGCTCACAATCTCCGAGTTCGGCCACCTCGCCAAGCAGGCCGATGGGATGGGCCGGACGGAGGCGCTCGAGCTCTTCGGGCGGTCGTTCCGCTCGCCTGGCCACGTCCCCATCTGCGTGGCCTCGGAGCGGCCGCTGCGGGAGAGGTTCGGCCACACCGAGCTCAGCGTCGGGCTGATGATGATGGCGGGCATGACGCCCGTCGCGGTCGGGTGCGAGATGATGGACGATTCGGGCGGCTCGATGCCGAGGGAGCGCGCACGGGAGTACGCGCAAGCGCACGGCGCGCCCTTCCTGGAGGGCAAGCAGATCGTGAGGAGGTTCAGGGAATGGTCCGGGTGATGGCACAGGGCGTGTTCGACCTGCTACACCTGGGGCACGTGCACTACCTCTGCAGGGCCAAGGAGCTCGGCGACGAGCTCGTCGTCGTGGTCGCCTCGGACGCGACGGTGAGGCGCCGGAAGCACGAGCCCATCACGCTCCAGGATATGCGGGCCGAGCTCGTCGGCGCGCTCCGGTGCGTCGACCGCGCGGTCATCGGCTCCGAGGGCGGGGACCCCTACGCCATCGTCGCGGAGCTGCGGCCGGACATCATCGCGCTGGGCTACGACCAGGAGCACGACGAGAGGGAGATCTCGGCCGAGCTCAAGAGGCGCGGCCTGCCCACTCGGGTGGTGCGGCTGGACTACTACGACCACGACCTCGACGGCACCCGGAAGATAATCTCCAAGATCCTGAGCATGTGGTCCATATCCAAGGAGATCGAGCGCCTCGAGGAGCGGCCCGCCGAGGCGAAGGCTCCCGAGGCCGGGGCCGGCATTGGCCCGATCGCCCCGCGGCCCAAGAAGGGGGGGCGGCGCCGTGGCTAGGCGCATCGGCGTCGCGGACACCACGTTCGCGCGAGTCGACATGGCCGCGCACGCCATCGACGAGCTCAAGGCCACCGGTACCGGCTTCACCGTCGAGCGCGCGACCGTCCCCGGCGTCAAGGACCTGCCCGTCGCCTGCAAGAGGCTCATCGAGGAGCGCGGGTGCGACATCGTCATCGCGCTGGGCATGCCCGGGGCCGAGCCCATCGACAAGATGTGCGCGCACGAGGCCTCGCAGGGCCTCATCCACGTCCAGCTCATGACCAACCGGCACATCGTCGAGGTCTTCGTCCACATGGACGAGGCCGGCGACGACCGCGGGCTCGCCCTGCTCGCCGAGCGGAGGGCCCGCGAGCACGCCGTCAACGCCTACGACCTCCTGTTCCGGCCCGGCCGACTCGCGAAGATGGCCGGCACCGGCCAGCGTCAGGGCTTCGCCGACGCGGGGTCCATCGACGCGTCCAGGCAGGGGACCGGCGGGGCCGCGGCCGCCCACGGGGGCGGGGGCGAGGGGAGCGGCGACGCGGGGGCGGGCGGCGGCGGGGACACTGGGGGGCATTGAATGCCGGCCCCGCCGTCCCAGGACCGCGACATCGACCTCGACGTCAATCCGTTCATCAGCCGACGAATCTCAGCGTTCGACCCCGACGACCCTTACCACGGGGAGTGGTGAGATGCCGGCGGCGAGGAAGCTCACAGTCCGAAGGACCAAGGAAGGTGGCAAGATGAGGATCGCCATAGTGGTGTCAGAGTACAACTTCGACGTGACGAGCCCGATGCTAGAGCAGGCCAAGCAGCACGCGCAGTTCCTGGGCGCGGAGGTCGTGAGGGTCGTCCAGGTGCCGGGCGTGTTCGACATGCCGCTGGTCATCAAGAGGCTCGTCGCGCGCAAGGACGTCGACGGCGTCGTGTGCCTCGGCGCCGTCATCGAGGGCGAGACCGAGCACGACGACATAGTCATCCAGCAGGCGAGCCGCAAGATAACCGACCTGGCCGTCGAGTCCGGCAAGCCCGTGGGGCTGGGCATCACCGGCCCGGGCATGTCCCGGCTGCAGGCGGAGGCGCGCATCACGCGCGCCAAGGCCGCGGTCGAGGCCGTGGTCAAGGTCGACCGCGCCATCGCGGACCTGTGAGCGGGCCGGGGACGGCCGCGCTGGAGCGGCCGAACCCTTTATGTACCAGCGGATGCGATT
>Ga0315276_10005488_pt1 | contig 11677 bp, 7 predicted proteins | sample YL17G05_0_MG_FD_204542 | JGI IMG/M metagenome (GOLD analysis project Ga0315276, IMG submission 204542) | Sediment microbial communities from Yellowstone Lake, YNP, Wyoming, USA - YL17G05_0 | ecosystem: Environmental > Aquatic > Freshwater > Lake > Sediment | place: USA: Wyoming | collected... | reverse complement strand
CCTGCACGTGACAGCCCCCGCGGTTGGTGGTGGCGTACTCGACGCCCTGGGCAAAGGAGCCGCGCGGATCGTAGGCCGAGAGCTCCAGGCCCTTCACGTGCATCGCGAACTCGTGCCCGCCGTACTTCTCGCTCATCCGCTTCACGCCCTCGGCGAGATCCGCGCCCAGCCCGCGGCGATGGGCGATGTCCTTGATGAGTTCGCTGATACCCGTCGTGTCGCCAAAGCGAATCCCGGCCTGGAGCAGGCCGCGCTCCTGCAGCTCCATGGCGAAGCCGAGCACGGTGCCGAGGCTGATGGTGTCCATGCCGAGGTCGTCGGCCAGGTAGTTCCACTCCGCGACCTGCTTCAGATTGAGAATCTCCAGGTTCGTGCCCAGCAGGGCGACGGTCTCGTACTCCGGTCCCTTGACCCGGCCCACGCCGTCGACCTCGACGTCGCGGCCGCACGTCACCGGGCAGTGGATGCAGCTCGACTTCACGCCCGTCAGTTCGTGGTCTTCCATGTACTCCCCGGACACGTTCAGGGCATCCGGATGATGGCCGTACTTGAAGTTGCGCGTCGGAAGGATGTTCCGCGGGTTCGTCGTGCTGACGATGCCGGCGGTGCCGTAACGCTTGAGCCGCTCGCCGAGGACCGGGTGGCCGCGGAACATCTCGCGCACCCACTTCGTGTACTGCTGGAAGGCCTGCTCATCGTCCATCTCAAGCGTGCGCGATCCGGTCGCGGTGATGGCCTTCAGGCGCTTCGAGCCCATGACGGCGCCCACCCCGGTGCGCCCGGCGATGCGCTCGCTCGACACGATGCCGGCGTACAGCACCAGGTTCTCGCCGGCCGGGCCGATCACCGCGTGGTGCTTCTTCCTGCCAAGGATCTCCCGCGTGGCGTACGTGCCCTTGCCCCACAGGTCGGACGCGTCCAGGAAGGAGACCTCGCTGCGGTCGCCGTCGATCTCGAGACGCACAGGCGTGACCGACTGGTTCCTGACGACCAGCACGTCGATGCCGGCCCGTTTCATCCCGAGGGCAAACGATCCACCGCAGGCTGCGTTGCCGATGGCGCCCGTCAACGGGCTCTTGCAGATCACGGCAAACCGGTTGGACTGGGGCGCCACGGACCCGTTCAGCGGCCCGGTCGCGAAGATCAGCGGATTCGACGGGCCGAGGGGATCAATCCCGGCGGGCGTCATGTCGTAGAGCAGTCGCGTGCCGTAGCCCTTGCCGCCGAGATAGAGCCTGGCGGTGTCCTCGTCCAGCGGCTTGAACTGGAAGGTCCGCGCGGCCAGGTCCACGTCGAGCACTCTGCCGGCGTATCCTCGGATCATCTGCTCCCTCTGGCGCGCCGCCTGCCCCTTGGCTGGCTTCGTGGCATCGCCCGCTCCTATTCTCGCAGATCGCGTTCACGCTGGAGACGAATCGTGGCTGACGAATCGTGGCTGACGAATCGTGGCCCTGCTCGCCGCTCCAGCCGTAGTAGAATCCGCAGCCGAGGACGGAAGACACGATGAAAGACACGTGGGAACGGGATGCAGCGACGTAGCCGCGCGCGATCCACAATGGCAGGACTTCAGTCCTGCGGTGTCGGCGGAGCTGCCTCAGTAGCTGATCGGGTTGTGATTCTGGCCGTGGCACGTCAGGTAGCAGGCGCCATGCCTGACGCCAGTGTCGTCGAACCGCAGGATGCCGTTGCTGTTCGGCGTGACCCACCGCTTGTCGAAGTTGATCAGGTTGCTGTTGTTCGTCGCGTTGCCCTGCGTGGCGCTGATGCCGTGCGGGTCGTGGCACAGGGAGCACGACGCGTTCTCGCTCGAAATGTGCTTCTGATGCGTCGGGAACGACTGGTCGCCGAGAATACTTGTTCGACTGTGGCACTTGTAACACAGCGCATATGCCGCCGTGCTCTCCGGATAGCTGGTGTTCTCCATGTCGTACCGCGCCACCAGCAGGTGCTTGAAGCTCGATCCGTGGGGACCTGAGGGGCCGCTCCCGGGCGTCGGTGCATTGGGGCCCTGGTCGTTGTCGTGGCAGTCCGTGCACGTCACGATGCTGGCCGTCGTCCATCCCGCCGTCAGGCTCGGCACGGTGGTGTTCCTGCCGGGCGCTTCGATCGGGTGGAAGGATGGGTTCCCCGCGTCGAACATCAACCGCATGTTGAACTGCAGCGCCACGCGATTGGGATAGGGCGGCGCGTACGTCCCACCCGGCTGCGGCTTGTTCGCCGAGTCGCCATGGCACTTGTAGCAGATCTCGAACTCGTTGACCGACGGCGGGACGCCGATCGGCAGCCTGAAGTTGTTGTTCGTGTCGACGCCCCAGACACCCGCGATCTTGCCCGAGCCCTTGGGCGCCGTGGCCGTCGCGGCGTAGCTCGCATGGACGTTATGGCAATCCGGGCACTCGGCATGCCGGGTGGCGGCAGGCGATGTTTCCGGCAGCGGGTAGGTCGTGTTGGTCGGAGACTCGGAGGCGTCGTGGACCGAGGGTGTCGTGCTGTACGTCGGGTGCCGGTAGATCTTGCTGAACTCCGCCTCGATGTTGCGCCCGATCGCGCTGGCGGCGTGGCACTGGGAAGCTCCGGACCCGCACGTGGCTTCTTCCACGGCCTTGAGCCCTCGCTGGGCCGTCGTCGCCGTGTGCGGGACGTGACAGCTCTCGCACCCGTTGGTGGCCACGCTGGTGTAGCCGGTGTGTGCCCCCTGCGCGGCGATGTAGGACTTGGTCGACGTCCTGTGGGTGCTCGGGTTCGTCGCCCAGTACTGCTGGTTGTGGCAGACGATGCACAACCCCGACGCGGAATTGCTCATCACCAGGAATTTCTGCATCGTAGCGTCGATGTCCATGCGGTGGGCGTTGTGGCAGCTGACGCACTGGATCTGCCCGCTCGCGTCGAGCTTGACGGGGCTCTCCGGAGGCGGCAGGAGGATCTGTCCGCTCGGTACGGGTACGAACGAGATCGGATGATCGTTGCGCAAGTCGGGACCCAGCACCGATCTGCCCGTCAGCTGTCCCTGGGCGTTCAGGCCCTGCATCGGGATCCGGCCGTTGTTGATGGTGTTGCCGAGCGCAACCGTGCCGTCATGGCAGGCGAGGCAGAGCTTCGACGATCCGGTCGGGAGTCCGACTGTCGCCTTGAGCGTCGTGCTCGTGTAGGGCTGGTACGTCACGCCCGACGACAGCGTCTGGTTCCACAGAGGCACCGCGGGATTCGCGTTGTGCGGGGTGTGGCAGAAGACGCAGATCTCCGTGAGGAGGGTGGCCTTCACCGGCCCGGGGCCGGTCGTGGACAGGTTGTGCTTGTTGAGCACCGAACCCACGCCGACCTGTGCCCGCGCGGGGCACGGCGCCAGGAGGACGATCAGCGCCGCGAGGGGCACCAGGTGCTTGTTCATTGTCCGGACCTGAGATACCTGAACACCTGCACCCGCCGGTTCGCGGAGTCGGCGACGTAGATCGTGTCGTTGACGATCGTGATGCCCGACGGCAGCCAGAACTGCCCGTCGCCTGAGCCCGACCCGCCGAATGCCAGGAGGAACGCCCCCGAGCCGTCGAACACCTGCACCACGTCGTTCACGCCCTCGACGACGTAGACGTGGCCGGCGCTGTCCACGGCGACCCCCTTGGGCTTGTCGAAGTCGCCTGAACCGTCGCCGAGGCGCCCGAACGCCCGCAGATAGCGTCCATCCTCACTGAACACCTGGACGCGGAAGTTCATGGTGTCCGTGACGAAGAGCCGCCCGTCGGTGCTGCGCGCGATATTGGTCGGGTAGTTGAACTGGCCAGGGCCGCTCCCGGGCTCCCCGAAGGTTTCGATCACCGCGCCGGCCATGCTGACGGACACCACCCGGTGGCGCAGTGAATCGACCACGTACAGCCGATCGCCGGCCACGACGAGCCCGGTCGGCCGCTGGAAGCCCTCCTTCCGTCCCAACGTCCATCGCGTGTGGCCCTTCGTGTCGAGGCACAGCAGGCGGCCGGTCGCGGAATCGGTGACGAAGAGGAGCCCGTCCGAGTACGCGACGCCAATCAGCGACTGTCCGTCCACCCGGACGGACGAATAGCCGGGCTTCGCCAGATCGTAGACATGGATGGCACGCCCGAAGGTGTCGGCCACGTAGACCTTCCTGTCCGGGCTGACGGCAATGCCGTACGGCTGCAGCATCCGCGGTTCGTTCCCGCCGCCGACGAACGCCCTCCAGGCCCTGGACAGGAACGACGGCTTCCCACGCACGACCGCCGGGTCGAGCGACCGAACGAATTGAATGCGTGCCTGCGCCGGCGGCGGCGGCCAGACCTGGATGGCCGCCGCTGTGGCCTGCCCAGGCCTCGGCGCCGCCTGCCCCGCCTGCGCGTGCGCGGGAGGCACGCGTGAGGCGAGCGTGAGTCCCAGCGTCAGCGACAGCACGACACACAGACCGCCAGAGGGCATGCGCATGACCGTCACAGCGTGAATCCGAACTTCCGCGTGATGCGCAGCAGCATCTGGTGCCCCCGGAACTTTATGGGATTGGCCAGGTCTCCCGACAACAGGTCCTGATCATTGTAGCGGTACTCGAGCGCGAAGTTGAAGAACCGGAGCCGGTACTCGAGTTGCGCGAGGCCGCTGATCGCCCGCTGATCCAGGCCCGTCTGCGTCGCGGTCGTCTCCCCGAGACGGCCCCAGAGCGTCAGGTGCAGTGCCTTCCACAGCTGCGACTCGAACGCCGAGCCCGCGAAGAGACTGCGATCGCGTCCGGTCACGACGTCGTTGCGGAACCCGCCCGCATCCACCGAGAGCAGGCTGCCCCACCCCACGCGAATCGACGCGGTCGCGGTAAAGATCCGCTGCCGCTCGCGGGCGAAGGTGAGATCCCTCCCGCGTTCGATGAGCACGTCCTCCCAGCTCCCGTTCAGGAGAACGCGGCCGGCCCGGCCTTGAACCGCCGCCTGGCCGCGCTCGTACCGGAAGTTCCCGTAGTCCAGGATGTCGTCCCAGTTCTTCGACCGCCCGTAACCCCCGCTCACCGACAACCACCGGTTCGAGACCGACAGGTTCGCCCGGCCTGCCCACGACCCGGTGTGGCCGACTTGCCCCGCGACGGTGGTGTTCGTGCCGGTACCGGCCGCGTAATGGACGCCTGCATCGAGCCAGCGCACGCGTGCCCGGTAACTGGCTCCCGCCAGCCCGCTGCGCGTGATGACCGAGATCGTGTCTCGCCCAAGTTGCTGTCCACGTTCCCCGAAGGTGCCGGTCGCGTTGAGCGACAGTCCGGGGAGCGCTTCGAAGAATGCCGTCGCCGACGCCAGTTTGGCGTCCGTCGTCACGAGCGCGGCGTCCTGCCTGTCGAATGTCCCCGTGAGATCCAGGGACAACCGGTTGTTCGGTTCGAGGTTGAGTGTGCCCACGAGGTAGGTCGAGCCGACCTCGCCCCGCGATGGGGGACTGTACGCGCCGGTGTCCTGGCTGCCGACCGGCACCGCCACGTCGAACAGCGACAAGGAGGTGCGCCGCCCGACGCGCGCCGACGCGCGGCTGCGCTTCGGGAGCGTGGCCCCGAACACGTACTCGAGATCGCTGAGGCGCTGGTTGAACGCCTGCGAGATCTGGTTCTCGTACGCCGTCCACTGGTATCGCAGCGCATGCTGTGTTCGGGCGGTGTCCTTGGAGACGCCGAGATGCAGGTCCTCATCCCGCTGCTCGGCGAGGTACGGCCCACCGGTCACGACTGAATGCCCCTTGCGGTAGCCGACGTCGATGCGCGGCAGGCTCGGCACGCTGAGCTGCCACCCGGTGCTGAGCGACGTGTTGCGTGTCCGGAAGTCCGGCATCGGCACGCCGGGCGGCACCGCGATGCCCCCGCGAATCCCGCTCGACGACGGATAGTCGCCTGCTTCGTCGATGGTGTCGCGCGACGCCTGGATGTAGAACGGGAAGGGCCGCGCCGGGAAGAGAGACGCGCCCAGCCTGTACCCGAGGTCGCGCTGGTTGCCCTCTTGCGAGTAGTCCACGCCGCCCGCGCTGAGGCTGTTCGTCCGGAACGCGATCTCCGCGTTGTATTTCAGCAGCCGGGCGTCCAGCAGTGACCCGGTGTAGCCCAGGGTGTAGTCCTGCCAGAAGGCGTTATTCTGAGATGGCTGGCCACCGGATTCGCTCGAGCCTCTTCCCACCGTCCACGCAGCCACGCCTGCAACGACCTGGGCCCCCGCGAGCGCGGGCACGAGCACAAGTGCACACGCGAGCCACTGGAGGCGAATCCTCACGGCGCCCGTTCTCCTCGGGGGGGCGCAGGCGACGACCTCGGACTCCCGGCGGACTCCGTCAGCACGATGGTGGCGCCAGAGCGGAGGCGGGCCATCCACGCGTCCGCCATGTCCGCGCACCGCTTCGTGGTGAGGTCCTTCACCAGCTCCTGTCCTGCGTCCGCATAGCTCCGTCGCTCGGGCGGCCTGATCTCGGCCACCCGGATGATGTGGTAGCCGTACAGGGTCTGGACCACGTCGCTGATGTCGCCTGGCTTCATCTCACGCGCGGCCGTCTCGAATTCGTCGTTGAGGGTGCCCCGGTGGAACAGCCCCATGTCGCCGCCCTTGTCGCGGCTGGGATCGGTTGAATACCTGCGGGCCATCTCGTCGAACGTCGCGCCGCCCCGGAGCTGCCGCAGCACGTCGTTCGCGCGGGCCGAGGCGTCGGACCACTGACGTGCGGAGCTGCTCGGATCGACCCCGATCGTGATGGCGTAGACGTGGAGCTGCTCCGGAACCACGAAGCGCTCGGGGTTGTCGGCGTAGAACCGTTCGGCCTCGTCCGCGCCCACCTGGCAGCGGGACGTCACCTCGTGGTCGTGCGCCTTCGTGATCGTCAGTGCCCGGCGAACGTCCTGGCGGAAGTCCGCCATCGACACGTGGGCCTGACGGAGTGCCTGGTCGAAGGCCTCGGGACTCTTGCTTGTCCGCCTGGCGCGCGCCACGTCCTCGTCCACCTCGGCGTCCGACGCCGTCAGGCCGAGCCGGACGCCTTCCTGGTACTGAAGCTCCTCGTCGATCACGCCCTGGAGCGCCCGCTTCCGCAACGCCGCCAGCGAGGCCGGGTTGACGTTGCGGTGGAAAGACTCCATCGGGATGAGGGCGTTGAGGGCCGCGTCGACGCGATCGCTCGTGAGCGGCACGCCGTTGACGCGGCCCTCTTCCCGAATCCGGGCGGGCGCGGATGCGCCCGTCGCATGCGACGCGACGGGCTGCTGGGCCGCGGACGCCGAGGCAACGGCCAGCGAAGCAAGGAGCACGGCGAGGGGGCGCACCGGTCTCTATCTTACTTGATGTGACAGGTCAGGCAGATCGCGCTTCCCGTGTTGGCTTTTCGAAGGAAGTTCCCGAGCGTGTTGCTATGAGCGTTGTGGCAGCTGGCGCATTCGACCGTCGCGTTGGCGGTCGTCCCCGTGGCCCCCGGAGGGGCGAACAGCGGCAGCCCGTTGGTGGTGCCAACGGTGATCCTGTTGGTGCCGCTGAGAAGAGTCTGGGTCACGAACTCCGCAGGCGTTTGCGCTCGAGCGAGCTCGTACGTGATCGCCACCGGGTGGTCGTTGCGGAGATCTGAGCCGAGGGTGGGCGGGCCGCTCACCATCAGGTTGGAAAGGCCGCTGCCGCTATTGCTGTACGTGGCCTTGGCGGTCCCCTGTCGTGTGAAACTCACGAACCCGGTTGGTCTCGGCGTGCCATTCACATTGAGGAGCACGTCCACAGCGATCGAGCCGTCGTGGCAGCTCATGCATGCACCGGACACGCCGTTCGTGACCCCAGCCACGGTCGCGATCGAACTCGTGGTCGTGCTCGAGTAGAGCTGGTACCCCGCGCCGGTGACAGGCGAGCGGTTCCACAGCGGGATGGAGGAATTGCCACCGTGGGGCACGTGACAGAACAGGCAGGTCTGGCCATTGATCGTGGCGTCGGTGTTGCGCAACGCCGAACCGTTGGACAGATCGTGGGGGCCGCCCGCAATCACATTGGTCAACTGCGCGTAGCTCGTGGCAGCCACGGCCAGAACCGCGATGCTGGCGAGCACGAGAATCCTCTTCACAAGATGCCTCCTTGAGTCGAGCCGCGTCCATGCGGCGATGTGATACTCGCGTGAGTTCGCTTTCAAGAATCGGGCCAACGTTGATCCTCCTGCCGCTTTCCCCAGGGTGGGGCGGGGTGCGGCCACCCCTCTCACAAACTCGTGTCGCGACATACAATCCGGAGCCACCCGGCGAGGACGCGCCTACCTCGCCCCGGGCTTCAGGTACTCGAACACCTGGACCCGCGCATTGCCCTGGTCTGCGACATAAATGCGGTCGCGGTCGTCGACGGACAGGCCGGCCGGCAGGAAGAATTCCCCGGGTTCAGTACCGCCGGTGCCGACGTACAGCAGCAAGTGGCCCAACGCATCGAAGATCTGAAAGTTGTTAAACGAGCTGTCGGCCACGTAGATGTGGCCTTCGCCGTCAACGCCGACCCCTTTGGGCCGGTTCAGCGTACCCGGCGTGTCGCCCTGCGTTCCGAACTCCGCCAGGAAGCCGCCGTCGGGATTGAACATCTGAATGCGGAAGTTCATGGTGTCCGCCACGTAGAGTCGTCCGTGTCGGTTCACGGAGAGATTGGTGGGAAAATTGAACTCGCCCGGCCCTCCACCGCGATGCCCAATCGTGCGAACAGCCGATCCGTCCACCGTCGAGTAACAGAGCACCCTGTGCTTCTTCGCGTCGGCCACGTAGAGCAGGTTGCGCGCGCGGTCCACCGCGAGGCCCGACGGGCTCTCCAGGTCGCCTTCGCGGCCGATGGCGATCGCCATCTGGCCCTGGAGGTCGTACCCGAAGACACGGTTCAGACTGCCGTCGGCCACGAACACTTTGCCCTCGCCATCCACGGCGACCCCGACCGGCTTGGTCAGCTTGCCGGGTCCCTTCTCGCCCACGAAACTCACGGCCTTCGCTTCGGGGTCGAAGACGAAGACCCGCCGCGCCGCGGTGTCGGTCACGTACAGGCGACCGAGCCTCGACACGGCGACGCCGTAGGGTTTCACCATGACGTCCGACGGCCGGCTGTTCGGGTCCTCTGCGCCGAGGAGCAGCGTCTTCCACTTCGGCATCTTCCCGGGCTTGAAGTCGTTGATGCCTCGATAGGTCGTGACGTACCGAATCCGCGGCGGCTCGGGCGGGGGCGGCCACACGAGCGGGCGAGCGGCCGCGGCGGCCGGCCGTTTCTTGTCCGACGTGCCCGCGCCTCCGCTCGCCTCGAGCGACGGCTTCGCGATGGGCAGGGCGATCACGACGGCCGCGACCAGTGCCGGGAGCAGAGACATCCACGCCGGATCACGTGAGACGTTCATCGGACTCCTCCTTCGAAGTACTGGGGATGGCACGATCGGCAGGTCCTGCCGACCTTGAAGCGAATCGCCGTTCCCTGGCCGGCCGGGAACTGGCCCGTTTCGGTCTTGTGACAACTGCGGCACGCCAGCGCCCCGTGATAACCGGTAAAGAAGCTCTCCAGGCCCCGGTGCGGGTAGGCGAAAATCCTGAACGACGCCGCCGTGTGGCACGTCTGGCACCGCGACTCGGTCTGCCCGAGGTGCGCGTCCTTGTGGCAGGCCTGGCACTCGCCCGACATCGGGCTGAATCGCCTGGCCGTGCCGCTCCCGGCCGGAAACACGCGCGTCTCGCTCGGATGGCACTTCACGCACTCCGCAGCCGTATGCTTGCCGGTGAGCGGAAAGGGCGTGCGATCATGGGCAAACCCCGCCGCGGCGAACTTGGGGGCGTCAATCACGTGACACCGCTCGCACGCCGCTCCCAGCTGTCCCAGGTGAATATCGGCATGGCACGTGGCGCAGACCATGGATGGCGCCTTGGACCGCGCGGAGGGCGCCGGTGACGCCGTGCGCAAGGACTGCGCGTCCGGGCCCCGGACGTGACACTTCACGCAGGCGATGCCCGCGTGCCGCCCGGCGAAGAACTCGGGCGATCGCGGATGGACGAATCCCGCCGCCTTGAACGTTGTGGGGGCGTGGCACCCGTCGCACATCCGGCCGTACTCGCCCTTGTGCTGATCCTTGTGGCAACTCACGCACGCCGCGCTGGCGCCGCTGAAGTCGATGACCTTCTGCGCCAGTGGCACGTCGTCTGCCACAATCGACGTGTGGCACTTGCGGCACGCGAGCCCCTGGTGCTTCTCCACCAACGGGAACGGCGTGCGCACGCCGTGATCGAACGTGGCCCCCTTGAAACTGGCCTCCGTATGGCACTTGCGGCAGTCTTCCCTGGCGCTCTCGCGATGGGGGTTGGCGTGGCACGCCGAACACCGATCGAACGCCAGGGGTTTCGTGATCCTCGAGACGTGGCATTTCTCGCAGGCCACCCGGGCGTGCGCGCCGGCCAGCGGGAAGCCTGTCTTCCCGTGGTCGACGGTGCGATTCGTCCAGCGATCCGTCGTGTGGCACCGGGTGCACGCGGGCCCGAGCGTGGTGCGGTGCGGCTTGTGGCACGACGAGCACGCGTCGAAGTGCAGGCCACGCAAGACACCCGACACGTGACACTTCTCGCACGCCACGGTGCGGTGCGCGCCGGTCAGCTGGAACTTGGCCCGCACATGGTCGAACTGCTTCCGCGCGTCCTTGAATGGAACCAGGACCGAATGACATCGCGTGCAGTCGTTCCCGACCGTGGCCTTGTGCACGTCCTTGTGGCAGGAATTGCAGACCGTTCGCTGGTCCAGGAACGTGCGTTTCTTGTGGCAGGACACGCAGGTGGCGGCCAGTTTCGCGTGCTGCCCCTCGAGCGGGAACCCCGTCTCGACGGCGTGATTGAAGGTTTGGGTGTCGAAGGGCCGCAGGTCCGTGCCGACGCCCGCGTGCTCGACATGGCACGCCTGGCATTCGCCCGTCACGGCGCGATGAACTCCGACCTTGTTGGCGATGCGTGCCGCAATCGGTTTGTGGCAACCCAGGCAGCGCGCTGGCGACAACTCGCGGCCCGCCTCGTGGCACCTCGTGCAGTTGCCGATACCGTCGAGGGCGGCGTGCGCCTTCGCGAGGGGACCCGGCGAGATCGGCACCTGCGCCGCACTGTCGCTGCTGGCTGACGCGAACGCGACCAGCAGCAGTGCCAGCCCGCATCGCTGGGGCATTCGCATGGGCCGTCACTCGCATACAAGCGACCCGGCCTGCAGCACCGGGCGGTCTGGCGGAAGGGTGCGCACGATGGTAGCCCAGGGAGCCTGCTCGCGGACCTGCGGCCACCTGGCTGCCGGTGTCTCGTGGTCCTCTGCCATGAGTGACGGGTCGTCCATCTCCAATTCACGCAGGATCCCGCCCTGCCCCTCGGACATGGCGAGGGCCGATGCCCCCGCCATGTCCGCGTCAACCCGTTGACGCGGGACCAACCCGGTCCCGACGGCGGCCTGGCGCAAGGGCGGCCACGACGCGACAGACAGACCTCCGAGACTGGGCCGGTGGAGGATCTCCACCGGACGTGGCTGCGCCGGAGCGACGTTCGCCGCCCGAGCGGCCGGCGCGACGCACGGTGCGAAGTTCTCGTCGTACCACCGGCGGTAGTGGTGCCTCGCCCAGTGGCGATTGACGAAGCCCGAGATCATGCCCGAGAGGCCGACACGGGTATCCGGGTTGACGGTCGCCATGAAGACGTGCCCCAGGATCAACGGCGTGGCGACGG
>Ga0315276_10005487_pt1 | contig 11678 bp, 7 predicted proteins | sample YL17G05_0_MG_FD_204542 | JGI IMG/M metagenome (GOLD analysis project Ga0315276, IMG submission 204542) | Sediment microbial communities from Yellowstone Lake, YNP, Wyoming, USA - YL17G05_0 | ecosystem: Environmental > Aquatic > Freshwater > Lake > Sediment | place: USA: Wyoming | collected... | reverse complement strand
TGTGTTGCCGCGCCCCTCCCCCCGCCGCCGCCCCCCCCCCCCCCCCCCCCCCCCCCCCCCCCCCCCCCCCCCCCCCCCCCCCCCCCCCCCCCCCCCCCCAAGGCGAGCGTTGGAGGCCGCGTAGCTGCTCCATACTGCCTTCATCTACCTCTCTCTATCTCCCACCTCTGTGACGACCGTCTCGCGCTCGAAAAAGGGGCCGAGCGGGAACGGGAACCCGGTCAGGTTGAAGTAGAAGCGGCCGGGGGGCTTTTTGTCGGCATCGGCCGGCGGCGCCGTGCCAGGCGCGTTCCTGGCTGGCCGCTTGCGCTCGACCGGCGCGCGCCGGGCCTTGGCGGGCGGCGTCGCCACGCGGCGCGCGCCCGCGGGGGGCGCCCGGGCGCCGCGCCCGGTCGTGGACGGCGGCATCGGACGAGCGTGTGCTGCCGGCGGGGTCTGATCAGGGAGAAAAGGGGCGGGTGAGGGTCAGCGCGGGGCGCTTGGCGCGTGGCCGGCGCGCGGCACCGCCGCCCGACCTCGCCCCGCCCCGATTCTGGCGCGCCGCGCACGGGCGCCCAGCGGCTGATGCAGCGCCGCGGGTGCCAATGTGGGCCTCCGCGCCCCCCAACCGCCGCACCGGCGGCAGAGTGTCGCCGATGCGGCAACCCCCACTCCCTCCCGTCGTCTTCCGGGATGGAGGTCGAGCCTGCGGGACCCCCTACAGCCGCCGCTGGCCCCGTCCCCCTGCTGGCGGCCGTGCCCGCCCCCCCCGGCCCCCTCTTCTTCGCGTGGGGCGTCGGCAACCGCGTGGTCGCGCTCCCGCTGACGTCTGCCGGCGGCGATGAGCCGCCCGTGGTGACGACGGTGCAGTGGTGAGAAGAAGGAAAGGGAGATGTGTGTTGGAAGGCGGCGCCGGACCGCGTCGCGCATCGCCGACCGCCCTCCATCTCTCTCCAGGGGCTGCCTCTCGCACGCCGAGCGCCGGCTGGCCTACGACTCACTCCCCCTGTACGAATCCCTGGTGACCGACCTGCTGGCCGGCGCTGGCCCGAGGCGCGGCGACTGGATCGACCGCTTGCGCGCGTACGCGGCCGGGGTTGCGGCGCTGATGGCGCCGCTGGCGGTGGAGGGCGAAGACGAAGAGGATGAGGAAGCCGTCGACGAGCTCGCTCTGGAGCGCGCCGCCTGGGACTGGACCGCGCTCCTGTTTGCCGGCGGCGGCCGCGCCGACGGCGCGGCCGCAGCCGACCTCGCGCACTGGCTGGCGAGCCACGAAGCCGTGCTGGTGACTGGCGACACGCTGGCGGCTGAAGCGGGGCGGCTTGCGACGCTGCCGGCGCCGGAAAGCGACCCTTCCTACTGGCCGACCGTCGCGCGCGCGGCCGCTCTGGGCGCCACCGCCGCCGCGGTCGACCTCCTGGGCGCGCACTCGGCCTGGCACGACGCGCTGGCGGGTGGAGCCGGCGATGAGCGCGTGTCGGCCGCGCTGGCCGCGCTCGAGCCGGTGGGGCTGCTTTTGCGGCGGGCGCCGCGGCTCGCGCGCGCACCGGCGCGCGGCGCACGCGCGACCGCAGTCTCCGCCCCCGACGCGCACCAGTCGCTGCCCGAATTTATGGACGCCCGCAAAGCCTGGCTGGGGGCGGCACGGGCGCTGGCGGCGAATGGGGAGTTGTGGGGGCGGGCAGCGGCCGGCGACCCCGCGACTGCCGCCGGCTCGCGTTCCACCCTCGCCGTCCTCTGCGGCGAGCCCGCCGCCCTGGCCGACGCCGCCTGCCATGGCTGGCCCGAGCTCCTCGTCGCCCGCGCCCTGCACGGTGGCGGCGCCGGCCCGCGCGGGCCGGCCGAGGTGGCGCACGCGGCGGCGCGCGCGGCGGCCGACGGCGCAGCGGGAGCCAGCGCCGACCCGGCCTCCCCGGCCCGCGACGCCCTCCTCCTGGGCGTCGCCGACGCCGCCGCCCGGGGCGAGCCCGCGGGGGCGGCGGCCGCGCTGTCGGCGGCGTGCGGCGGGTGGCTGCTCGCGCACGCAGCGCCGCTGCTTGGGGGGCCGGCGCGGGGCGAGCCTTTGCCGCATGCGGGCATGGGGGCGGCCGAGTGGCACGCGCTTGATTATGCAGCAGCGCTGGCAGGTGCGCCGGCGACGCGGGGGGCGGCGGCGCGCGTGCTCGCGCTGTGCCCAGCGGCGGGGCGGCCGGTTGCGGCGGCGCTCGCGGCGCGCGCACCTGGCGCCGTGACCGCCGCCCTGGCCGGCGACGACGGCCCCGTGGACGACATGGTCGCAGCCTGCTCGTCCATCGGCCTGGCCGGCGCCGCGGCGGGCGCCGCGCGCTCTGCGGCCGCCGCGGCCGCCGCGGGCGGCCGCCTGGGCGCGGCGCTCGCCTGGTGCGCGCGCGCGGGCGACGCGGACAGGGCCGGTTTGATTTCCGACATGCTGCTGGACGCGGTGCGCGGGAGTGGCGACGGCGGCGCGCTCGCCGCGCTCGAAGACGTCGCACCTTCCCTCGCCGCCCTGGCCGGCGCGCCGCGCGCCACGCTGCCGCCGCGCCGGGGCGGCGTGCCCGCCTTGGTTGCGTTGCTGGAGCTGGAGCGTGCCGTGGCCGCTGCCAGCGCCCCCGGCGCGACCCCCGCCGCGCGCGGTCGCGCCGCCGCCGCCGCCGCCGCTGCCGCTCGAGCCTGCCCCTCCTCCATGGCGCCCGGCCTGCTCTTTCGCGTCATCCCCGCCCTTGAAGCCGGCGGCGCGGGCGAGGGCGATGTGGACGCGATGCTGGCCGCGCTGGCGGACGCGGTGGCGGAAGGAGAGCAGAGGGCTGACCGCGACGCGCCCGCCCCCGCTGCCGAGGACGTGTGCACGGGCGCGGTGCGGCTTGCGCTGGGAAGGGCGCTGGCGCGCACGTTTGTCGAGGCAGCGTGAGAAAAGAGAAAGAGGTTGCGGACTGGTGCACCGTGAAACCGACATCAACCACCCGCCCCCACCGGCTCCCCCCCTGCCACAATATCGTTCGCATCGTGGGTGCGTGGTTCAACCACCCTTCCCGCCGGCTTGCCCCCCGCCGCGATGTCCCTCGCGTCGGCCGCCGTCTCCCACGCCTGCCGCACGTCGTCCGCCAGGGCGGCCGCGTACGCCGCCTGCGGCAGGCGCTGCACCGGCTCCTCCAGTTGGGCGCCCACATTTTCGATGCCGTAAAGGGAAAAGGCCAGCAGAGCTTGTAAAACCGGCGCCGCCCAGTGAACCGCAGGCCAGACCACGGCGGGGAGCAAGCAAAACCAGAGCTGGAGGAAGCGGGCGGTGTGTCGGTTGATAGCCATGGGAACCGACGTCGTTTTGATGCGCTCACAAACGCCGACGGAGTTGACGTAGAGGGAGAGCTGGTCGGCGATGGACGCGCAGACTTGTGCAGACAGAGCGGTGGACGCGCAGAGATCGGGGGACAGAGTGTGAGCAGCGCCGGGACGCAGAGTGTGGGAAGCGCCAGGGGAGAGAGTGGTGGAAGCGCCGCGCGCGGCCGCCTCGATGACCGCGGCCGCCGCAGTCGGCATGTGGTTGACGCCGGGCCCCAGCAACCAGTCCACCTCGTGCGCCAACAGAAAAGGGCGCAGCTCGGGGCGGATGATGCCTTCGGGGTGGCGGCGCAGGTGGTGGCGAGCGATCGCGGGGAGCGCCTGCGACCAGCGCCGCGCGGCGGCGGTGCAGGGGCGGTCGCCGCCCTCGTCGTCCCGCGGCATCCACAACGCCAGCAGCCTGGCCAGGTTGCGACAAGCGTTAAAAATGGACCCCCACGCCGTGCGCGCCTCCCACCAGCGCGCGCCGACGGTCTGGATGCGAAACACGAGGAGCAGGGCCAGGGCGAACGAGACAAGGTTCAGGGCCGCTATGGGGGCGACCGCCGCGCGCGACACGTCGTCAGGCCAGTCTGGCGCGCCCAGGGGGACCAGCCACGTGAAGTAGGCGCACACAGCGATCGCATAAACGGTGTTCACCCCCACCACCAGCCCCAACCCCGACCGTAGCACGACAAACACGGTGCCGTCGGGCAAATAGCGCCGCCAGGAGCGCAGGTGTGCCCACCGCTCGGCGTTGGCCGGCGCGTCCGACCAGAGCGCGGCGTCGACCTCTCTGTTCGTGGGCAGGAAGAGTGTGTGCAGCGTTGCCTGCCGCGCGGCGGGCGTGGTGGAGCAGGAGACGTCGGCGCGGCGCATGGTGGGCATGGTGGTGTTGGGAAAGAGGGGTGCAGGGTTTGCGGCGGACGTCGACCGAGTCTGCCGCTGCACGCGAGAGGGGTGGAAGGGGGCGGGACGGTCGCGGGCGGGGCCAATGCGCCGCCGCCGAGCCGCCGTCGCCGGTCGCCGTCAGAGTGCAGACCCCCACCAGCACCGCGCCCACACGCAACCACCGCCATCATCATCACATGCTCCCGCCCGCGACATCCGCCCGCACCGCGGCCCGGCACCGCACTTCGACCAAATCACCCCCACCGTCGTACTCGCGCTGCACCGCAATCACGTTGCCGTCGCGCGGCGCCCACGCGACGGTGAGGAGGAGGCCTCTCCTCGGCACTTCAGCGTCCATGCCCTCGCTCGCGTCGGCGGCGGCGCCGCGGGAGACGGGGGCGACCATGGCGATTTCGACGAGCGCGGGGCCCGACGCCGGCCCCGTCCCCGGGTCGGGCACGCAGTAGGCGCCGCCGCCGTCGCCAGGGGGGGTCGTGGTCGGCACGGTCCACCGCTGCACCGAGGATGACGTGGCGTACGCGGCCGCGGGCGCGTCGGCGTCGAGAGTGTCGTCGCTGCCCCCCGCCGCCGACAGCGCGTGCGACACGACATCAAAACACTTCCACTCGCCCGCCAGCGCAGCCCCCGTGTTGACAGGACTAGCAGCACCGGTCGTCAGCACCGGCGCGCGCCCGCCGGCGGCCGGCAGCGCGCACGCGGCGACGTCGCCGCCGGGGAGGCACTGCCAGGATTCGCGCGCCGCCACGATGCGCAGCGGCTGCAGACCGAGCTCGTCCCCGCCGTCGGACGCGGCCAGGGTGATGGTGACGCGCAGCCTGGCTTCGCCGCCCCAGGCGAGGCAGGTTTCCAGGGTGGAGACGGTCTCGTCGGGGTCGGCGCCGGTGTCGGGGGTGGACGGGGTGGGGGCGTCTTCATCGTCCGAGGGGGCGTCTTCGTCGTCCGAGGGGGCTTCATCGTCGCTGAAGACCACGTCGCCATCGGCCACGGCGTCCAGCATCGGCTCGGGCTCGTCGTCGCCGCCGCCGCTCGGCTCACCCCGCGCGACCAGCCGTTCCAGCGCCTCCCTGTCAGCCGCCCCCCCGCTCGTCAGCGGCGGCAGCCCCAACAGGTTGAGAGGGCCCCGGGAGTAGGAGCCGCCGTCGAAAATGGCGAGCCCGGGCTCGCGCAGCGCGAGAGGGACGGCGTCGCCCCACGCGCCGCGCTGCGCCGCGGCCGCCAGCGACGCCGCGTCGGGCCCGCGCACCTCGCGCCTCGTCAGCACGACGCCTCCATCCCTCTCCGCCCGCTCTTCAACCGCGTACGTGGCCAGCGCCTTGACGCCCTTGCCCGCGGCGTCGAGCGCGAGCGGCTCCGGCTTGCCCGTGACCGGCGACAGGGCCACCGCGGCCCCCTGCCACCCGCCTTCGATCGTGCCACAAAAGGAGGACCACAGAGGGGTGGCGGTGGGTTCGGGGGAGGCGTCCCGTGACTCGACGGCGACCTACAAGAGAGAAACGAGGCGGCGGGTTGGTGGTTGCGGGCCGCGGGAGCGCCTTCGACAACGCGCTCCCTCCCCAACTTCTTACCAACACCGGCGCACACAACACCAGCTCCTTGAGCGGCGGCGACGGCGGCGGCGGGCGCCGCGCGGGCGGCCGCCGCCCGCCGCGGTGCGCGGCCGACGCGGAGGAGCCGCGCCCGCCAGCCGCGCCCGCCACGGTTGAAGGGAGGGGGTGCTGGCGGCGCATAAGAGCCGGCAATGCGCGCGGTCCAATGCGAGAGGAGGGCGGCGCGGGCGTCTCTCTGCACAGATGTCGCCCGCCAAGCGGCCGCGCCCGCGCGTGCGCGCCCTCCTCTTGTCAGCGCTCGCGCTGGCCGCGGTCGTCGTCCGACTGGCGCCGCTGCGCACCTCAGCCGCCGGCCCGCGGGCCTACCGCGTCGTCGACGCCGACACCCTAGTCGTGCGCGGCGTCACCATTCGCCTCAAAGGCGTGGACGCGCCGGAGAGTGGGCAGACGTGCTGGAGGAATGGAGGCTGGTGGCGAGGCCGGCAGCGGCGCGAGTGGGTGTGCGGTGAGCCGTTGCGCGCCATGGGGGGTCGGGAGTTGGGGCCTTGGCGCCGTATGCCGCCCGCCAAACGTCCCTCGAACGGCGTGTAGGCTCTAGTCACGCCGTCTGACGCGGTCCAAACCCCCCTCTCTGCCCCCCTCAGGCGACGCCGCGACCGCCGCGCTGCGCTCCTTCCTGCGCGGCCGCTCCCTGACCTGCGTCGGCGCGTCAAAGGACCGGTACGGCCGCACCCTGGCCCGCTGTGCCGCCAGCGGCGGCTTCGGCCAGACCGTCGACGTCGGCGCGTGGCTGCTCGCGCGCGGGCACGCGGTCTCGTACATGGCGCCGCCGAGGGTGTATGTGGAGATTGAAGCGAAAGCGAGGCGGGCCAAGGTGGGTGTGTGGGGGGGGTCGTTTGTGCGGCCGGACAAGTGGCGGGCGCAGCGTGCGGCGTCGAGGCAGAAAAAGAAAGGAAAGGGTAGATGATTTGGTTTTGCTCTGGGGGCGCTGTGTGCAACTAGCTCTTTCGTTGCTGCTTTGGCGGGGCGAGGAGCGCCGAGGCGGCGGGCCGCCTACTCTCGACCGCGCGTCTCCGCCCGCCCTCACTACGGCGCCGGCGGGGCGCACGCCGCGGCGCCGCCGCCACCCCCTCCCCCACATTTCCTCATGGGCGGCACCACGGATCGCGAGGCCAAGAAAAAGGCGGCCCACGTCTACTCGGGCGGCTCGGGCGGCGGCACGCGCGGGCCGAGCGTCGTCGACAAGCGTAACCAGGAGATGATGTGTGAGCATTGCGACCCGCCCAGGGTTTTTAAGCAGGTATGCATGGGTGGGGGCGGGAAGAGGTGGACAGGCAGCTGCTGGCGACGCCAATTGGCGCGACGGCTCCCCGTCCTCTCCTGTTCAGATCCAGCGCCTGCGCGAGCACATTGCCAAAAAGCATCCCGACGCCGCAGCAGAAGGCGCGGACGCAACAGGCGCTGAAGCGTCCGGCTCGGGCGCTGCGCCCCAAAAATCCACCGCCACCATGGACGTTGGCGCCCGCGCCGGCTACTACACGCAAAAGTCGGCCAAGCAGCTGCTACTCGAGTGGGCGCAAGGGGCGAAACGGATCAAACCGCGGTACAAATCCAAAGGCGGGGACGGCGGGTACACGGCCAAAGTGGTCCTCCCCGGCTCGGCCCCTGGCGGCGCGGACGACGTCGTCGCGTTCACGCCCAAGGGGGTCATGTATGAGACCGCGGACGCCGCTGAACAGGCCGCCGCCGTCGCCGGCTTGCACGCCGTCGCGGGCGATCGCGCGCTGCACCGCGTGCTCCCCGCCGAGCACCGCGCGCAGTGGGACGCAGCGACCGAGCTGTCTGCGTCGCGCAAGGAGCGGGACGCGGCGCGGGCTGTTGCCGCGGCGGCGCGGGCGGCGCAGGAAAAGCGCGCGGCGGCGTCTGCGGCCGCGCGCGCGCCGACGCGCGTCGTGATGACCGACGCCCAGCGGGCGTCGGTCGCGGGCGCTCTGGCGTCTGTGAGGGGCATTGCTACTGTCGCTCGGCCTGCTGGAGACGGCGACGGCGCCGACATCGCCTCTGTCGCGGCCCAACTGACCGCGCTCGGGTTTGCCGCGTCGGACGCCGACGAAGCCGCCGCCTCGTCCCCCGCCCCCGGCCTGGCCGCCGCCCTGGACTGGGCTTGCTTGCACCTGGACGAGGGCGCGCTGCCGCCCGCGTTTGGGCCTGGGGCCGCGGGCAAGCCGGTCGCCGTCCTCGTAAACGCGACGACCGGCGGCGTCGACAAGCGCCGCGAGCGGCCGCCGCCGCCCGACGATTCGCCGGACGTTGCATCATTGATGGTGTATGGGTATGCGGCGGTCGACGTGGTGCGCGCGTTGGAGGAGAGCCGGGGCGACGTCGACGCCTCGCACGCGGCGCTGTTTGAACGCCTCGTCGGGCCGCCGCCCGCGCCGGCCGACGCCACCGACATTTCTCCCGACGACGCCGACGATGAAGTGGCCGCCCTGGAAGCCATCTACGGCGACGACGTGGCGGTCGCGCGCGACGCGCGCTCAGGCGGCCGCGTCGTCGACCTCGCCGTCGAGGCCGCCGCCGGCGCGCCCGTGTCCCTGCGCGTCTGGCTGCCGCCCACCTACCCTGCCGCCCCACCTTCACGCTGGGCCGTGCGCCGGGAGGGCGCCCCCGGCGCGCTGCTGCGCGGGCTCACGGCGGCGGTCGCCGCCGAGGCCGCCTCCCTGGCCGGCTGCCCCTGCGTCCACGGCCTGGTGGCCGCGGTCGCGGCCGCCCTGGATGACGAGGCCGCGCTGGTGGCGGCCGGGGCGGCGGTCGTGGCGCCGCGCGCGGCGAGACAGGCGCCGGCCGACGGCGGCGCGGCAGCCGACGCGGCAGGCCGCTTGCTGCACGCGCGGTCGGCGCCGCATCCAGGACGGCGGGGTGGTCGCCCTGGCGCCCGCCCGCTCGACCCCGCCGCCCTAGCCGCGGAATCCGCGCTGCTGCGCCGGCAGTCCGCCGCCCGCGCGACCACCACCGAGCCGCGCGCCGCCGCTATGCGCGCCTCGCGCGCCTCCTTGCCCGCCTTTAAGCAGCGCGACGAACTGCTGGCCGCCATCCACGCGTCCCGGGTCGCCTTTGTCGCGGGTGAGACGGGGTGCGGCAAGAGCACGCAGGTGCCGCAATACGTGCTGGAGGCCGCCATCGACGCCGGCCACGGCGCCTCGACCAACATCCTGGTCGCCCAGCCGCGCCGGGTGGCCGCCGTCGGCCTCGCCCAGCGCGTGGCGGCCGAGCGCGGCGAAGCGGTCGGCGACGTCGTCGGCTACTCGGTGCGCCTCGACACCAAGGCGTCCGCCCGCACCCGGCTCACCTTTTGCACGACAGGGGTATTGTTGAGGCGGTTGCTGGACGGCGGCTTCGCCAGCGTGACGCACGTCGTGCTGGACGAGGTGCACGAACGGTCGCTCGACTGCGACCTCGCCCTCCTCCTCCTCAAGCGCTTGCTCGCCGCTTCCCCAGCCTCCTCCCCGCGCGTCGTCCTCATGTCGGCCACCGCGGACGCCGCCACGTTTGGCGCCTACTTCGAGCCTGCGGCGGGGCGCGCGGGCGTCGTCGCGGTGCCGGGTTTCACCCACCCGGTGCGCGACCTCTTCCTGGAAGACGCGCTCGAGGCCACGCGCACCGTCATCGCACGGGGGTCGCGCCATGCGAAGAAGGGGGGCAAGGGGGGAGGAAGAGGGAAGGAGAAGCCTCCGGCGCCGGTGGCGGCCGCGGCGGCCGCGCCCGACTCGTGGGACGCGGGCGCCACGCCCCCTCCCTCCCCCTCCCCGTCCTCCTACTCGGACGAGACGTTGCGCTCGCTCGCCCTGGTCGACGAATCCGTCATCAACTACGACCTCGTCGCGGCCGTCGTGGCGCACGCGCTGCGCGCCGAGGCGGCCGACGGCCCCGGCGCGCTGCTCCGCGGGTGGCCCGACGCCCCCTCCCACATGCCGCCCGGCCCCCCCGGCGCCATCCTGGTGTTTATGCCGGGCGCTCCCGAGATCGGGCGCGCGGTGCGCGCGATCGAGGGGAGTCAGGAGGTGCGCAAGGCGTTGGCCGGCGCGGCGCTGCGCGTCGTGCCGCTGCACGGCGGCCTGTCACCCGCCGCCCAAGCCCTCGCCTTTGACCGCCCCCCACCTTCCTGTCGCAAAATCGTCGTCTCCACCAACGTGGCCGAGACGAGCGTGACAATCGACGACGTGACGACCGTCGTCGATTCTGGGCGTGTCAAGGAGATGGCGCACGACGCCGAGGCCGGGATCGGGCGCCTGGTGGAGACGTGGGTGAGCCGGGCGGCGGCCAAGCAGCGGCGGGGGCGGGCGGGGCGGGTGCGGCCGGGGGCGTGCTTCAAACTGTTTTCGCGCGCGGCGCACGCCAAGCTGGCGGCCGACACCAAGCCCGAGGTGCTGCGGAGTCCGCTGGAGGGGCTTTGCCTGTCGCTGCGCACCGCGCTGCCGGCGAGCGTGTCGCTGGCCGACGGCGCGGAGGAGCTGGTGACGCCGCCCGACGCCGCGGCGCTCCGCGGCGCGGTCCACGCGCTCACCCGTCTCGGCGCCCTGGACGCCCACGAATGCCTCACCCCGCTCGGCCTCATGCTGGCCCGCCTGCCGATGGACGCGCGCCTCGGCAAAGCCCTCGTGTACGCGTGCCTGCTGCGCTGCGCGGGCCCCGTGCTCACCGTGGCGGCCGCGCTGTCCACGGGGCGGGCGCTGTTTGCGGGGGTGCCGCCCGAGAAGCGGGCGGCCGCGGACGCCGCCAGGAGGCGCCTCTGCGCGACGTCGGTCGGCGCTCGTTCTGATCACGTCTCGATGGTGGAAGCCTTCAACGCGTGGGACGCCGCCGCCGCGGCCGGCGGCCGGGGCGCGGCGCGCGCGCTGGCGGGCGACATGTTTCTGGCCGACGGCGCGCTCGACGCGGCGAAAGCGGCGAGGGGGGACCTCGCGCGCACGCTCGCCGACCTGGGGCTGCTGCCGGGGGAGTATGCGGCCGCAGCGCGGCGGTGGGGGACAGCGTCTGGGGCGGTCGAAAAGGCGCTGGCGCGGGCGGCGGAAGCAGCAAGGGCGGGCGGGCGGGCGAGCGGCGGCGCCGACGGCGGGGGGGGCCCGCCGGGGGGGGGGGGGGGGGGGGGGGGCGCGGGGGGGGGGGGGGGGGCGTGCGGCGGCGCCGACGGCGCCCCCCCCCCACCCTCTCCTCTCGACGCCGGCCTCCCCCCTTTGGACGCCGCCGACGCCGCCTCGCACTCGGCCCGCGTCGTCAAGGCCGCGCTGTGCGCTGGGTTTGCCCCCGCGGGCCTGCTGCGTGTGGAAGCGCCCGCCCAAAAGTTCAAGGCCGCGTTGGGCGGCGCGATCGAGGTCGACGCCGACCCGTCCTCGCTCAAATTCCGTGACGAAAAAGGCGCCCGCGTTTTCCTCCACCCTTCCTCGCTCTGCTTTCCCTGCGGCCGCTTCGACTCGGGCTGGCTTGTCGCGTCGGGCGTCGTCGCGGTCAACGGCAAGCCGTCGGCGCGCTGCGTCTCGATGGCGCCGGCGTACGCGGTGCTGCTGTTTGGGGGGTCGCTCGATGTCAGGCATGCGGCTGGGGAGGTGGTGATGGACGGGTGGGCCCGGTTTGCGGCGCCGGCGCGGATCGCGGTGCTTGTGCGCGAGGTGCGCGCGGCGGCCGACGCGGCGCTGCTGGCCAAGCTCGAAGGAGGAGGGGGGGGGCTGGTCGGCGATCCACCGATCGTGGGCGCCTTGCACCGACTGCTGGAGACGGACGGGTTTTGAAGAGAGGGAGAGACGAGAGAAAGAGAGGAGGGTGGTCGGCAAGCCCGGCCGCCTGCCCCCCCCCCTCCACGCTGCAACCACCACCACCACCGCCGCGATGCTTTTGAAGACTTCGAAGAGTGCGTTTGCATGGCAAGCG
>Ga0315276_10005485_pt1 | contig 11681 bp, 13 predicted proteins | sample YL17G05_0_MG_FD_204542 | JGI IMG/M metagenome (GOLD analysis project Ga0315276, IMG submission 204542) | Sediment microbial communities from Yellowstone Lake, YNP, Wyoming, USA - YL17G05_0 | ecosystem: Environmental > Aquatic > Freshwater > Lake > Sediment | place: USA: Wyoming | collected... | reverse complement strand
ATGAGCTCCTCGACACAGGCGATTGACCGCTGACCGTCAGGAAGAAGGCTGTCGGCAGATAGCCGAACTTCTCGCATGGGCTCCCAGGAGATCCGGGCCTTCTGGGAACACGCCGCCATCGAGACTGGAGGGGAGTGCCACATTGAAGGTGACGCCTGCCCTTAGAGAGACTGGTGTTCCGTCCGCGCGATGATCTCGTCCTGCAGCGTATGGCCGAGATCACAGAAGTAATCGCTGTAGCCTGCCACCCGGACAATGAGATCACGGTACTGCCCAGGGTTCTCCTGCGCAGCATGGAGCGTCGCAGCCTCCACAACGTTGAACTGGATGTGGTGACCATCCAACCTGAAGTAGGTCCGAATCAATTGCACGAGCTTGTCTTGCCCCTCGTCGTCTTTCAATAGGCTCGGATTGAGTTTCTGGTTGAGCAGGGTACCGCCGGTGCGCACGTGATCCATCTTGGCCGCGGACTTGAGCACCGCCGTCGGGCCATGGCGATCCGCACCTTGTACGGGTGAGATCCCTTCCGAGAGCGGCTCCCAGGCTCTTCGCCCGTCGGGCGTAGCGCCGACGACGGAGCCGAAGTACACGTGAACGGTCGTCGGCAGAAGGTCTATCCGGTAGGTACCACCCTTGGTGTTCTTGCGTCCGTCGATCGCATTGAAGTAGGCGTTGAACAAGTCAACCATCACGCCGTCGGCATAGTCGTCGTCATTGCCATAGCGGGGCGTCTTGTTCAGCAGCTGTTGGCGCAAGCTCTCCTGGCCTTCGAAGTTGGCTTTGAGAGCGGTCAGCAGCGCTTCCATCGACAGCCTCTTCTTGTCGAAGACAGCGTACTTGATGGCAGTCATCGCATCGGTGATGGTACCCAGCCCCACACCCTGAATGTAGGACGTGTTGTAGCGTGCGCCGCCGTCGTGATAGTCCTTTCCATTCACGATGCAGTCATCGACCAGCATCGACAGGAAGGGTGCGGGCATATACATGGCGTAGAGCCGTTCGATGACATTGTTCCCGCGCACCTTGATGTCAACGAAGTACTTCAACTGGCCTTCATAGGCCGCAAGGACTCCCTCGAAGGACTTGAACTCGGCCGGGTCGCCGGTCTCCAATCCGATCTTGCGACCGGTCCGGGGATCGACCCCGTTGTTCAGCGTGAGTTCCAGGATCTTGGGCATGTTGAAGTAGCCGGTCAGGATGTAGCTCTCCTTGCCGAACGCGCCCGTCTCGACACAGCCGCTCGTGCCGCCATTGCGGGCGTCAGCCACGGACTTGCCTTGCCTGACGAGCTCTTGCACGACCAGGTCGGCGTTGAAGACTGAAGGCTGGCCAAAGCCTGTGCGGATAATCCTCACCGCTCGCTTGATGAAACGATCAGGGTTCTTCTTGCTCACCTGGATCGAGGAGCTGGGCTGCAACAGCCGCATCTCTTCGACCACATCCAGGATCAGATAGGTGACCTCGTTGACGCCGTCGGAAGCATCCTGGGTGATGCCCCCCAGGTTGATCTGGCAGAAGTCGGTGTAGGTGCTGCTCTCCTCCGCTGTAACCCCTACTTTTGGCGGTGCAGGCTGGTTGTTGAACTTGATCCACAAGCACTGCAGAAGTTCTTCGGCCTGCTCCCGGGTGAGTGTGCCTTCGTCCAGACCCTTCGTGTAGAACGGGAAGAGATGACGGTCGAGATGACCGGGAGAGAACGAATCCCAGGTGTTCAGTTCGGTCGTCACGCCCAAGTGCACAAACCAATAGGACTGTAGCGCCTCCCAGAGATCGCGCGGGGCGTGCGCAGGAACGTGCGAGCAGACTTTGGCGATCCGTTCGAGCTCCGCTTTCCTCCGCGGATCTCTTTCTTGCTGCGCCAGCTCCCTGGCCTTGTCGGCGTGGCGCTCAGCAAACCGCATCATCGCGTCCGCGCAGACGAGCATCGCCTCAAGCTCTTGCCGCTTGAGGTATGCTTCGGAATCGTCCAGGTAGTCCAGTGCCAGCAAGCTGCGCCGGACGTCCTGCTTAAGCTCCACAAGACCCCTGTGATAGATCTTGCCGTCCAGCACCGTGTGCCCTGGCGCGCGCTGTTCCATGAACTCCGTGAAGATGCCGGCTTCGTATGCGGCCTTCCACTCCTCCGTCATCTCGTGGAAGAGCAGATCGCGCATGGACCTGCCGAGCCAGAACGGAACGATCGTTTCCCGCTGGATCTGTCGGGCCTCTGGACTGACAGCGAAGGGGATGTTCTCTCGCGAGCTGAGGATCTCCAGGTCCCGAAGGCTGTGGCAACACAGTTCGGGGAAAGTCGGCGTCGCCTTGGGGGCGGGCCCCTTCTCCCCCACGATCAGCTCATCTGGGCCGATGTAGACGGTCTTGTGTTCCATCAGGTGCCGAAAGGCATGGGCGCGGCGCATGGGTTCGGAGCCCAGCTCCGTGTTCTGCCGGTAGTACTCCGTCATGAGTTCCGCCCGCTCCGTCGAAACAAAGGGTTTGGCATCCAGGCTTTCACGCCTTAGCCGATCGACCCTTTCACTGACCATGGCATCCACCTCCTACTTCCACGGACAATCCAAGCTTGCCTAGAAGGTGCGCGACCTCCGAGCTCCTCTCGTCTGAGGGCAGGCAAGCCTCGAGCATGGCTCGTACCTACTCTACGCCAACTTGATGGGCGAGACAAGGTCCAACTTCCCGCACGCCAGCCGGGTCAGTCGCAGACCCAGCTCCCCCTTCGCCCCCTCCGGGGATGCTGCGCGATGCTGCGCGAGGCTGCGCGAGGCCGCGAGCCCTCCCGCAAGGACACCGGGACGCTGCGGCCCGACGCATCCTTTGGATGTGCACGCGACACCCTGCAGGTGCGCACCGCGGGGGCGAGACGGCCTGCCCGACGCACCCTACGGATGTGCGCTCGACACCCTGCGGGCCCGCAAGCGGAGGCGAGACGGCCGGCTCCACGCATCCTTCGGATGTGCACGCGACACCCTGCGGGTGCGCACCGCGGGGGCGAGACGGCCTGCCCGACGCACCCTACGGATGTGCGCTCGACACCCTGCGGGCCCGCAAGCGGAGGCGAGACGGCCTCCGAGCTGGGCATCCCGAAGGAACACCGGGACGGTGCCGGGACGGTGTGCGGTGCGGCGCAGGTGCCGGGAGGCACACGTAGGCAGGTGTCCTCGCGGTCCTCCAGGGCCGCGAACGAAGTCCCGGGGGGGTTGCGGGAGCGTCCTGGTGCACTTCCAGGGATTCCCTGCGGGACGCTGCGCGATGCTTCGCGATCCCGCAGGGGTGCTACGCGATCAGCACTTTGTGGGGCATCGTCCCTTTCGCTGTGAAGCAGGAGCGAAGCGATTGCAGCCCGGGCCTGCGCACGGCGGAGTCACTGGCGAGGTGTCGCCCGGCGTTCCCAAAGCCAAAATCGTTGTTCACATGCCTCTGGATGCTCCGTCCGCGGCGGCTGGGATGTCGCGCCATGAATGGCCCCAGACGCCAAGCTTGAGGCGCTCGACCTATCCCGGTCCATCCCTGCCAATGGCCCGATAGGAGACTGTACGCCCACGTGGGAGGCGTTCGTTTCCACCAGCCTGCTGCGGGGTCAGCGCGTCTCCTGCCATGCTGCCGGATCATGAGCCGGGAGCTCACACCGCAGGGCGGCATCCTGCCGATCTCCAAAGGCATAGCCGGCCTGGATCAGGGTATGGATCTCGCTCGTGCCCTCGTAGATCATCGCCCCGCGCGTGTTCCGGAAGAACCGCTCGACGTCGTACTCGTCGCTGAAGCCGTAGCTGCCGAAGACCTGGATTGCCTCCGACGCAGCGGCGAAGCCTGCGTCCGTGGCAAACTGCTTGGCGTAGGAGGTCTGTAGCGTGTTGCGAATGCCCTGGTTCTTCATCCACCCCGAACGCAGGTAGAGGAGTCTGGCGATATCGTAGTCCTGGGCCATTCTCGCTATCTTTGCACGGATGAGCTGGTGCTGGGCGATCGGCACGCCAAAGGTGTGGCGCTCCTGGGCGTATTTCACGCTTGCTTCGAGGCATGCTCGCAGCAAGCCGGCTGCCCCGGCCGCCACGGTATAGCGGCCGTTGTCAATGGCTGACATCGTGACCCTGAAGCCCTCGCCTTCCTCGCCGATTCGGTTCTCCACCGGGACACGAACATCCTGAAACGCGATCCAGCCGGTTGAACCTGCTCGAACACCAAGCTTGCCGTGGATGTCTCCGGTCGTCACGCCGGGGCTCTTGAGGTCAATGAAGAGCGTGGACAACCCCTGGCTGGGCTCCTCCGCCTCCGGGTTTGTACGTACGGTCACCAGGGCATACTGCGCTTTGGTCGCCAGGGATATCCACATCTTCTCGCCATTGACGAGGTAGACATCCCCGTTTCGGCGTGCACTCGTCCGGATACTGGCGATGTCAGATCCAGCCCCCGGCTCGGTAAAGCCAGCGCAGCAAATGACCTCCCCTCTCGCCACGTCCGGCAAGTAGGTCTGCTTCTGTTGCTCAGACCCCCACTGGAATAGCGTCATGCCCGCCAGCGCCAGGTGGACCGACATCACAACCCGCAAAGATGCGTCCACTGCCTCCAGCTCTTCGCATCCCAGCCCAAGACAGATGTAGTCCATCCCCTGTCCCCCATAGCGAGTGGGAATGCAGACCCCCAACAGGCCGAGCTCAGCCATGCGTGGCAGAACATGCGGCGGCATCTGCTGCTTGCGGTCCCACTCCTTGATGATGGGAGCGACCTCCTTCTCGGCGAAGTCCCGGTACATCTTCGCCACCATCTTGTGCTCTTCGGTCAGCGCGAAGTCCATCCTGTCCTCCTCGATGTCAGGGGATGATCCCATCGGGTCTCAACTTCTTGATCCGAACCTCGCCTTACACCCAATACTCCTTGAGAACCACTTCGATTTGCCTACCCGGCCAGGGCGGGACCTTCTCGCGGATTCCGTCCCGGTCCCCGGAGCTTCGACCTTGATGACCCTGGATCCGAGATCGCCAAGGATGCTCGTGCGGCAGGGGGCAGGAAGAAGCCGGGACATGTCGAGGACCATGATGTGGGAAAGAGGAACCCCCGGACTCACCCTGCGTTCCTCCAAGTGCGCTCTCCGGGGGAATCCCCGCTTGGGTCGTCTCTCAGCCAATCCCGTCTTGGTTGCCGTCCAAGGACTCCCGTTGCCCCGCCAGCGACGGTCAGCGGCGAGAGAACGGGACCTTCTTGCCGACGGTGGCGCCGGAGTCCAAATCCTCCCAATGGGCCATCCTTCACCAGTCGCCCACCCGAAGCTCCATGCATGGGCGCTTTCGAAAGCCTCTCCTGTAGGCATGCCGCGGGATTCCAGCCTGCCGCATCCGTTCGGAGAGTCTACATCACCTCAGCGAAGGGGGTCTTGGCATGTTCTGGGGGATCGATGTCTCGGCCACAAGGCGGGTTTCAATCGCAGGAGAGCTGCGGAATATGCCGAGCCGTCTCCCCAGGAGGAGTTCCGGCCAGCGGCCGGCCACTCCAGTCCTGAGCTTTCATCGGGATGGCACGTGGCTTCCCCTTTCATCACTCCCGGGGCAGCGAGAAAGGGGCTCCCTTCTTGGTGGCCCCGTGGCGACCACCGAGGCCACGGCTCTCCAGTGAGAGGACCAGGGGCCAGGCCCAGCCCTTCGGATCCCCAGGTTTTGCCTTGGCGGGTTGGCACGTGCAGATGCAATGCGCTCGTCAGGAAGACCTCGAGCCGGGCGGCCTCCCTGGCCTCCCGACACCAGCGCCCTTCCCGTCTTCATGTCTGGTGGATCAAGCTCGGCATCTCCCCCGAGCTCATCCTCCCCACCCGCCCCGAGCAGAACGGCCGCCATGAACGCTTCCACAGAACCCTCAAGGATGCCACCGCTCGTCCCCCTTCTGCCAACCTACGCTCCCAGAAGAGAGGCTTCGACCGGTTTCGCTCTGAGTTCAACCTCGAGCGTCCCCACGAAGCCCTCGGCCAGAACCCGCCTGCTGACTTCTGCCACCGCTTCCCTCGCCCCTTGCCTCGGAAGATCCCCGACATCCTCTTCCCGCCTCCCTTCGAGGTGCGAAGAGTCAGCCATGATGGAGGCGTTCGTTGGTCCTCCGGCTGGGCAACATCAGTCACGTGCTGTCTGAAGAGTATGTGGGCTTCGGGGTTCACCGCCCCCATGTTCCTCGGCAGATTCGATGAATGTATCTTTAAGCTCTTCGGGAGTTATCCCTCCAATATGCCCCTATGAATGTGCTACCTATCCTCCCGGTCTACGGGTTACCTATCATCCCGGCTGTTCATCGTGGACTGCCGTTCCTCATGCTGATCAACCACGATCCTCCGAGCCTCTGTGAGACGTGACATTGAGTATGGTGCTGGCACTGAACAGAACCGCGTACACGTACCACAGCGGTTTGCTGACTAAGGCAAGGGGCCACCAGTAGAACATGACAGTAGCCAGGTATAGGAACACATATGGGCCGAAGACCGGCCAGCGGATGGGGTTGCGCCACTCGATCTCCCCAACGTATTCAACCATATAGCCATAAACGCCCCATACAAGGTAGACGAAACCGCCTAGCCACAGCGACCAGATCTCACCGCCCAGCAGCTGGAGTACACTCACGGCGGCGGCGGGCACGCTGGCCGCGTACACAATCGGTCCATATCGAATAGCGAGGTCGAAGCGCCATTTGCGCAGCGCGAAATGCACGATCAGCAGTACCTGGAAGAGGAAGGCAGTGACGACAAACAGGGTTTCCAGATTGCCCATGCCAGACATCCTGACACCTCCGGCTCAGAAGAGTGGTCAGTGGTGCCACGATCGGTGACGGGGTCTGCTGCCCAATGACAATCACCGGGCACGGCGCGGGGGTCTTCGACCCCCGCGCCAACGAGACTCGTCATGGTTGCCCCGGCTTTCGCCGGGGCAACGCGACACCAGCGCCCTCTGCATCCAATGAAGGGAGTGCCGAGGTGAATCAGCGGAAGCTTCGTCCTTCCGCCTCTCACTGCTCGAATTGGATGCTCTCCAAGAAGTGACTGTAAAGCTCCCAGTCTTCGCTATCCGCGACGTGGCCAATCACGACCATGAATAGTTGGCCGGACTTGGCAAAGTAGTACCGGTCATGGGCATAGGACTGCGGACTGCGCTCATGCCGGAGGTGGATGGCTGTGGTCCCGGCGATTTGCACGTCTGGCAGTCGCTCGTCTCCCAGTAGGAAGTGGTCGGTCAGCCATTGTACGAGGTCCACACCTTCGGGCGGGCGGTATTCTTCCCGGTCTCTTGGATGGCTGATACTGATTTGCGGCCAACTCTCGTTTCCACTCAAGGAGCCAATGATTGACAGACCCACCAGCGGATCGTCGTTGGCAACAATACTCGCATCCGCAGGGTAATGGAAGCTGTAGCCGAATTCCACGTTCCGGTAGACCCTCCAGCCATCGCTGGCAAACTCGGCAGTGGCCGTTGGAGCGGGCTCGCTTGGCACAGGGGAGGCAGTGGGTTCAGACGTCACCAGCGTATCTCCGGGCTTGCACTCGCTGCGGAAGTAAGCCCACTCATCACATTCGCTTCCATCGGGAAAGACGCACATGCCGGCAACTCCACCCGATGCGTCCTGCCTGAGCTCGAGATCTCCGCCGTTCTGCTCGCAATAAACGGAGGCCGGGTTGGGCATGTCCTCTTCTGGCGTCGGGCTGACTTGCCTGGGACTGCAGGATGCCGAGAACACAATGCCGATCAACGTGAACAGGGTGAACAATACTGTGCGATGCATTTCGACCTCCATCTTGAATCAGTGCTGGATAGAGAACCCAGCGTCTCTGCCGGCTCATGCCGAACGCCCTATCTATGCGCCATTCCGCTTATCAGACGATGGATACTCGCCGGATGTTCCCGGACCTGTGCGGAGATGCTCGGAAAAGGACTCTTTGCGCCGCCCCTGCTGGACACCACTCATGCCCGACAAAGGGCGAACACCGTCCCGGTATCCTTCGGGATAGATGATTCCGGCAAAGTCCCGCCGCAGGTCCCGGGTTCTGTGCGGGGCGTTCTGTGCGGGGAGCTGCCCGGCGGCTCGGGCTGCGGTCCGCTCATTCTCGCGCACTTTGGGTGGCAAGAGCCGCTTCAACCTTCCGGATGCCAGCGGGGTGAGCTGCAGTGCTTTCATAGATGTTAGGCAGCCCCGGAATTCACAATGCGAGATCCTTGCTCGTATACCAAAGGAACTTGTCGAGCTGCTTGAAAGAAAGCGCGGCGAGGTCGAAGTGAAGCCTGAGGGCCGCTAGGGTCGCCTTGTACTTGGAGTAGTCCTGCAAGTCCGGGCGGCTGAACTCGGCGAAGTGGTGCTCACGGGAGTAGGCCAAAAGGAGTCTCCCCACAAGGCCGTCGTAGATCGGGTAGTCATCGGGTCGGTGCCAGCTGCAGTACTTGGTTGCGAACGAATAATGGCGCCTTGTCCTTCCCCGAATGGTCAGCTTTGCGATCCGGTCGACGAGCAGAGTGGACGCAGCGGCAAGATCATCGTCGATCCGGAGCTCGCGAATATGACACGCCATTTCCATGACGGCAAACACGTTGGTATTGTAGAGACCGTTGAGAAGGACGACCTTGATCAGGACATCCTCGAGCTCATCGTTCCGGGGATGATGGGAGAAGACTCGGGACAGCACTCTGTCCGCGGGGCCATACCGATCATCCTCGTCGAAGCGCGCCACTGCTTGATGAACCAGGTCTGGAGTTGGCACAGGAAGAGCAGGCGTTCTCATTCAGGCCACCTTTCTCGAGATCGCGAATCTCCCGGCCAGTTCGCTAACGGAGTAGTAGTTCAGCCGGTAGTCTTCGAGGAATCTCTGTCTCTGTTCGCTCACGGCAACACCTTTCCAAGGCATGGGTGGTACCTCCTTTTAAGGGAGTGTTACCCATGTCCTCAGACAATGTGTTACTTATGTCCTTAGACAATTCTGTTACCTATGCCCCCGAACGGTTCACGGGGCCAATCTGCTCTCACTTGAAGAAGTCCCTGACCTTCTGCAAGAACGTGCGAGAGCGCAACTGCCGCAGCGTCTTCTCCCATTCTCGCTCGGCCTTGACCTTGCTCTTGATGTCCTTCCCCCGTTCCTTCATGAGTTCCAACACGCGCTTTTCTTCGCCGCGATCCAGCCAGAAGCCGTGGAGTTCAGGGCACAAATCCAGCTCCAGGTCATGGAGCCGGTACTTGAACCGCTTCAATGTGCACCCGCAATTCGGGCATCGATAATCGCCTTCATGAGCCGAGAAGACCAGGGACCCCTTATCGAGATCCATCTTGAATTCCCGATCCTCGAGTTGGTCCAACTCCTCGTAGTCAAGCCACATGCCTTGACAATCTGGGCACTGATCGACTTCCATGCCATGGAGCCGGGTTCTCTGAAGCGCTGATGCGTCAACTGGACAGTTCATGGTCAATCCCCTCCCTTTTCGCGAGAATCGACGGCTCACACAAGAAGTGTGTCGCCATGACCTGCGTCCAACGGCCTCGAGCTCCGCGAAGCGTCCCCGCAGGGGATCCGCGTAGCATCGCGGAGCATTGCGCAGCACCCCGAGCTTGCGAGGGGCAGCTGCCCGGCGGAAGCGGGCAACAACCCCCTCATTCTCGCGCATTCCGGCAGGCAAGGACCGATGCCTTTCCGCACGCCAGCCGGGTCAGCCGAAGGTCCTGATGTCCTTCCAGGGTCGCGTACGAAGTCCCGGTGGGTTTGCGGGAGCATCCCCGAAGCGAAGCGGAGGGGGCTGCAGCGGGTTGTTCGTCGACCTGCCCTTTTCTCCCCCCACAAGACGAACGGGCTTACTCGAGCTCGTGACACCGCTCGGCGTACGACCTTCGGTCTCTATCCTTCGTCATGCGGCGTCCGACGCCTGCCCTCTTTGACCTCCGACGTGCGCCTCTTCGCCTCGAGACGTCTCGCCTTTTGGGCCCTCGTCGGCCGAGTCGCCTTTCGCACCTTCGGCTTCAGCACAGCCCTTCGGACCAGACTGACAAAGCGGTCGATCGCGTCTTCGCGGTTTCGTTCCTGGCTGCGGAACCGGCGAGCTTCGATAACCAGCACCCCTTGGGCGGTGAGCCTCTTCCCGGCAAGAAGGACCAGCCGCTGACACACATCCCCCGGAAGGGCTTCCGATCGCCTGATATTGAACCGAAGCTGGACGGCCGTGGCGACCTTGTTTACGTTCTGCCCACCGGGGCCGGAAGCCCGGAGGAACCGAAGGTGGATCTCGCTTTCAGGGATGCAGATGGAGCGGCCGATTCTGATCATGTTAGCAAGGAGACAACTCATCGCGTTTCAGCTGCAACGGCCGGATGTGCAGCGCTGCCCAACGGTTTGGCTCAGCGGCAGCGGCGGCTCGGGCAACGCTCCACCCATTCCCGCGCAACTCGGCAGGCAGGACTCCGCCAACTTTCAGCACGCCAGCCGGGTCAGCCGAAGGTCCTGGTGTCCTTCCAGGGTCGCGTACGAAGTCCCGGTGGGTTTGCGGGAGCATCCCCGGAGCGAAGCGGAGGGGGCTGCAACGAGTTGTTAGCCGCCCCCGATTCATTTCCGCATCGCTGCGTTGCTGGGCCAGAGAGGGCCCGGTTGGATGGATGCCGCGAAGGGCGTGCTGCCAGGTGCCTGGCACCAGACGGTGGCGGGCCTGCAGAGCGTAATCGCCATAGCCAGGCAGCTCGGCCTTCAAGGCGCGATCTTCCAGGGCAGTGGGCAGAATCATCAGGAACGCATCGACTATGCCGATGACAACATCCCCCCGCTTCGAGTAGAGCGTGAGGGACTGTTCAGCGCCGAGGGCGACAGGAGATTCGGCATAACTGCCGCTGCAGACGCACACCTCGGTCGGGGGCTAAGGAGACGATGGGCTTGAAGCGCGATACCAGGTATCGCTCGTGCCATCATCATAGATCAGTTCGAGCGTGTCATTGAGCTCGCTGTAACGGATGTCGGCAGCGAACTCGCCCACTTGCCCTGGAACGGCACATTCGACCACCCAATACGTGTGGAGGATATTGGGATCGCTGGCATCCATACTACCGGTGGTCCCGACGATCGCAGACCCCTCACACAGACTCCAATACTCGTCGTCCCACATGAGGAGATACCCACCAGCGGTATCTCCTGCAATCGTCAAGCGCATGGCGCTTCCATCGTAGGAATCGGTGGCCTGCCATTCGCCGACAAACGAAGCTTGAGGCGACGACGGGCTTGAAGCGCGATACCAGGTATCGCTTGTGCCATCGTCATAGATCAGTTCCAGCGTGTCATTGAGCTCGCTGTAACGGATGTCGGCAGCGAACTCGCCTACTTGGCCTGGAACGGCACATTCAACCACCCAATACGAGTGGAGGCTATTGGGATCGCTGGCATCCATACTGCCGGTGGTCTCGACGATCGCAGACCCCTCACACAGGCTCCAATACTCGTCGTCCCACACGAGGAGATACCCACCAACGGCATCTCCTGTAATCGTCAAGCGCATGGCGCTTCCATCGTAGGAATCGGTGGCCTGCCATTCGCCGACAAACGAAGCTTGAGGTGACGACGCCCCCGGAGGATTCTGAACACTTGAGGCGGGTTCGGCCGGCTCTGGCGCAGTGCTCGCCGACACAGAGGCCATCTCGACATGGGCGCGCAACCAATCCGCCGCCGCCGAGTACGAGATGTGGTCTCCCGCCAGCCGCGT
>Ga0315276_10005483_pt1 | contig 11682 bp, 14 predicted proteins | sample YL17G05_0_MG_FD_204542 | JGI IMG/M metagenome (GOLD analysis project Ga0315276, IMG submission 204542) | Sediment microbial communities from Yellowstone Lake, YNP, Wyoming, USA - YL17G05_0 | ecosystem: Environmental > Aquatic > Freshwater > Lake > Sediment | place: USA: Wyoming | collected... | reverse complement strand
CCTCATGGAGTCGTCGACGAATCGAATGAACCTAAAAATAATACCCAGAAGGTCGATGTCTGGGCCCAGGACATTCAAGGCATCGTTTATTATATCGATAAAAATATGAATGTGTATCAGGCAGAGGATATTATTAGCAACAAGATTAATCCCAAAATTATTGCCAAGTATGTTCGTGACGGAGAAACTTACAGTATTCCGGAGTTTTCCATTTAGTATGATAAACCTTCAAGTATAAACTTTTATTTTGTTTGGATTGTAAAATAAAATTCTTTTTTTTTAATATGGACGATAATAGCAAATTAATACTTAAAATGGCTGGTTTCGAAATTGATGAGTTGAAAGATATCGATGGTTTGGTTACGCCACGCGAATCTTTAATATCCGATGACAAATACGAAGAAATTAAAAAACTTATCCCTGATCTGAAAAAACATTATAGCTCGTCGTTTATGACAAGCCTTCAGACAAATGCGGAAACATCTCAAAAATGGCCGCTTCTAAATTTAATAAGGCAACTCTTGAATGTATACAAGTATAAAATGGAACCGATAAGAAAATCAGACGGATACACATTAGAAGGGGTTAAGAAATATAAACGCTATTTTCAAATTAAGAAACGAACTCCCGTTGCGAAAACGTGCGATGATATAAAAAAAATTGAGTTAAACGATGTAGAGGATTTGAATGATATAATAACACAAAGTGACAATGTCGGAGAGCCTTCTTAAAGCGGATTATATGTATGCGGATGACCTAGAAAGTAACACGGATGCGAACACATCTGCCAATTATGTTAGTCTTTCGAAACTTAAAAGTATATTGAAAAAACCAGACCCAGACGAGGATAAACGAATCGTTGAATATATAAATTTTATTGTTATGATTGGAATTATAGTAGTGTGTATTCCAATCATAGTTTGCGACTTTTATTTCAGTTCTGCGGACGAAATGTGCGTTAATAGCCCACCATCTAATGTAAATATTACTATGAAGATGTATTTGATTTCGTCTGGATGTTTCAATGTGGCGCTATTACCGCTGGCTATATTAAATAGTTATTACTTTCCATCTATACCTGAGCGCAAGGTGTCGTTGTATATATTAAAAATTTGTAGCTTAGGAGCCGCTATTATAAATTTAGCTTCATTTGCCGTGAATATTATGGGAGCTTTTATATTCTGGGGAGCAATTTACGGTAAGGAGGCTTGTAGTAGTAACATTTCAACATATATATTTATTACCATAATTATCAAGTTTGTAGCGAATATAAGACATGCCGCTATACCATTTGTTCCACGTATTTAAAATTTTAATAATGTCGATATTAATCTTAGTTGTCTTTTTTTATCGACCCGCCGTACGTTGGTTTGGCTCCACCTTTTCAAAGGTGGAAAATATTATAAAAAAGAAGAGAAGAAGTAAATGGTAATAAAGTAAAAAAAATTGAGATGGGTGTGGAGGGGGTAAGTGAGAGTAAAAAAGTAAAAAAGAAGGATGTCAAATCAAATAGAATTATGTGTGTCAGGTGCGGTTATGTCAAGTTTGAGTGAATCGGTGTCGAAATATGTGCGGGAAGTAGTAGAAGCGCTATCATCGGAGTACAATTTTAGCGCATCGGAAGCGTCGTCAAAGCTAGGGCTGGTGGGTGTGGGTCTGGGGCTGAAAGTGAACGTTGTCGGTAGTAAAGGTGGAGTAAAGAGTCAAAGAAAGGTTGTAGAAGACAAGAGCTTATTTCCGCTGCCATTCAGCGGAAGAAATGTAGAAGAATGCTGCCAATCGCTGCGCCAAAGCCAAGGCCTGTACACGCAATGCCGCAACAGTAAGGCAAGCGGAGAGTTCTGCAAATCTTGTAGCTCGAAGATGGTAGATGGTGTGCCAGAATACGGTACAATGTCGCTGCGTCTTGCGGTGGGTTTGAATGATTATGTGGATCCATCTGGTCGCAAAGTAGTCCACTACACAAAAATCATGAAGAAACACAAAGTGAGCGAGGAACAAGTGCTCGCAGAGGCGAGGAAGTTTGGTCAGGTTGTAGATGCGTGCCATTTCATTCAGCCGGAATTGGATAGCGTGAAACGCGGTCGCCCCAAGGCGGAAAAGCCGGTCAAGGTGAGTAGCGGTGTCAAGGGCCGCCCGAAGAAGACGAAGAAGGTCGTAGAAATTGACGGCGAAGAGGATGATCTCTTTGCGTCTCTAGTTGCGCAGTCGATCAACGATTCTGTTGTCTCTGAAGTTGTGACGGTAGATGCTGTGGCCGAAGTTGTCGCCGTTTCTGAAGCCGTTTCTGAAGCCGATGTTGAAGCCGATGTCTCGGAAGCCAAGTCTGAAGTCGCTGTTGAAGTCAAGGCTCCCGCAAAGGCTCAAGCAAAGGCCGAAGAAAAGGCTGCCAAGCTTGCCGCTAAGGAGCAAGAGAAGGCCGCCAAAGAGCAAGAGAAGGCCGCAAAGCTTGCCGCCAAGGAGCAGGAAAACGCTGCCAAGCTTGCCGCCAAGGAACAAGAAAAGGCCGCCAAGGAGCAGGAAAAGGCCGCCAAGGAGCAGGAAAAGGCCGCCAAGCTCGCAGCAAAGTCTGAGGCCAAGGCTGCCAAGCCCGCAGAGAAGGCCGCCAAGGCGCCAGCAAATGACGAGACTTCCGCAGCAGATGTCGTCAAGAAAATTGAATTTGAGGGCAAGAAATACCTCAAGTCCAAGAAGACTGGCATCGTATACGACTACGAAGAGTATGTCAAGAGCGGCGACCAAGTGATCGTTGGAAAGTGGAACGACGCAACTAACAAGCTGGATTTCGAGTCAGCCAAGTCGGAAGAGGAGTCGGAGGATGAGTATGATGAGGAGGAATAAAAACAAAAACAAAACAAAAATACAACATAGATCTTTATAATTTAATATCGTAATTTACTTAAACAACTAAAATGAGGTTAACTAATGCCTTTTTTTTACGCCCTGCTGCCTGCTGCTGCTGCGTAATGTGGGACATTCTAGTCTGCGAAACGCGACCCACAAAACCCGAAAAACCCCGCCATAACTTCGTGAAATTTGGCAGCCAAATTCGGTGACAAAGTAAATGATATTATAGTAGATTGACCTGTTACACATATTGTCGTCTGTCTAAGTATTTAAATATATTATGCTTTGTATTATATTTAAAGTGGGCTTTTTTCAACAGTTACTTCCTTGGAAACCTTTTTGATTATCTTTTCTTCCTTTTCAAAATCATTATCACCTCTTCCACCCATTGCTTCCATAATAATCTTATTATATTGGTCTGAATATCGTGAAGCACTTTTGGCGCAATCCGGATGCGCTTCTTTAAATTTGGGCACCATTCTTGCGTTTTTATCTGCGACCTTTCTGACTAACTTATGCATCTTCTTCTGCTCTTCATCCTTTTCCCATTTATCTTCGTCTTTAACATACATTGTTTCTCTCTTCTGGTCCGTACAATGAACCGGTCTTTGCGTAACATCAAGGTCTTTCAGATTCTTTACAATAATATTAGAGATACCTTCTACATATCCAAGTTCTCCTACTCTCTCTAGGTCAGACAATTGTAACTTAATTGACTCAACAAAATCCGTAATATTCATAGCATCTTTACAGGTTTCGTTCAAGAAGAATTGTAAGTTAAATGCCTTATTATGCGAATTGCTAGTGTTATGACTGTTTTGCATTGTTCCATTTTTTATTACTTCCATCATCATAGTCTTTAAATCACCATTCTCCTTAATTAGCAGCATAATTAGATCCTTGTCTGTTGGTTCATTTGCATCCGCAACAGGTTTCTTTATTTCTTCCTCCGCAATACATTTCTGATGGTGTTTCCATAAGCCGGACGCAGTAGCATATAATCTGTTACAAAACTCACATTCAAATTTATTGCCACTTTGTTGCCACTTATTGCCACTTTCTATTTCCATCGAGCACTTTTTGTGTTTAGATGTGTCCAAATGCTTTTCCCAGTTGTATTTTTTACAGCAAGTATAATCACAATTTGAACAGTAATATTTTGATGCTATATATATGCCACTTTTTGCCACGATTTCAGTTCCTAAAGTTTCCATATATAAGAAATAGAATATAAGTTTAAATACTTTTCCGCAAAAAACAAAAAAACTTATCGTCACAAATTGAAAATTATTTTTTTGGTGACCAGACCATAAAATTCAATTATGCAGTCAAAACATGTATTTCGCCAACACTGTTTTGGCTTTTTCGATTTTTGGACATTTTTTTTGTCCATTTTCAACTTTCCCAAAAAACTTTCCCAGGGAAAAACTTGATATTTTCAGTTATTTAAGTATTTCAATTATATAATATTAAAAATTTGAGAGAGAAACACGGTGAATTCACTCATATATATATATATTTTTATTGGATGTTTTGTTTAGCTGTGCGTATTTTTTTCTTTATTTAGTAATATTTATTTTATCAATGTATATTATATTATGGATGCTATTGTGGATGAACCTAGCGACATACCTAGCTACAAACTTGGATACCGGCAGACAGCAGAGGATATATTCGACCGGGCAGTAAATAGTGTAATAGATAGAACATATTATTTACAGTGGAGTGATGATAAAAAACGGTACGAAATAAACGAGTCTCCAAAATTGATGCGGCGGAACGCCCGTAGCGGTATGGATGCGATAAATGCCGCCCCTAAGGATAAAAAAATAAAGGTGTCACTATACGATGAACGGGATGGTCCTGAAGTAACAACCGATACCACAGGAACCCGACTAGTTAATGGCGCTGAACTACTGGTAGTAGACGACAGGCAGTACTATTATGACCCAACACGGCCAGTTACCGGCGGGGCAAGACGAACACGCAAGTCTAGACGAACACGCAGGAAGCAGAGCAAGTCTAGCCGGAAACATTTTAGAAAAGGAAAAAGAAGCAGTAAACGCAGTGCTAGAAGAACTCGTTAAAGATTACCCATAATGTTCGGTGTGTAAATAATATAAATAGATAGCCTTATTTTATTTACAAATTCAATTAAGTATTTAAACAAGTAAAAACTTGATATTTTCAGTTATTTAAGTATTTCAATTATATAATATTTGTAACAGACTTAAAGCCGGGCCTGCTGACTGCTGCTGCTCCCAAGGTCCCACATTATAGCCTGCGAACCCCGCCACTCAAACTCGCCGTAAATCGCAGCCAAATTGTCGCAAAGTTGCTTAGATTGCTCTGTTTCTTAGATTGCTCTGTTTGACTATATGAATACAATATAAACATTTCTTCATAAGTGTATATAACTATTTACATGTTATCAGTCACAGAAATCGTCTTTATCGGGTTGGGATCGGGTGTGCTACTATTTATGTTTATGCCGTGTTGCGCTTATTGGTTTGGATTATGTAACGTAACACAGTTTAGCCGTCACCAGGAGCCATTAAACACAGTGGTCGAGGACAATCGACGGCTTGCGATCATCTAATTTAAGGATTTAAATATAATTATGCTTTGTATTATATTTAAATTGGGTCTTTTTCAACAACTACTTCCTTGGAAACGCGTTTGATTATCTTCTCTTCCTTTTCAAAGTCATTGTCACCTCTTCCGCCCATGGCTTCCATTATAATTTTGTTATATTGGTCGGAAAACCGAGAAGCACTTTTGGCACAATCCGGGTGCGCTTCTTTAAATTTGGGCACCATTCTTGCATTTTTATCTGCGACTTTCCTTACAAGCTTGTGCATCTTCTTCTGCTCTTCATCCTTTTCCCATTTATCCTCGTCTTTAACATACATTGTTTCTCTCTTCTTGTCGGTACAATGAACAGGACGCAGTGTAACATCAAGGTCTTTCAAGTTCTTAACAATAATATTAGATATACCTTCTACATAGCCAATTTCTCCAACTTTTTCCAAATCGGACAATTGAAGCTTAATTGACTCCACAAAATCCGTAATATTCATTGCATCCTTACAGGTCTCATTCAAGAAGAATTGTAAGTTAAATGCCTTATTATGCGAGTTACTTGTAGTAGTATTGTGACTGTTTTGCATGGTTCCGTTTTTGATTACCTCCATCATCATACTTTTAAACTCGTTATTCTCTTTAATTAACTCGGTATTTTGTTTGACAATCATCATAATAAGCTCCTTCTCGGAAATTTCGTCTGATTTTTTGTTTTCATCGCCGGATTCATTTTTGGATTCTTCATTTGGTTTACAATTTTTCTTGTGATTAAATAAACTCTGACGGTGTTTGTATTCTTTACCACATTCACAAGTAAATATACTTATATTTGAAGAGTCTTTTTCGTCATTTGAAGCAGTATTTGTAAGTATTTTGTCAGTATTTTTGTGCTTTGATGTTAAAATGTGTTTGTTATATTCACTTTGCTTACAGCATTTATAATCACATGGTTCGCAAACAAATTTGTAGGAGAATTTTGGAGACGGATTGTAAGTCATTTGTCAGTATATATATACTGACAGAAAAATCTCCTAAACCTTTTTTAAAAAAAATAATAAAAACTTATCGTCACAAATTGAAAATTATTTTTTTGGTGACCAGACCATAAAATTCAATTATGCAGTAAAAACATGTATTTCACCAACACTGTTTTGGCTTTTTCGATTTTTGGACATTTTTTTTGTCCATTTTAAATTTCTGAAAAAACTTTCCCAGGGAAAAACATGATATTTTCAATTCTTTAAGTATCAAATTTATATATATTAAAAAAATTGAGAGAGAATCCGCCCACAATTAAGTATTTAAACAAAGTAAAAATGGGATGCTTCTTATCAAGAGAGAAAGCAGGTGTATCAATTTATCAGCGACAGTTGGAGATTGAAGCAATGCGAAAATTTAACGCACGAGTTGCGAATTATAGTTATCCGCACCATGGTCCGTATTTCGATTATATAGAATGGTGTCGCGGGCAATTTTGCTTAGATTGTATCCCCCCAGAGTTACATTATGGAGAGAATTATACCCCTCAGTATGACGCCCATGGGGTTCAGGTTTACTAACATAAAAATAAAAATAAAAAAGATGCCATATCGGCATTTTTTATGTAAATTACAGTGTATAAATAAACGAACTAATTAATATATTGTTGCGAAATAACTCGCTTCACGTCTTGAATAGTTGAGACATAATTGTCGACGGTAATCGGCAGCATAGTCTGTTCTGCATCAGAAGTGAAAGGGGACATTTCAAACCGCTCAACATAAACCTGCTTTTTTTGCCCGATGCGATGACACCTGGCGATGGCTTGGTCTTCTACGGCAGGATTCCAGTGCGGGGAGATGAAGTAAATCTCGCTGTAGTTTTCCTGTAAATTGAGCCCCTCACATCCCGTCTGAATCTGTAGGATTAATGCCTCATTTTTGCCGGCGAGTATTTCGGTGCGCTTACCATTCGAAGTTCTACCGTCAATCTTGACCACATTGGTCATTCCCCCGTTGATCAATCTGGTTGCGATTTCGTCAATTTCTTCGCGGAAATGGCAGAATATGAGCTTACCGCAGCCGTTGTCTTTGCGCTCTAATATCTTCTTGACCGCAAAGTCGATTTTGCTGCTACAATTAAACGCCTCACGGTAGGACGAATTATCCGCCAATAAGCCGCGCTGAACAAGGGATTCAAGAGACGCGGCCATGAGCTTCGGATATATGCATGTCTGTCTGGCGCGTAATAGCATAGATAGCATAGTGGCATCCTTCATTGCCTCAAGAATCAGCTTACTCTTCTCCTTGGATGGCAAAATCTTACTGAACGCGAGTGCGGAGTGGATTTCCTCGGATAGCCGCATTTCCTGTTTATTCCCCCATTGAACAATGTTCTTGTCGAGGACCACGGCGGGCATATTAATCCCCACAAGCTTCTTGGTTCTCTTCAGTATGAATGCGCGTGCCAAAGGGATCAAATTGGCGGATTCTGTGTAAAAGCTGGCTGGTAGCCCAATCATGGCGCATAAGCTATAAAAGTCCTTTTTTCTGTTTTGTATGGGTGTACCGGAGACTAACCAGCGAATTTTGGCGTCGAGTTTTTTAGAACTGATGTATCGCGTTGTGCGGTTGTTGCGCAGGTGGTGTGCCTCATCGTAGACAACTCGGTCCCATGATATTTTGTGAAGCAGTGTAACCTCGCCTTCTTTGAGCTGTTTGCGTGTAAGCGTGATGGCGCCGTATGTTGTGATGACGATGGCGGCCTTGTCGAGGACTTCGCGTGTGATTTGTTTTTTGTTGGTGCCGTGATATACGACGGCTTTGTGACCGGTAGTTCGGTATATTTGCGTGAACCATTGGTCGACGAGCACGGGTGGGACCACAATGAGCGTCTTGGGTAGGAAGTTACAAATGAGAGTCCCGATCATCATTATAGTCTTTCCGAGACCCATTTCGTCGGCGATGAAGCCCCCACGAATATTGCTCTGAGGGTCAGGTCGCGTCTCATTATTGACAATCCATCGAACGCCGTCGTACTGATATTGTTTGTGGTCCATTTGTGTTCTCTCTAAATAGGCCTTGAACCGCTTTTCAAGAGCCAAATCTGTAGCCGATTGCGTCATTTTAAACGCTAACTTGATATAATTATGTACCACTCATTGAATAAAAATGAAAATAATTCATTTTTTTTATATTTAAGCCGAAAACGGAGAGAACGAAAAAACTATAAATTTGAGGATTTTATGTGGAGTGAAAAATAAGGAGGTTATCCCCCTTATTTTATTTAGTTGTTTATTAAGTTAAATGATTAAATGTTGACTACTGTATATTTTGTTTTTATTTTGTTTTGTTTTATGCTTCAATCTTGATGGCGATCTGCTTGCCAGATGCTGCGACTCTCTCAGCCTTCTCCGCCTTTTCGACCTTCTTTGCCTCCTTCTTGGCTGCCTTCTCGACCTTGACGCGCTCGTTAAACGCCTTCATAGCCTCCTTCTCGGTCTGTAGCGCAGAATTGATTAGCATTCTGAAGCCGGTGAGGACGTAGTTGTCGTGCTTTTCGTCCTCAATTGCCTTCTTGGCAGCAATCTTTGCCTTCTTGGCGTCGATCTTCTCCTGCTTGGCAGCGAGTTTTGCCTCTTTGGCAGCCGCAGCTTGCTCTCTAATTGCTAGCTTCTCCTGCTTGGCAGCAAGCTTGGCCTCTTCTACGAGCATCTTCTCCTGCTTGGCAGCAAGCTTGGCTGCGAATCTGGCCTCCTTGGCAGCGAGTTTCTCCTCCTTGGTGGCGAGTTTCTCCTCCTTGGTGGCGAGTTTCTCCTCCTTTTCATTTACAGCTGACATATTCAGCATATCCTGGCACTCCGCAATGGCAACCGCCTCCTCTCTGGCGCCAAGTTGCTCCTGGGTCGCAGCATTATCGGCCTCCTTGGCAGCAGCAGCCTGCTCTCTAAGTGCCAACTTCTCCTTCTTGGCCGCATTCTTGACCTCTTTGGCAGCCGCAGCCTCCTCTCTGGCAGCTAGTTTGGCCTCTTTGGCGGCCGCTGCCTGCTCTCTAATTGCTAACTTCTCCTGCTTGGCGGCAAGTTTGGCCTCCTTTTGGGCCGCTACCGCCTCTCTAACCGCGAGCTTCTCATTCTTCTTCAACTGCTTCGATTCTTCGTTAACCTGCTTGTGATGCTTCTTGGTGATGCGCTCGACAGACTTGAAGAACTTGGGACGCAGCTGCTCCAAACGAAGCACTGGGGCGGTGGTGATGGTGTTGATGATTTCCGTGGACATTGTTAATATTTTGCTAGACGCTAATTTGATTGTTTGATGCTACTAACTAAGTAAAAGAAGATGATTTCAATTTTTTTTGTTTTCACAGATTTTATCGAAATACTAAAAAGTTATAATTTTGTGGTTTTTTCGTTTTCTCTTACAATGTTGCTGCTCTTATAAGCGCCTGCTGCCTGCTGCTGCTGCTCCCACGTCTGCGCGCACAGTTGTAGCCTTTTTAGTAGCCAACACGGAAGTCGGGATAGAAGCGGCAGAATTGCCTAATTGTTCCGTTAATAGAGCCGTTGCGACAGTTCAACAGTTAATATTAAACAGTTCTTCTCCCGTTATAAAATCGCTTTCAAATCCGTCTTCAAATCCGTTACCAATCATAAACTAGCCAAGTCTTCAAATCCGTTATAAAATCGCTTTCAAATCCGTTACAAACTCGTCTACCAATCCGTTATAAACTCACCAAGTCTTCAAATCCGCTTTCAAAATCGCTTTCAAAATTATCTTCTTCAAATCCGCTATAAAATCGTCTTAAAATCGCCTTCAAATCCGCTTCAAATCCGATTTCAAATCCATCTTCAAATTTAGGGGAAATATTAGTTTAAATAAAATATAATATTGTTTTATTTTACACCGATGAACATTTAAGTTCGCACACAAAGTGTGCGTCTTAATTGATTTATCGGCAACGTTTCCTTTGAACTTAAACCGCACTTTGTGCGGTTTTAATTGTTCAAAGGTGTATAATGATGATGAGCGAAGATAATAATCAAATGATGGACGAAAAGGATCAAATGATGATGTCTGGTGGAGGAGCAACTATGTCTAAAGGGTATAACAAGATTAAGGGTGCGATTAAAGGTTACAAAGATGTTACTGTTGATGGTGAGGTCCATAGAATTTATGGTATGACCAAGAAAGAATATATGGATTGGTATAATAATCGTACTCGTTCTTCGCGTATTCATCCTGTAGCGTCAACTAAGCGTTCTGCGCCCGTTCCACAGCCTCGTCGATCTGCACGTATCCGGGAACGCGATGAAAAGCGCCGTGCTTCAATGGGTGGTAAACGCAAGAGTAACAAGAGTAAGAAGACTCGTAAGGCTCGTAAATAATCGAATCAATAGCCAAAATAAACCAGATAACTCAAATAAATAAAAAAATGAAATCCCAGAACAAACAAACAATAAACAATAAACAAATAACCAAACAAACTAAATACTATGCCAAACCCCAATATTTTAATGCCAATGTATTCTGGCCCCGTTGCTTACATAACAAGTACAAATGACGTGTTATGTAATATAGTCATTGACAAAACCCACCTATACACCATCGCGGAAAAAATATACACACTGGTAACAAAGGTAATTTCATTGTTTATCAAGTAACAATTTATAGCCGATAATTTATAGCCGATAATTTATAGCCGATATATAAATAATAATCTCCGATAAATAATATACCGCAACAATAATTAATATCCATTATATTTAGAAATATTTTTAAACTTTAAATAAATTTTTATTTTCCTTATAGAATTTCACCTGTTCCACATTTTTCGCCTGAGGGCAATACACAGCGTGACCATAATTCGTCATAAAGAAATCAGTCCCGATAGGCTGTCCATACCGGCCAATCTCATAATCCTTATACATAGGGTCTCCACCCTCCTCACCAAATGCGATCGAATGTGCGCGTTTCATTAGAACAGATACGAGCTCAATTACTTTTTTAGGTGTTGTAGGAATGGGCTCAAAGAAGGATGGGCGCCGACTTCTAGCCTCTTCCTTCTGTTCCTCTTTTTCTTCCTCCAAATCATAAGCCAAGTTGATATTAATACTTACTGACATTGTAGTTTAGTTTAATATTATAGTTAAATATTGTAGTTTAACCCGCATAAAATATAATGCATTAGTTCTCAATTTTTTTAAGAATGTTTTAAAGACCGAGACGATAATGCGGCATCTTAATGCCATTATTAATTAAAGAATTAAATGTAGCA
>Ga0315276_10005482_pt1 | contig 11682 bp, 6 predicted proteins | sample YL17G05_0_MG_FD_204542 | JGI IMG/M metagenome (GOLD analysis project Ga0315276, IMG submission 204542) | Sediment microbial communities from Yellowstone Lake, YNP, Wyoming, USA - YL17G05_0 | ecosystem: Environmental > Aquatic > Freshwater > Lake > Sediment | place: USA: Wyoming | collected... | reverse complement strand
AAGCAGCTTGAAAATGAGCTTCACACGGTCCAGAAGCAATTCGACAAGCAGACTAAACAGCTAACCGAGCTAACCCAGGCCAATGAACAGCTTGAGCACGGCCTGAGCGAATACGAGCAGGCCGAGACTCAGCTTAAGCAGCATACCGAACAGCTTGAACAGCAGCTAACACAGCACACCAAAGCCGAAGGTAGTCTCCAGCAGCAAGTGGCCGAGCTGAAAAGCGATAATGTCCGCCTCCAACAGCAGCTAACACAGTCCGGCGAAGGCGAAGAGGTTCTCAAACAGCAGGTAGCTCAGTTGAGAGCCGATAGTGAACAGCTTGAAATCAAGGCTGTTGAAAACGAAAAGCTACAGAGCCAGCTTAGCGAATTGCAGGGGCACGCCGACCGGCTCAGCCAAAAGGCCGATGAGCTTAAGACCGTCAACGAGCAGCTTGAGGACCGTATCGCCGAATACGGGCAGATACAGGCCCAAATAGAGCAGTATGCCAAGCAGGTCGAACACCAGTCGGCGGAATTGGCTCAACTAAAGGCTGCCAATCAAAAGCTGACCGAGCGGGCCGCACAGGCGGACGCCGCCAACGAACAGCTCAAGGAGCGAACCGCCGGCCTCAAGCAGCTTGAAGATGAGCTTTGCACGGTTCGCAAGCAATTCGACAAGCAGACTAAACAGCTAACCGAGCTAACCCAGGCCAATGAACAGCTTGAGCACGGCCTGAGCGAATACGAGCAGGCCGAGATTCAGCTCAAGCAGCATACCGAACAGCTCGAACAGCAGCTAAGGCAATCCGGCGAAGGCGAAGAGGTACTCAAACGGCAGGTAGCTCAGTTGAGAGCCGATAGTGAACAACTCAAAAACAAGACCGCCGAAAACCAACAGCTACAGAGCCAATTCAACCAATTGCAGGAACACGCAAATCACCTCACCCAAAAGGCTGATGAGCTTGAGACCGTCAACGAGCAGCTTGAGGACCGTATCGCCGAATACGAGCAGATACAGGCCCAAATAGAGCAGTATGCCAAACAGGTCGAGCACCAGTCAGCGGAATTGGCTCAACTAAAGGCTGCCAATCAAAAGCTGACCGAGCGGGCCGCACAGGCGGACGCCGCCAACGAACAGCTCAAGGAGCGAACCTCAAAGCTCAAGCAGCTTGAAAATGAGCTTCACACGGTCCAGAAGCAATTCGACAAGCAGACTAAACAGCTAACCGAGCTAACCCAGGCCAATGAACAGCTTGAGCACGGCCTGAGCGAATACGAGCAGGCCGAGATTCAGCTCAAGCAGCATACCGAACAGCTCGAACAGCAGCTAAGGCAATCCGGCGAAGGCGAAGAGGTACTCAAACGGCAGGTAGCTCAGTTGAGAGCCGATAGTGAACAACTCAAAAACAAGACCGCCGAAAACCAACAGCTACAGAGCCAATTCAACCAATTGCAGGAACACGCAAATCACCTCACCCAAAAGGCTGATGAGCTTGAGACCGTCAACGAGCAGCTTGAGGACCGTATCGCCGAATACGAGCAGATACAGGCCCAAATAGAGCAGTATGCCAAACAGGTCGAGCACCAGTCAGCGGAATTGGCTCAACTAAAGGCTGCCAATCAAAAGCTGACCGAGCGGGCCGCACAGGCGGACGCCGCCAACGAACAGCTCAAGGAGCGAACCTCAAAGCTCAAGCAGCTTGAAAATGAGCTTCACACGGTCCAGAAGCAATTCGACAAGCAGACTAAACAGCTAACCGAGCTAACCCAGGCCAATGAACAGCTTGAGCACGGCCTGAGCGAATACGAGCAGGCCGAGACTCAGCTTAAGCAGCATACCGAACAGCTTGAACAGCAGCTAACACAACAGAACAAGGCCGAAGGCATTCTCCAGCAGCAAGTGGCTGAGCTGACACAAGCCAACAAGCAACTGCAGCAAGCGGCAGGCGACGGACAGGGTGAAGATGCAGCGAAGCGCCGGGCCGAGGCGCACAATGAGCTGGGACAATGTCAAAAGGAGTTGGAAGGTGTGGCCGAAGCGATCGCCGAAGTGGAGGCAAAGAGAGCTGAATGGACGAACACGGCTGCCAAGGGAAGGAAGACAGAAGGACCGCTCAGCCCCGATGAATCGGCCCAGCTGGCCAAGCAGTGGTTTCAGGCGTCGTACTGGGAGGAAGAGCATAAACGATTGAACGAGCGCCGCGAACAGCTCGAGCAGCGGATCAAGCAGCTCGCCGGGGAATCGGACGGTTCAGATGAGCACCTGGCGGATGTCACAAGTAAGAGCACTGAGGCCAAATTCAAGGAGGGCCGCGAGAATTTCCAGAAGCTCATGAATGAACAAGCCGGCTCGCCCGATTCCGTCATCGAGCAAGACCGCAAGAAACCGGCGCCAAACGCAGCCAAATAGAGCCTGACGCTCCTCGAATCCATCTCACAAGGCTCTTCCTCGGCAGGATCGTGAGATTTCCTGTCACGTCCACGGACGATTTTGACGTCACATTCCTCTGCATCATACGCCTACCTGCCTTGTCCGTAAGCCGCTTTTCCGAGCTTCCCCGCCGCCTTTGTTACGAGCAAGAGATATGCGTATTGAATGTTGCTTCTGACCTGACCGGTAGATAGAATCACCGGATGAGCTTGGGCGCCATTCAGCTCAGTGCAGTCGGGTGGTTTCTGTTGAGAATACAGGAAATCTGTTTTGATAAAGGAGGTAACTTATGGCTTCATTTGCAGTTACATGCGTTACGGCGGTGAGCCTGGTAATGCCGCAGGTGTCCTATCCGGCGTCGAGCCTCGAAGAATTGGCCTGTCTGACGCCGGGCCGGACTACGGCGCAGAACGCTCTGTGGATTGAGAACGAACTGTCCGCAAGGTTCAACTCGTCAAAGCGCGTGGTAGTAGCGGACATCAAGGGTCCGGCGATCGTTACGATGGTCCATTTCGCCATGCCGCAGGTGCTGAAACTGAATCGCGACGTGCTGCTGAAGATATACTGGGACGGCGAAACCGCGCCCAGCGTTGATTGTCCTCTGGTCGATTTCTTCTGCGACCCGGCGGGCTTGCGGGAGGAAGTCAACACGGCCCTCGTGAACAAACGTCGAGGCCTCAACGCCTATTTTCCAATGCCGTTCCGTAGCTCATGCAAAATCGAGCTGGTTTACGATGGACCAATCGAGCCGGGCCAGGAACTCTGGTCAATCATGCCTTGCTATAGCTATGTTATGTACCGCACCCTGGACAAAATACCGGCGGATGTCGGCTACTTCCACGCCCATTGGCGGCAGGAAGCCCTGTTGCTGGGCAAGCGCGATTATGTGGCCTTGGAGGCGACGGGCAAAGGCAAATTCATCGGCTGGAACGTGACAGTGCGGCGGCCGGGCAGATCGGGCTATCCGGTGGACGAGAACGAGAAGTTCTACATAGACGGCGAAGAAATCCCGTCCATTGAATTTCAGGGCCTCGAAGACTCGTTCGGCTTTAGCTGGGGTTTCCCGGAAACGCAGAGCATGTTCCCGCTGACCGGGTATTTCCCGTTTTTGAAAGGGGCGTTCGCCTATCGCTTCTTCGTCGGCGATGCCATCAGCTTCGAGAAATCGCTGCGTGTAACGATTGGGTTTGGCGCCCGTGAAGACCCGACGTTTCACAGGGAGTTCAGCAAGCCCGGAAGCGCGCTGCAATTATCCAGCCTGGCATACTGGTACCAGACCGAGCCGCACTCTGCGCTGCCGCCCATGCCCTCTGCGACCGACCGTGCACCGGCGCCTGAGGCGCCTTTTTGGCCCGACAAGGAGGAACTGCCCACCGTCGAGACCTTGAAGGAGCGCGGAGTTCGCTTGCTGATGCTGTGCGGCCGCCCGGAAAAGGAAGTGATTTACGCCGAGAGCGGCTTCGCTGCGACGGCGAAATCCGGATACACCTGGGACGGATGGAGCCTGCCTGTATATCACTGCCGCGCCGGCGACCAGGAGCTGCAAATAGAGCTGACCGTCCCTAAGGGAGCACAAGGCACAGTCAGGCTCTATGTGATTGACCCCGACAACTTCCAGGGCGGCCGTAAACAGACGGTAGCCATAGCCGGCAAATCGTTGGGCCTTGTAGAAAACTTCGCGGAAGGCCGCTGGCTCGAACAACCCATCACCCCCAACGAATCGGCTGAAGGCAGAGTCCTTATTGAAGCTCGCAATGCTCGAGAAAGCTCTAACGCGGTGATTTCGATTATCGAGTGGATCCAAAAAGACTGAGCGGCAATCTCCCGTCTGGCAAGCTGGGTAAGCTGTTTGCGGGTTTGAAATTGGCTTTGATCGTTTGAAATTGGCTTTGATTTGGCTTTGTTTTGAGTAATGTTCGTTGTTCATTGTTCGTTGTTCTTTGGCATAAGCCTTTGTTCTTGCTGTACTTATGTTTATATTGCCCATTTTGAAATTGGCTTTGTTTTGCATAATTGACTTATAGCCACTAAGACACGAAGGCGCCAAGAAATAGAGGGATAGAGGAGATTTCAAGAAGCTTTTGGCTGGGTGGTGCTGGGGTTTGATTTTTGCGTCGGGCATGTTTTGTTTTCTGTTCTTTTGTTTATGCGATTCTGTTATGTTAGTTTGATATATATTATACTCCGTCGGAGCTTGGCCGTCAAGAAAAATCCCCAACGACCGCAGACGCCGTCCTCCACGAGGCCTGGGCACTGAGCTTGCCCGCCGGTCCTTGGGCGGGCAAGCCCGCCCTGAGCCCCAGTCGAAGGGTCGAAGGAGAACACCGAGGGCTCAGAGCGTTTTCTTGCCGGGCTGGCTGGCCAATAAAATAATATGGAAGTAATAGATTTGGTTGAAGCACGATTGAAAAAAGCAGAAACTCTGGAGTGTTGAATTTTTGGAGCAATTGCTAATGAAATCGTCTGGCGAAAGGCTTTTAAGATTTAACGACGTTAACCGTCAAGATTCCGGTCGGGGCAGGATTTATGCCCCCTCTTTTAGCCAAAATTACGCTTGCAATCGAGGGCCAGGCGGGTTTAATTAGGGCAGTTTGGTGATTTAATTCGCAGGAAAGGAGTTTGACTACGAGGTCCAAGGAAACAGTAAGTATTGTTTGTCGTATTTAGATAGTGACTACTACAAATGAAAGAACAAGAAAAAAGAGCCAATACGCCCGCATTAATAATTCGAAACGCTCAGAAGTCTTTCCCATCGAAGAATGAAACACCTTTAGACGTATTGAACGATATTACGTTTGAAGTTAAAAGTGGTGAATTCCTTGCAATTCTGGGGCCGTCTGGCTGTGGGAAATCAACATTGCTCAACATATTAGCGCGCGTTGAATCTCTTGATTCAGGTACAGTAGAATATGGTTTCGACCATGGAGATACATCAACAGGTCGCATTGCAGTAGCTTGGCAGGAAGAATCTTTGATGCCATGGAAAACTGTTCATAGAAACATTGAATTTCCGCTCATCTTAGCTGATATTCCGAAGCGTGAACGAATCAAAACAGTCAAAAAATGGATAGATGCTATAGGATTAAATGGTTTTGGAGATTACTATCCATCGCAACTTTCCCAAGGAATGAGAAGACGCGCGTCGCTCGCAGCTGCGTTGGTATCAAAACCACGGTTACTTTTAATGGATGAGCCGTTTTCGTCGCTTGATCCTTATATGAAGCTCCAAATCGAAAAGGAGGTCGTTCGATTATGGGAATCGCTGGATACGACTATTATTCTTGTGACTCACGATGTTCAAGAGGCTGTTGCATTAGCCGATCGGATAATTGTTCTCACCAAACGCCCTGCTACAGTAAAAAACATACGGGATAATCCGCTACCGCACCCCAGAGATTTGGAGGCGCTTTACAGAAAAGCAGAATTTCATGAAACTGTCCGGGAACTCTGGCTAAATTTGACGGAAGGAAACAATGAAACTACGATTTAGTTGGACGGTACTCTTCTTTCAGATCGGGCTCATTGTGTTATTTTTGGCAGTATGGGAAATTGCCGCTCGAACTAAAGCTCTCGACCCCTTTTATGTTAGTTATCCTACGCGAATCGCCCAACATATCGCCGTTTGGATTAGCGAAGGGGTTCTTTTTAAACATTTGTGGGTAACCCTATCCGAAGCTGCTGTAGGGCTAATCACCGGCATGTTGTTAGGGCTTGCGTTAGGTTTTCTTTTTGCTGCAAGCCATCGACTCGACACAGTACTTCAACCTTTTATTAGCGTACTTAATGCCCTGCCGCGTATTGCCTTTGCTCCGTTAATTATCTTATGGTTTGGGCTTGGTTTTCTTTCAAAGGTCGTTATCGTAGTATCCTTGGTGTTTTTCGTCGTCTTCTTCAATACTTATCATGGTTTTAAGGAAGTCAATCCCATATTGCTTAAAAATGCTCGTGTGCTCGGGGCCGGAAAATCACAAATCATTTGGCATATTTATCTTCCAGCAACTATGACATGGATATTTGCCAGTCTGCGTCTCAGTGTCGGTTATGCGGTCATCGCCGCTATCGTGGGAGAGTATATCGGGGCCAGTGCTGGGATTGGATTTCTGATAGACAATGCTCAGGCGATGTTTGATTCTACCGGCGTTATGGCTGGGCTGGTAGTTTTGACGTTGACTGTTGCCGTAATTGACTTCATCGTCCGGAGAATCGAACAGTATTTCGCCAAGTGGACATTTAACGAAATTCAAGCACGAGGTGCAAGATGAAAAAACAATCGTTCACATTGCTACTCATTATGATGTTATGCCTGACGGCACAATCGCAGGAACAACTTCAAAAAGTAAAGATTGCAAGTGGGGGACATATTGTTCATTTCCTGCCCTTGGATTTGGCGGTAACCCTCGGTTATTTCAAAGACGAAGGGCTTGAACCCGATATCACTTATTTAGATGGCGGGACAGCCACGGCTCAGGCTCTTATATCTAAACAGGTCGATTTCAGCACCAACGGGATTGAGCACGCTTTTAAAGCAGCAGCTCAAGGAAAAGATACTTTGCGAATGGTCGTTTTACTGAACCAGACACCTGGAATGGTTCTGGTCGTCGATTCAAAGTATAAAGATAAGGTAAAAAATATTGCTGATCTCAAAGAGATGCGACTCGGCGTTACGTCACTCGGTTCAGCGTCCCATATGGTACTTGCTTATCTTCTATCAAAGAATGGCATCAATCTCGATGAGGTCACAATTATAAAGACGGGCACATCGACATTCCCACCCGGTCTTAAGAATGGCAGCATCGATGGCGGCATCGCCGTCGAACCTTTTGCTTCCATTATGGTCGAGCAGGGTGATGCCTATGTTTTACAACGGTTAATCACTGTAGAGGACTCAAATAAAGCCTTTGGAGGCCCTTATAGTTTGACTGGAATCCTCACGCGACAGGACGTAATAGATGGTTACCCTGAGCTTGTTCAGAAGGTGGTCAATGCTCATGTTCGCGTGCTGAAGTGGATGCAGACACATACAGAACAGGAGATTGCTGCCGTCTTGTCTTCTGAGACCATTGGTTCTGACAGAAATCAATATATTAAGACCCTGCGAATCTTGAGGGAATTCTATAGCCCGGATGGGAAGCTAAACTATGAGGGAGCCAAAAATGTTTTTGATGCCATGAAGCTTTCAGGTCTTCTCTCGCCCGATTTCAATAGTTCGGTTGAGAACTATTTGAATATTAATTTTGTTCAAGAATATTCCCATGAAAAGGAAAGGGGAAAATCAACAGATAAAGGACCCATGAATTTAACATTATCTAACAAAGGCCGCAATATTACTGTAGCTGTGATAGTTTTGGTTTTAATAGCTGCGACTTATATTTTTATTAAAGAATGTTTTAAAACGGCCACTAGACCATTAACTAACCGTATCGGTGAAGTGCTTAAACATTTCTTCCTATATATCATTTCCCCCGGACTTACCCTTATTAAAAGATGCGGACCAAATCAGCCGAAGCCAAAACCATGGCTATGGTTGGGTGCTACATTTCTTTTCTTTTTGCTAATTCATTTGTACATAGCATTGATTAAATTCTATTTTTCAGATTCACATACAATATTTACTTTTATGGAGAGCCAATGGGAATTTCTTTTGTTATCAATGTCTGTGTCCTTCGTGATTTCTATTTGGATTATTCCGTTTTGTTGGAGCCGAAGCGACTATATAATCGAATGCCTGACAATGCAAATATCCGGTGAAAGAAAACGCCGGCTAAACAGAGACAATGAATTGGGAATACAAATCGCAACCCTTAGAAAGAATATTGCCGATTTAAAAATTTCGTCATTTACTAATGTCCCGTCCTCCGTTGAAAGGCACACTGGGCTTGAGTATTTTTCCTCTGCTGTGGTAAATGCGATAGATATAAATACATATCAGCTTCATCTTGCTATCAATACCCCTATCCTTCATTCTTTTTATATGCCTAGCGATGTCCATGACAAGTTGAAACACTACAGTCGAACTTCTGATACTGGGCATTGGGCATCTCACTTCTGTGCGCAATTGGTCAATAAAGTCGATAGCATTACAAATAAGACCACATTTGAAGCTCATATCCTTTATCTGGACCCGGATTGGCAAAGGGTGAACATTAGATGGTTCCCATTCTTTGATAGAGATGATTTTAATCTTTATAAGAATGCCATTGGTGATTTCAAGCAAGATGTGTCATCCGTTTGCCGAAAGCCCGTTATATTTGAGGAAACGGATATGATCCCCCTTTGGATTGGTGTTATCCGAAGTAAGAGTGAGGGAACTAATTCTGACCGATTGGTTCTCGGCTTAACCGGACCTGAAGATTTGGCGAAAGGTGAAAGAGAAGTCAATGGGAAAGCGGTCGATTCGATGGATAAGAACAAACGGAAAGAATTTGCAAATGATATTGCCAACAAAGTCGTAGTATTAATGTCCGAGGATGGTAAAATAGTGAATTTCTTTGACGAAGTGTTTAAGCGGCTCACATTGCGCGATTACCACATCGTACATATGCTTAGAAGCTTACTCCGCGAAGGTGAACATCAGGGCCTTGATGTTATGTTCCGTGCTGGCTATCAGAGTCATAAACATGGAGATCTTAAACCCGATAAAATAAAGGACGTTTTATATTCCCGCAAGATGGACAGTTAGCCAATATGCTCACTTCGATCACTTTGACAGTTGCAGATACGATTATTTTGAAGGGGTATGACACTTCTCAAGAAGAGTATGATTCAATGAAAGAAGATACCATTCGCATCGTTGGGATGAATCTTACTTCTGAATGTAATTACCGGTGCCCGTATTGTTTTGTAGGTTCGGAAAACCTCAGGACATCGCTGGATGAAATGACAACGGCACAAAAACTAAATCTGATTGAGCAAGCAAAAGATTGTGGTGCAAAGGTTCTAATCATTTGCGGCAAAGGCGAACCTTTTGCTGACACTGCCATATGGGAAATAATTGAAAAGGCCTCATCTCTCGATATGTGGATAATTATTTATACAAACGGCTCATTAATCACACAATCCCATCTTTACGAGCTAAATAAGGCAAATGTATCTATTATGTTAAAAGTAGACTCATTAGATTCTATTGATTATGAGGCATCTACTGGTCAAAAATCACCGTCAGATAATATTCGTAGTTGGGTTCTCATGTTTAGAGATTCATTGCCTCCTTTTTCTGCCACTATTGAAGATACAATTATTTGTCGACTTGGAATAAACGCTGTTGTATCAAAAGCTAATGAACGGTCTATTCGTGGCCTTGCAAGATTCTGTCATGAGCAACAAATCCTTCTCTCTTGTCGCGTAGCCCAAAAAACAGGGAATGCAATCCAGAATTGGACTCGGCTAGTCGGCGATGACCAAGACCGACTAAACAAGCTTGCTAATGAGTGTTCAATGCGCACTGTTTCATCACAGGCGCCCAATGACAGTTGTTCCATTTATCGTTATGGGGTTACAATCGAAAATAATGGTGATATTTATATGTGTCCAAATTCAAGGGTATTTCAGAATCGAATCGGAAACGTATGTGAAGAACCCTTAGCAATACTCTTGAAACGGCGCGTCAAGATGTATCCACTTGATTTCCGACCAAGATATTGTTTTGTTAGGTCAAGGAATAAATAATACATAACTAATCGCTTCTTCCGATTAAGATGTCTTTATTTGCTGGCGAGGCAGTCCCATAACTTGTAGCTGTTGCTTTATAAGAAATCCTTATTGAATCTTGTGTGACTTTTGTGGCTTTTCGCGGGCCTTTGGTCTTTTGTCTTGAGTCTGGTGTCTTGTGTCTTTCCGCAATTTTTTTCAAAAAATTCGCAGAATCCCCCTTGACTTTTCGACCCCTTTTTCAGCCTGGAAATGAGGGTGCTCAAAAAGTAGCTTCATCCGGTTAATGAGTAGGTGCCCGTTGCAGGTCAGGGCCTTGTAGTTGTCTGGAGAGAAAAATCGGTCGGGCAGAGGGCCAAATTAGGGCAACCAGGGGGCTAATTTGGACCTCTGGGGCCCCGAATGATTTTTCTCGGTCTTCCGAGGCGCAAAGTACACCTATCCATTATTCGGAAGAACCCAAAAATTCACCCAAAATCCCAGGCTGAGCCCGTGGGGGCAAGAAGGAGGTTTTGATAAATACGCCAAGAAGAAGAGCTTAGATCAATGGGCGATACAGGACTCGAACCTGTGACTTCCTGCGTGTAAGGCAGGCGCTCTAGCCAACTGAGCTAATCGCCCGTTCTTTCGCCGGTAAAGATACAGGTTTTTCACCCTTGCGTCAATGGCCCGGCTATCATATATTGTTGCGCAGTTGTCGCCGAGTCAGTGAGTTTTACAAGTGATTAGTACTCCGTCAAAACCAAAACTGTGGGCGTCATCGTGAGGCGTTTTGGCATCGCAGCAGCCTTTATCCTTCGATGGGTATGAGATTGCCACGTCGGCCTTCGGCCTCCTCGCAATGACGATATCCACAAAATCAAATTTCGCAGAGTATTAGGCGAAAACAGCAGTGGAGACTCGATGTGTGCTATGACGGTGCTTGAAGCCATTCGCAATAGATACTCCTGCAGGGCGTATCAGGATAAGCCCATAGAACAGGAGAAACTCGACCAGGTTTTCGAAGCGGCCCGGCTGGCGCCATCGGCCAAGAATCTGCAGGACTGGCGTTTTGTTGCGGTAACGGACAAAGAGACAAAAGCCAAACTCGCAGCAGCCGCCAACAATCAGCAGTTTTTGGAAAAGGCGGGCGCGATTATCGTCGCGTGCAGCAACTGCGACGAGGTTATGTGGTGCGGCCAGGCGATTGGGCCGATCGACGTGGCGATTGCCCTGGAGCATATCTGTCTGCGGGCGACGGAATTGGGCCTGGCGACGTGCTGGATCGGGTCGTTCTACCCGGATAAAGTGCGGCCGATGTTGGGTATTCCGGAGGATATCGCGATTATTGAGCTAATGGCGATTGGCTACCCGGCCGACAGGCAAAAAGAGCCGAAACGCGAGCCTATCGAAAAGATACTGTGTTACCAGAGGTGGCGGTTCTAAGGTTTTTGTGGTTCAGAGGTCAGAAAAGGCTTTGATTTTCGGCGGAAATTCGGTACAATAGCGGAAATCAGCATAGTCCCGGGGACGTGGTGTAACGGGAGCACGCCGCGGTCGCATCGCGGAAATGAGGGTTCGATTCCCTTCGTCTCCAATTCGTTCGCAATCGCGAAGACGCGGAGCGATAAAATCAAGATG
>Ga0315276_10005478_pt1 | contig 11691 bp, 8 predicted proteins | sample YL17G05_0_MG_FD_204542 | JGI IMG/M metagenome (GOLD analysis project Ga0315276, IMG submission 204542) | Sediment microbial communities from Yellowstone Lake, YNP, Wyoming, USA - YL17G05_0 | ecosystem: Environmental > Aquatic > Freshwater > Lake > Sediment | place: USA: Wyoming | collected... | reverse complement strand
TCTTTGAGAATTGGAGAGAATCGGGTGAAAACGGGGGGGGTAAACGATCATGAGAGGGGGGGAGGGGGGGGCCTCATTGGGGGAGGGGGGTTATGAGATAAACAATTATTGAATCTTTTGAACCACAAACCAGTAGATACAAAGATTCTTTTCAATTTCTTCAGTGTTCTGGAATTTTTCCCTGATACACTTCCAGAACAATTCATCATGTTTTCGATAGTTTAGGTGTATCATCTCATGGAAAATGATATAATCAATGAGACGTTCAGGAAGGTATTGTACCAGAGAATTTATCGTAATATTTCCCTTTTTACTACAGCTTGCCCATTTTGTCTTCATGGTTTTTATGAAGATCCTGCCGGGAACAGAACCAAGTTCTTGTGAGTGGTTCCCGATCGACACCTGTACCAATCGTCTGAATTCCTCCTTTGATCTGGATTCAAGTTGGAGCTTTTGGGCTGCATTAACCGCATCATTGATAAACTGGTACTTGTGGTCAATCCATTGACGGTATTTTTTCAATATCCTTTTTTCATCCTGCCCCTTCGGCAGCACGACAAGCAAGGTACCGGTCCTGAATTCCAGCCGTGGATATCTTACATGCCGTTGGGAGATTGTATACGGGAAGCTACAGACTTCAGCTTGAGCCGGCATAGTTTTTCACACTTTCAATGAGCTGGAGGTAGACATGGTCGATCTCCTCAATGGTCTTTGCCTTTTGTTTGCCATACCTGCGGATGAACCTGCGGATCTCCTGTTCGATGCTCTTTTTTGCGCTCACCTGAGAAATCCAACCGGGGAACATCGATTTTTTAAGCTCCTCTGATAACTGCCGGATATCGTCGCCAAGACCGGGATCAGTGCCCCACATTTTCTCGATTTTTAAAAACATCGAGTATTCGAATTCCGAGAGCCCCAGTTTTATCCGCTCTGCGTCCAGGTTCTGCATTTCACGGATGATCGCAGCACCATCACGGTAGATCGCTTCGTAATCCTTGGATTTTTCCTTCCAGGCGCGGATGATCTTCTCGACACGTTCAAGGATCGACTCATAGACCGGGGTCTGGTGACGATCGACAAGGATAAAACGGTTCAGCGTAAAGACGATGTTTGCCGCTTTTTCCCGCTTGTCCGTAACCTTCTCCTCAAGCGCCTTCAGGTACTCCGGCCCGAACTCGATGACCGGCAGGCTGCTCTCAACCTTCTGGATATCAGTGGTCTTATGGACATACTTCACGGTCTTTTCGAAATATTTCTGGACGTAGGTTGTGTAATCGGGCTGGTCGCGGAGCGCCATCCGCATATAGTAGGAGTACACTTCCGAGAACCATTTGTACTGCTCGAAATATTCGAGTTTGATTTGATCAGGTCCGAGGAATTCAAAAACTCTTCTCATCTTTCGGTAGGTATCGACAAACTCATCGGCGACCGTCTCATCACCAGTGAGCAGTTCGATAGCCGAGAGGAAGGTGCCCTTTTCGTACGAGCCGATCTGTATATCCTTGAACATGCCGGCAAGCTCTTCCATTAAAGCGGTGAACTCTTGCACAATCTGTTCGGTGGAGAAAAGTGCTCCGCTGATGTCGGTTTCGTTGTATTTTTCAAGGGCTTTTTTAATATCCTTGAGAATGCCGACATAATCGATGATAAGCCCGGCCTCTTTAACCCCTTTATACGGGCGGTTCGTCCGCGCAATTGCCTGAAGAAGCCGGTGCTCTTTGAGGGGCTTGTCCAGATACATGGTCTGAAGGATGGGTGCATCAAAACCGGTGAGGAGCTTATCAGTGACGATCAGGATCCGGGGATCTTCCTCTTCCCGGAACCGGTCCCGGATGTCATCGTTGATCTCACCCGCAGAATAGCCAGGATTTGCTTCCATGACCCCGCCTTTGTAGGAAGCGATCAAGGAGTCCCGCTCGTCTGCCTGGTAGGTCATGACAACCTCTGAGTAGTTTGGAGGGAGGAGCTTGTCGAGTTCCTGCTTATAGAGAACACATCCCTTCCTGCTGACCGCTACTACCATCGCCTTGTACCTGCCATCGACATTTTCACGGAAATGATCGGCGATGTCCTTTGCGATCTTTGCGACCCGTTTGGGATTTTCCAGGAAGACCTTGATGATATTGAGACGTTTTTTTATGCTGGCTTCAACCGGCTGCCGGTACATGTCCGGTATCTCTTCCAGTTCTGTTTCGAGGAATATCTGGAGCATCTCCCGGTTGAGGTGGATGTCGGACTCTTTTTCAAGCCGTGGCTGATAGGCAATCTTGACAGTGAACCCGTCTTCGATCGATTCGCGGATGAAGTATCGGTCAAGATATAGTTCCCCTTCGTCCGGATAACTGAATTCGTTATACGTGTCCTTGCCGATCTTGCTGATCGGGGTACCGGTCAGGGCGAAGAAGAACCCGTTTTTAAAGATCCCTTTCCGCATCTGGGCTGCCATCAGGCCGTACTGCGAGCGGTGGCCTTCATCGATGAATGCGACGATGTTCTTCCGGGTCGTGACATTCTCGCCGGGCAGGTTCTCCAGTTCTTTCTGGAGACCGCCCAGTTCTTCGGGTCGGAACTTGTGGATAAGGGTGATCATGATGCCCCGTTTCCCCTTGCCCTGGTCTGCAAGCAGGACACGCTTAAGCTCCGAGATACTGCCGATGATCTCTGGTTTTGTGATGGTGAGTGCGTTATATTCCTCGTACAGCTGGTCTTCGAGGTCGATCCTGTCAACAATAAAGAAGATCGAGGGGTTTTCCATCACCGCCTGGTGATAAAGCTTGTTTGCGGCAAAGATCATCGTGAGCGTCTTTCCCGATCCCTGCCAGTGCCAGATGAGCCCCTTGTTCTTCGTGTCCTTTCCGGCAAGGTTGTCGAGGACGCGGTTGACCATCTTGTTTGCCGCCCGGTACTGGATATACCGGGGCAGGACTTTGGTATCCTCTCCCATCTCCCGGCGCATGAACATGAAATACTTCAGGATGTCGAACAGGCACTCCGGCTTAAGCATCGCGACAGCCGCATCGTGCGGCTCCATCCCCTCGATCTTCCATTCATCGATCTTGACTTCATCCTGCCACGGGACGACAGGGAAGAACTTCACGATCTGCTCAGCTGCCATCCCGATCTGGAGGTACTTGTAGAGCTCGGGAACAATTTTCTTGTAATCCCGGATCTGGGCATACGCTGTATGCCAGTCTTCCGTCAGGCTTGCCGGATCCTTACATTCGATGTTGACGAGCGGAATCCCGTTTATGTAGAGGATGAGATCGTTCCTGATCCGCTCCGTCCCCTCGTGGATGATCTGCCGGGAGACCACAAATTCATTATTCTCCAGTTTATCGTAATCGAAGAGCCTGATGTATTCCACAGTCCGGGCTTTTTCAAGCCGGACTGGGATGCCTTCTTTCATGAACTTGAGGATCTGCTTCGCGGCCTCAATGCCCGGCCCCCGGCTTTGCAACTCCCGGACGGCAAGCCAGATCTCCTTCTCCTCAATGCCGATGTCCTTGTTGATCTTCTTGATGGCGCGGATGAGGGGATTGACGAGGAGCGGCTCCTTGTAGCTCTCCCGCTCCAGCTGGTCAGAGGGGGTAAACGTCCAGCCGTTTGCCCGAAGCTTATCGACGATGGGATCTTCGACGAGGATAAGTTCGAGGGATTTCATGGACTCTCTTCCTCTTCGGGGGGTATTTCTTCATACAACCGTTCCAAGTTGGCAATTGTTTTTTTTGCCACTGAATGAATTGACGGAAATAGCTGAATCATCGGATGAGTTGATGTATAAATTGCAGCCGGGGTGATACCATCCATCCGGTATCTTGTTGTCTGTTCATGGACTTGGGTAATTACTGCGAGCTGGAATAAGGGAGCAGTAACCGCTATGCCGTGAAGTGTAACGTTCATCATTCCCCGAATCATATCATCGGTAAGCTCCTCCCAGACGGTCTTTTTCAATACCGCTTCAGCATAGGGATTCCCCGCAACCAATGGTCGCCAGAACCGATATGCTCCCAGTCTTATTTTTTCGCATAGTTCATTGTTGAACTGTGAGCTCTTCAGCTTTTTTTCCATATTATCCAGTTCCCGCTGGAGTTCTGTCAGGGAATCGATGAGTGTTTTCATCTCATCATATGGCATATTGCGGATCTGATCCTCATTGGCTGTGAAATTGTTTATTTCCCTGAGAAGAGTATCGATTCCATTGTCGAGTTCTTTGAGAAGATCGTCATTTACCACGAGAGGCATCTGGTCTGCATGTTCAGGTTTACAGACATTTTTCAGTGCCTTGACTTGCATTCTCATGTGACTGACGACTTTCTTGAGGGTAGAGACCGTTTTGGTACAGACTTTCGATCCCTTGTGTCCTATGATATCCCGGCTGCGTGCCTGCCCCTCGGTGATGATACCATAATAAAATCCGAAGGATTTCCAGCTCTTCTCAAGACTTTGCTGGAGGTGATAGATTGCATTCGGATAACATTTACTTTTGTACAGTGCTTTTGCGCTTTTTAAATCCGAACGTGCTGTTTCAAGCGAGTCTTTTGCAAGGGGAATATTGGATTTTGAGATTTCCTTTAATGACCGACTACGATGGGACATACTTCACCTTCAGAGGTTCATTTTTTATTTCATCCGTGGGATGCAGAATCCGTCGCCTGCCAGTAAGCAGTTCGTTCATCAGGCCCTGCTTCAGTTGTTCATAGTGGGTGGTGCGCTGGCGCTGGAGGTCGAGTTTGCGGTCGATGGTTGAGAGGATAGAAGAGATAAGATGTTGTTCAGGAAGATTTGGTTTAACAGCCGGCAAATTACTTAATATTTCAGTGTTGATTGATTTTCTGGTAGCTCCAACAATTCTTGATTCAAGAGCTTTTTGGAACCACTTTGTTTGAATCATATAACTTAAAAAATCATTTGAAATTTCAGGATTTTCCAAACGAACCCGTAACATTTGACCAGAAACTAACCACCCATTATGGTGCTCTTTTATTACTGCGGATCGACCAACACTTCCCACTCTACTAAAGACAATATCGCCGGATTTAAGTCTATATCGCGATAATTCTTCTGCTTTTTTTAAAGAAATTTTTGGGATGTCATTTTCAATGATCTTTCCATCCAGAACATTTTTTATCAAGATAAGAGGAATTCCCATTTTGATATAATCCGATGAATGTAATTGTGCCCCAAAAGGTCCAGTTTGAACAGGTTCGTCTTTCGTTTTTGAAAAATTAATGATCTTGCCAAAGATCCAATTTTCGGGTATTTTCCCGATCTCCGTATCCTTAAACTCCTTATGCCCGATGCCCTTCGTCAACAGTTCCTGCATCACTCCCGTCTTGAGGTGCTCTGTTTCCACAGCCGCCTGCCGTGAGTTCTGTACGGCGTCATCAACGGTTGTGAGGATGGCAGCGATGCGGCGCTGCTCGGGAAGAGGTGGGAGGTGGATTTGGATTTTTTTCACTTGGGAATCATTGAGCGCCGGGTACTGAGCTCCGACCATCATCCGGTTGCATTGTTCGATAACTGCATCTGAAAAAAGGGTATTGAGCAAATATTTTGGATCAACCGCTCCTTTGCTCCGTAATACTGCAAATCCGGTTGAACAGATCTGGTTATTCAGTTTCTTTGGGACAAGAGCGAACGCCTTGAGGTATGGCCGTACCTCAGACATGATTACATCATCGGTTCGCACAACACGACGGGCTCTTGAGGGAGCATCTTTTCCAGCAATTTCTTTTACAGCGGTAATTACTCCGCTCCCATTTTCAACGGAGTCGATATCGATGTATGAGAATTTTTCATCTGGATTTTGGGTAGGATCGCGGGATTCGGGATTAATGTCAACAACTTTATTTAATTCTGTTATTTCCCAACCTTTCGGCATACCCATCGCTTTTTGCGTTGCAACGCTGATCATTGACTGACCTCCTTTTGGCGACCTGTTTGAACTTTTTCGTCTGATGGGAAGGTTGCAAACCTTCCATAGAATTTTCCGGTTTTACTCTTCCAACGGAAACGAAGGTCTTTATCACCGCGCTGTATCGCTGCTTGTATCTCGTGTTCATTGGTAAGTATGAGGTCGAATCCTTCAATAACAACAGGGACTTTAATAACTTTGTTAAACAGAGAAAACTCCTTCCAACCATCCCCAGAAAATTGAACTCCAGGAGTATCTTTTTTATTTAAAAGGGTATGGATCTGTTCGGTATTGCTGAATGTTGTTGTAACTTCATTTATTAACTCCTTGCGACCACGAAGCAGTGTGGCAACTTGACAAATAATCTCACAATCCTCTGCTTTTATTTCATCAACCGGCAATTGCAATTTTATTTTAAGAACCGTCTGAATATCAGAGAGATCAGAATATAATTGATAAAATTCACGCATTGATGGAATGCCGGGTGTATTATCAACTGATTGAGATGGAATTGTCAACGATCCATCAAAGCCATTTGATAGAATCTTTAAATTATCACCTTGTATCCACCCATCAAGCAATCCATAGATAGTCCGGGCGCGGTCAATATCCGATATGATCTGGTGCGTCTCAAAATTGATCTTTCCTGCGCGAGTGGCATGTGTGACGTAGAGAGTAAACGTAAAATCAGGATCTTCTATTTCCAATTTTAACAATACGGCGGAATTATAAATTTTCGCTCGTAAATTGCCAAGCCGAAAAGGTTGTTGCTCCAATTGAAGATCAACAAGTGCTTCTTTAACAGGATGAGGTTTCAACTCAAGGTATTGAAACGTTTTTATTGTCGGATCAATTGTAATAACACCATTCATTTCTGCTTTGCGTATCGTGATATCACATGTTGGTGCCCGTAAAGTAACCGGCTCAAAACTATATCCTGTGATAAGATTATGAAAATCTATCAGATCAGAACTTTCACTAGTTTTTGATGAAAGTGTCAATCCTATCGAACTATGAACACCGGGTCGCGTTGGAACAAGTGATGCATGGGTAATTTTACCTGCAGTAAAACTACGATCTACACGGAATCCCTTGCGATCAAATATCTGGTCGGATTTTGAAAGAAGTGCCGGATTCTTCATTCCGTCAACAAAGGCATACTCAATGGTGTTTCCGGTGATATAATCGATAGCGACGGTCGCATCCATCTCGATATAATGCAAAGCATAATCGCTAAGGTGAACCCGCATCTTTTCATCAATCTTACTGTCGATGAAATAGTATGGATGCTTCCGCTCTTTGAGTCGTTTGTGGATATCCCTAAGCATCTCCTCAACATTCGGATCGCTTATTGAGTACCCAATAAAAACCACTGAGTATTCCGCAAGCAGGGATCTGATCTTACCCCAAATGATAGAATCCTTATCGAATTTATCGTAATCATCTGAGGTAATAACAACAGAATTGGGATCTGACAAATCACCGTGAATCTTTAATAAAACTGTCTTCTCTGGGTAGTCGGTCGAACTAGGCAATTCATCATCATGAGCGATTTTGACTATCCTATCCCCATACGCATGTTCGAATAATGGATCATAATTCGTAGTAATGATATACTTTACACGATTGATCAGGGCGAGTGATTCGTGGACATCGAATCGTAGAGGAGTTTTGCAGTAATGCTCTTTTAATAAGTAAATCAGGGAATCCCGGTCCTTTGCTGCAACATAATAATCCGCAACTTCTTTCAGCGAAGCAGATCGTGGATCAGGAGCGTCACTTGGTAATTCACCTAGTGCTGCAAGAAGAATTGCGGGAAGTTGTGATCCAGTAGGATATCCTGCATAGCTGGAAAATCCGGACCCGACCCACAAGATGACTTTCTCATGACGGATCAATTCGCATAATGCATTTAATTCGTTATTTGCAGGTATGAGAGCTGGGCTTATTGTCGGGTGAATCTCACTCATCCGGCCCCTCCTTCTTCTCTCGCTTTCCAACCCTGCCCGATATCCTGCCCCCCTTCTTTGCGAGGCGCTTCTCAGAAGATTTTACCCGGCGTTCAAGTTTTACGAGGTCTTCTTCCGGCGGGAGTGATTCCGGCCTGATTCCCCGCTTGACAAGAACATCGCGGATATCCTTATTGTTCTGGACATGCTCGTCCGTAATGGGCTCTTCACCTTGGAGATCCCGCTTGACCACGTTGAAGTTCGTGATCTCTGTTGCGAGGTTCTTGGCGGTGATGGTGACGGTCGGGAGGAAGTCCGCGAGGGGACGGCTCTCCGGCACATCCATCCGCTGTTTCATCTCGCGGGTGGTGAACCCTCCGAAGAGCGCTTTGTCCCCCTTGCTCCTGATACGGGCGAACCCGGATTCGTCAACCCCACGCTCATAGATGTTGCGGGACAATTCTGTTTCAGAATCTTTCAACTGCTTTCGCGCCCGAAGCCGCTCCCCCAGCCGGATGTGCTCCTCGATAATCTCCTGCTTCCGTGTCTGGACTGCGAAATAGCTTTGCGCAAACGCAATCTCTTCCTTGCGGGGATCGCCGTTCTGCGCGATAAGATAGCAGGCATACCGGGTCAGCATGATATCGTCGATTGCACGTTCCCCGCCTTTTGGTACCGGTATCGATTTGCTGACGCCAGCAAAATGATCTGAAATCGCGTGATTTGAGTTTTTACACGATTCCTGGGCTTTTTCTACTGCATTCAGGAAATTGCGCCACTGAGTATATCCAAGAAGATTCTGTAAGTCCCGGGCAAACCAGAATTCCACACCATCCTTCACATGGACAAAGTCCTCAAAATTCTTATGGAGGCGCCTGACGATCTCGGATCTCATGCTATGCCTCCGGTTCGGAATTTCCGAGTAGTTGCTCCTGCCTCAGTCATCAGTTCCCCCCGCCATACCCGATCTCCTTCAGATACCCGGCAATCTCTTTATCGACCGTCTGGAGTTCAACCTCAACCGAGCGGATCGCAGACCATGTCGCCGGGATATCTACCTCCTCAACATCCTTCTGCGGCGAGACATAGAGCGTCACGTTCAGGTTGTAGTCGTTCTTGGCGATTTCAGCAAGAGGGACAATCCTCACAAAGCCCTCGATATCCTGCGAGGAGTGTGCGGCCTTCGTAATCTTTTCGATGTTTGCATCCGCGAGAATGTTCAGCTTCCGCACATCGGGGTGTTTTTCGAATTCCTGCGAAGCGTTGATGATGATGACGTTTCCCTTGCGCTCTGATGGTTTGTTCTTGTTGAAGAAGAGCAACGCTCCTGGCGCCCCAGTGTTGTAGAACAGTTTTTCCGGGGTTAGAATCACACACTCCAATAGATCTGCTTCCAGGATCTGCTGGCGGATTGCTTTCTCTTTCCCGCCACGGAACAAACACCCGTTGTCAATGACGACCCCAACTCTCCCGCTCCCGTCCTTTGCTGACGCGAGCATATGCTGGACCCATGCCCAGTCTGCTGACTGCCGGTTTGCAAACCCGTAAGAAAAGCGCTGCTTCCAGAACTCCCCCTTCTTGAGCTGTGTTTCATCATAACCGTCTTGGTTCCACGGCGGATTGGCGACGACGATATCAAACTGCTTGATCCCTTCACCCTCCTTGAACTTCGGATAGAGGAGAGTATCGCCGTAACCCAGCTGCACGTTGCGGATGTCGTGAATGTACATGTTCATCCGACCAAATGCGAGCGTCTTAGCGTTCGCCTCCTGTCCGAAAAGGAAGATCTGCTCGCCTGCTTCAGGACCAAACTTTGCCTTGACATGCGCATGGGATATGATAAGCATCCCGTTGGATGCAGATGCGGGATCGTAAACACTCTCACCCGGCTTCGGATCAAGGATCTCGATCAGGAGCCGGATCACTTCACGCGGTGTGTAGACCTCCCCCTCTTTTGCTTTCTGTGGGGCAAAGTAGCGGAGAATCCATTCATAGGCATCCCCGAGAATATCGGGGGAGACATGGTGCAGCTTCTTCTCACTGAACAGCTCGACCAGCTGCCGGAGGATCTCCGCGTTCTCCTGACTCTTGGCAAATTCAATAAAATCAACCGTGTCGAGCACATCTCGCAGTTCGGGGTTCCGCTCTGATATCTCCTTGAGTGCTTTTGAAAAAATTTCGGGAAGGTTATTTACTTCTTTTCTGATATTATCCCAGAGGTAGGCTTCAGGAAGATCAAAGTCATGGTACATAGCCTGCTGGGCTTCGGTTCTGGCTTCGGCTTCACTATACCCGTCCTTGAGCACATCCTCCTTTGCAGCCTCAAACTCCAGCTCCCACTTGTCACTGATACGTTTCAGGAACAGGGGTACCAAAATAAATTTGTAATCGACACGGGTCCGAATGATGTCGGCAGCTTTTTTGAGGAGCGTTTCGAGTTCGCCCCGGGTCAGAGTATTGTTATTGATATCGAAAAGACCTGTGACGAGCGCATCTTTGCTCACCAGCTGATAGATCTTCTTGCGGGCATCTGCATCATCAGCGGTGACCGTGATCAAACCGGTTTTTCGCAAACGTGACAACAGAACCGGCACTTTCTCAGGAGTATCATGCGAAACCTCACCAAGAATTTTTATTGCGTCATCGATGCGGAAGTTATCGCCACCAAACTGTTTCCAGAGGGTTAAATATCCTTTTTCAACCCAACTGGGAAGGTTACCATTGAGACTCATGAGTATGTGTTTATTTCTTAAGCATAAAAATCTTGTGTTTATTGTATAAACATATTTCATAATTGTTTATGTAATTTTGACCGTCGTCGTCGGGTCACGTTAGAACAATAGTTCATAATCGATATTTTCATTATTTTTTGTTGCGGTGACGGCATTTTGCATACCCACAATTACTATCGTTTTCCAGCACCCTCTACGAGCTGATATCAACGTTTGGACAAAGCACCTGCTGCCGCACCTCCCCACCACCTTCGCCAAAATCTCCCCGTAAAACCGGAATTCCGGAAAAAATTGCCGCGCTCTGTTTTGCCGGATGCTGTCCCTTCCAGTCCGGCACTAATCTGGGCGCAATACAGGCCCCGATTCCCCTGTCAGGAACAGAATAACTACCAGATTTTTCGCACTGACCACAGGGTATATAACCAGGCCGGATCAACCCAAGGTCAATACAATGATCCGCGAGCTCATAGAACGGTTCAAGGCGTGGGTAAAACAGGTAAAGGAGGAAGCGGCGGCCGTAAAGGAACGCTTCGCCGCTGCGATCAACATGATCCTGCCCACACCGCAAGCCGTCACCTGTGCAAGAGCATTCATTGTAGCTTCGGAAGGAAATGCTCTGAATACGGGGAAGCGGTACAGGTTGACGAGCGGCCACGCCCCGATCTTTTCGCTCTTTACGTTTTTTGGTGATCGTTAGATAACGCCGGGTTCCGGTGTCCGGGTTCTGACTGATGGTTGTTTTCCTGTAGGTTGCCTGCCGACTGGCGATGTGTAACCGCGTACGGGACGATAGCCCGGGCTCTACCGCCAGATCATCCCACAACCGGCGTTTTTGAATTTTGAATTGACGAGCACCTGCGCTCGATACGTATCGTTTGCGGAATACCTGCGATGCAGGGTAACCATCACATCAGGAGGAGTAGGCAATGACAGTAGACTTTACAATTCAGAGAGGAGAACCAGAAGAAACGAAAGCAATCCCGGCCGGTGCAGGCTGCGCCGGTCGGACAGAAACGGAAAAGGAACCAGCTGCCATGCAGGAGAAGAAGAAGTTCCCGCGCCGGCGCACGGTGAAGGGGAAAAAGCGCCGGAAGGG
>Ga0315276_10005477_pt1 | contig 11692 bp, 7 predicted proteins | sample YL17G05_0_MG_FD_204542 | JGI IMG/M metagenome (GOLD analysis project Ga0315276, IMG submission 204542) | Sediment microbial communities from Yellowstone Lake, YNP, Wyoming, USA - YL17G05_0 | ecosystem: Environmental > Aquatic > Freshwater > Lake > Sediment | place: USA: Wyoming | collected... | reverse complement strand
AGCGTATAGCGGAGCGTCCAGTCCTGGTACGAGCGGAGCTGATCGAGCGAGTGCGTGCCCGAGCGGTCGACCAGGGCGTATTGGAAGACCCAGCCCACCCCCGTCGCGTCCGGGCCGAGCTCGGTGCGCACGCCCTCCGGGAGCCGGGCCTGGATCTTGGACAGGTACTCCAGAACCCGGGAACGCGCCCAGTAGAGATCGGTGCCGTCCTGGAAGATGACGTAGACGAAGGAATAGCCGAAGTCCGAGAAGCCGCGGACCGCCTTGACGCGAGGGGCCCCCAGCAGCGCCGTGACGATCGGATAGGTGACCTGGTCCTCGAGGATGTCGGGGGACCGGTCCCAGCGTGAGTAGACGATGACCTGGGTGTCGGACAGATCGGGCAGTGCGTCGAGCCGGATTTGCTGCAGGATGAAGAAGGCGAAGACGCAGAGCGCCGCCACGGCCAGCAGCACGAGCAGGCGGTTCCGGGCCGAGAACTCGATGATCTTCTGGATCATCGCGCGCCCCCTCCGGTCGTGTCGGCCCCCGGCGCACGGGTGATGGCAGCGCGGAGGCGGGACTCCGAGTCGAGCAGGAAGTTGGCCCGGTCCACCACCGCCTCGCCCGCCTTCACCCCCGAGAGGATCTGGGACTGGCCGTCGCTCCTGACACCGATCTTCACCTGGCGCGGCTCGTAGCGCCCCTCGCCCGTCATCACGTAGACGATCTGCCGGGGGCCGGTGTCGAGGATGGCCGCATCGGGGATGAGGATGCCTTCCACCGCCTGCGCGTCGAGCTCGACGTTGGCGTACATCCCGGGCTTCAGCGCCAGGCCCGGATTGTCGAACTCGAAGCGGACTCGAAGCGTGCGGGAGTCCGTGTTCAGGTACGGATAGATGGTACTGATCCGTCCCGTGTACGTCCTCGACGGGTCGTAGGCGAGGGTCACGCGGGCCTTCTGCCCGGGCCGCACGAGGGGGGCCTCGAATTCGTAAACCTCGGCTTCGATCCAGACCTTCGACAGATCGGTGACCGTGAAGAGCGTCATACCGGGTTCGATCTGCGTCCCCGCGAAGACCTCCTTGGTCGTCACGAACCCCGAGGCAGGAGCTTCGAGCGTGACCGCGCGTTGTGGCCGTCCCGTCTTCTCCAGCGTCTCGATGAGGCTCTGCGGCACGTCGAACAGCGTGAGCCGCCGCCGTGCCGCCTCGAGCAGGTCCGCGCCGCCGCGGCGGACTTCGGGGACGTCGCTCTGCGCGAACCGGTCCGCCGAGGCGCGCGCGCGCAGGAACTCCTCCTGGGTCGCCAGCAACTCGGGGGAGTAGATGCTCAGCAGCGGCTCGCCCTTGCGGACGGCCTGCCCGCTGGAGTTGACGAACAGCTTCTCGACCCACCCGGAGATCCTGGTGTGCACCTGGCTGACCCGCGTCTCGTCGGCCTTGACCTCGCCGACCGTGCGGATGGTGCGGGCCAGGCTGCCCCTTCGGGCCACGGTGGTCTGGAGTCCGGCGAGTCTCAACTCATCGGGACTGACCTCGACAGAGGCATGGCCTTCCACCCCGCCGCCCGCGGACACTTCGTCCGAGTAGACCGGCACGTAGTCCATCCCCATCGAGTCCTTCATCGGCATGGGCGACGTGACCGACGGGTCCATCGGGTTCCGGTAGTAGAGGACCCGGCGCGGACCGGCGGCGGCGGTCGCAGCGCCCTCCGGAGCGGACGGTCCGGCAGAGGCCTTCGACTCCTTCGGCTCGATCGGCACGAGCTTCATGCCGCAGATCGGGCAGTCCCCCGGCCGGTCGGAAACATAGGTCGGGTGCATGGGGCAGTGGTACTGCTGGTGCTGACGGCTGGCGGTCCTGCCGCTGCCGGTGCTCCTGCCGCACCCGGCCGCCAGCATCCCGGCCGCGAGCGTCCCGATCGCCAGGAACGCGATCGCGAGCCGGACGAGCCACAGCCTCCGTCGCCGGGTCATTCGTTCGAGATGGATCATCGTCCGCTCCTTCCATCGTCTCCGGGGCCGCTCGAGTTGATGAGGGTCTGCAGCTCGGCCCACGTCGTGAAGCGTTCGGTTTCGCGCTGCGCCGATCCGGTCCGGGCCTCGAGCCACAGGTTGAAATCCTCGATGACCGTGGAGAAATCGCCCCGGCCGGCCATGTAGCTGGAGCGCGCCGCATCGAGAGCCAGGCTGGTCTGGGGCACGATGGCCTGCGCGTAGCGCGTCATCTGGCTGCCCGCTCTCCGCCAGTCCGCCTCCAGACGTGCCGCCTCGGCCCGCGCCCAGGCTTCGGCGTCGCGAAGCGATTGGCGTGAAGCCTCGAGGTCCTGTTCGGCCGCGCGGATCCTCGGAATCTGATTCTGTGCGCCCCAGAGTGGCAGGTCCATGCCCAACCGGAGCGTGACGGCCGGGTCCTTGCCACCCCTGAAGCCAAGACCCGCGCCGGCGAGGAAGTCGGGTCTGAGCTCCAGCCGGGCCAGCCTGAGTCTTCGCTCCGAGGCCTGCACTTCGGCCCGGCGCACGGCGACCTCGGGGGAGTTCTCCTCGACGACGGCGACCCAGGACATGGGCGGCACGGCCACCTCGGGCAGTGTCGCGACGCGTCCGAGCGGCGCATCGCCCGGCTGGTCCAGGAACCGGTTCATGGAGGCCACCAGCCCCTTCCGCTCCGCAGCGAGGTCGTCCAGCCGCTCATCCAGCCGCGACACGGCGAGCTGTGCCTTGACCGCGGCTTCCTGCTCGGCCAGGCCAGCGCTGTAGCGTTCCCGCACCCCGGCCGCCAGCATCTCGAGCAGTTCGTGCCCGGAAGCCAGCGCCTGTCGTTCCTCGTCGAGCGAGTAGAGGCGGGCATAGGCGACCCGGATGTCGCGCGCCACCTCCCGCCGAAGCAGCTCGAGCTCGCCCGCCTTCACGGCTACTTCCGCCCGCGCAGCCTGCCGGCGGGCGCCGCGCTTGCCCGGGAAGGGGATGCCCTGGGTGATCTGCGGACCGATCATCGACATGTCTTCTTCGCCGACGGTCCACCTGGGAAAGCCGAGGTCCTGGATCATGAGCTCGACCATCGGGTCGGGAAGCGCACCCGCCGGCCGCGCCATCTCCCGCGCTGCCTGGACGCGCCCTGCGAGCGCCGCCAGGGAGGGAGCGCGCTGGAGGGCCAGCGCGACGAGTTCGTCGGGCGGCGGCGCGATCCGCCCGTCCTCGTTCGCCTGCAGGGCTGCCGGCGGGGCCGTGTCGGTCATGGCAGGACGGGCCACGGACGCCGGGTCTGCCGTCACTCGTGGCGCGCTCTCGAGCCCGAGCGCCGTGACCGGCCGCGCGACGACCGTGACGAGCAGCACGGCGAGCAGCACCGTACGTGCACTCATGATGTCACTCCTCTCGCCTGGCCCGGGGGTGCGCTGCGCTCTGCAGGGCACGCGAGGGCCACAGGGATTCCGCGCGCAGGATGCGCGCAGACCGGGCCCGAAGGAAGTCAGGACCCAGGGGACGGCTGGGGACTAGCCGAGCGGAGGAGCGCGGGGAGAGCGGAGGACCGGGACGTCGCCCGGCGGGGCGCGGCCGTCAGCGGGCGCAGCGCGGACCGCCGACGCCGTGGCGACGCCGGGGGCCGCGACCGCCGAGGCCACCGCGGGATGCGCGGCCGGCGGCGGCGCGGTGAGCGCCGGCTGCCCGGCCACGGCCTCGGCCTGCGGGCGCAAGTCGCAACAGGTCGGACCGTGGGAAGGCGGAGTCTCGCGCGCCGGGGCTGCCGGCGCGCAGTGCGAGCACTTCGGCGCCGGCGCGGTCGCCACCCGGCAGGCGGTCGCGCCGGAGGCCATCGCGCACGCCAGCTCCGCGCGTCCCGTGAGCGCTCCGACGGTGCAGAGGTCGGTGCTCGCGAGCAGCGGCGTGACCGCCAGGAGCACGGTCAGGGCACGACGGAGGAGGGTTGCGGGACGGTTCATGGCTCCTTCGATGCTAGCGCCGGGGCAGGCGGTTCATGTCCGGACCCGGTCAAACCGGGCCGGCCGGCCCCTTCCCGGTCTCATCGGCAGGTGCCGGCCCCGCCTGCACCCGCCTGTCTCGCGGCCGGGCGAAGAAGTAGAGGTTCACGGTCACGATCAGGCCGAGGCCGAGCACGGTCACGATCAGGCGGTCGAGACCCATCACTTGAACCCCCGCAACCGCAGCGACGAGGACACGACGGAGACGCTCGAGAGCGCCATCGCGAGCGAGGCGAGCATGGGATGCAGCGTGCCCTGCCAGCCGAACAGCGGCCCCACCGGGCCCCCCACACGCAGCAGCAGGTAGAGCGCGCCCGCCGCCACCGGGATGCCGAGCGTGTTGTAGACGAACGCCCAGAAGAGGTTCTGGCGGATGACCTGCAGGGTGCGGCGCGCGAGCCGGAGCGCCACGGGCACGCCGGCCAGGTCGCCGCGCACCAGCGTGATGCCGCTCGCCTCCATGGCGATGTCGGTGCCGCCGCCCATGGCGATGCCGAGGTCGGCACGCGCCAGCGCAGGCGCGTCGTTGATGCCGTCGCCCACCATCGCGACGCGCGTGCCCGCGGCCTGGAGCGCCGCGATCTTCGCGCTCTTCTCCCCCGGCAGCACCTGCGCCAGCACGCGCTCCGGCGCGATCCCGGCCTGCGTGGCGATCGCCTGCGCGGTGCGGGCGTTGTCGCCCGTGATCATCCAGACCTCGAGGCCCGCGCGCTCGAGCGTCGCGACCACCTCGCGCGCGCCGGGCTTGAGCGTGTCGGCCACCGCGAGCAGCCCCAGCGGCACGCCGTTCTCGGCGACCGCGAAGACCGTGCGTCCGGCGGCCTCGAGGCGCGCGCGCTCCGGCTCGAGCGCCGCGAGGTCCACGCCCTGCCCGCCGAGCAGCGCGGCCGAGCCCACCACGACCGCCCGCCCGGAGAGCAGCGCCACGACGCCGCGGCCGGCCACGGCGGAGAAGTCCTCCGGCTCGGTCAGCGCGATTCCGCGCTCCCGCGCCCCGCGCACCACCGCCTCGGCCAGCGGGTGCTCGCTGCGCTGCTCGACCGAGGCGGCGACGGCGAGCAGCCGGCTCTCCTCCACGCCGCCCGCCGGCCGCACGTCGGTGAGCGCGGGCCGGCCGCGGGTGAGCGTGCCGGTCTTGTCGAAGACCACCGCGCGGATGCCGGCGGCGGACTCGAGCGCATCCGCCCCGCGGATCAGCACGCCCAACTCGGCGCCGCGCCCCGTGCCGACGATGAGCGCCGTCGGGGTGGCGAGCCCGAGCGCGCAGGGGCAGGCGATGATGAGCACGGCCACCAGCTTGAGCAGTGCTGCGGAGCCGCGCGGCTCGGGACCGAAGTCGAACCACAGCACGAAGGCCGCGACCGCGATGGAGATGACGACCGGCACGAACACCGCCGCCACGCGGTCGGCCAGCCGCGCCACGTCCGCCTTGCTGGCCTGCGCCTGCTGCACCAGCCGCACGATCTGCATGAGCATCGAGTCGGCGCCGACGCGCTCGGCGCGCAGGCGGAACGACCCCGACTGGTTGAGCGTCGCGCCGGTGACGCGCTCGCCGGGCCCGACGTCCACCGGCAGGGATTCGCCGGTGAGCATCGAGGCGTCCACGCTCGAGCGCCCGTCCAGCACCACGCCGTCCACCGGCACCTTCTCCCCGGGCCGCACCAGCAGCACGTCGCCGGGCACGACCCGGTCGAGCGGGATCTCCTCCACGCCGCTCCCGGTCACGCGCCGCGCGGTGCGCGGCCGCAGGTCGAGCAGCCGCCGCATGGCCTGCGAGGTGCTGGCCCGGGCGCGCGACTCGAGCATGCGCCCGAGCAGGATGAGGGTGATGATCACCACCGCGGTGTCGAAGTAGACGTGCGCCTCCTGCCCCGCGCCGCGCACGGCCGCGGGCACGGCCGTGGCGGCCACCGAGTAGAGGTAGGCGGTGAGCGTGCCCACGCCGACCAGCAGGTTCATGTCGGCGGTGCGGCGCCGCAGCGCGATCCACGAGCCGCGCACGAAGGGCCAGCCGGCCCAGAGCTGGACCGGGGTGGCGAAGAGGAGCTGGATCCAGTTCTGCGCCGCCATCGGGATGCCGCGCAGCCCGGGCAACATGCCGAGGTGCCCGAGCACGATCACCGGCACGGAGAGCGCGGCCGCCACGGCGAAGCGGCGCGCGAGCGCGCGCCGCCCGGCCTCGCGCTCGCGCTCGGCCGCGGCGTCGGCGCCCGGGCCGCCCACCACGCTCGCGCCGTAACCGGCCTGGCGCACGGCCTCGGCCAGCCGCCCGGGCGCGAGCGGTCCTGCGAGTGCGACCGACGCCCGCTCGGTGGCGAGGTTCACGCTCGCCCCGCGCACGCCCGGCACGGCGGCGAGCGCCTGCTCGACGCGCGCCACGCACGAGGCACAGTGCATGCCCGTGATCTGCAGGTCCACGGTCCCGGCCGAAGACCCGGCAGGTGGGAGCGCGGGCGGGCCGGGTGGCCCCGACGGAGGCTTGACGGTCTCGAGCTTGATGAAGGTCATGGTCCCAGCCGATGAGGGCGCGGCCGACGACGATTGGATGCGCTGCGCGGCCGGAAGGTGATGTGCGGGAGCCCTACTGGATCCCGCCGAGACTGCCCACGCGGGTGCCGCGCTCCAGGTAGATCTCCTTCTGGTCCTTCACGCCGATGCGGAAGTAGTACTCGGCCTCACCGCCCGCCACGAACAGCCGGGTGAAGACCGCCTGCCAGCAATGCAGGTCGCGCGACAGCACGAAGCGCTGGGTCTGCACGCTGTGGCGCGTGAGGTCGAAGGAGGCGGCGTACTCGAACGCCCAGGCCGGGCTCAACTGGTAGTGGCTCACCAGGTTCGCGGTCTTCGTGCTGGACCACTCCGTCTCGGTCGTGTAGCCGCCCGAGTAGGAGTAGGCGAAGCCCAGCGACCAGTTCTCGCCGGAGCCCGCCGCGGGCTGCTGCTCGACCGGCAGGTCGGGTGAGGTGCGCTTGAGCCCGCCGCTGTCCAGGTTCAGGCCCAGGTTGTAGCCGACCGAGCGGATCGGGTGCGGATGGTAGACGTCGGTCACCCAGCTGAGGTTGGCGTTCATGTAGGTCGGCGGCTGCAGGAGCACGCCCGAAGTGAGGTTCGAGAGCGGGCGTTTGAGCCCGTGGTCCCGGTAGAGGAAGTCGTACGAGCCCCCCGTGCTCCACGACAGCAGGTTGTCCAGTCGCGTGACGTTGCCGCCGCGCTTGAGCTTGGCCTGCAGGCGCTGGTCGAGGCTGAAGTTGAGGTAGGACTGCCGGAACCCCGAGATGCCCACGCCGGAGAAGCTCTTGAAGCGGTTCCGGCGGAATCCGGTGGAGTCCACGTAGCTGAGCCCCGTGAACTCCGGGCTGTAGGACAGCGAGGCGCTCGGAGAGACGACGTGGCGCAGCCCTTCGAGCCCGAGGATGCGGGGCCGGAACGCGCCGTAGATGGTCGTGCTCATCGTGACGGCGCTCGACCAGACGCTGGCCGGCACCACCTTGTGGCCCTGCTCGTCGAAGTCGAACACCACGACGTTGGCCCGCAGTTGCGGCTGGAAGTTGAGCCAGCCAAACAGCTTCCGCGAGTCCGAGAGGCCGATGCCGTTCGACAGGCCCCGCCGCGTCGTGCGTTGCTGTCCGAGCCTGGTGATCGAGTCCCGCATCGCGTCCGTCGTGAACGGCGTGTGGCCCGCGACGAAGGCCCTGCGCTCCGTATAGGAGATGAACTGGCTGTTGAGCCCGAAGTAGAGCGTGCGCAGCGGCTTCGCCAGAGGCGTGCGCTTGAGCAGCCCGAGACTGCCGATGGCGCGGGTCGGGAAGGCGATCGAGAGCGTGGGCTTCGACTCGGTGAGGTTGGCGAGCGTGGCGGAGGTGCCGATGGGCTGGATCCCGTTGCGATTCGCCTCGATCACGCTCTGGTCCGCGTCGAGGTCCTGGCGCCGGTCGATGACGGCGTTGATGCTGGCCCACTCGGCGTTGTGCGAGACCGCCAGGCTGGAGGTGAGGAAGCGGTTCAGGCGCTGCGAGAGCGAGCGCCCGTAGAGGTTGCTCGAGTTGTAGTCCTTGCTCGAGACGAACGAGGCGCGGGCCACCAGCCGGGTGCGCGGCGTGATCTCCTGCGAGTGGTCGGCGCTGAAGTCCCAGTTCTCGGTGCGGTTCAGCGGGCTCTCGTTGCGCGCGAAGGTGCCACGGAAGCTCCCGTTCAGGCGGTAGAGCAGGTTGTACTCGCCGTCCCCCCGCAGCACCCAGGACGGCTCGGCCTGGTAGTAGTCACCGGCCGCGGTGAAGTCCATGTAGTCGTTGGGCGCCCAGTAGTAGCCGGCGTTCCGGATGAACTGCCCGGCGCTGTTGCTGAGGCCGAACTCGAACTGGGGGAAGAGGAACCCCGAGTGGCGCCCCGACTTCACCGGGAACACCCAGAAGGGCAGCGCCAGCAGCGGCACGTTCCCGAGGTAGAACACGACCGGCTTCGCCACCAGCTTGTCCTTCAGGAAGATCTTCATCCAGTGCGACGAGAAGCGGTAGTGCGGCTTGGCCGAGTTGCAGGTCGTGTAGGTGCCGTTCATCACGTCCAGCTCGTTCTCGCCCACCTTGCGGATGCGCTGACCCAGGTAGAGACCCTTCTCGTAGTTGGTCTGCGCGTCGTAGATGGTGCCCACCCGGGTCGGGAGGTCGTAGGTCATGAGTCCGCCCTTGACCTGCTCGCCGCGGTCGCCGAGCACCGGCGAGCCTTCGGCCTCGAGCGTCTGCCGCTCGATGTCGTACCTCACCTGGCGCGCGTGCAACTCCAGATCCTGGTAGGTGAGATGGGCGTCCCTGTCCAGCACGATGGTGCTCTCCGCCACCCGGAACTCGATGCGCTTGGCGTCGTACTCCACGACCTCCTTCTTGGCCGCCGTGGTGTCGCCCTCGTCCACCGCGATGCGATAGGTGCCGCGCGCGCCGCCCTGGATCTGGGCGCGGTCGATCTTGCGCTCGCGGAAGAACACCGTGATGGTGTCGCCCGCCGCTTCGTTCTGCTCGGAGGTCTTCCCCGCCCGGGCCACGCCCGTGTACTGATTGCGCGCCCGGCCCACCGCCACCAGGCTGTCGATGTCGCCGCGGGTGAAGTACACGGTCGCCGTGTCGCCCGTGAGCCGGCTGGCCTCGCCCAGCGTGTTGGGCCGGCTCCCGACGTAGTCCATGACCGCGTCGTGCCGCACGACGACGGCCTTGATCGCGCGCTTCTCGGTCTGGAACTCGAGCGTGTCGCCGGTCACCGTGGTCTGATCGTCCCAGGCCCGCGGGCTCCCGGTGACCCAGCCGCGCTGGGCGACGTCGTCGAACAGGGCGTGGTCGCCCCGCGCCTGCAGCGTGTCGCGAGAGATACGCACCGAGTCGATCGCCTCGGCCACCCGCCGTTCCGTGTCCACCACCAGCCGGAGGGCGCGCAATTCGGTGGCCCGGCCGTCGTCGTCGTGGGTGCGCAGCACGGGGTCGCCGGTCCCCACGGCCACCTTCCGCACGCGGTCGTAGTCCACGGAGCGCGCCTCGAGCTCGGTCTTGTTCTCCTGGTCGATGCCGTGCACGTGATCGCGCGCCAGCACCAGCGCGGAGTCCCGCAGGTAGACCACGCGGTCCGCGTACAGGACCATCTTCCGGTCGCGCCCCTCGACCGGGCCGGCCAGGTCGGCGCGCCCGCTGCGGCGGTCGTAGGTGCCGGAGGGCGCCCGGATCTCCGAGTCCTTGTCCACCAGCCTCACGTTGCCCTGGACGAACAGCAGGTCCTGGTCCTCGGAGTACGAGGCGTGGTCGCAGGTCAGGGTGGTCACGCTGTCCACCATCCGCACGCGCCCGTCCAGGTAGAGCATGCCCTGCGCCTTGAAGTAGCGCCCGGCGTCGGCGGTGAGCAAGGTGCGGCCGCGCATCATGCGCACGGCGCCGTTGAGCATGACGAAGTCGCCCTCGGGGCCGTGGCTGCCGGTCAGGTTGTCGGCCGTGAGGGTGAGCGGGGGCCCGCCCGGAGGGTCGGCCGCCCGCGCGCGGGGAGCGGCGAGCGCCAGCCCGGCCAGCGCGAGCAGGACCAGCAGGCGCCTCACAGCCACTCTCCCGGCGCGCCGCCGAAGGCCTCCATCGCCTCGGCCACCGCGACCAGCGAGCCGCACAGCAGCACGCGCCCGCCGGGCGCGCCCGCGAGCGCCGCCTCGACCGCCTCCGCCACACCCGGCGCCTCCTGCGCATCGAGGCCCTCCGCGCCCAGGCGCGCGCGCAACTCGCCGGCGGGCAGTGCGCGCGGATTGCGCGACTGCGTGGCGATGACGCGCGCCGGCGTGACCCACGGGCCGAGCAGCCGCGCGATGGCCCCGGCGTCCTTGTCCTGCGCGAGCGCCAGCACGACCACCGCCGGCGGCTCGAACCCGAGATCCTCGCGCCAGGCGCCCGCGAGCGCGGCGAAGCCGTCGGGATTGTGGGCCCCGTCCCACCACAGCCGCGGCTCGCCCGGACAGGCCTCGAGCCGCCCCGGCCAGCGCGTGCGGGCGAAGCCCTCCACCACCGCCTCGGACCCGATCTCCACCCCGCTCTCGGTCAGCATCGAGAGCGCCGCCAGCGCGGTGCGCGCATTCGCGAGCTGGTGGCGGCCGTGGAGCGGGCAGGCCAGCTCGAGCCGCCCCCAGGGCGCGACCTCGGCGGTGCAGCGCAGGCCATCCGGCCCGTCGCCGAGCCAGGCCGCCTGGACCCGCTCGGCCGCGAGCACGAGCGGCGCGTCCTGCTGGTCCGCCGCCCGGGCGATCACGTCCGCGGCCTCGCCGGGGGCGACCCCGCTCACCACCGGGACCTCGGGCTTGATGATCCCGGCCTTCTCGGCGGCGATCTGCCTGGGAGTGCGGCCCAGCACCTCCGGGTGGTCCACCCCGATCGACGTGATGACCGAGAGTGTGGACTCGACCACATTGGTCGAGTCGAGCCGCCCGCCCAGGCCCACCTCGACCACCGCCCATTCGACCTCGCGCGCGGCGAAGTCGTCGAAGGCCAGCGCCGTGCAGACCTCGAAGAAGGTGCGATCCTTGCCCTCGGGCAGGCGCGAGACCAGGGCGAGGCGCCGCGCCAGCCGCTTCTCGTCGGCCCACTGGCCGTCCACGCGGATGCGCTCGCGGAAGTCCACCAGGTGCGGCGAGGTGAAGAGCCCGGTGCGGATCCCGGCCTCGCGCAGCACGCGCTCCACCAGCGCGCACACCGAGCCCTTGCCGTTCGTGCCCGCCACGTGCACCGAGGCCCACTCGGCGTGGGGGTCGCCCAGGGCGCCGAGCAGCGCACGCGTGCCCTCGAGGCCGAGCTTGTCGCGCCGGCGTTCGAGTCCGTACAACGCTTCGAGCGACTGCTGGAGGCTCATTTCGGGCGTGGTGGTTCCTCCGCCCGGGCCGGGGTGCCGGTCGGCCGCGGTGCGCCGGGGTGCGGCGACGGCCTGCCCTCCGCCGCGAAGCCCGCGGTCGAGCGCCAGAAGAACTCGAGCAGCGTCGAGACCTCGTCGCGCATCTTCTTGCGATGGACGACCCGGTCCACGAAGCCCTTCTCGCGCACGAACTCGGCCCGCTGGAAGCCTTCGGGGAGCTCCTCACCGATGGTCTGGCGGATGACCCGGGCGCCGGCGAAGCCCACCAGCGCCTTGCGCTCGGCGAGGATCACGTCCCCCAGCGAGGCGTACGAGGCGAGCACGCCCGCGGTGGACGGGTCGGTCAGGATCGAGAGGAACGGCAGGTGCT
>Ga0315276_10005474_pt1 | contig 11697 bp, 9 predicted proteins | sample YL17G05_0_MG_FD_204542 | JGI IMG/M metagenome (GOLD analysis project Ga0315276, IMG submission 204542) | Sediment microbial communities from Yellowstone Lake, YNP, Wyoming, USA - YL17G05_0 | ecosystem: Environmental > Aquatic > Freshwater > Lake > Sediment | place: USA: Wyoming | collected... | reverse complement strand
CCTTACCTCGTCATTGCGAGGGGCGCAGCCCCGCGGCAATCCATCCCCGTTAAACAGATTGCTTCGCTACGCTCGCAATGACGTTTTTGGGCGGGCTACTTCAGCCTTGTCATTGCAAGTCCTTTCAAGCTCGTCATTGCGAACCTTATCCTTACCTCGTCATTGCGAGGGGCGCAGCCCCGCGGCAATCTTTAGGATTGCTTCGTCGCCTGCGGGCTCCTCGCAATGACGTTTTTGGGCGGTCTGCTTCAGCCTTGTCATTGCGACCCTTATCCTTACCTCGTCATTGCGAGGGGCGCAGCCCCGCGGCAATCCATCCCCGTTAAACAGATTGCTTCGCTACGCCCGCAATGACGTTTTTGGGCGGTCTGCTCGCCATGACAAACGCAGTAATGTTATCATTATAGCCGTATTTTGAAATAATCACCCCGGAGGATAATGATGACCCATAAACTGATCACGGTTGAAATCGCGGACGAGGTCGCCACGCTGACCCTTAACCGGCCGGACAAGCTCAACTGCCTGAACGCAGCGATCCTGCATGAGATGTCGGCGGCGCTCACTGATCTTAATAAGAATGAAGAGGTCAAGGCGCTCATACTGACCGGCGCCGGGCGCTCGTTCTGTTCGGGCGCCGACCTTTCCGAGCAGCCCTACGGGACGGACAAGAACCAGCCGGGCATCAGCCGCGCGGAACATATCACCCCCTTCGTCAGCTTCGGCTGGGTGGTCAAGCTAATTGAGGATTTCACCAAGCCGGTCATCGCCGCGGTCAACGGCATCGCAGCCGGCGGCGGACTGGCCCTGGCCCTGGCCGCCGATATCCGCATAGCATCGGAAAACGCCGCCTTCTCTGCCATCTTCGTCAAGCGCGGCCTGGTGCCGGATTGCGGGGTCTCCTACTACCTGCCGAGATTAGTCGGCATCAGCAAGGCGCTGGAACTGATGTGGACGGGGGATAAAATCGACGCCAAAGAGGCCGCGCGCATCAGCATGGTGAATAAAGTCGTACCGCCTGACCAGCTTATGAAATCGGCGCAGGAATTCGCGCAGGGCCTGGCCAAGGGGCCTTCCCTGGCCATCGAGATGATCAAGCGCATGGCCTATACCGCGCTCAAGTCAGACTCGGTGATCACTCAGATGGCGGTGGAGGACTTCATGCAGCAGGTCTGCCGGGAATCGGAGGACGTCCGCGAGGGCGTGATGGGTTTCCTGGAGAAGCGGCAGCCTAACTTCAAAGGACGCTGACCCGTCCTTGCGAGGGGCACAGCCCCGCGGCGATCTTTAGGATTGCTTCGCTCCGCTCGCAATGACGCGTACGTTACAGATTGCTTCGTCGTCTGCGGACTCCTCGCAATGACGTTTTTGGGGCTGCCTTATTCTAATCTCGTCATTGCGATGGGCACAGCCCCGCGGCAATCCATCCCCGTTAAACAGATTGCTTCGCTCCGCTCGCAATGACGTTATTGGGGCAGATCCTCGCAATGACGTTTTTGGGGCTGGCTTATTCTAATCTCGTCATTGCGAGCCCGAAGCTGCGAGCCGAAGGCGTGGCAGCCGAAGGGCGTGGCAATCTGTCCGCGTTAAGTTAGATTGCTTCGTCACTCCGTTCCTCGGAATGACGTTTTTGGGGCAGTTCCTCGCAATGACGTTTTTGGGGCAGTTCCTCGCAATGACGTTTTTGGGGCTGTCATTGCGAGCATTATTGACACGAGAGGCCAAAGAGTTTAGAATTTCACTTTGTCAGTTGCCTTTTTGTGTTACATCAAGGCGGCCAAAAATAATAAAAGGAGTTGATTGCTTGTGCCCGAAGTCAGATTAGGAGAAGGGGAAAGTTTCGAAAGCCTATTGAGGCGTTTCACCCGTAAAGTTCAACAGGAAGGGATTATCAGCGAGGTACGCCGCAGGGGCTTCTTCGAGAAACCCAGCATCAAGCGCAAGCGCAAAGAGGCAACCAAGCGCCGCAAAAGCAATAAAACAGCGTAACCGCCATGCCGCTACTGGATAAAATCAATACCGACCTTAAAGCCGCCATGCGGGCCAGGGAGGAAGTGCGACTCCTGGTGCTGCGCACGCTGCTCTCATCGATAAACTACGCCGAGATTGCCAAGCAGAAAAAGCTGGACGACGCCGGCATCATCGAGGTCGTTGGCAAAGAGATCAAGCAGCGCAGGGAGAGCATCGAGGCCTACGATAAAGGCAACCGCCCTGACCTATCAGCCAAGGAGAAGGCGGAACTGGCTATTTTACAGGAATACATGCCCGCCCAGATGAGCAGGGAGGAGATCACCGCCATCGTGGAGAAGGTGATCGCCGAGGTGGCCCCCAAAGGCCCGGGCGACAAGGGCAAGGTCATGCAGAAGCTCATGCCGCAGGTCAAGGGCAAGGCGGACGGCAACGAGGTCAACTCCATCGTCACAGACCTGCTCGGCAAATTATAATCCTCCCAGGTTTTGCCCGTTATTTATCGTCATTGCGAACGCAGTGAAGCAATCTGACAGATTGCCGCGGGGCTTCGCCCCTCGCAATGACGGGTGTAAGACTGTTCGCAATGATGGGTTTAAGTTTTCTCCTCGAATGACAATATTGGACAATAATTAAAATGAAATTCGGCATTGTGGTCTTCCCCGGAACGTGGAGCGACCGCGACTGCTATTATTCCATCCACAATATCTGCGGCCAGGACGCCGTCTATATCTGGCACAAGGATACCGACCTGTCTGGCTGCGACTGCATCGTCCTGCCGGGCGGATTCTCCTACGGCGACTACCTGCGCACGGGCGCCATCGCCCGCTTCTCACCGGTCATGGACTCCGTGGCCGATTTCTCCAAAAAGGGCAGGCCGGTCATCGGCATCTGCAACGGCTTCCAGGTGCTCTGCGAAGCGCACCTGCTGCCGGGCGTGCTGCGCCAGAACGACCACCTGCAGTACCGCTGCCAGTGGACCTACCTGAAAACAGTAAATAACACTACCCCCTTTACATCTAAATGCAAGAAGGGGCAGGTGCTCAAGATACCCATCTCACACTACGAGGGACGCTACTATGCCGACGAGAGCGTTATCAATGAACTGGAAGATACGGGCCGCGTGGCCTTCCGCTACGGCACGCCGTCCGGAGAGATAACCGGGGAAGCCAACCCCAACGGGGCGCTCAACAATATCGCCGGGATCGTCAATAAGCAGGGCAATGTGCTGGGCATGATGCCCCACCCTGAGCGCTCGTGCGAGGACATATTGGGCAGCACTGACGGTAACATCATCTGGGAGTCGTTAATTGCCGGCATCTAAAGAGCAGTTGGAAGAGATCGCCCTCAGCCGCAGGGAGTACAACCTCATTGTGAAGCTGCTGGGGCGCGAGCCGACTTACGTGGAGCTCGGCCTCTTCGGCTCGCTGTGGAGCGAACACTGCGGCTATAAGCATTCCAAGGCCCTGCTGAAGATGTTCCCCAGCATGGGAAAACACGTCCTGGTCAAGCCGGGCGAGGAGAATGCCGGGGTCATAGATATCGGCGACGGCCAGGTCATCGGCTTCAAGATGGAGTCGCATAACCACCCTTCCTACATCGAGCCCTACCAGGGGGCGGCCACCGGCGTGGGCGGCATCGTCCGCGATATCTTTACCATGGGGTTGCGGCCCATCGCCCTGATGAATTCCCTGCGCTTCGGCCCGCTCTCTGAGCCGCACAACCGCTACCTGATGAGCGGTGTGGTGGGCGGCATCGCCGGCTACGGCAATTGCCTGGGCATCGCCGATGTGGGCGGCGAGATCTATTTCGACGATTGTTACAGCGGCAACCCGCTGGTTAACGCCTTCTGCCTGGGCATAGGCAAGGCCGGCTGCATAGTCAAAGCCTGCTCCTACGGCGAGGGCAACCTGGTCATGCTGGTAGGGGCGGATACCGGGCGGGACGGCATGCACGGGGCCTCCGGCCTGGCCTCGCGCACCTTCGAGGAGGTGCGCGAGCTGCGCTCGGCCGTGCAGGTGGGCAACCCCTTCATGGAGAAGCTGCTTATCGAGGCCTGCCTGGAGCTGGCCAAAACGGACTGGATAGTGGGCATGCAGGACTGCGGCGCCGCGGGACTGACCAGCGCCACGGTGGAAGCCGCCGACAAGGGCGGGTCCGGCATGGATATCGAGGTGCAGAAGGTCCCGCGCCGTGAGAAGGGCATGACGCCTTACGAGGTCATGCTCTCGGAATCGCAGGAACGCATGGTCATCATCGTCAAGAAAGGCTGCGAGGGCAAGGTCAAGGCACTCTTCGACCGCTGGGAACTGCACTCCGACATCATCGGCAGGGTAACCTCGGACGGCATGTTCACCATCCGAGATAACGGCCAGGTGGTGGCGCACGCCCCGGTGAATATATTGAATGCGCCCCCTGTTTACCGCTTCCGCCCCAAAAAGCCGGACTGGCTGGAGGGACTGCAGGAATTGGATTTAAGCAAAATTAAGGACGTAGCCCCCAAAGACGCCGGCAGCACCCTGCTGAAATTGCTGGCCGCGCCCAATATCTGCAGCAAGCACAAGGTTTACCGGCAGTACGACCACCAGGTTGGGGACAATACCGTGGTGCTGCCCGGCAGCGACGCGGCCGTCCTGCGCATACAGGAGACTTCCAAGGCCATTTCCATGGTCACGGACGGCAACGGCCGCTATTGTTACGTTAACCCCTTTATCGGCGGCGTTATCGCGGTGGCCGAGGCGGCACGCAACACGGCCTGCAGCGGCGCTCGCCCCATGGCCATCACCAACTGCCTTAATTTCGGCAACCCTGATAAGAACGACCCGTATTACCAGCTGCGCGAATGTATCAAGGGCATGACTTACGCCTGCAAGAAGCTTAAGATACCGGTCATCAGCGGCAACGTCAGCCTGTACAACGAGACGCGCGGCGTGGCCATCTTCCCCACACCGGTGGTGGGCATGGTCGGGCTGATCAAGGACGTCAACCGGCATTGCTCATCAGGTTTCAAGAAGGAGGGCGACGCGGTTCTGCTGCTGGGCGGCCCGGGCGGCGACGCCAGCATAGGCAGCGGCGAGTACCTTGAACTCGTTCACGGCAAGGTCAGCGGCAGCCAGAGAATAGATATCGCCTCCGAGAAGAACCTGCACGACTGCCTGATCAAAGCGGCAGGGAAAGGGCTGCTCAGGTCGGCGCACGACTGCTCGGACGGCGGCCTGACGGTGACACTGGCCGAGAGCTGCATCCTCGGCGATATCGGTTTCAAAGGAGAGGTCAAAACCGGCGGACGCATAGACGCAGCGCTGTTCGGGGAAGCTCAATCCCGCGCCGTGGTCTCCCTGGACCCGCAGTCGGTACGGAGGTTGGAGGAACTGGCCTACAGGTGCAGGGTCCCGGTTACCAGGCTGGGCGTGGTACACGGCAGCCGCTTTGCCCTCAAAGGGCTGATCGACCTGCCCCTGGGCGAGCTTGACCGCGCCTGGCGGAACGGGCTCTAATACTGTATATTAAATTCCGGAGTTGATTGAATTGGCAGAACTATCAGAATTCAGGGGAGTACGCTACAACCCCGCCAAAGCACAATATATGCAGAACATCATCTGCCCACCCTACGACGTTATTTCGCCGCAGGAGCAGCAGGCGCTTTACGATAAGAGCGATTACAATATGGTGCGGCTCGAATACGGCCTCGAGCAGAAGGGCGATAACGACCGCGGCAACCGTTATACGCGCGCCCGCGACACCTTTAACCAGTGGCTGAAAGAGGGCGTCCTGTTGCAGGACCAGGTGCCCAACTACTACGTCCATGAGCACAGCTTCGAGATAGGGGAGGCCAAGAAAAAGCGGCTGGAGCTTTATGCCTGTGTAAAGCTGGAGCCCTGGGAGAACAGGGTCATCTTCCCGCATGAGTTCACCATGGCGAAAGCCAAAGCCGACCGCCTCGACCTGCTGAAAGCCTGCTCGGCCGATTTCAGCCCCATCTTCGGACTTTACGAGGACCCGGGCGGCAAGATAAACCAGCTCATCGTCAACCGCGTCAAATCGACCCCCACCTATAGCTTCCAGCACGGCGACAGCCACAGGTTCTGGTTGGTCAACGAACCGGAGTTCGTGCAGAGGGTCAGCCACTTTCTCATACCCAAATCCATTTATATCGCCGACGGGCACCACCGCTATGAGACAGCGCTGGCCTACCGCGAGTACCGCCGGGGTCTCGACCCCCACGGCGGCGGCAGCGAGGCCTACAACTACGTTATGATGGCACTGGTCTCGTTCTCCGACCCGGGCATCGTGATACTGCCCATCCACCGGCTGGTGCGCGGCATCCCCGCAGAAACATTGACCGCGTTTAAAGCGGAGCTGCGCAACTATTTCGACGTCATGGAAGCCCCGGCGGACAGCGTCTCCCTGTCCGGTAGCGCCATCGGAACGATCAAGCTGTACGGGCTTGAAGCGGGCATGATATGGGGGCTCACCCTGCTGCCTAAAATCAAGGTCAACGACTTTATCAAGCAGAAGCGGTCGGAGGCCTACGGCAAATTAGACGTCAGCGCTGTGCAGCATATCATCTGCGAGAAGCTGCTGGGGCTGCCGGCGGGCGATACCGATAAGCTGGCCTATACCCCCAGCGGCGAATCGGCCTGCCGGATGGTGGACGACGGACAGTTCCAGTTCACGGTGCTGCTCAACCCCCTGCCGGCCAAAGCGATCAAGACCATTGCCGATGCCAACGACCGCATGCCGCGCAAGTCCACCTTCTTCTACCCCAAGCTGCCTTCGGGGCTGGTCATGTTCCGGACGGATGGGGAGCTCTAATACAAAAGGGCGCAGGGCTACGGTTCAAGCTGTTTCCACCCGGTCGCGGCCGTGCTGTTTGGCCAGATTGAGCGCAGCGTCAGCCCTGGCAATGAGCATATCCAGCGAAGAATCGCCATCCACGGCCGCTGACGCTCCCATGCTGATCTTTAACTTAACATGTTCCCCTGAATCGCTGCGGATTTCTATTTGCTTCAAAGCCGCGTGGAGCCTCAGGGCCGCCAGGCGGGCCCCGGTTAACCCGGTTTCCGGCAGCACAACCCCGAATTTCTCACCGCCCAGCCTTCCCACGATGTCCACCTTTCTGACCCGCATTGAGAGTGTCCCGGCCAGTTCCTTCAAGACCCTGTCCCCCAATATCCGCCCATAAGTGTCATTGATTGATTTAAAGCGGTCCACGTCAATCTTGACGAAAGAGAACTCCGTTTGGTAACGAAGGAACCTGGCCATCTCCCGCTCAGCGATCTCCATGAAAACCCGGCGGTTGTAAATCCCGGTCAGTTCGTCCGTGACCGCAAGCTGGTTGAGGCGCCCTACTAACCGCTGGTTGATCATGATAATAAAACCGAAGGTCAACAGGATGCCCTCGATAAGGGAAACCAGCAATACGACTGTTGGCGTCAGGGCAGGGGCAAAAATGCTGTTTACAGGTGAGGAAATGAGCGTCAGCAAAGCGCGTACCATAAAATATCCACCGGAAACAAGCAGGACCGCTGCGGTGAAATTGGCAGAAGCAGCTATAGGGCGCGACTTGTTGATAAAGAGCCTGTCCGCGGTCAATAACGAGACGGCTGCCGTGGTGACAGATACTATCACTGTCCGTGCGGTAATATCATTATTTACATAGCTATAATACAAAAAAGCCAGGAGGAAAAGGGCAAAAACCGAAATAACAAGCCAGCGGTTCTCCTGCTTGCCAAGGAAGCGCATAACGCCGATGTAGAGGAAGATCTGTCCTGAAACGAGCAGGGCGCTGGCTGCGACGATGGAGACCAGCTCAATTGAAACAACATCCTGCAATAGCACTATCCCCAGTCCCGCCGCCGACAGGGCGCTGCCCAGCACCCACCACCCGATCCCTTTATAAGCCCTGTTCACCAGGTACAGGAGGAAAAATACAATTACCTGCATGACATCTACGATGCCGAGAACAAGGAAGAGCGTGCGGATGTCAACGTTCATGTTCTCATCTTAATTTAGGAGTTATCCTGCACAATAACCCGATAATATCCTATATCCAGCATTATGACAAGTCATTCCCTATATTCAAAAACCGTGGAAGTAAAAGCCCGTTGAACGGCCTCTTCCAGTGAAGAGCGCCTGGGTTCGCGCACGTCCAGCAGCCGGTTAACCACCCTGCCCTCCAGCGACTCAAAGAAATGGCACTGCTTCTGCATCCTCAGCAGCGTATCCCGCGCGCCGCCGTAGAGGATATGGTCGAGCTGCTTGAAATGCGGCTCGATGACCTCCCGGGCATGGCCCTCGATGCGGGTGAAGAAATACTCCATCTGCTTCTCCCTGTGGCGCGCAAAGCGGTTGGCCGACGAGCCGCCTTTGTGGTGCCGCGCATGCACCAGGCCCGTCCCGGCCTGGCCGTCGAGCAGTTTCTCCCCCTCGAATATCCCGATGGCCCATTGCCCCAGCCTGACCAGTATCAGCGCTAATTTCCAGTCCTTCTCCAGCATGGACTTGAGCGGCCCCGGCTCATAACTCCGGTACAAAGCGGTTTCCGCATATGGGAAGAGGCCAGATGACACGGCCGCTTTCCCCCTGGTAGAGGATTACCGAGCCGGTGGGAGATTTAAGCGCTTTCTCAGCCAGAGCGTCCAGCATTTCACCGCGGTCCAGCACCTGCTCCATCAGCTTTTCTATCTCAGCTCTGCCTGTCTGCGGCCGTATATAAAGGGTGAAAGCAATATTATGATTATACTGGTCAGCCAGCCAGCGCAAAGCGCGGGCGCGCGTCAGGACATATTGATTGATTTCCGGCACGCCGACATTTTACACTGTATGGGTCACGGATAGTAGGGCGCGACAATCTTATTGCTTGACGTAATGCCATGGGATTGCTTCGTCGCCTGCGGGCTCCTTTCTAACCTCGTCATTGCGAGCGAAGCGAAGCAATCTCAAAGATTGCCGCGGGACTTCGTCCCTCGCAATGACGTTTTTGGTCGATTATGTCAACAACGCAATGGTCACCCCGTCCCCTCCCTCCCCCTGGCCACCCGGGCGGAACGATTTAACCAGTTTATGGACGGCCAGGGCCTCGCGCACCACGGCGCGCACCGCGCCGGTCCCGTAACCATGTATGATACGCACCTCGGGCAGGTGCGACATGAAGGCGTCATTCAGGTATGTGTCCAGCATGGACTCCGCCATCTCGGCGCGCTGCCCGCGCAGGTCAAGTTCCGGCGCAGCCGGCCTGATGGTCTTCGGCCTGGCTACCGCCCTTTCCGACTCTTCAGCGGCGGCACCCGGCGTATCTAATCTCTCCACACCGTCGATGCGCAGCGTAAGCTTCACGTCACCCACCTGCGCTTCAATCCTTCCCTGCCCGGCATTCACAGAAATTACCGTGGCCACCGTGTCCATGTCCTTGAGGCGCACGCTGTCGCCGACCGAGATTACCTCCGCCGGGGATTCCTGCTCCTGTATGGCGGACAGCCTCTCGCCGAGCTGCCGGTTATGCTGATCGGCCTCCCTGGTTATACTCTCCAGCGCCCGGCGGGCGCGCTCCACCTTCTCCCGGTTGGCCTGCTTTTTAAGCTCGTTCTCAGCCTCGCGGATAGTGCGGTAAAGGCCGGCTATCTCCCGGTTAAGGTTGTCCTGTATTTCGCGAACCATGTCCCGTTCCCTGTCCCGGACCCGCGATATCTCGTTTTCCAGTCGCGCCGACAGTTCCGCGGCCCTGGCCTGTTCTTTCCCGATGAAGCCCTGGGCTTCCTCCAGCCTTTTACGCTCAGACGCCAGGTCAACCATCATGGCCTCGACCTCCTGGGAACCCTTCGACATGATGCTGCGGGCATTGTTGACGATGTCCTCAGGCAGACCGAAGCGTGCCGCGATATTGAGCGCGTTGCTGCCGCCCGGTATCCCCACGCTCAGCCGGTAGGTCGGCATCAGCGTAACCGGGTCGAAATCCAGCGAGGCGTTGCGCAGTCCCTTATTGAGATGGGCGAAGGCCTTAAGCTCCGAGTAATGCGTTGTCACCACCACGGTGGTGCCCTTCTCCACAAAGTGCGCCAGCGTGGCCTGCGCCAGCGCGGCGCCCTCACCCGGGTCGGTGCTGATGCCCAGTTCGTCCAGCAGCACCAGGCTGTGCGGCGTGGTCTGTTTCACGATACGGGCAAGGTTGCTGATGTGGGCGCTGAAGGTAGACAGTGTCTGCTCGATGCTCTGCTCGTCGCCGATATCGGCGAAGACCTCGTCGTAAACAGGCATGGCTGTACCGTCGGCGCAGGGCACGGGCAGGCCGGCCTGGGCCATCAGCACCAGCAAACCGATGGTCTTGAGCGCCACCGTCTTGCCGCCGGCATTGGGCCCGCTGATGATGAGCACGGAGAAATCACGGCCCATTTCCACGCTGAGCGGAACGGCCTCACCTTTGAGCAGCGGGTGCCGCGCGTTGAGCAGCCTCAAAACGTGCCCCTCATCTCCTGTAACTATCTCCGGTTCGATGGCCCTGACTTTTTCCGCATAGAGGGCCTTGGCCAGCGCCAGGTCCAGCCGCGCCAGTATCTCAATATTCAGCCTGATATCATCAGCCGCCGCGCCTGCCAGGGCGCTGAGGGCTGCCAGTATGCGCTCTATCTCCTGCCTCTCCTCCACCTCGAGCTGGCGCAGCTCATTGCCCGATTCGATGGTCTCCATCGGCTCGATGAAAACCGTGGCGCCCGTATTGGAGACATCGTGCACGATGCCCTTCAGTTCCCGCTTGGATTCAACCCTGACCGGCAACACATAGCGGCCGTTGCGCTCGGTGACGAGCTGCTCCTGGAGCATCTCCTGTCCCCTCTTCGACTTGACGATGGAGGCCAGCCTTTCCTGCAGCTGCCGCCGCGTGTCCCGCATGCGGAACCTGACATCCGCCAGGTGCGGCGAGGCCACGTCCAGTACCTCCCCACCGGGGGACAGGCACCTGCCTATCTCGGCTTCCAGTTGCGTGAGCGCAGTGATCTCCTGCGCGATACCCCAAAGGGCGGTCAGGTCGCCGGACAACTTCTGCAGCCCGTTGCGCGCCAGGCGGGCAGCCGCGATTGTTTTAAGCACCCTGATCAGGATAAGTGGATCGAGCAAAGCGCCTTTCTCCGCGCGCGTCACATCTTCGCGCACGTCGAAGGCCTCGCTGATATGGAAATCCGGCCGCACGGACAGCAGGCGCCCCGCCTCGGCAGATTGTCTCAATAGAAGTTTGACCCATTCGGCATCCGCAGTGGGCTGAAGGGTGAGCGCCAGTTCGCGCCCCACCGCGAAAGAAGTGTAATTTGCCAGCCTTTCCCTTACGCGGGGGAATTCCAGCATCACCAGGCTATTGGTGTCCATGGGGGATTACAGTTTTACGAGCTTGACGCCGGTGATATCGGGCACTTCGAGTATCTTCTTGATGATGGCGTCGTCGGCGAATTCGTCGATAGACAGGATCATCAGCGCCTCTCCCCTGGGTTGAATGCGGGCGACCTGCATGGCGCTGATATTGACGTTGTTCTTGCCGGTAATGGTGCCCACCGCGCCGATAAGTCCCGGTTTATCCGTGTGGTAGCAGAGCATAAAATAGCCGCCCGCGGGGACTATATCCAGCCAGAACTGGTTGATCCTGACGATGTGCGTCTCATCGCGCAAAACGGTGCCGGCCACATCCACCGTGCCGCCGCTGGCAATGACCTCCAGGGATACCAGGCTGGCATAGTTAGCGACCTC
>Ga0315276_10005473_pt1 | contig 11697 bp, 11 predicted proteins | sample YL17G05_0_MG_FD_204542 | JGI IMG/M metagenome (GOLD analysis project Ga0315276, IMG submission 204542) | Sediment microbial communities from Yellowstone Lake, YNP, Wyoming, USA - YL17G05_0 | ecosystem: Environmental > Aquatic > Freshwater > Lake > Sediment | place: USA: Wyoming | collected... | reverse complement strand
CTGAAAAATGACGGGACGTACAAATATTATTACGATTGTGAAAACAGGCTGATTGATGTGAACGACCAAAGTAACAATCATAAGGCATCTTATGAATATGACTATCTTGGCAGGCGGGTTAAAAAGACGGTTTACGGTTCGCCAAACGTGGTAACGAAATATGTTTATGACGGTGACCAGATTGTCGCGGAGTATAACGGCAGCGGGACACTGGTGCGGAAATACGTATATGGCCCCGGTATAGATGAGCCGGTGTGTATGATTACCGCAAGCGGAACGAAATACTATTACCATTTCGATGGTTTAGGCAGTGTAGTTGCCTTATCTGACGCGGGACACAACATTGTGGAACGGTATTCTTATGATGCCTTTGGAGAACCGAATCGTGTCAGCAACGTTGGCAATCCCTATATGTTCACCGGCAGGGCTTATGACCCGAACACAGGGCTGTATGACTACAGGGCAAGGGTTTACAAACCACAAATCGGAAGATTCCTTCAAACGGATCCGGTAGCTCAATTTATGCAGATTGCTTCTGTGCAACGACTTTCGGAACGTGATATTCCCGGGAAATATTTATCGCCGATGGGTATGCAAAAGTTTTTAAGCACTGACCCGATAGGCAGCTTTCTACTGGTTCACCCGGCTGGCAGGTTCCTACAGGTGTATCAGTCTGGCTTCCCTGCTGAATTGAACCTGTATACCTATTGTGGGAACAATCCGCTAATTTATCTCGATCCTTATGGTTTAGGTTTTTGGTCTGGGTTTGGGTCTTGGCTTGGACATACTGCTGAAGGTTTTTTAGATGCCGTAACACATGGCATAGGTGGTGGTGGGGCAGCTGCTTTACGCGGTGGAACAAGTGTTGGAGCGTATGCGGGCGCAATAAATGGTTTAAGCAATCCTGATCCTGGGGCTGCACTTGATTTCGCTGGCAGTGCTGCATACGGTAAATTAGCAGGGATAGCACAAACGGGGGCATGTAAGTAGTATTTTCGAAAGGGATAAATTTATCTACCAGAGTAGAGGAATGATGATAAGGAAGAATATATCTATAGCAGGTGTTTTTTTTCTCGGTATGAGTGCTGGTGCCATAGTTCTTTTTACTGCGGGTGTAATTGTGAGCCGGTTGGGTTACAGCGCAGAGTTGACGACTCGGCACAAGAGCTTCGGAGATATAGAAGTATGGGCACAAAGGCCCGTTATTCCTGATGGTGAGGAAATTCCCGCCGACTTTTATCAAAAAGCCGACCGGATGCTTTGGATGACTAAAGACGGCGCCCCGTTTCTTATGATATTTAAAGATATGGAAGGCAGGATTAGCGGTATGCATCTGCTTAAAAATAAGGACGAGCCTGTTTTATCTCTGGAGCCGCTGACTTCTCCCGGTAAATGGGGATACGCTTATTATAGCAATTGCAAGAAGGGCAAACCGGTTGGAGATGTTTTTCTGGATATTGATTTTAATGGTAGTTTTGATTTCAAGATTGTAGCTGATAGTAATAGGAGACAGACTTCACGCTTCATATTGGTTAACGACGAGTGGCGAATGGTTGACCGTCTCAGCCCTAATCCCCACGAGATGAGAGCTATGATAGACGGAGCGGAGTATTTATTCGAACCGAACTCCGGATGTTGGCAGAAGAATATAAGCGTGAACAAGTAGTTTTGCGAGATTTAATCTGGAAAATGTTATATGAGACAGTTATTAAGTGTTTGTTATATTGCCTTTATGGCATTCATAAATGGAGTTGGCCTTTGGAGGGACGTTACGATTCAGGGCTATCCATTATGGACAGTAATATTCGGCTTAATTGCTAACTTGGGCGGGTTTATATCTATGCTTCTCTGGGCATTCTATTGCGAGCCCAGTAGAAAATGGTTCTGGAAAACAGTTTTCTTTGGAGTGGTGGTTTACTATGCAACCAGTTGGTATTTCGATTTTGTCCTTTATCGGGATCCTCACTTTACAAATCAACTTATAAGCATAACAACGCTTTTAGGATTGTTAATTCTTTTTCCCCTTTTTTATTCCACTTTCAAGTTTGGTTTCGAGAACAAAGAATAAGTTGGAAATTTATAACGTGATGTCCCAAAACTCATATTTATGAAGGGCAGTGTTGGGCAGGGAATTTTTTCAGGACGGCTGGATGAGATGAAAGTTGAGGCCTTGGCGGCCTCGGCTTAGACCGATAATTTTCGCCAGCCCCATGGGGCTGGCATGCAGAGGACTATGACCAGATGAAGGACCTATCACAGAATGTGCGAAAGATTCTTGACACTACCTTTTTTATTATCGGTTGAACTTTCTTTAGATGCAATTCTTGATTTTGGGTCAAAAAGTTAGGCTATTTCATAATAGGGGTTTGCTTCGGGGGACATTGCCTTTTTTATTTTCAACTTCAGTGATATAATAGGCACATATTGCTTTGCGATGGGAGGTTTCCAATTTATCAATTACTTCCTTAAGCAAAGCTAAGCCTTGCTCAATATTTCCTTTTTCCACCAGTACCAATCCTCGTGTCCATTTAAATTCTGTTTGCCACGGCATATTTTCGCAGACTATTTTGGAGAAGGCATCAGCCTCTTCCAACAGTTCTTTCCTTCCAATCATAATATCGGCAGTAGCGATGTCATTTAAAAGACGAATGTTCTCTACAGGTTTCAGGTCTGAACTTTTCCGCAGCTGCACAAACAGATTTCTGGCTTCCACATATTTACCGAGTGCCAACAATGCTCCCCCCATCTCGTTTTGAATCGCTACACTGTTAGGAAAGCAAGCCAACCCCTTTTCATAACTCTGCCTTGCGTCTTCAGTGCGACCTCTCATACTATAGTTATAACCTTCCCACAAATAATACGCCTCAATTTCCTTGTTAATTTTTAACCTGGACATAAAAGGTACCGTCAGAAGTGCTAAGCCGTCGGAAGACGTACTTGTGCCGGCGATATTGACTTTTCTGGGCAGAAGGCCAAACAATAATACGAAAATATTTGCTGCCAAGAACATTCTGACCACAGCCAAAAGCCATGGAGAAGAAATGCGGAAAAGTACGACCAGTGCGGCAAATGCCAAGAAGCAATCCACCAGCGGCCCGCCTAATGTTGTCAAAAAACTCCTGGTTCGATAAAACCTTCTGTTACTAATGCCAATAATCGCAGACCCGCAAATCGGGATCGCACAGAGTTTCCATTCAATTCCCCAAAAGTCGCAATTGTACAATGTCCTTCCTAAACCGATGGTCACCTGAAATACTTTGGCTTTTGTTATAAAAGCGGCGAAAACATGACCAAGTTCATGAGGCACCGCGACCAGAGTAGTAAAACACCAAAAAAGGCCTATCTGAAACATTAGCCATGCAAGTTCGTTTTGGGGACTTGCCATTACCCATACGAGTCCGCCGACTAACACGATGATACAAGCCGTCAAATAAGATTTCCCATGTTGAGTTGAACTTTTCTCCCAGCATACAGGGCAGTAAAATATTTTGTCAGAATAATATGACTTGCGAACCGGTAGAAAGGCTTCTTCTATTTCAGACTCTATACCGCATATTGCACATTTATGAGACATACACTAATCTTTTCTCTTCTTGCAGTATTGTGAAAGTATCGCCTTTAGTATCATACAGTTTTTCTCTTTTTGCGCAAGCAGATCTGTCGGGGTACTACTTGTTTATTATATCTTCTTTTTTGCTACCATCCAAACAGAAGATTTCAACACATTCCGTAGCGCGTAGTGTCCAAAAACTCATATTTGCGGAAAGCAATGTTGGGCAGGGAAATTTTCAGGGCGGATGGTTGAAGAATCAGCCGTCCTTTTTTCGTTTCTGTGTGCCGATTTGCGGGGGATTTCAGCCGTTTTTATGGGGCGGCGGCGCTGCGCAAAATTGCGGTTTTTTTGCTTAACCACCCCCAGATTTATGCCGATACAGCAGGTTGAACTGAAAGTTGTGAGTTTATAGGAGAGCTAAAATGGGAATCCAGAACTGGTCAGACGACATTATCCTGGTGGATTTGCCGGGCGAGCCGCAAATGGGCGATGAGCTAAAAGCCGTTACCGAAATAGTCCGCGACAGAGGGGACTGTGACGTGGTTATGGATTTTTCAGACGTCGACATTGTAACTTCTTCGAGTCTTTCAAAGTTCCTCAAGATTCGCAAACTGCTGGCCGACTGCGGCCACAAGCTGGTCTTCTGCAACGTCGCCGCTGCCACAAAGGGCATCTTTACGGTAACAGGAATCGACGGCATCTTCGAGTTCGCCGAGGACAAATTCGTCGCTCTGGCAAGTTTGCAGCTTACCAGCTAACCTCTTGACAGGATATGTATCTTTTACATAGAATATGAGCAGGTTTGCACTGATGAGCCGGCTACGAATATCGTTTAGGCAGACGATATTCGTAATCTGCTCGCGTGCATTTCGCAGGAAAATCTTAAAATAGATGGACGAAGAAACTTTACAGCAAATCGAGCAGATAATAGGCCACAAATTTCACAATAGCAATCTGCTGGCCAAAGCATTCACGCATTCCTCCGCGGTCGACAATCGCTTCCTGTGCAATGAAAGGTTCGAATTCCTCGGCGATGCAGTCCTGGGCATAGTCGTTTGCCGCCAGCTTTTCGACAGTTTTCCAGGCTATCTGGAAGGCGACCTGACTAAGATAAAGAGTATGCTCGTCTCCCGCAAGACCTGCGCCAAACTTGCCAAACAAATGGGGCTGCATAAGTTTCTGAAGATTGGCAAAGGTATGGCCAACAATCACAGCCCGATGTCAATGTCCCTTTCTGCCGGCCTGTTCGAAGCCGTCATAGCGGCTATTTATCTCGACGGCGGATTTGGCGCCGCCTCCGACTTTCTCCTGAGGACTTTTGCCCCGCTTATAGAAAAGGCCGACGCCGAACAGACCCAGGGCAATTTCAAATCACTTCTTCAGCAGTATGCACAGCAGCAGCTTAATACCTCGCCGGTTTATGAGCTGCTCGACGAAAAAGGGCCTGACCATAACAAGTGTTTCGAGTCGCAGGTAGTCATAAATGGCCGCCACTTCACCAGCGCCTGGGGGACAAACAAGAAAGAGGCTGAGCAAAAAGCCGCTTTCAACGCACTGGTGGATCTGGGCATACTCGAAGAGACCTCTGCAGAGCAATTCGAATAAATACCCTGTTTTGTGGAAGGCAAAGAATGATTATTCCGTAATCACCCGGCCCACAGCGAACAGGACCGCCGCCGTAATAACCATAAATGCTGCTATCGAAACAAACAGCAAAACCACCTCTTTTATGAAATTGCCCGCCGTGATTGTCGGCAGTTTCATCGCCTTGTATGCAATCGCCACCGCCGCCGTCAGCGGCAGAAGCCACATCATCGACTGCGGATTTGTCCCGAGGTTTTCCGGCGCCGTGAATGTCGAGATTATTATGCCCGTTAAAATCAGCATCTCAGTCTCCACCGCTTTCCACCCTGCCGGCATACGCCAGGTATGCCGAATTGATGATACATAAAAGATTAAGCAGTCCCGCAACGGCGGTGTATATCTGCCCGATTTCGCTCGGCCTTCCATAAACCGGATATTCTCCGCCAGCAGAGACATATCCTATGGCCGCTACTACCGGCGAGGTCATAATCTGGGTCAAATACCACATCCTCGCACCCACAGGGTCGACCACCCCGATTGAACCGATGTATAAACCCGTGATGAATATCGAAACAATGGCAACAAATATGATTATGGCGCGAGCCTTTTCCTTCAGGAGAAAATACCCTGCGCCGGGAACTATCCAGCTTGCAAGTCCCGCAAAGGCCGGGAAAAAAATGTTTTTATCCTTAACTCCCATCTGATTATAAATTCTTACCGGGGCCCGCAGGCGCATTGGCCTCATTGGCTTCCGCCCGTTCCTGAATTTTCTCGACCATTCTGAAATTCATTCGTTTTAATATGTTTTCAGGGTTAAAATGCACCGCAGCGAGGTTCTGTGACTGAATGTAATTTACTTTAAAGAACTGCTCGGCCTTGACCCTTTCATATTCTTCCTGGCTGAGACGTCTTACCGTGACACTCTTGATGGCATAATAACCCATATAAGGCTTAAACTCCATGATTAAAGGCACCGTCTTCGCAGTGTTGCTGTCGGCGGGGACAAGAGAATATAACTGCTCCCTGAACAGGCTCTCGGCCATATCTATGTTTATTATGTCCTGATAAGCAGGGTCGCCCTCGCTTTGAACGGCCATAGTCTCAAGCATTTCTCTGGAGATTCTGCTCAGGTCAGTCAGCTTTTGCAGCCTGAAGGCATTCGGCTCGGTTTCCTCAACCTTGTTTTGTCTGCCGTAAAGTTTGTTAAACTCATCGGCAGCACTTTGCCAGCCCTTTCCCACAGCCAGCTTAACAAGCTCCTCGGCCTTCGCCTTTGCAGTATTCATCGCCGCAAGTTTCTTTAAATCTTCCGTAACCTTTTCTCTTACCGAAAAAATTTCTTTTTTGCTCGTATTCGGGTCCTGCTCAAAATCGACTGTTTTTATGCCGTAGGTCTGATTCAAACTTTCCGGCTCTGCGGACTTTTCCGCCTTAATTGTCCGCAAAATCATCATTGTTTTTCCCGGCATGTCCCTTATGGGCCCGATGCTTTCATATATACGAGGCTTCGGGATGTCCGAAGCCCCAAGCTCCGCTGAATTGATTGGGTCGACCGAAAAAACAATTTGCGGCAGCGCGACGGCACTGTATCCCGGATTTTTCAGATACAGCATTCCGAGGGTTTTGTCCCTTCGGATGTCGGTGGCGCTGAGCGTCCCCGTTGTTCCGGAATAAACCTTAATTTTGTATTTCTTTGAGAGCTGCTCGGCGGCGGCTGTATAACTGCCCACTGAAGTTTTGATTTGTTCGTCGCTGAGCTTTTGTATGTCCACGCCTTCGAGTTTCACCTCACTTATTGTCTTTGCCTCCTGAAGAATTTTTTCCGCCATCGTATTTATCTTCTCATTCAGCAGGCTGTCCGATATGACCTTCGCAACCTCGACATAGCTCTTCATCTGCTCTACCGGCTCCGAATTCGGGTCGTTGGCGTCTGATGGCACCGATGTGGTAAACTGCTTTAGATGTCTCTGGTAATAATCCTCCGCATCCTCCTCGGTAGGCACAGTTATTATCGAAGCTATATCGTCCCGCCTGACCGCCACATATTCTAATTGGACCCTGTCGGGCAGCTTATATCCGAAACCGTAAGAATTCGCATCTGCTGTTGTACCCGCTAAAACAGCCTTGAATTTGTCGAACTGCCCGGTCAATGCCTGTTCTGTCGGTTCGCTCTGGCCGGCGGCAAATGCCCCTGCACCGCACTTTACATATTCGGTGCTGATTGCCTCGCCTAACCAGCTCGTATCGTGCATCGCCTGCGAGACGGTAACGTCCTCATTAGAAGTCATCAGCCGGGCATATTCCAGCACCGCCAGCAGTTTTGAGAACGTATCGAGCACCTCATCTTCCGGCACTCCACGCTGGTTCATCAGCGAACTTATCATCTCTGCATACGTTTCGTCACGGAAAAGACGCGGTATCATTTTCCCCAGCAGGTTGCCTGCATATTCTCTCGATATTCTGATGCCCGCCTGTTCGGCCTCCGTCTTTAACACCAGCCAGTATATATCACTCCCATAAAGATGTTTGTAAATCTCGTTGATTTGATGAGTGCTGATTTTGTAACGGTTTTCTGCAATGGTTTTTTCTATGTGACTGATAATTTCCGGCGATGCCCTCTGCTCCGAAAACAGCAGTTCACCCAGCACGACGGCCTTCATATCCGGCAAATTGGCCAGCAGCATGCCGGCCCGTAGCGACCGAAGCACCTCCAGCTCGCTGCGTGCGGCGTAAAGGTCAGCATAGCTTATCTTTTTATCGCCGATATATGCCACTGCTGAGCCAAGACCGCCGCTTCTCCTTTGGCCAAGCTGCTGAAGAAACTGGTCGCCCGTAAAGGCAACCATCAGCAATACTACCACCACAGCCATTATTCTGGCGTTATTTCTGCGAAGCCATTTTATTGGGTTCATACCATCTATACTCCGAATTTGCGTTTCCGTTTAGTCCCGAATTTCGCTAATATATGCTATTTCCCGCTGTTTGCAAGAAAAATACGCTTCTCCCGCTGACGATAAATATTTGTAAATCAGCCCTTACAACGTTAAAATGCCGGTTTCGATGAAAACCGCAAACGCAAATAATCGCCGAAAATCGGTCCAGGCCTTCGCCCAGGCCTGCAATTACCTGCCCGGCGGCGTCGATTCGCCCGTAAGGGCTTTTGGCGGCGTCGATATTAATCCCATCTTTATCGCCTCCGCAAAAGGCTCAAAAATCTACGACATCGACGGCAACCAGTTCATCGACTACGTCTGCTCCTGGGGGCCGATGATTTTAGGCCACGCTCATCCGGCAGTCATAAAAGCCGTCTCCACCGCCGCAAAAAAAGGTACGTCTTTCGGCGCACCGACCCTCGCCGAAACCATTCTGGCAAAAAAAATAATCGCCGCCTTCGATTCAATCGAGAAAATCCGCTTTTTAAGCAGCGGCACCGAAGCGGTGATGACCGCCATTCGCCTGGCTCGCGCTTATACCCGCAAAAACCTGGTAATCAAAATGGCCGGCTGCTATCACGGCCATACCGACTCGCTTCTTGTCGCCGCAGGCTCTGGCCTCGCTGAATCCGGCGTCGCCTCAAGTGCAGGCGTCCCCGATTGCCTCGCCAAACTGACCTGCGTCATCCCGTATAACGACATCGAAGCCGCCAACGCCATTTTCCAGAAATATCAGGGTCAAATCGCCGCCGTCCTCATCGAGCCTGTCGCCGCAAATATGGGCGTAGTTTTGCCCGCCGAGGGCTACCTGCAAATATTGCGGGATTTGTGCAGCACGCACAACGCACTTTTGATATTTGATGAGGTGATAACCGGCTTTCGCCTTACCTTCGGCGGCGCTCAACATATATTTAAAATAAAACCCGACATAACCTGCCTCGGAAAAATTATCGGCGGAGGCCTACCCCTCGCCGCTCTCGGCGGCAGGGCTGACATTATGGATATGCTCGCTCCGACAGGCCCCGTCTACCAGGCCGGAACTTTAAGCGGCAACCCGCTCGCAACCGCCGCCGCCATTGCAACCCTCCACATCTTAAAACACAAAACCTGCTATCGAACGCTTGAATCGTCATCAGCCCGCCTCCAAATAGGACTCGCCGACGCCGCAAAACAGGCCGCCGTCCCCCTCACAATCAACCGCATCGGCTCATTGATGAGATGCTTCTTTACCGATAGACCCGTGCGGAATTTTGCCGATGTGCAGTCGACCGATATAAAGCGGTTCAAAATATTCTTTGCAGAAATGCTCCGGCAGGGCATCTACCTCGCACCCAGCGCCTATGAAGCGATGTTTATTTCCCTCGCTCATACTAAGGGGGACATCGAAAAGACCGTCAACGCCGCCCAAATCGCCTTTCGCAGCATCAACAGTGCCGTAATATAGCAAGGTAGGGTGGGGTTATGACCCCACCATTCCTGTCTTTAACCTTTAACGCAAATAAGAGGCACTAATTTCGCTACTTTCAAAGACAGCTTTGCTCCATCAGCCGCCTCGACAACCTCGTCCACGTCCTTATATGCCTCGGGCGCCTCTTCTGCCACACCGCGAAAAGATGGGCTGCGAATCAGAATGCCTCGTTGCTCCAGATTTTTCACCACGTCCTTGCCGTGCCATCTTCGTGTCGCCTCAGTGCGGCTCATATTTCGACCGGCCCCATGACAGGAAGAGCCAAATGACAGGGACATACTCTCTCTTGTTCCCGCCAATATATACGAGGCCGTCCCCATTGTGCCGCCGATAATAACCGGCTGTCCCACTGCCCGCAGTTCCGGGACAAGCGTCGGGTCGCCCGGCCCGAGGGAACGCGTAGCTCCTTTGCGGTGAACAAAAAGCCGCCTCTGTTTGCCGTCAACAAGATGAACTTCCTCCTTGCAGATATTGTGCGAAACGTCATAAAGCAGCCTTAACTCTGCTTTCGGCAGGATTGTGGCAAAAGCCTCCCTTAACAGATGTGTCAGAATCTGCCGGTTGGCCAAAGCACAGTTAATCCCCGCCCGCATCGCACCAAGATACTGCCGGCCGGTCTCGGATTTGATAGGCGCACAGGCCAGCTCTCTCTCCGGAAGTTCGATACCGTACTTTGCAGCCGAGATTACCATTTTTTTAAGAAACTCAGTATTAATCTGATGTCCGAGACCCCGCGAGCCGCAGTGAATACTGACAGCAATGTCCCCCACGCTTAAGCCGAACGTTTTTGCTATATCTTCGGAGTATATTTCGACCACCTCCTGTACCTCCAGGTAATGGTTCCCCGACCCGAGGGTGCCGACCTCATCCTGCTGCCGTTTCTTCGCCTCGCCCGATACCTGTGCGGGGTCTGCACCGGCAACCTGTCCCCCCTCTTCTATGCGGCGAAGGTCTTCTTTTGTTCCATAATTCAGGTCTACCGCCCATTTGGCCCCGCCCACAAGCATATCATCCATTTGTTTCATATTCAGATGCAGTGGGCCGGTGCTGCCAAGACCGGCAGGAATTTTTCGCGCAAGCAAATCAGCAATACGGCTCTTTATCGGCAGTATGTCACTCATGTTAAGCCCTGTGGTCACGGTGCGGACTCCGCACGAAATGTCGAACCCGACCCCGCCGCCCGATACCACCCCGCCTTCCTCAGGGTCAAATGCCGCAACGCCTCCTATCGGAAAACCATATCCCCAGTGTGCATCAGGCATCACATAGCAGGCCTTCACTATCCCCGGCAAAGCGGCCACGTTAACTGCCTGCTCATACACTTTTTCATCCATCGCCTTGACAAGCGATTCATTGGCATAAATTATCACCGGCACACGCATTTTGCCGCAAGCCGGAATAACCCACTGGTAATCTGATTGCTTATTGAGTCGTTTAAGGTCCATTTATAACCACCTCTAATCTATAAGATTCTACAAACCATTCTTGGCAAAAGTTCTACACATCCACAATGCATTGTGCAACCCAGTCTCCGTCTTTGTCTCGCCCGACCTTTAGGGACGTATATGTCGCCGCCTTGACTTCGACCGTAGGATTATGCTTTGCAATATCTATTTTTTCTCCCCAGGCCGACGCATTCAGGAAACCTTTTTTTATTTTGACATCAAACCTGCCAAATAACATCTTCCCCACACTGATTTCGTAAAGCAGCCGATTAAGCCAGTCAACCAGCAGCAGCTCATCATCGGGAGCGTTACAACTAATTTTCATCTCCTCTTTACATTCAACTTTGTCAGGCTCCGTAATCACGGCCGTCAGGGCAACCGCAGCCTGCTCGAATGCCTCCTCTTTGGTCCTGCCTCTGCCGCGTATGCCTATATCCGCCTGGTGCGGAAAATGTTCCCACCCTGGCTGTTTTGTCCTGTCCGCCATTGCCGCTGCCTGCGAAAGATTGTTATATTCAACAAAGCCTTTTTTAACAGCTATGTTTTAACACTACGGCCTCATTCCGGCAAGACATTCTTTAATTCCGCAGGCCTTTGATGCAATTGCCCCCTTATACCAATTGTATTTAATTTTTGCGCTCTGCATAAGAAGTCCTGCAAACAGATTTGATAATTTCAGGATCAAGAGCAACATTCTGCCAGGCATCTATTGCA